>Ga0310690_10000460_pt1 | contig 87409 bp, 64 predicted proteins | sample AusTroGonzalo_MG_2_FD_207661 | JGI IMG/M metagenome (GOLD analysis project Ga0310690, IMG submission 207661) | Bovine rumen microbial communities from tropical cattle in Woodstock, Queensland, Australia - Gonzalo_04 (v2) (version 2) | ecosystem: Host-associated > Mammals > Digestive system >...
ATCGTGGGGTAAGGGGATGGTGGCTACATATTGATGTTGTGCTGTTGCTTTTTACTGAAAGCTGCTACTAACGACTCATAAATCTACCCTTAATCGTGTATTGGATGATAGTTGCGGATTTTAGGGATAATTCAAATTTTCCGTTGCGAAATTACTAATTATTTATTTATCCAACGCCTTATTTTATCAATTTATTTCTGCCATAAAGAAAAAAATAAGCAATTATCGCGCCAAGGACACTTCCGATGAGGTCGGCAATCCAGTCGTAAATGCTTCCAGTGCGTGACGGGATGAGGGTTTCTTGCATGATTTCGGTCAAGGCACCATAGGCGATGCCGATGAGCATTACGATCCAAACAGCCTTTTTCCGATAGTCCTTCCCCCTTTCGCGGAATGGTTCCCGATAACCCCACAGTGTGATGAATGTGAATCCCGCATACATCAACAGATGCGCCACTTTGTCTAACCCGATGACGGGCTTGACGTGCGGAAAATAAGAACCCGGAAGCCCTGTCAGCAGCAGGATGACCGCCGCACACAAGATTCCCGGGTAACTATTTTTAGTGAGTCGGTTCAAACGATGAGGCTTACTTGATTTTTTCCTCGTAAGCGGCAGCGTCGAGCAAGTTGTCCATCTCGGCAACGTCGTTCACCTTGATCTTGATCATCCAGCCTTCGCCGTAAGGATCGGTGTTGACCAGCTTGGCATTCTCCTCGTCGGCCAGGGTCTCGTTGACTTCGAGAATCTCGCCGCCAACGGGCATCAGCAACTCGGCGGTGGTCTTCACTGCCTCGACAGCGCCAAACTCTTCCTCGGCTTCGAGAGTCTCGCCTACGAGGTCGGGATCGATGTCAACAAAGGTGATCTCACCAAGTTCATGTTGTGCGTAATCAGTGATGCCGATGTAGGCAAATTCGCCTTCCAGGCGGATCCACTCATCGTCTTTCGTGTACTTTAAGTTTGATGGAATGTTCATTTTATTGATTGTTAAACTGTGAATGATTATCTAGTGCGCAAAATTACATAATAATATGTTTGCTTCGCATTTTCATTGAAAAAACTTTATTGGGCCAAATTGAACCTGATCATCATGCCCGCGAACGTGGTGGCGGTCGGGAATGTGGTTGAGACAAACGGCGTGTTCATATCGCGCTTGAAGAACACTTGGGCACTCAAACGGGTGCTGAACTGATAGTCGCCCGTGATGTAGATGTTGACCTTGTTTTGACCGGCCGACACCTGGCTGTTGTTCTCATCGACACGGCGCAACGTGGTCTTGTCCTTCTTGAAGCCAAGGTCAACCTTCAACACCAAGTCGTTGCTGACAGTCTTCTTGTTGCCGCCGCCACTGATTGACATGATGTTGAACTTCAACCCCTTGATGCGGTATCCCGCACCCACCACGATCTCCCTGCCGACCACCTCGGTGAGCTGGTTGTTGGAGAAACTCATGGTCAACGAACGCGACTGCTTGTATTGAATATTCGCGGTCAACGAGTTCTGGAAGCCGACATCGATGCCCAACAAAGGCGCAAACTGCTCGTTGAGGACAATCTGGTTGATGTCGATCTTGGGGATGATATTGTTGCTGTTTTCGTAAGTCTGAATGGGATTGTTATCGTCGTAATACACGTTGCTCGCCCAACTGCTGATGGCGGTGGTGGAGCGATAGGCATGAGTGATGTTGACAGTCTTGAAGATGGCGCCGATGGCCGGGATGTTGGTTAGTCCGTTGTAGGTCAAGCTCCAGTTGGGGAAGGGGATCTTTTGGAACGGGTTGAGCTTGATGTTGGAGGCGTCTTGTCCCGAATAGGCCGAGAGGAAAGAATAGAGCAACACCTGGTTCGAGGAAGCGCCGTAGCCCTTCGGGAAATACTCGTTGGCTATGGTGTCAAAGACATATTCGTTGACATTGGCAATCCATATTGGGTTGTCTTTGGCAATACGGTCGGCGATGACGGAACGGTTAGCCAGCATCTGGTCGAAGAGCGGCGACCCCTCGTTGCTGTCACCATAGTCGCCTACAAAAGCGGTCTTGATCAACAGTGATGAGGCCGAGTAACTGCCGGCGGTAGTCGGGGTGAACACCTCGAAGATTCCGTACGGGTTAGCCCTGAAGTACTGCTGGAAGTTCTCGGTATAGGTGGTGTTGCCTTGGATGTCGATCTTGAAACCGAAGAAGGGTTCACAGTTCACCCGATAGCTGAGGTTCTCTGTGTTGCGCCTGATGTAGGGGTCGCTTAGGATGGAGTCGGTGGTGATCCAGCCGCTGCTGATGGCTTTGTCGAAGATGTCGCCTGGGACACCCAAAGCGAAGTCCCAACCCGGGGCTCCGTTGGTCCCGAAGATGCCTAGATAGCCTGGCTCAGGCATGAATCCGGGTAACACTTGACCACCGTTCTTGGAGTAAGTGAACGATGCGCGCTTCACCATGGTGACAATCTTCAAGGATCCATCAAGCAGCACCTTCCCGAAGTTGTGATCGGATTTCGGTTTCATGGTGGTGCTGTCGGAGGTCTGGCCTTTTTGAACGCCTTGTTGCTTCCTGTTGTTGCTGCTGTTTCTCCTTGAGGCAGGGGTGTTGAGGTTCTTCAGATAAGGAATGCTGTTGTAGATCTTGGTGAAGTCGAGGTTTCCACTGCCTTGGATGGAGTGGGAGCTCTCGATGGTGTTGCCCAGTCTGTTCTGGATCGAGAGTGCCGAGGCAGTCCAGAAGTATTGGCCGTTGTAGCTGGCGTTGGCAGTGACCCAGCTCAGCAAAGGCAGCTTGTTGATCGGGATGGTGTAGTTGACGTTGACCGTCTGGTGGAACCTTTGCATGGTGCCAAGGTGCATCAGTTCGTTCTTGATGGTGTCACGGTTGAGTTTCCATTCCTCGGTGCCCTTGTCGGGATTGCCTGCCGGCTCATACACGTAAGCCTGCGCTTCTGCCTGGTAGTCGAGGTTCAAGCCCTTGGTAAGGTCGTAACGGAATTGGAAGTTGCGGTTCCAGTCCCATTGTTTCGAATACGTTGGGTTGATGATGATGTCGCCGCCGCTCTTGTTGCGCAACAGGCGCTCCGAGTAGTTGCGGTTCATCTCGGTGTTGAAGGTGATGGACTTGGGCAGGTAATAGAAGTTGATGTCCTTGATCAAGGCCAGATAGGACTTCGATGCCCATTTCGCCTTGCCGAAGGGAGTGACATTCTTCGGGTTGCCTACATAGTTGTAGCCCAAGTTACCGCGATAGATCTTGGTGTTGTAGTATTGGATGTCGGGGTTCTCCTGGTTTGTCTCGCTGTAAGAGAAGGAGAAGTTGAAGTTCTCGATGTCGTAGATATGGACGGTTGGCATGCTGGAACTTCGGTTGCCCCTGTTGTTCGGGTCTCTCGGGTTGGTCTTGTTTTGGCCTTCCGTTCCGGTGGTTCTCTTGTTTCTGTTGGCGGTACGTTCCTTTCTGACGTTCATCAGGTTGATGTTCTTGTATTGCGTCATGCTGTGGACGATGCTGGTCAGCGAGTCGCGTTGATGCTGGTTGTCCATGAGCGAAAGGGCGTCGTTGAGCTTGACGTCAGGGTCGTATGGGTTGTACATCGGGGTGGTCACATTCTTTCCGTAGTCGATGTGCAGCGGCACTTTCAGGCCGGTGTTCTCGACAAACTTTCCGAGTTCGAGGTCGGTGGAGACGCTGAACTGGGAGTTGGCTTCAAAAGTGTTGTCGATGATGTCGCTGTCGAGGGCGCCGAAGCCTCCTGAGCTATACGACCCTGTGGCGACGAAGCGGCCAAGGTCGGCCAGCGTGGCTTCTATTCGTCCAGTGCCTGCAAAGCCGCCGTTGCTGCTCAATTCGGTGAGGCGCAACTCATTAATCCAAACCACCACGCTCTTGGTCAAGCCGTCATCGTTGTTGTTGTCGAGGCTCTGGCGCTTCGGGTTGCGGACGCCGACCATCATGGCTTTCACGTCGCTGATGCTGGGGTTGCCTATCACTTTAATGGTATGGTAGTAGTCCATCCCGTCAACGGTGCCTTTCTTGAAACGCTCGGAATAGAGAAGGTTCAGCCTCACGTTGCTGCCGGGTTGGTTCATGGCGGAGTTGCGGTTCGACTTCACCGTGACGAGGTCCTCGAGCAAGATGTCGATGTTGTTGATCTCAGGCCAGATGCCTTCCTTGTTGGTGTAAGGCGTGTCCCAAGGAGTCACTCGTAGCGGAATTTCATATTCGTAGTAGTTCTCCGTGAAGTCGGTGCCCAGACGCATGAACACCGTGAGGTCCTGGTCGTACAACGGGTCGTCTTCCTTGGCCTGTTCGGCATGGACGAACATCTTCAGGTATTTATACTGCCTCAAGTCGAAGTCGGCGGTCTTGTATATGGCGCGACCGTCACCGTCAACAAGGTTTTGGATGGTGATTTGAAGCGACTGTTCGTTGAGTTTGGTCACCGCGGTGGTTCCCACGATCTGTTCCTGCACGATGCCTGGTGGGATGACGTAGGGGACGGGGCTGCGTTTGCCGTTCTCCTCAATGTTGACCGCGGAGATGTCGAGGGTGGTGCCGTTGGCGATGTCGTTGGGCTGGTATTCGCCTGGAGCTTGAATGCTCTGGGTGTAAGTCCTCCACTCGCCCTTCACCAGGTCGAGGGTGGCGAAACGCAACACGACGGGACGCTGGAACTCGCGAACGAACATTCTCATGAAACGGATGGAAGAGTAGTCCTCGATGTGGCCGACGACCTTGTCGGGTTGCTTGATGGGAACCCTGAACTGATACCATTTCACAGTGCCGCTCTCACCGTTGGCCAGTTTGATGTTGGTGGCTTCGAAGATGTCAGCGATGTGGTTCTTTCCGACAACCATGTTCTCGGGTGTGAGGTCGATTTCGTACTGATAGTAGCGTTCCGACTCACTCAGGGTGTTGTCGTTGTTCATGTCCTCTCCGTCAGGCAGTGTGGTGTTGCTGGTGGTGTAGCTCTCAGTGCGTTGCGACTCTGACGGGGAGTTGCCTTCCGGTCCGTTATAATGTCTGTAACGTTCGATGATGCTGCTGTGCTCCAAGTCGTCGTTCCATTCCGTTGACCTGAAGTAATGGTAGTTGTCCGACGACGGGTCGGCGTATGCCTTACGGTAGGCGTCGGAGCTTTCTCCATATTGTTCGCGGATGGCAGCCAGATAGTTTCCTTCAAAGAAGGTCCGTTCGTCAACGTCGCGCAGACCATCGAAACCGATGTCTTGGTATTGACGGGCGTCGGCATTGGTGCTGAAGGTGCCTACCAGGTCTTGCATGATGGGGACACGGCCCCAGATGGTGGTGTCGACGTTCACGACTTCCTCGCCGTCGGGCATGCCGTTCTCGTAGAACTTGCGGCCGTCGCGCAGCACGTCTTCGGAGATGTCGCCCAAGTTGATGTAGAGCTTGCCTGGGTTGTTCTGGTATTCCGGGTCGGCAAAGGGATCCATGAGCCAGAACTCGATGTATTCGATGTTGGTGGCTTCAAAGTCGGTGGTCTCCATCTTTCTCATGATACCGGCCCAACGCGATTGCGGGTCGTAGAGGTCACCGCTCTCATTCACGCCGGCGGAGTATTGAGAGGGTGAAACGTCATAGTTGTAGGGGCCTCTGTCGGAAGGGAAGTAGGCCAGGTTGAGCACCGAAACATTGGTGGGTGTGCCTGCGGCGATGTCCTTGGTGGGGAAGAGTTCGGTCTCCAACACCTGACGCACGCTGTGCTTCGACAACTCGTCGGCGGTGATGTTCTTCGGACGTATGGTGGTGGCGCGGTCGTAGAATACGTTGTGGTCGATGGTGAACCACGACAGCTTGGCGCGGTTCTTGCCGTACGCCAACCCCGTGTTGGCTGCCGCTTCAGGGAAGAGGTCGGTTTGGTGTTGGGGGGTGCTGGCCAGATGCCATTGGCTGTGCAGTCTCAAGTCGATGGTTGACTTGGCGCCTTCAAAGTCATCGATATAGGAGGTGCCTTTCTCACTGGCTGATTTCGACAGGCCAGGGATGAAGCGTGCCACCTCACCGTCGAAGTGGATGCGCGAGGGGGCCTTGGTGCTGATGCCGGGCAGCCAGTCGATGAAGTTGGTCAGCCATCGCGCTTCGGTGGTGTAACTTACGTCAAAGCCGTAGATGGTGTTGGCGATGGCTTCCTCGCCATAGTTGATCTTCTGGGTGTAAGAGCGTTCTCCCAGATAAAGCAGGGTTCCTCCCAAGCGGAAGTCCTCGTTGAACTCGTGCTCGATACGTGTTCCCAAGAAGGTCTTCTTCAAGGCGCTGAATCCGGAATTGCTCTCCAAGGAGATGTTGATGGGGGTGCCGGAGTTGAGGATGCCCTCGTTGATGATGGTCACGCGACCCAGGGTGTAGTCAACGGTGTAATCGACATTCTCGACCAGGGTCCTGCCGCCTGCCGTCACGGTTACCGAGCCCTGAGCCACATTCATGGCGTTCAGGCTGATCTCGCTGCCCGACTGTGATGAATAGAAGCCGCGCAAGGTGAACTTGTTCTTCTCAGAGTACTGCTCGGCAGAGGTCTTGGTCATCGTATAAAGCGAGTCGTAGGCGTATTTGTTAGCCAGATCGACATTGTCGGCGAACACTTGGCGTAGATGGCTGCCGAAAGGTTCCAACACAGGGAAGTAGATGCGGCCGTTGGCGGCGTTGATGGTGCCGCCTGTGGTCTGTGCCCCGTTGATGAAGTCGAACTCACCGTCACCACCGGGGATGGGGTTGTTCTGTTGGGTCAGGTTATCGAGACCGAGCAAGTGAAGCAGCGACACGCCCTTCACGCCTTCGGGACCTTCGTTGAAATAACCCATCGGGGTGCTGCTCGAACTGCTGTTATAGAAAATGTTGAGCATGAAGTCGCTCGCGCTGATTTGGTATGCCCTGATGTTATACACGTTTTTCATCATCAGGTTCCATATGGGCATGGAGGTGTTTACCGTGGTGCCTCTCAACAATTTGGCTGTCAACACATTGGGGGTGTTGATGCCTTGGTCGGAGAACTCACCGACTTGATACACGGCGTCGCTGCCGACAATGGTGTATTGGTAAGCGACGGCGAGTGACTGGTTGGAGTTCAGGTTGATGTTCAACGAGATGAAACCCAGTTTTGGGTTGAGGGAGTATTCGGAGGAACTCAGACGGCGTGCGTTCTCAATCTTCTCGAAGTCGCGGCCTGCGACCATGTAGCCGTATTTGCCCAAACGCATCGGGTCGCCTGACATGTAGTTGGTCACTGAGCTGATGTTGCGGATTTGGGAGGTGTCGATGCGTGTGAGCATGTTGTTGGCGCCGTTGCGGGGATACACCGTCGTGGTGTTGGCCGGGTGCACTTCGGGGTTGTAGATCCAGTTTTCCTTTCCTTCGCCCAGGTCGGTTAAAGCCAAGATGTTACGGGTGTCGATGGTGGTCGAGTTGGTGTTGGTGACCCAGACCTCGATACGGGTGATGTTGATACTTGAAGTGACGGTGGGCAGGGTCGACAAGGCGGCTTCGTATTGTTCCCTGAAGTATTGGCTCAGGAAGAAGTGGCGGTTTTCTTCATAGTCGAGACAGCTGATGTTGAACTCGTTGGTTTGGGCGCCGCCCTGGACCGAGATGTTTCTCGACTCGCTTTCCTGGTAGGATACCACCGAGGTGATGGAGGTCTTGCCGAATTTCAATTTCGACTTCAAGCCGAAAAGCCGTTGGGTACCGGTGATGAGGGTGCTGTTGAGCGGGAAGCTCACGTCACCGGCCTCGAGCAGCTGTATGATCTCATCTTCCTTGCCTTCGTACTTCAACTTCATCAAGTCCTCGTAATTGAAAGTGGCCTTGGTGTTCTTGTTGATGTTGAAGTTGATCTTGTCGCCGATCTTGGCGATGACATTGAGTTGAATGTCCTGGTCGAAGTCGAAGTTGGTGGTGTGCTGTCGGGTGATGGACGGGTCGCCACGGTAGTTGTGCTTGATGCCGAAAGTCAGGTCGACGGAACCTTGAGGCCTGATGTCAATGGTGTTGCTTCCGAAGATGAGGTCGAATGCCTCGCCGCCAATATACAGCGGAGGAATGATGGAGTTGCCGTCGTTGGCCGACTTGGTGTTTTGCTGGCGACGTGACTTCCAGTAATCGGCCACACCTTGACGCTCTTTGTAGCGGAAATAGTCTTTTTGCGAGAGCGTGGTAGGAGTGGTGTACTCGAAGTCGCCTACCTTGTGCTTAAATGTATATTGGCCGGTGGCTGGGTCGTAAAACACCTCGTGGGTGATGTTCGGTGGCTCGTGAAGATCCAATGCTGACTGATGGTAGTCTGGTTGCTGGGCGTACATCGGGAGGATCGCCACAAGCATGAAAAACAGGATGATATGTCGTTTCATAGGGTTCATAATAACTTGAGGGCTTCACGTATTAATACCTCCACGGAGGCATCGGGCGATTGTTTCAACAGTTTGTCGAGCGCCTTGCTGGCAGCGTTCTTGCTGAAGCCCAGAATCACTAATGCAGATAACGCTTCATTCTTCAATGTATTGTCCACAGAGCCAACAACTTCCTCGGTAAACTCGGTCTTCTTGACCTTGTCCTTGAGGTCGACGATGAGGCGTTGCGCCGTCTTTCCGCCAATGCCTTTCACGGCTTGGATGGTGCGGGTGTCCTCGTTGGCGATGGCGGTGCTGAGCTCGTTGACGGTCAGCGACGACAGGATGAGCCGCGCCGTGTTGCAACCCACTCCGCTCACGCTGATCAGCAACTCGAACATGTCGCGCTCCTTCACCGTGTAGAAACCAAATAGGTTGTGGGCGTCCTCCAATACCTGAAGATGTGTGTAAAGCCTCACTTCCGTCTGCTCACCAATGGCAGTGAACGTGTTCAGTGTGATGTTGATGAAATAGCCTACGCCGTGATTGTCGACAATGGCATAAGCGGGTGTGATTTCGGCGATTCTTCCGGAAATATAGGCGTACATTTTGCGCTGTTTGAAAATAATTTGCAAATATAGCAACTTTTTAATGTTTTTTGTTTAGTTTTGCAGCGAAATTTTTTTGGGGAGGGAAAGAAATGATCAACAGCTTGAAAATCGGCGATATCACATGGCGTCATCTCAACAACCCGAGCGATGAGGACTTCGAGTTCCTCAAGGACCGCTTTCATTTCCATCCCCTTGATATCGAGGACTGTAAATCGGTCAACCAGCGTCCGAAAATCGATATTTACGACGACTACTACTTCCTGATTCTCCATTTTCCAAACTTCGATCGCCAAAATCGATTCGTAAAGATTAAGGAAGTTAAACTATTCTGGGGTAAGGAATATATTATTTCTATCGAAAAAAATCCTTGGGGAGTATCGCAGTTGTTTAGTGAATACGAGGAACGGATCCAAAACAATGAGGAGGTCAACATTGAGAGTTCCGACAAGCTGCTCTACCGCATTCTCGAAAAACTCATCACCGAGTCAGTGTACCTGCTTCGTAAGGTGGGACTGGATGTGGAACTCATCAACCGCGAGCTGCTTCAGGAGAAACAAGATAAGATCATCGAACGCATCTCGATCACCCGTAAAAACCTCATCCTTATCAACACCATTTTCAAACCCCAACTGCGTCTCTTCCAGATGTTCGAAAACGGTAAGATCCGGGGCTTCACTGAAGACGTGGAGTACATGGAAGACTACTGGGGCAACATCTTGGACTACTACCAGAAGGTGTGGGATATGACCGAAGACTACGAGGAGTTGATTGAAGGCCTCTCGCAGACGTTCGACTCGATGCAGACCAACAAGACCAACGAAACGATGAAGATCCTCACCATCATTTCGTCCATCATCCTGCCTTTGACCTTTATCACAGGCCTTTACGGTATGAACGTGGAACTGCCTTTCCAGAACAAGGCTTGGGCGTTTTACGGATTAATGGGTCTGATGGTGGTGGTTGCCGTCGTGTTCATCATCGTCTTTAAAAAGAGAAAGTGGATGTAATCTCTTTCATGATGACCTCAGTAGCCCCTAGCTGCTTGGAGAGGTAGTCCTTGCAAATCCTTGACGCTTCCTGACGAAATGCCTCATCGTGGATGAGCTTGTCGAAGATACGATACAACTCTGTCTGGTCCTTGATGGAAAAAGCTCCTCCCAACGCTGTCAAATCGACGGCTTCCTTGAAACTCTTGTGCTTGGGGCCAAAAACCACGGGACAACCGAAGGTGACTGGCTCCTGAATGTTGTGGATGTTGACCCCGAATCCGCCGCCGATGTAGGCGAAACTGGCATATTGGTATAGCTGCGACAATATCCCGACGGTGTCGATTAAATAGACTTTTTCCACCTTGACTTCCTTGAGCGCCTCGCGAATCTGCTTGATGTGCTTCTCGGAAATGTCGTGCGGAGCGATGATCATGCAATAATTCTCAGGGAGACTATTAATGTAAGGGATGAGTAGCTTCTCGTCGGGCGGCCACGTGCTGCCGGCGATGATACATTTTCGTCCATTGATGAATTCTTCAATCTTAGGGAAACGTCTGGCAGTCCTGGCGATGGCTGCCACACGGTCGAAACGGGTGTCGCCGCAAAGGGTAGCGTTGCAGAAGTCCCTCAACAGGTTCAAGGTGGTCTCGTCTTGAACGAAAAAATGAGTGACGTTGCCCAGTTGTTTCCTGAACCACCTGCCGTACCATTTGAAGAAGTATTGGTTAGGTCTCAGAATCAACGAGATGTAGTATAACGGAATGCCTTTGTCGGCCAGGGCCTTCATATAGTTGAACCAGAATTCGTATTTGATGAAGAAGGCGGCTACAAAATGATGCCTTTCGACCCACCTCCGAGCGTTTCCCAACGTGTCGATAGGTAGATATAGCACCTCGTCGGCAAGTGGATAGTCTTTCCTGACCTCGTAACCAGAAGGGGAGAAGAAGGTCAAAGAGACTTTTAAATGAGGATATTGTTGCTTGAGGGCTTCAATCAAAGGCCTTCCTTGCTCGAACTCACCCAACGAGGCGGCATGAAACCATACCCAAGGCTCGTCACTATCGCTTTGCGGCAATGGCTTATTCCTGCCTTCCACCCAAAGTCGTGCCTTGGCGTTTCCGAGCCATGCCGCCAGCTTAACGGCGGCAGCGTATGCGCGAATCCCGAAGGTGTAGAGTCCCCTCATGAGTTATTAATAATAGTAATACTCGTCGGGCTGGCGTTGATAGACAGGAATCATCCAACTGACACGGATGCCATAGTAGAAGTCGTTGAACCGATGGCTTTTGTCATTGTAACCCATGATATGGGGCTCGCCGTTTTCATCGTAGAAAACCCGGAAGTCGTAGTCTCTGAGTGACTGGGTTCGGGCATAGGTGGCCTCAAGGGAAACGGAGAGGTTGTACACCCTGGTGTTGCTTAGAATGAGGTAGCCGGCTTCGGCATGAAGGGCAAAGCCTCCCCTCATCTTGTCGTAACCATATTGGTAGTCGTCCATCAGGGGTAGGGGCGGGTTCTGGGTCTCAATCTGATAGTCGATTCTTAGGCGGTTCCAAAGGTAACCGGCACCCAGTTGAACGAAGATGCCACTGTTGGGGTTGGGCGCCAAAGGAAATAACTTTCCGACCTCTGCTTGGAAATGCAGTCCCCGCTGGAAGAAAGCCAGAGAGGTGGGGATTCCGCCTCCTCCGATTACCTCCCCATAAAGGGTGGTGATGCTCTCTCCCAAAAGATCGATTCGTGAGCCTTTGATCTTGTTGCCGAAGATGAAGTTCCCGTTGCCGGTGAAGAGCCAGTTCCCTTGTGTCTTGTGGATGAAACTGCCTCCTATGGTGTTGGTGAAACCGTAGTCGCTCTTGGTGTCAAGCGCAGGGAATTGCGCGGCATAGGTCACCTGAAACATGCTGACGGGGATGGCTTCCTTGGCGATGTTACGGGGCGTCTGGGCAAATGTCGAGACGGCTGCCAGGGCCAAAACGAGAGTAAAGACTGTTTTTCTCATGGTTTGTTTTTGTACTCGGCAAATTTAACGTTTTTCGCAATAACTTATTACCTTTGCAGCCGATTTTATTTTCATCATGGAAACCGAACAATACAACATAGCCACCCTTCCTAACGGCATCCGCTTGCTGCATCGTCGCAAGCCGGGTGAGATTGCGCATCTGGTGCTCGTGGTGGGCACCGGCTCCCGCGACGAGTTGGAGTCGCAGAACGGCATGGCCCACTTCATCGAACACACCGTATTCAAAGGCACTCAATCTCGCAAGCCCTACCATATCCTCAGCTGTCTCGACAACGTCGGCGGCGACCTCAATGCCTTCACCACCAAGGAGGAGACCTGCTTCCAGGCCTCTTTCCTCAATGCGTATTACAAGCGGGCCATGGACCTGCTGTCCGACCTCGCCTTCCAAGCCACTTTCCCTGAACACGAGCTTGAGAAGGAGAAAGAGGTGGTGCTTGACGAGATCAACTCGTACCTCGACATGCCTTCGGAAGAGATTTACGACGTGTTCGAGGATACCGTGTTCAAAGGTCACCCGCTTGGGCGTAATATATTGGGCACTAACGAGTTGGTGAAAGGATTCACTCGTGACGACGTGTTGGCTTTCCGGGAGGGCAATTATGCCACCGACAACATGGTGTTGGCCACCATCGGTGATATCGGTTTCGCCGAATTCGAGAAGCTGGCGCAGCAGTTCTTCGGCAGTCGCGACGCCCATCTGGTGCCAAGCCATCGCGAGCCTTTCAAGGCTTATGAGCCTCGCAAGGTGACTATGGAGCGTCGCAACCATCTCAGCCATTGTATGATCGGGGGACTGGCACCCAGTTTCAGCCATCCGCGGAAACGCACCATGGTACTCCTTAATAATATCTTGGGTGGTCCGGCCATGAACTCACGCCTCAGCCTGAACATCCGTGAGAAGTACGGCTTTGCCTACACCATCGAGTCGCAATACAACGCCTATTCCGACGTGGGTCTTTTTAGTGTGTATATGGGAGTGGATCCCGAATCGCTTGAAAGAGCTATCAGTTTGGTGTATAAGGAGTTGGATAAGCTTTGTAACCAAAAGCTAGGTACCATGCAGTTGCATCACGCCAAGCAGCAGCTCATCGGTCAATTGGCGCTCGGCCGCGAGTCGGGCATGAGCGAACTGCTCGCCCTCACCCGTTCCATGTTGATGAACGAGCCCATCGAGTCGATTCCTGAGATTATTCATACCATCGATGTCATCACGGCCGATGATCTCATGGCCGAAGCCAATGAGGTTTTCGACCGCAATCGATTGACAACCTTAGTCTTCAGAGGATCCAAATAGCGTCTCTCACATAACCATCCGCACCCCATCGGGGTGCCACCTGTTTGGAGGGTTTTGTTTCTCCCATAACCGTCCGCACCCCATCGGGGTGCCACATGGTTGGATGGATCTGTTTTTCTCCCATGACCATCCGCACCCCATCGGGGTGCCACATCGGTAGGATTGATTTGTTGTTTCCCATGACCATCCGCACCCCATCGGGGTGCCACATCGGTAGGGAATTAATTGGTTTTGAATTTATATTGAATCCCTCCCAATTCCTCGTTGGCCTTTTTGATTTTATTCTTCAGATTCTCCTTATAATCTGCGACTTTCTTGGCGATGCCTTCATCTGACAATGCCAACATCTCGGCGGCGAGGATGGCGGCATTCAACCCCCCGTTGACTCCAACGGTGGCCACGGGGATGCCTGGGGGCATCTGGATGATGGAGAGCATAGCGTCGAGGCCGTCCAACATGCCTTTCACGGGCACGCCGATGACGGGCAGGGTGGTGTTGGCTGAGATGACACCGGGCAGGGCGGCGGCCATGCCTGCGGCGGCGATGATGACCTTCACCCCACGGCCTTTGGCTTCACGAGCAAATTGTTCCACTTCTTGAGGCGTGCGGTGGGCGCTTAGGGCATTCATCTCGAACGGGATTTCCATCTCGTCGAAAAACTGTGCGGCTTTCTCTAGTACGGGAAGGTCGGAGGTGCTTCCCATGATGATGCTGACAATCGGATTCATCTGCGTATTTTCTTGTGGTATCCGCACCCCATCGGGGTGCCATATCGGTAGCAAAAATAGTTTTTTTTCCGTTTCAACAATCAATGTTTTTCGTATTTTTGTATTTCCAATTTTAATAATATGAAAACCGTCAAAGTCTTAGACAAGGAATTCTCCATTTACATCCCGCAAGAGAAGATTGAGACTGCCATTCAAACCGTGGCGGATCAGTTGAACCGCGACATGGTCGGCAAAAAGCCGCTTTTCCTGGTGGTCTTGAACGGCGCCTTCATGTTTGCGTCGGAGTTGTTCAAACGTCTCACAATTCCCTGCGAGATCAGTTTTGTGAAACTCTCATCTTATGCCGGCACCGCTACCACCAATGTGGTTCGTGAGCTGATTGGCCTCGACCATTCGCTTGAAGGCCGTAATGTGGTCATCGTGGAGGATATCGTAGACACGGGTCACACGATGAACTACACCATCCAGAAACTGTATGACTTGAAGGCTGCCGATGTCCGTATTGCAACTATGTTCTTCAAGCCCAATTCGTTCCAATACAGCTTCCCCATCAACTATAAGGCGATGGACATCAGCAACGAGTTCATCGTAGGCTATGGCCTGGATTACAACCAGGAAGGTCGCAACCTCCCCGATATCTATAAGGTAATCTAACTTTTAACTTTTATCTTTTAACTTTTAACTATGCTCAACCTCATTCTTTTTGGCCCTCCTGGGGCAGGCAAGGGAACCCAATCGCAGTTCCTTCGCGAAAAATATCAATTGACCTATATCTCCACTGGCGAAATCCTCCGTGAAGAAATCGCCGCCGAGAGCGAATTGGGCCTCCAAGTGAAAGGCATCATCAGTCAGGGTGGCCTGGTCTCCGACGAAATCGTCGCCGCCATCATTGAGAAGAAACTCTCTGAAAACATCAACTCGCCAGGCTTCCTCTTCGACGGCTATCCGCGTACCGTGAAACAGGCGGAAATCCTCGACGAGATGATGAAGAAATACGGCATCGCCCTCACCGGCGTGCTGAGCCTCGAAGTGCCCGAAAACCTTCTCATCGAGCGTATGCTCGAACGTGGCAAGGTCAGCGGCCGAGCCGACGACAACATCGACTCCATCAAACACCGGTTCGTGGAATACGAGGCCAAGACCAAACCGGTGTTGGACTACTATAAAGACAGCGGTAAACTCTATGCCGTGAACGGCGTGGGCGAGATCCCTGAGATCTTCAAGAAACTCTGCGAAGTTATTGATTCCATCTGACCTCTCGTTTGAGGATAGACGGGGGATTGCCTCCGATAATCTGTTCCTCGCCGTGGAACGCCGACCGTAAAGCGGTGCCTGCGGCGAGGACTGTGTTGTCGGGCAACTCAGCGCCCTTCAGCAACATGCACTTGCAACCAATCCAAACATGGTTGCCCACAAGGATGGGGCGGTCCTCATTAATGCGTTCACCTTCCTTATTGTAAACAGGATGCTCGTCGGTGTCCATCACCAGCACATCCCAACTTATCAGACAGTCGTTGCCGAAACGGATTTCTTTGGCGCACACGATGGTGCTCTCCGCAGTGATGTTGAATCTGTCACCCAACTCCAACTTGCCCCTCACCGAGATCTTCGAACCATGGCCGATGGAAGCCTTTCCTTTGAAATCCACCTCGCCGCTAACCTGCCAAATACTGCGCGAACGTTTGCGGTCGTAGTGCCCCACATCGCCGAAACCTATCTTAATGCAGGCAGTGTCGGCATCTTCTGGAATCGTCACCTTGCCATGAAGCTCTCTCAGATACACCCTTCTTGACACCATCACAGGACACTTGATGGCCGTCTTGAAAGGGAAATAATGGAAGTTGAAGCGCAAGGTCTTCGGAATGGAACAGAGTACGTGCAGTTTCTCGCTGAAAGTCATGGGACATCAAGGTTTTCTCATTGCAAAAATAAGAAATTGTTTCTATCTTTGCAACGATAACTAAATATAAAGAATCATGGCTGCTAATGAAATTGGCTGGTTTGCGCTTCGTTATTGGGCGGAAAAGCTTCAGAAAAAATATCCGGGGACGAACTTTGTTACCTTGACCGATGAGAAATTGGCCAAGATGCTTCTGTCGTTGAAAGAAGCGGAAGGAATGCCTCCATTGCCGAGGGAGGGGAGTTATTTTTCCGCATTGGTGGATGCATGGATTGAGGTGAAGTGGGGAAGAGATGACTCCAGTGACATGCCAGACGCATATAAATGAGTTTGCTTTAAGAAAAAATACATATCTTTGAAGGCTAAATTCAAACCGTCATGAAATTCAACCCTTACACCCATAGCGAAGCCGCCCTTGAGGAGCGCATCGCTCAAATCGTCAACATCGAAAAGAAACAAGGTAGCGAAAAGGAAGCCCTGAAGACCATCTTCCAAAGCATCGACTTCACGACCCTTGAGGCTTTCGACAATGAAGAGAAGATCAATGACTTCTGCGCCAAGGCACTGGCTTTCCCAAAACAGAATCCGCATCTCTCGGTGCCAGCCATCTGCATCTATAGCCCCTTCGTGCGTCAAGCCAAGCAACTGCTCGCTGGCAGTGGTATCCGTGTGGCTACGGTGGCCTGCTGCTTCCCCTCGGGTCAGATGCCCTTCGACCTAAAGGTGAAAGAGGTGGAATATTGTGTTGACGAGGGAGCCGATGAGGTGGACATGGTCATCTCGCGCGGCACCTTCCTCGCTGGGCGCTACGACGAGGTGTTCGATGAAATCAAGACCATCAAGGCAACCTGTGGCGAGAAAGCCCATCTGAAAGTGATTCTCGAAACGGGTGAACTCAAGACGGTAGAGAACATCCGCAAAGCTTCGGAACTTGCCATCCTTGCCGGTGCCGACTTCATCAAGACTTCAACAGGCAAGGTTCCGGTGGCCGCCACGCCTCTGGCTGCCATCATTATGATCGATACCATCAAGGAATACTATGAAGCTACGGGCAAGAAAGTCGGTTTCAAACCTGCCGGTGGCATGAAGACCCCCGAAGACGCACTCACCTATTATTACCTGGTGAAACACATCCTTGGCGAACAATGGCTCAACCCGACACTCTTCCGCGTGGGCACCAGCCGCCTCGCCGGACTGATCTTGGATTTGCTTCAATAAGACTATTCAGAATAACTCTCTCCGGTCTCTTCTCCGGTAATATCCGTTTCTTCCACTTCGATTGCCTCGATCCTCGCCGGAGGATTGATGATGTCGGCAGTGACGAATGCCACGCCGTATCGGGGCTTTAAGATGCGAAGATACTTCTCGGCCTCTACGCGGTTGCGGAAGTCGCCTACCCTTAAGCGGTAATAGGGCTGTTCGTAGGAGAGATAGATGGGCAACTCGGGGAACTGCTCCTCGAATTCCTTTTTCACCACTTTGGCGTGGTCCACGGCTTCGTTGCCGATTTCCATGAAGATCTGTACCCTGAAACCACTCATCGTGTTGCTTGCGGCATACACGTCGCGCTGCTTCTGCATCAGTCGTGCGATGCGGCTGTCTTGGCTGACATGTAACGAGCCTTTGTGCTGGGCAAAGCCAGTGGCGACGAGGAATGCGGATATGATGAACAGCAAAAATCTTCTCATTTTTATTATCTCTGGTTTCGTCCGGCAAAAATACAACATTTTTTTATTATCTTTGTAGCCTGATACAAAATGCGATGAACAGCAATCTGGATCCCTCTGGTTCCCATCTGTCCAAGGCTGAAAAAGACCTTGAGAACGTCCTTCGCCCCGACGCCTTCAGCAGCTTCGCGGGACAGGAGAAGGTCGTGGAGAACCTGCGTGTATTTGTGAAGGCCGCCGCACAGCGTGGCGAAGCACTCGACCATACGCTTCTGTATGGCCCCCCGGGATTGGGCAAGACAACGCTCTCGCACATCATCGCACACGAATTGGGTGTCAACATGAAGATGACTTCGGGTCCAGTGCTCGACAAGCCAGGCAACCTTGCAGGTCTGCTCACCAGCTTGGAACCCAACGACGTGCTTTTCATCGATGAGATACATCGCCTCAGCCCAGTGGTGGAAGAATACCTCTATTCAGCCATGGAGGACTATCGCATCGACATCATGATTGAGACGGGTCCCAACGCCCGTAGCATCCAGATCGCCTTGAATCCCTTCACCTTGATTGGCGCGACCACCCGCTCGGGCCTGCTTACGGCACCCTTGCGCTCCCGTTTCGGCATCAAGCAACGTCTTGAATATTACGATGCCAAGACCCTCATGGGCATCGTGAAACGCTCAGCCAGTATCCTACAAGTGCCTATCGACGATACTGCCGCCTACGAGATTGCCCGTCGTAGCCGTGGCACACCTCGTATTGCCAATTTATTGCTCCGTCGTATCCGTGACTTCGCCCAGATCAAAGGCGATGGCAACATCAATGTGGAGATAGCCCGCTTCGGTCTGTCGGCACTCAACGTGGATGAGCATGGTCTTGACGACATGGATAATAGGATACTCAACACAATTATAGAAAAATTTAAAGGTGGTCCCGTGGGTGTCAAGACCATCGCCACGGCAGTGGGAGAGGACGCTGGCACCATCGAAGAGGTTTATGAGCCCTTCCTCATCCAGGAAGGCTACCTGATGCGCACACCGAGAGGCCGTGAATGTACGGACCTCGCCTACAAACATTTAGGGAAAATTCGCTTTTCCAAAACCGGAGAAATGGAGCTGTTTAATTAAGAATTAAGAATTAAGAATTAGGAATTAGGAATTTAGAGGGAGCGGGGTAGACATCTCTAAATTCTTAATTCTTAATTCCGCATTCCTAATTCTCAAAGCTCTTTCCTGAGTCTCGCTACGGGGATCCCCAGTTGTTCTCTGTATTTTGCCACGGTGCGACGGGCGATGGGGTAGCCCTTCTCTTTCAAGATGTTCATCAACTCCTCGTCGGTGAGAGGCTTCGACTTGTCCTCTTCCTCAACACAGTCCGTCAAAATCTTCTTGATCTCGCGGGTGGAGACTTCCTCCCCCTCTTCGTTGGTGATACCCTCGCTGAAGAAGGTCTTCAATAAGAAGGTGCCGTAAGGAGTCTGCACGTATTTGCTGTTGGCCACGCGCGAGATGGTGGAGATGTCCAACCCGACCTTCTCGGCGATGTCCTTCAAGATCATGGGCTTCAGCTTGGTGTCGTCGCCAGTGAGGAAATACTCGCGCTGCATGTCCATGATGGCCTTCATGGTGATATATAAGGTGTGCTGACGCTGCTTGATGGCGTCGATGAACCACTTGGCGCTGTCGATCTTCTGGCGAACGAAGGTGGCTGCCTCCTGCATGCTGCGAGACTCTTTCCCCTTTGAGAAATCTTCAAGCATCTTGACGTACTGCTTGCTGATCTTTAACTCGGGGTTGTTGCGTCCATCCAGTGAGAGTTCCAAATCACTATCCTTGATGGTGATGAAGAAATCAGGCGTGATATAATGGCTGACCACGGCGCCAGAGGTCGAGGTGTCGCCCGGCTTGGGGTTCAGCTTCAGGATCTCGTCTAAAGCGGCCTTGAGGTCGCGGTTGGAGGCGCCAGTCTTCTTTGCTATCTTGTCGTAGTGCTTCTTGGTAAACTCATCGAAGCAGTCCTTGATGACGGTGATGCAGAGCTTGTAGTCATTGTAGGGGTTTTCCTCTTGCAGGCGCTCCAGTTGGATCAACAGGCATTCCTGAAGGTCGGTGGCTCCGATGCCAGGTGGATCGAGATGCTGAACCACTTTGAGCACTTTCTTCACTTCTTCTTCGGTGGTCTCCACGTTCATCGTAAATAGCAGGTCATCGACCAAGTTGGCGATGGGACGGCTCAGGTATCCGTTGTCATCGAGGTTGCCGATGATGACTTCGCCGATGATCTCCTCTTCCTCGGTCAGGTCGTGATAGCCCAACTGTTGGATGAGATAGTCTTGGAACGAATCCTGATGGACGATGGGGGCCTGGTAGTCCTCATCGTCGGCACTGTGGTTGTTGATGTGCGACTTGTAAGCGTAGTCGTATTCGTCCTCGTCAGGCAGATAGTCGGTTAGGTCAAAGTCATCATCCTTGCTGCGGATGGGGTCGTCGTCGTTGTAATCGTCGTTCTCGCCATTGTCGCCGCCATCACCTTCATCTTCGTAGCCGTTGTCGTCAAGACTCTCGCTGTCGTTGGTGGACTCGTTGTCTTCTTCGCCTACGGTGTCTTCCAATGCGGGGTTGGCCTCGATCTCCTCTTTGATGCGTTGCTCGAGTTCAATTAATGGCAGTTGCAGCAGCTTCATCAGCTGAATCTGCTGTGGCGAGAGCTTTAGCTCTTGTCTTTGTACCTGTGTTAACCTCTGATCCGACATCTCTAAATTCTAAATTCTAAATTAGTAAAGACAGTTCTTGGGTGTTCTCGGGAACGGAATGACGTCCCTGATGTTCGTCATTCCTGTGACGAAGAGCAGCAGACGCTCAAAGCCGAGTCCGTAACCGGAGTGCGGCACGGAACCGAAGCGACGGCTGTCGAGATACCAGTTCATCGACTCCTCGGGGATGCCCACCTCGTGCATGCGGTCGAGCAACTTGTTGATGTCGGTCTCGCGCTCCGAGCCGCCGATGATCTCACCGATGCCGGGGAAGAGCACGTCCATGGCGCGGACGGTCTTGCCGTCTTCGTTTTGTTTCATATAGAAAGCCTTGATCTCCTTCGGATAGTCGGTTAGGATGACAGGTTTCTTGAAGTGCTTCTCCACGAGGTAACGCTCGTGCTCCGACTGAAGGTCGATGCCCCAGCCCGTGACGGGATACTGGAACTTGCCCTTCTTGTTGTAGTTCGAGTTGTGCAGGATGTCGATGGCCTCGGTGTAGGTGAGGCGGACGAATTCATGCTCGAGCACGAAGTGAAGCTTGCTGATGAGTTCCATTGACTTCTCTTCCTCTTTCTTGCCCTTCTCCTCGTCTTGCAGACGCTTGCTGAGGAACTGGAGGTCGTCCATGTTGTTGTCCAAAGCGTATTGGATCAAGTATTTCAGCATTTCCTCGGCGAGGTCCATGTTGTCAGTGATGTCGTAGAAAGCCATCTCCGGTTCGATCATCCAAAACTCGGCCAGGTGGCGTGTGGTGTTGGAGTTCTCGGCACGGAAGGTGGGACCGAAGGTGTAGATCTTACCCAGGGCTGTGGCTGCCAACTCGCCTTCGAGCTGGCCCGATACGGTGAGGTTGGTCGACTTGCCGAAGAAGTCTTGCTTGTAGTCGATGTTGCCTTGCTCGTCGCGGGGCGGGTTGTTGAGGTCCAAAGTGGTCACCTGGAACATCTCGCCGGCACCTTCGGCGTCCGAAGCGGTGATCAGAGGCGTATGGATGTTGTAGAAACCTCTTTCGGTGAAGAACTTGTGGATGGCGAACACCATGGCGTGGCGCAGGCGCATCACGGCACCGAAGGTGTTGGTGCGGAAACGCAGATGGGCGATGTCGCGCAGGAACTCCAAGGAGTGTTTCTTGGGTTGCAACGGATACTCATCAGGGTTGGCAGGACCGAACAGGCCGATTTCCTTCACGGAGAGTTCTACGGCCTGACCGCTTCCCATGGAGGCGACCAAGACGCCTTTAGCCCAAAGCGAGGCGCCGGCATGCATCAATGCCAGATTCTCCTCGGGGATGACGTTCAGGTCGATGACCAGTTGGAGGTTGTTGATGGTGGAGCCGTCGTTCAAGGCGATGAAAGCCACATTCTTGCTGCCGCGTTTGTTACGCACCCAGCCCATTACGGTAATCTCTTCTTCCGAAGCCTGCATCTGCAAGGCTTGCTTGATTTCTACTCTTTTCACAGTATTAAGTTTTAAACAAAGTGCAAAGTTATGAAAAAAACGTGAATTCGGATTAAAATGTTGTACTTTTGCAACCATGAAAAAACCAATCATTATCGCAGGTCCCTGTAGCGTTGAAAACGAGGAACAAATGCTCCTCACCGCCCGAGCCTTGGCCAAGATCCCCGACTTGTCGTTCCTTCGTGGCGGAGTCTGGAAACCGCGAACCCGTCCCGAAGCCTTTGAGGGCAGGGGAGAAGAGGGTCTGAAATGGCTGCGTGAAGCCAAACTAGAAACAGGCTTGCCCATCGTCACCGAAGTGGCTACCCCCGAACATGTTGAACTGGCTTTGCGATATGAGGTGGATGCGCTCTGGATTGGTGCGCGCACCGTGGTTAACCCCTTCTCCGTGCAACAGTTGGCCGGTGCTTTGAATGGCCTCGACATCCCTGTGTTCATCAAAAACCCCGTCTCTCCCGACTTGAACCTGTGGATAGGGGCCTTTGAACGTTTCCAAAAAGCGGGGCTGACACGGCTGTCAGCCATACACCGAGGCTTCTCATACTATAAGGAGTCGCCTTACCGCAACTTCCCGATGTGGGAGATCGCCATCGAACTCAAACGTTTGCTCGACGTGCCTGTCATAACCGATATCAGCCATATCTGCGGCAATCGGGTGTTGCTCCTCGACACCGCCCAAAAGTCGTTGGACCTGGCTTTCGACGGTCTGATGGTGGAATGTCATCATGACCCCGACCATGCACTTACCGACGCCGCCCAACAGATCACCCCATCGGCGCTGCAAGACATGCTTGAGTCGTTGACACCTCGCTCCCAACAAGCAAATAGCGACGATCCGGTGCTGGCCGCCCTTCGAAGCGAGATCGACGACATCGACGACGAACTGCTTCAGCTGTTGGCCCGACGGATGAACGTCTCAAGCCAGATAGGGGAGTACAAGCGGCAACATGGCTTGACCGTGGTTCAAATGGACCGCTGGAAACGGATTCTGTCAGAACATCTTGAGACAGGGTCCCGCCTTGGCCTGTCAAAGGAACTGATAGAAAAAGTGTTTGAGGATATTCACCAAGCCTCCATCAAGCGTCAGTTATAGATACGCAATGCGGTTCCGTCAAATACCGTGTGGTATTGGATCAGAGGATAAATGGTTGTTTCTGTGGAGAATGTGGGAACCATCCCGTGGGCCTCGTCGATGATGATGTCGCCGTTTAAGATATTGTAGAAAGCATTGTTGCAATGGTCCACCACAAAGATGCCGTCCTCGACCACCAAACGGGTGCAATTGCCATCGTCGTCACAACAGGAATATGGGTAGTTGGGTGGGAGTCGGTCGTAAGCCAAGAACTCGTCCATTGATTTCCGGTATACGATGATCCCGCGGCTGGTGCTCAAGGGGTCGGAAGTGTAATACTTGACGCCACTCACCGTATTCAGCTCATACTCATGCATGGAATTGGGGTAGATGGTGAAATTGATGATGGCGTTGGGATAGTAGGGGTTTACCGGATATTTTCCGCATCCTTGGAAAACCATGGCGGAAAGGAGAATCGATATAAAGATGGCTTTTTTCATGCAGCAAAGTTACTTGTTTTTCCTAAAATAACGTATCTTTGTAAGTTGATAATCGTCCAACAATGAAAAGAATCACTGTTTTTTTGATGGTATTGGTGCTGTTGTGTGCCGTTTCGTGTGCTTCCAGCCGCTCGAGTAGGGCCATGCGCAAGGCTGAGCGGATGATGGAGAAGCAGGAGCGGCAGGCCCAGAAGGAGTATGAGGACGCCAAGACGGCCCATTATAAGCACCAGGCACCCAAGACCAAGAAAATGATTCGAGAGGACCGTCGCAGGGCTCGGCGTCTCAACCGCAATCTCCGCCACTGACTTATATTAATATAAATAGGTGTAAGAGCCTCTGGAGGCAATTCAAAATTCCTTCAAAAACTTTTTCGTCAATCTCATAGTGTAAACCCTTAATTTTCATTGATTTCTAGAAATGTTAAAAATTTTATGATTAAAAAAATAGCAGTAAAAAACAATTTTTCTTGTGTGCTTGGTAAAAAGTTTATAATTTTGATGGCTTTTTAGTGCAAATTAAATAGGAAGTATAACATAAAATCACAAGGTATGTTTAGAAATTTACTAATGACCCTTGCAATTGTGATGGCTACATGCACTTTGGCTTTCGCGCAGCAAGGACGACTCAAAGGAAAGGTTACCGATGAAACGGGCGAGCCCGTATCGTTCGCAAACATCGTCCTCGAAAAAGGAGGAACGTTGATTGGCGGTGCGACTTCGGATTTCGACGGTAACTACGACATCAACCCCATTCCTCCGGGAACGTATGATTTGAAGGCAACCTTCGTTGGCTACAACAATTATGTCCTGAATGGCATTATTATTCCGGCCAACAAGATTACCGATTGGAACATCAAGATGCAGAGTGGAGCCATCAGCCTTTCGGAGGTCACGGTCATCGACTATGAGGTGCCGTTGATCTCGAAGGATAACACCACTTCAGGTGCGTCCATCACCGCTGAGGAAATCGCCAAACTGCCTAACCGTTCCGCAACGGGTGTCGCATCCACCGTTGGTGGTGTGTTCTCCGCTGACGGTGAGGTCGGTAGCATCCGTGGTTCCCGTGAAGGTGCTGTGACCTACATCGACGGTGTGAAGGTTATCGGTAGCGGTAGCGTGCCTCAAAGCGCTATCGACCAGGTGGACGTTATCTTGGGTGGTACCCCCGCCATGTACGGCGACGCCATGGGTGGTATCATCAACGTGACCACCAAAGGCCCCAGCCGTAAATTCGGTGCCGGTCTCGAACTCGAGACCTCAGTCGAAGGCTATGGCCGCAACCGTTTGGGCTTCAGCATCCAAGGTCCGTTGATCAAGGGTAAGAACGCTGAGACCGCCCTCCTGGGTTTCTTCCTCGCTGGTGACTTGGCCTACAATAAAGTAAGCTATCTCTCCGCCACTGGTTACTATACCGCCAAGGAAGATTGGCAACAGACCATCGAGAATAACCCGCTCGTCCCCACCGGCATCGGCTCAGGTACCTATCAACAGGCTTCATTCACCAAGAAAGACGACCTGGTGTTCTCAAAGAACTCCACCAATACGAGCAGCTACTCCGTGAACCTTTCCGGCAATATCAACGTCCGTACCACCGAGACCATCAACCTGACCTTCGGCGGATCCTACGTGCGTAGCCACGGCCACAACTTCTCTCGTAGCTTCTCGTACTTCAATACAGCCAAGAACAGTCTCTATACCAACGAGACCATGCGTGGTTACGTCCGCTTCACCCAACGTTTCCCCACGGACCCCGAAAGCACCTCGCTGATTCGTAACTTCTACTACCAGATCCAAGCCGACTATACCAGATATGGCAGCGAAGACGGCGACCCCGACCTGTGGGACAACCTCTTCGCATACGGTAACTTGGGTAAGTTCACCACCTATAAGACCCCGACCTACCAACTTGGTAACGCCAACCACGTCTTCATGGGTGTTGACCAACAAGGCGACTCCATCTTCAGAAACTTCACCAACGTGATGGTGCTGAACTCATGGGACTATGACACCCTGGTGGAATTCCAAGCCTCCCAGTTCAACCCGCTGCTGGCCAAGTATACCTCCTCCGTGTATGACCTCTATAACACCTACGGAGCACAAGGCTACTTCGACAACTTCACCAACCTCCAACTCAACGGCGGTCTGCTGAACGGTCGTAACCCCAACTACATCTATGGTTTGTACGCCGTCCCAGGACGTATCATGTCGAACTACAGCAAATATGTCAGCGACCAGGTCTCACTCAACGTCAACGCCTCCATGACCATCGGTAACGGCGAGAGCTCACACGAAGTGAAACTCGGTTTCCAATACGAACAACAGAACTCCAGCGGCATGAGCTACAGCACCGACTACTGGACCCTCATGCGCGGCCTCGTGAACTCACATATCCAAGAGCTGGATATGGCCAACCCCTACGCCACCAGCTACGACGGCTTCGTGGATACCGTCAGATACCACAGATACTACGACGGCGACAACCAGTTCGTGTTCGATATCAACCTTCGTAAAGCCATCGGCCTCGATGTGACAGGTACCGACTATATCCTCATCGACTCCTACGACTTCAACGACAACTCCATCCTTTATTACGATGAAGACGGTGTGATGCATAAGGGCTATGTCAAAGGCGGCCTCGATATCAGCATGTTCGCTCCCGATGAGCTGACCCGCGACGGTAGCCTCTATGTCTCCTACTACGGCTATAGCTACGACGGCAAAAAACATGGCTGGGGCAACCGTCCCACCCTCGATGACTTCTTCACCGAGACCATGACCGACGATAATGGCAACACCTTCTTCTCACGCCCCGTCGCTTCTAGCCAACCGATCTACACCGCTGGTTATATCCAAGACAAGTTCGCATTCAAAGACCTGATCTTCCAGATCGGTATCCGTGCCGACCGCTTCGATGCCAACCAGAAAGTGCTGAAAGACCCGTTCATCCTTTACGACTATAACACTGTCGGTGATCTGCGTACCAATGGTCAAATCGCACTTCCTACCGGCGAAAGCGTCGCCATCCCGAGCAATATCGGTGACGATTACGCAATCTATATCAATAGCCTCAACGACATCAACGAGATCACCGGTTTCCGTAGCGGTAACAACTGGTACAACGCCGAAGGCGCCATCGTGACTTCACCGACCGCTCTGGCCAGAGGCGGCACCAACCCCACCCCGTGGGTCAAACATGCCGACCAACAGAGAGTCACCACCGAGTCATTCGAAGACTACAAACCTTCTTGGACCTTCATGCCTCGTATCTCGTTCTCATTCCCGATTTCCGACGAAGCCTTGTTCTTCGCTCACTATGACGTTCTGACTCAACGTCCCTCGAGCTCCTACTTCGTCACCCCGCTCGACTACTACTACTTCAACGAAGGATCTGGCTCCATCGCCAACCCGAACCTGAAGCCCATGCAGACCGTCGACTACGAACTCGGTTTCACCCAGAAGATCAACAACACCTCTTCGTTCACCATCACGGCCTACTACCGCGAAATCCGCAATATGATCCAGATGTACCGCCTCAACGGTGCCTATCCGAAGCCCTACACTTCCTATAGCAACCTCGACTTCGGTACCACCAAGGGTCTCACCGCCGAATACGACCTGCGTAGAACCAAGAACGTCCGTGTCCGTGCCAACTACACCTTGCAGTATGCAAGCATGACCGGCGCCTCTTCTTCCACCGCTTCCGCTCTGATCGCCGCTGGTGTGCCTAACCTGAGATCAACCTTCCCGACCGGCTTCGACCGCCGTCACGCCATCAGCCTTACCGTTGACTATCGCTTCGGCCGCGGCAAGAAGTATGACGGTCCCGTCATCAACCGTGAGAAGTCAGGCAAGTCACCCATCCAGCTGCTCGCCGATGCCGGTGTCTCCATGACCGTGACTGGTGGTTCTGGTGCTCCTTACACCGCCGCCCGTGAGGTCATCTCCCCGCTCTCCGGTGGTAACAGCCTGCTCGAAGGTACTTACTTCGGCTCCAGAATGCCTGCCTCCTTCAAGATCGACCTCCGTGCCGACAAGGACTTCGCCGTCACCCTCGGTGGTAAGAAAGAAGGACAGACTGGTCATGAGGCTTACTTCAATGTCTATGTCAATGTGACCAACCTCCTCAACGCTAAGAACATCCTGGGCGTTTACAACGCAACCGGCGATCCTGACGATGATGGTTACCTCACTTCTTCGAAGTACCAACAGGAAATCCTCAACCAGTTGGATCCCGAAGCATTCATCCAGATGTACCAGATCTACGTCAACAACGGCGGCCACTACTCAACGCCTCGCCAGATTAAGATCGGTGCCAGCTTTAACTTCTAATGAAAGATGATGGTTGAATTTAATAGAATAATATCAGATAATATGAAGAATATAGCTCGTTTATTGTTTGTCGCGCTCTTTATGATGGGCGTTACAATTCCCGGAAAGGCTCACGTCTGGGTAGGCGACGGCAACCCCTCAAAAGGTACCCGTGACCTGAAACAGACCACAGCCGGCTGTTCACCGTCATCCGCTTTCGAATGGCTGAACATCAACAACGTCAGAACCCGTTACAACGCTGGTGGTGACATGTGGTGGGACCTGCCTGGTGGCATCGGAGCCCAGTACTTCATCCCCGCCAATGGTTCCGCTACCTCTTTGTTTGCCGGTTCTCTTTGGATCGCCGGTGTTGACATCAACAACCAGCTGAAATGCGCCGCTGTGCGTTTCCGCCAAGGCCCCGATGTCAGCAGTGGTGGTAACGACTTCTGGACTGGCCCCCTCACCCTTGAAGGTGCCAACATCTCAGAACTCACTTGCGCCAAGTGGGACCAAGTGTGGAAAATCTCCCGCGCCGAAGTTGATCAGTTCATGAACTTCCTTACCGGTCCAACTCCAACCGCCAACGCCAGATATGGTATCTTTAACACTGAAGCAGCCCTTGAGGCAGGTTATCAAATCCCCAAAATCATCCAAGAATGGCCGGCCCATCCTGAAACAGTCGGTGGCGATATCGAAGGTGTCAGCATGTACATGGCTCCTTTCTATGATAACGATGGTAATGGTAGATACGAACCTGAAAACGGCGACTTCCCGTATTATGACATCACCAACGAACTCTGCCATACCAAGATTCCGACCTTGGATGAACAGTATCATCCCGATTACGTCCATGGTTCCATCCTTGCTGACCAAGTGCTGAAAGGTGACCAAACCCTGTGGTGGGTGTTCAATGATAAAGGTAACTCACACACCGAATCCATGGGTGCTTCCATCGGTCTCGAAATCCGTGCCCAAGCCTTCGGCTTCGCAACCAACGACGAAATCAACAACATGTCGTTCTGCTCCTACGAAATCATCAACCGCTCCACATACGAACTCACCGGCACCTACTTCTGCCCTTGGACTGACGTGGACCTCGGTTTCGCCAAGGATGACTACGTGGGCTGCGACGTCCAACGTGGTCTCGGCTACGGCTATAACGGTAAACAAATCGATGGTAGCGGTGAACCTGAAGCCTATGGTGACCAACCTCCGGCGGTGGGTATCGACTTCTTCCAGGGTCCTTACATGGATGCAGATAACATCGACAACCCCAAGTACGTCTTCACCGTTAACGCAACCTTCGTCAACCTTGACCCTGTGACTGGCGACTCTATCTTCCAATACGATACTGTCAACGCCACTCCTCTTTGCGATGAATCCATCAATGGTGTGAACTTTGGTAACGGCATCGTCGATGACGAACGTTTCGGTATGCGCCGTTTCCTCTATCACAACAACGATAACTCCAACACTGGTGACCCGAAATACGCTGCCGACTACTACAACCTGCTGCGTGGTATCTGGAAAGACGGTAACCGCATGCTCTATGGTGGCAATGCCTATCCTGGTGTCAGCGGCGTTGTGGGTCCAGCCTGCGACTTCATGTTCCCTGGCGATACCGACCCGTGCAACTGGGGTACTGGTGGCGTCGTTCCTGGTGGCGGCTACAACCAAAATGGTAAATATTGGACCGACTCCGAAGCTGGCAATGAGCCTGCCGACCGTCGTTTCATGCAGTCTGCCGGCCCCTTCACTCTGAAACCCGGTGCTGTCAACTACATCACCTTCGGTGTGCCGTGGGCTCGCGCTACCTCTGGCGGTCCTCTGGCCTCTGTTGAACTTCTCCGCGTCACCGATGATAAGTGCCAAGCCTTGTTCGACAACTGCTTCAAGGTGATCGACGGCCCCAGCGCTCCCGATCTTACCATCCGCGAACTTGACCAGAAACTCATCATCTATCTGTCATACGCACCTACTTCAAATAACTACAAGGAAGGTTACGTTGAACTCGACCCGGAAATTCCGGAGTATCGTCCTGATGACTCAACTCAACTGGCCGACCGTTACTACCGCTTCGAGGGCTACAAAGTGTATCAGCTCGTTGACGACCAAGTCGGCGCTGATGAACTTAGCAACAATGCCAAGGCCCGCCTGGTGTTCCAATGCGACGTCCACAACGGTGTCTCTCGCCTTGTCAACTTTGAGTATGACAACTCCATCCAAGCCCTCGTTCCTTCGCTGAAGGTTGACGGCGCCGATGGCGGCATCACTCACAGCTTCGTTGTTACCGAAGACAAATTCGCTACTACCGACAACCCGGCCCTGATCAACCATAAGACCTATTATTATATGGCTGTCGCCTATGCCTATAATAACTACTTGGATTATGCTCAGGATCCCGCCGAACCGATTCTCCTCTCCGGCCAGCAGAAACCTTATCTCGAAGGCCGTAAAGACATTCGCTGCTATTCCGCTGTCCCGCACAAAATCGTCAACGGTACTGTGATGCAGTGCGAATATGGCCAAAAACCCGCCATCACCCGTATCGTCGGTCAAGGCAACGGCGGTAACGAACTTGAACTCTCACAAGAGTCCATCGATGAACTCTTCACCAAGAAACTCGCCAATACCTACGACGAGAACGGCAACAAGATCGTCTTCGGTCACCCCGACTACCCGATCATCTACCATCCTCAATATAAGATTGGCTATGGTCCTCTCGATGTGAAGGTCATCGACCCGCTGAATGTGAAGACCACAAGCTATGAACTCTGGTTCGACTCCTTGTTCGAAGTGACTTCCTACAACGTCTCCAACAATACATCTATTCATATTCTTGATGAGGACGGCAACTACGTTCAAGGCAGTAAGGCCACGCGTATGGGTTCGCACTGGTATCTGAAAGACCTCGAGTCTGATGAAGGCCCGATCAAGAGCGACACCATCACCACTTACGCTGATGAAAAGATGTTCATCGACAGAGGTATCTCCATCACTATTGAACAGCCTTACAAGATTGGTCCTTCATCGGTTGGTTACCTCTATGATAACCAAGCCTCTGGTGACCCGTGGTATGCTACCTATGAAGCTCTTGCCAAGAACAGCGGTATGATTACCTCATCGCTCTCCTTCCAAGACAGCACCAACAAGTGGCTGGACGGTATCCGCGACAAGGATATGCCTGGTACCGAACTTGACTGGATTCGTGCCGGTTCCTACTACGACTACGAGAATAAAGACAACAGCGACTATAACATGAACGCCAAGATGGTGTCGTACGACCCCAACGAGGCCTTCGAAAAGATCGCCAACAGAACTTGGGCTCCTCTGACCCTGTGCGCTCAACAGAAGAACTCAGTCTATCCTGTTCCTGTTGCCGCAGCTCGTTCGGATAAGTATTTCGCCAAGACCAACAGTGTTGATATCGTGCTGACTGCCGATAGGTCCAAGTGGACCCGCTGCCCCGTCGTTGAGCTGTGCCCCGATGAGAAACTCTCACAAGGTGGTGTCAAGCAGTTCTCCATGAGAAAAGCCGCTTCTATCGACAAGGATGGTAATCCCTACATTGATCCTGCCACTGGCGAGCCCTTCTGCGATTGGGCCAACGACACTGCAGCCATGCATATCAGCGACAATCCTGAAGATCCTAACTACATCTCGCCTCAGGGTATGGGTTGGTTCCCGGGCTACGTCATCGATATCGAGAGTGGCGCTCGTCTGAACATTGTCTATGGTGAGGACTCTTATCTTGAAGACCTCAACGGCCGTGACATGATGTTCAATCCTCCGGCGCTGCTGAAGAACACCGTTGACGAAGTCTATGGTGAAAACTCACAGTACTACGACCCGGCCATCTTCCGTCAGGTTGACCGCGAACCGGTCTTCGGTGGTAAACACTATGTCTATATCATTGGCATGGATAAACCTACCGACATCCCGTCATCCTCACCGTTGCCGGCAACCCAGTTCTACGCACCCGCCTATGACGCTGGACAGTACTTCTTCAATATGTTGTATGTGTTCCAAAACAACTCCAACTACGAAAAGACCCTGAACCGCTTCTTGTGGCGTCAAGCCATGTACATCGGTATGCCTATGGGCGTCGAGGGTACTCAATGGCTGCCTGAAGGCAACGATGCCAAGATCCGTATCCGTGTCGCCAAACCTTATGACATGGGCTATTCAAACGTGGCTCTTGACTCGGTCTATCCTGAATTGGACATCAACAACCAATATCCTAAGTACTCATTCGTTATCGATGGTCTCGACCCGATTATGAACGATCCCGCGAAGACCGAGAGCGACCTTGACCTTATCAATGTCGTTCCGAATCCTTACTACGCATTCTCGCAGTATGAGAACAATGCCTTGAACAACAGGGTGAAGATCACCAACCTGCCGAACAATTGTACGGTGACAATCTACAACCTGAGCGGTACCAAGATTCGCCAGTTCAAGAAGGATAACGAATTACCCTCCATTGAGTGGGATCTCACCAACTTCGCCAACACCCCCGTTGCTTCCGGCTTCTACCTGATTCACGTGAAAGACAACGTCAGCGGTGGCGAACGGACCATCAAGTTCTTCGGTGCAATGCGTCTTATCGACTTGAATACGTTCTAATTTATCGAGAAAATGCTTAACTTTAAAAATATCAGAATCATGAAGAAATCATTTAGATATATAGTAATGAGCCTCGCACTCCTCCTCGGAGTCAGCGCTCCTAAGGCATTTGCAGGTAATGAGGACCGTTCAGGTCAAGCCGGTGCTCCTGAGTTACTGATTAACCCATACGCTGCTTCGGCAGGATGGGGTAACGCAGGCATGTCGTTTGTGAAAGGCGTCGAAGCCATGTTCGGCAACGTCGCTGGCCTCTCTGGTGTCAGATCACTTGATGTCAACTTCTCACATACCGACTGGCTGAAAGGTTCCGATGTGAAGATCTCGGCATTCGGCCTCGCTGCCCGTGTGGGCGAATCGAGCGTCCTCGGCCTCTCGTTCTTCACACTCAACCCGGGAACAATCCAAGAAACCACCGAAGTCAGCCCTGACGGACAAGGCTTGGGTACCTTCAAACCCAGCTTGATGAACATCAACATCGCTTTTGCGAAGTCGTTCTCCAACAGCATCAGCGGCGGTTTCAACTTGAAGATCATCAGCGAGTCAATCGCTAACATGGGCGCCATCGGTGTTGCCCTCGATGCCGGTATCCAATATGTTACCGGTCCGTTCGACAACATCCACTTCGGCATCACCCTGAAGAACATCGGACCCACCATGACCATGTCGGGCGACGGTCTTTCATTCAAGGCCTACTTCTACCCGAACAGCTCTCTGCAATGGACCGTCATCCAACGCGCCGACCAGTTTGAGCTTCCCACTCAGCTAAGCATCGCCGCCGCCTATGACTGGCACTTCGCCGAAGAACAGCGTATCACCTTTGCAGGTAACTTCATCTCCAACTCCTTCACCAAAGACCAATACGTGATTGGTGCTGAATACGGCTGGAGAGAATGGTTCCTCATCCGTGGCGGCTACGTGTTCGAAAGCGGCATCTTCAAGGGTATCCTTGATGACAATTGCATGAACCTTAACAAAGGCCTCCATGCAGGTGCCTCCGTACAGGTCCCGATCTCAAAGGGCGACAACGCTCCTGTCCTCGCTGTCGACTATGCCTTCCGTAACACCTACAGCTACAAAGGCACCCACAGCATCGGCGTGAGACTTATTTTCTAAAAATGTTTTGCGACATTTGAAAGAAAATTAGTATCTTTGCACATCGAAAAAAGAAGACCCTTATTCTGTAAGGGTCTCTTTTTTCGCTTTTATTAAATAAGTAATATCATGTCAGAAATCAAGTATTTTACCGCGGAAGGATTGCAAAAATTGAAAGACGAACTCGATGACCTCATTCTCCGCGAACGTCCGAAAATCATCCAAGCCATTCAAGAGGCTCGCGATAAAGGCGACCTCTCAGAAAATGCCGAATACGATGCCGCCAAAGAGGCTCAAGGCCTTCTCGAAGCCAAGATAGCCGACCTTCAAGACCTTATTTTCAACGCACGCGTGCTCGACGAGTCGAAAATCGATACATCCAAGGTGTTGCTCTATTCCACCGTGAAACTCAAAAACACCAAGACTAAGGCCGTGATGACTTACTCCATCGTCCCCGAGAAAGAAGCCGACTTCAAGTCGGGAAAACTCTCCATTAACTCCCCCATTGGACAAGGTCTCCTCGGTAAGAAAGTCGGAGAAGTGGCCGAAATCATCGTCCCAGCTGGCAAAATGTATTTCGAAATACTCGAAATCACCCGCCAATAACTTTTATCTTTTATCTTTTAACTTTTATCTCTTATTGCCATGCCTACCATCTTCTCCAGAATCATCCAAGGCGAAATCCCTTGCTATAAAATAGCTGAGAATGACGAGTTCTTCGCCTTCCTCGACATCAACCCATTGTCAAAAGGCCACACCCTGGTGGTTCCCAAGCACGAAACCGACTATATCTTCAATATCGAAGACGACGAACTTGGACGGATGATGGTGTTTGCCAAACATGTGGCAGCTGCCATTGAGAAAGCCATCCCCTGCAAGCGTATCGCCGTAGCCGTCATAGGCCTCGAAGTGCCCCATGCCCATATTCACCTCGTGCCGATCAATCAAGAAGGCGACCTCGACTTCAGAAAGGAACATCTCAAACTCACGCAAGAAGAGTTTGTCGAGATTCGTGACAGCATCACCAAGCAATTCTAAGCGGCCATGAAACGGGCGCTCACCTTTCTGATACTCTTTTTTGCCGCATGGAACGTTCAAGCCCAGAGCTTCGACATGCCCTGCGACGATCTCGACTATAAAGAATCGGTGAGATCCGTTCAACTCTATGCCGACGGCAACCAAACCAAAGACCCGCTTATTCCGCTCGACCTACCCTTACAAAGGCTCACCCTGTCGTTCGACCTGCTGGGCACCGAAGGCTTGGTGCTCAACTATACCTTCATCCATTGCACCAACGACTGGTATCCTTCCGATATCCAGCGTTACCAATACGCCACAGGCTACGACTATGGCCGTATCGACGATTACGTCTTTTCACGTAACACATTAATCGACTACGTCCACTACCAGCTTCGTTTCCCCGAAGCCGACATGACTCCAATTGCATCGGGTAATTACCTGCTCATCGTCTACGGCGACAGTCCCGACGACCTGTATTTTACAAGGCGTTTCATGGTCTTTGACGAAAAAGCTTCCATTCAGGTGTCAGTGCCCCGTTATTGTGATGACCTCAGCCTGAGCGACACCCACCAACAACTCAATATCAACGTGGCAATGTCAAGCATCATGGGCGGCAATATACAGCAGTATTCCAACCTGACCATCCGCCAGAACGGACGCTGGGACAACGCTTCCATTGGCCTGAAACCATCCTTCGTGTATCCCGACTACATCTCTTATGAACACGATCCCTTGACGGTCTTCGAGGCCTCCAATCAATACCGGCGCATCAACTTCAGCAACTTCTATTTCAACTCTGAAAACATCGCTCGTATCTATCAGACCGATGACTATTATGTGGTTGACTACGCCATCTGTGAGTCGCGTGCCCGCAAGCCCTACGTCACCTACGACGACATCCATGGTGAGAAATACATTTATATCGCCAACGAAGGTCGGGAGACCGAAACCGAAGCCGACTATGCTTGGGTCAACCTTTTCCTGCGCTGGCCTTATCCGCTTGAGAGCGAAGACCTCTATGTGATGGGCGCCGCCAACGGCTGGAGGTTCGACGAACGCAATCTAATGCATTACGACTATGAGCTCCATGGCTATCTCTGCCAGATGCTGCTCAAACAAGGCTATTATAACTTCCTCTTTGCCACTGCCGATCGCGATACAGGCCTGGTGTCGACAGAGCTTACCGAAGGCAACCACTGGGATACCGACAACCTCTATAAAATCTATTTCTATTATTTCAACCCAGGAAAAGGCCTTGATGAATTGATTGGCTACACCACGGTCAATTCCCATTAATACGGAATTATCCCCCGAAGGTAATAATTCCGCTTTCCGCATCAAATTGGGTCTACATCAATCTGAACAATCACGGACTTATATTCCGGTAATAGCTGGAATTGATGTATCTTATTGATAATCAATTCTTTAACCTGCTGAGCGTTGTGTTCTCGGTTAAATTTTACAAGCATCTGCTTGATATAGAAGTTTTTAACTCTTGAAACGATGGGGTATTCCGGTCCGAGCAGATCTTGTTTGAAGATGGGCCGCAACATGCTCGACAGTTCAGTCGCAGCGGGATTCAGCTTTTGGTAGTCCTTGTGTTTGAGCCGAATCATCACGAGACGGTAGAAAGGTGGATAGCCGAACTGCCGCCTGGTGGCCATCTGTTTTTCGTAAAGGCCTTTGAAGTCGTTATGCAACACGTCTTGTAAGACGGGATGGGAAGGGTCGTAGGTCTGAATGATGACTTGTCCTTGTTGGCCCTTGCGTCCTGCGCGACCCGCCACTTGGGCCATCAGTTGGAAGCTGCGTTCGTGGGCGCGGAAGTCGGGGAACGAGAGCATGTTGTCGGCATTGAGGATGCCAACCACCTTCACTGCATCGAAGTCCAGTCCCTTGGTGACCATCTGTGTGCCGACCAGCACGTCGGTTTCTTGGTCTTGAAACGCCTCCAGGATATTCTGGTAGTCGGTCTTCGACCTAGTGGTGTCGAGGTCGAGGCGTGCCACCCGTGCATTGGGCAGCAAAATCTTCAGGTCTTCCTCCACCTTCTCGGTGCCGAAGCCGTGCATTCTGATGTTGGTGCTATGGCAGCTAGGGCATTCGTTGGGGACGCTGGTGGTATAGCCGCAATAATGGCAGCGCAAGACGTTCTGCTGTTTGTGGTAAATCAAGCTTACATCGCAGTTGATGCATTGCGGAATATAATGGCAGTCGTCGCATTCAATCCTTAAGGAGAAGCCTCTCCTGTTCTGGAAGAGGATGGCTTGCCGTTTGTTGTCTAGGGTCTCCTTTATCGCATCCAGCAACACGCTGCCGAAGTCGGCCTGGATGGTCTTGCGTCGGCGTTCCACCCGCATGTCGCTGAGGACGATCTCGGGCATCTCCACGCCTCCGTAGCGTTGGGTGAGCTCCACCAGGCGGTATCGTCCGTTCAGGGCATTGTAATAGCTTTCATACGAGGGGGTGGCGGATCCGAGCAGCACCTTGGCCTTATGGATGTGTCCGAGTACGATGGCGGCGTCGCGGGCGTTGTAGCGGGGAGCCGGGTCGGTCTGCTTGAAACTGCTGTCGTGCTCTTCGTCAACAATGATCAGTCCGAGGTGGGAATAGGGGAGGAAGATGGCGGAGCGGGAGCCGATAATGATTGATCGTTGGGGAATCCGACTCTTGGCGAAGTCGTTTACTTGGTTCCAAACCTCCACACGCTCATGGGTGCCATAACGTGAGTGGTATACCCCCAACTTGTCGCCAAAATATTGTTTTAACCTGTTGATGATTTGTGCGGTGAGAGCAATCTCAGGAAGCAGGTAGAGCACTTGTTTCCCCTCGTCGATGGCTTCCTGTATCAGTTTGATGTAGATCTCGGTCTTGCCGCTTGAGGTGACGCCGTGAAGCAATACTGGCTGTTTGCTCTCAAATCCTTCGTGGACCTCGTTAAAGGCCCGCTGCTGCGCTTCTGTAAGTTGGATGGATGAAGTGGGCGTCTGCGCTTTAAAGTCCTTCAGACGGCTTACCTGATGCTCGTAGACCTCAAAGATTCCCTTGTCGGCCATGGCTTTGAGAAAGCTGCTGTTAGCGTCGGCTTTCTTTAACAGCTCGCTGGCTTTGATGTCGTTGTCGCAGTCGCCGCCCAAGGTGAGATAGGCGAGGAGCACCTCCAGTTGTTTGTAGGCGCGTTTGGTCAGATGATCCATCAGTTCCTGTAGCCTGGCCTCTTCGCGATAGGTGCCGGTTAGACGTACGAAGCGTTCGTACCTGGCCTTGTATTTCTCGTTGAGTTCCTCCTCGATGACGAGGATGCCTTTTTCCATCATGGTGCGTACTATGGGCATCACTTTTTTGAATCCGATGATCTTGCTCACTTCGCTGATGGCGATCTTGGGCTGCACTTGAAGTGCTTCTACGATGAGATACTCATAGTCGTTGAGTGCCATGCTGTCGAGAACGAAGTCGGGCGAGAGGGCGACTTTCGACTCGCTGCTCAGTTTCAGTGCCGATGGCAGGGCGGCCTGCATGACTTCGCCAAGATGGCACAGGTAATAGGTCTTGACCCACTCCCAGAACCGAAGTTGTATTGGGTTGACGATGGGTTCGCTGTCGAGGATGTCGGAGAGGTATTTCACTTCCACCTCGGGAACTTTCTCGGTGAGACCGACCACCAGCCCTGACAGGATCTTGGTCTTGCCAAATTGTACGGCGACGCGTTGTCCGATATGGATGCTGTCGTTGAGCAGGTAGGGTACACGATAAGTGAAGGTGCCCGGCACGGGGACGGGCAGCAGCACTTCGGCGAATAGGGTGATGCGGGTTTCCATAAGTCGTAAAAAAACGTCTGGCAAAGCTGCCAGACGTTTTTTCAATCGAATTAGCTCAATGTTTATTTGACAACGACTTTAACGGTCTTGTCGAAGCCATTGGCGCTGATGGTGCAGAAGTAGACACCGCTCTTGAGGTCGATGCTGATGGTGTTCTCACCGGTGCCAAGGTGCTTGTTGAACTGGCTCACGGTCTGACCAACGATGTTGAAGATGGTGATGGTGGCATCGGTATCCATGGCGGAGCTCACAACCATATAGTTGGTGGCAGGGTTAGGATAGATGCTGTAAACGGCTTCCTGAGCGTCGTTGTTCTCGGGCACGCTGACGTATTCAGCGGGAGCGATCACCTTGCAGGCATGGATGACGTTGTCAGTGGCGCTGCCTTGAGTGGCGTTGGAACCCCAATACAGACCAACGACATCATCGCTTTGGAAACCAAACCAGAACTCACCAGGATTGACGGTGTTGTTGGCGGAAATGGTGAAGATGTTCTCGCTGTACATGTACAGGAAGTTGACACCATCGTCAGTGAGGTCATCTTCAACTTGATGCCAGTAGCCTTCGTCAACGTTGTAATAGCTCACGTAGATGCTTCTCATGTAGTGAGGAGTGGATTCGTCGGATTCACGTCTGGTGCAAGGTGCTGAATAAGCGCAAGCGATGTTGCCAAGGGGATCGATGGAAAGAGCAGGCATACCTGACTGACCGCTACGGAATTTGTAGAAGTAATCGTTTTCAATGTAGAACTTGTCGCTGTCGTATTGAATCAAGCTGCCATTCTCATCATAGTACATCGGGATGTAGCCAGCCCATTTGGTGCTGTCGGCATTCATGTGAACGTAACCCGGGTTTTCGGGATCCGGCCACCAGAGTCTGAGGGCGTGGTGCGGGTTGGGTTGGGCAAAGTGCTCTTCATAGGAAGTACCGACATATTCTTCGTGATAGGTGTCGGCGATAGGAGCGTCCTGAGTGTCGTTCCAGTAATAGATACCGTCAACGGTACGGCCACGCCAAGTGGTGTAGGAGTCGCTAAGTTCACTGTGGATGTACTCATAAACGTTCATGGCCACATGGCACACGCCATGGTTGTCGATGGCAAGAGCGACGTTGGAGGGGCCAAAACATGTGTCGGTGAAGATGGAGCAGCTGTCAGTTGCCCAATCGCAGCCGTAGTAGGGGTTCTCCCAAATCACGGTTCTGTTCCAAGTCTGGCCATCATCGGTTGATTTGTACATCACCACATTGCTCTGGAGGTCGTCAGAGTAAATAATGGCAACAGTATGACCGTTTGAAGCGATGTTGTAAGCGTCAGCGCTGTAATGGTTGGCTTCTTCGCCGTCCTGCTGGAGGGGTGAAAAATCGGTAATCCAGGTCTGACCGCCGTCTTCTGAACGGTAGTAAACTTGGTGATGCTCGGTGACATCGCCTGAATGCTGGAGGTCGGCAATCACATGGATGATTTCGTTGTTGTCACCAGAGGTAGCAACTCTTGGCCAAGCGAGGTCTTCATCGTAGGGATAGCCTTCCGGGTGATCGGGAAGGAGACCCATATCCTGCCATTCGCCTTCGCCAGCGGTTTCTCTGATCCAGCAGTGAACCGGAGCGTGAGAAATCATGACTTCACCGTTTTCTTTGTATTGGCAGATGGTGGGCCAACCAGTTCTGAAAGGCTCAATGCGGTTGTCGGGTTGATCACCCCATTCGCTGCCATCGAAGAAGTTGTAACCAGTACCACGGTCTGAAGCAGTCTGATTGGCTTCGCGAGACAAGGTGCCAACCACGCCAACTGAACCGTTGGGCAATTGGTACATACGGTTTGAGCACCAGCTGTTTGACTGGAGGTCGTAGGAGGTGGTCATCGTCTCGGCATCTTCCATGTCATCGTATCTGTTGACAACGACACTCTTGGAGGTCTGAGGAACGTAATTGGTTGTTGCTTGGGTGGCAACGTCGTTACCAACAACAGTTTTGTTGATGCTGGCCTGGAAAGGCACAATGTCATTCTTGATGACTTGTTTCTGAGCGAATGCGCTGAAACCCAACACAAGGCTCAATGAAAGTAAAAGAACTTTTTTCATTTTAATTTGTTTTAGTTAATGATAATTAGTGTCTCTTTTTACGTCTTATTTAATGACTATTAAACGTGCAAAGATAATAAAAGTTTTTAATAAGGGTTATTTTTCAGTTTTTTTTTCTACTTTTGGACAAAATTACAATCTAATACAAAAATCTTGCCATGAAACGACAACTCCTACTTTTGTCAATCGTCTTTGTTGCTTTGGCATCCTGCCAGAAGCAGCCTTCCTACGAGCCGGCCTCGTATGTGGATCCTTTTATTGGAACGGGAGGCCACGGCCATACCTTCCCCGGTGCCACTGTGCCTTTCGGCATGATGCAGTTCAGCCCCGATACCCGAATGAACGACTGGGACGGATGCTCGGGCTACCATACTTCCGATGATGCCATCTTAGGCTTCAGCACCACCCACCTCAGCGGTACGGGTTGCTCCGACTATGGCGACTTCCGCTTTACCCCGGCTGTCGGCAACGACACCTGCTCCACCTTCAGCCATGAGAACGAGTGGGCCAAACCAGGCTATTATTGCGTGGGTTTCGACCAGCCCAAAGTGCTTGTTGCCTTAGCTGCCGGCGACCGTGTGGGTATCATGAGCTGCACCTTCCCCAAGACCGACGAGGCGACACTCCTTTTAAATATGGTTCAAGGTGTCAACGACGAATTTGTGTACGAGTCCACACTTAATGTGGAATCGGAGACCGCCATCACGGGCTTCCGCCGTACTCGCGACTGGGCCTACGACCAATACCTCTATTTCTACGCCGAGTTCAACAAACCCATCAAGTCATACGACATCGATGCAAACCATAACGGCAAGTTCGTCTTCGCAACTGAAGAAGGTGAGTCGGTAGTGATGCGCATCGCTATCTCACCTGTCGATATTGAAGGCGCCAAAAACAACCTTCGTGCGGAACTCGCCGAGGGTGACTTCGATGTTGATGCCTTGGCGCAAAAAACCTTCGACAAGTGGAACAACGAGCTGAAACGCATCGAGGTCCAAGGCAAGGACGAAGCTGACAAACGGGTTTTCTACACCAACCTGTATCACGCCATGGTCGCCCCCAATCTCTTCTCCGACGCCGATGGCCGCTACCGTGCCCACGACCTGCAGGTCTATCATTCAGACCGTCCCATCTATACCGTGTTCTCACTATGGGATACCTTCCGCAGCCTGCACCCACTGTTCAGCCTCGTCCAACGGGAACGCACCGTTGACTTCATCAACACTTTTTTGAATAATTATGAGACCGACGCGGAGCACATGTTGCCCATCTGGGAACTGGCTGCCTGTGAGACCCACTGCATGATTGGCAACCACGCCATCCCCGTCATCGCCGACGCTTACTTTGCAGGCATTGAGTTCGACTACGAGAAAGCCCTCGAAGCCATGGTCAACTCCTCTCGCCAAGACCGTCGAGGCATGGGTGTCTACATGAAATACGGCTTCATCCCCGTCGATGCCGAAGGCGAGGCAGTCTCCAAGACCCTCGAATATGCCTACGACGACTGGTGTGTGGCCCGCATGGCCGAAGCTATGGGCAAGGCCGACATCGCCAAGGAGTTCTACCTGAGAGCCCAAGCTTATAAGAACCTCTATAACCCCGTAAATAAATTCTTCCAGGGTCGCCGCAACGGTGGTTATATGCAACCCTTCGATCCCACACAGGTCAACTTCACCCTCACCGAAGCCAACACCTGGCAGTACAATTTCTTCGTTCCTCAGGACATCAACACACATATCGACATGATGGGCGGTTGGGAAGAATACGGCAAGAAGCTTGACGGACTCTTCACCGCTTCGAGCAAGCTCACTGGCCGCGAACAGGTTGACATCACCGGCCTCATCGGCCAGTACGCCCACGGCAACGAGCCCAGCCACAACACCGTGTATATGTACAACTTCGTCGGTCAGCCTGCCAAGACACAGAAATATGTGAAACAGGTGATGGATGAGTTCTACACCGACGAGCGTGATGGCCTCTGCGGTAACGAGGACTGCGGACAGATGTCGGCATGGGGCGCCTTCTCCGCCATGGGATTCTATCCAGCTACTCCCGCCTCTGGCTACTATGTGCTTGGCATCCCGCGTTTTGACAAGGTGACTGTCAACCTCGACAACGGAAAGCAATTCACCGTGAAAGCCAAGAACCTGAATCCGCAAAACTGCTTCGTGAAGTCGGTGACCCTCAACGGGAAGAATCTGGATCGCAGCTATATCACCTTTGACGAAGTGTATCAAGGTGGCGAACTGGTGTTCACCATGACCAACACCTCCGACTCACCCTGGGCGACTCAGCCTGAGAACTGCCCCGTGATGCGCATCCCGGGCGAGAGCATCCTGGTGGTGCCTGCCATCAACGCTGAGTCGAACACGTTCTTCGACAGCCTTACCGTCACCATGAGCCATCCTATCGAGGGCACCCAGGTGTATTACACCCTCGATGGCACCGACCCCGATGAGAACAGCGCTGTCTACAATGAGCCAATCGTCCTGAAACAAGCCACTCATATCCGCGCCGCTGCCCTGCAGAATGGTCAATGGAGCAGCATCATTGATGCCGACTTCCATCTCATCGACGCCAAGTTGGCTGTCAAGTTGGAACATCCCTACTCCGACCAATATGAAGCAGGTGGCTTGAAGGCCCTTATCGACCATCAGCGCGGTGGCGATAACTTCCGTACCGGAGTGTGGCAAGGCTATCAAGGTGTCGACCTGGTGGCCACCATCGACTTGGGCTCTAAACAAAAGGTGAACCGTCTGGCAGGCAGCTTCTTGCAAGAACAAGGCTCATGGATCTTCATGCCCAAAGAGGTGGAGTTCTTCGTCAGCGATGACGGCAAGCGTTTCCGCAGCGTTGGCAAGGTGACCAACCAAGTGCCCCTGGATGCCGACGATTCCGTGATTCAAGAACTGGCGGTGCGCCCCCGTTGTGATGCCCGCTACGTAAAGATGGCAGCCAAGAACATCGGCACCTGTCCCGACTGGCATGTCGGCGCCGGCCAGCCCGCCTGGATCTTCTGTGATGAATTTGTCATCGAATAACCCCTAACAGATAATTCTTAATTCATAATTCTAAATTCATAATTAATATGAAAGATTCCATCGTAATCCTCGCTGGCGGCGGTCCCGCTCCCGGCATCAACACGGTCATCAGCACTGTGGCCAAGACTTTCCTCAAAGACGGCTATCGCGTACTGGGTTTGCACGACGGCTACAAGAACCTTTTCCGTAAAGAAAAGGAAGTGGAGGAACTCGACTTCATGTGGGCCGACGACATTCAGAAACAAGGAGGATCCGCACTGCGCATGAGCCGATATAAACCGAAGAATGATGAGTTCAACACTGATTTCTTTGTCGAGAACAACATCAAGCTGCTTGTCACCATTGGTGGCGACGACACGGCTTCCACGGCCAACCGCATCTCGAAATTCCTTCGCGACAACAACGTTCCGATCCAGAACATCCACGTGCCCAAGACTATCGACAACGACTTGCCGTTGCCTGATGGCAACCCGACCTTCGGCTACTATTCGGCCAAGGACGCTGCAGTGCATTTGGTGCAGACCGTCTATGAAGACGCCCGTACCTCTGGCAACTGGTTCGTGCTCTCCGCCATGGGCCGCGAAGCTGGTCACCTGGCTTTCGGCATGACCTCGGCTTGTCACTGCCCCATGGTGATTATCCCCGAGATGTTCAACAAGGCCGATGTCACCCTTGAGGCCATCATCGACCTGATGGTGAGCTCCATCGTCAAACGTAAGCTCTTGGGTGTTGACTACGGTGTTGTCATCATCAGTGAGGGCGTGTTCCATTTCATGACCGACCAGGAAATTGAGAAGTCGGGCGTGGCCTTCACTTACGATGAGCATGGCCATCCCGAGTTGGGTAATGTGAGCAAGGCTCATATCTTTAACCTGCTTCTGCAACAGCGTCTGAAACTCCTCGGCATCAGCGTGAAGAGCCGTCCTGTTGAGATTGGATATGGCATCCGTTGCGTGCAGCCCAACGGCTATGACCTTACCTACTGCTCACTGCTGGGTTACGGTGTCAAGAAACTCTTCAAGCAAGGTGTCACCGGCGCTATGGTCACAACCAACCCCAAGGGAGAAATCATCCCGCTGTACCTGAAAGATGTGGAAGATGAGAATGGCAAAATCAAGCCGCGCCTCGTCAACCTTAGCGGCCCCAAGGCCGAGTTGATCTTCAATGAGGGTTTGCAGTACCTTACGCCGGCTGACTATGAGGCAGCCAAGAAGTACCTCCCGAATCCGGAAGAATACGACTTCAAGAAAATCTTGAAATGGTAAATGAAAAAGCGGGGTCAAGCCCCGCTTTTTTTATTGAATCTTCTGATATATCAAATCCACCAACTGGTTCCTGGCGTCGTTCAACAGGCTCTCGTCGGTGGGGAAAGGCACAGGCTTTTGTTTCAGCCGTTCCAGGGTTTGTGCTGAACAGGCCGATTGCGGTCCCTCGACGGTGGTGAAGCTTTGCTCGAATTTCGAGGAGACTTCGTAAGGTATGGAAAGCAATATGCGTTTGCGATGTTTGGGGTCGATGAAATTCACCCTTCCCTTGATGGTGGCTGTCTTGCTGAGCTGATGGTCGGTTACCGTGGCGGTCGCTCCCCCTTGGGTCTCTTTGAACGAGACGGCATCGTCGCGGTTGGGCCCCACTTGGCGCTCAAACACTTCGATGTGCATCAAGCGGCTGATGTCGCCATAGCGCCTGGCCAGCGATTTCAGCTTGAGGTCGTCGATCTGCGTGTTGTTGCAGTTGACTCGTTCGAGATGCTTGATGAGGCGGTCGGCCTCGTCGAGGTCGGGGTTCGTTAGGCTGAGCTCTTGATGGGCTTTGGCCATCAAATAAGCCTCCGCCTTGTTTTGTGCCGTGGTAATCTCCTTGTCAAGGTCGAGAGGGGTGTAATGGAGACTGCGTCTCACCTCGGCCGGAAAGTGTGCCATCTCGTCGCTGCGGCCTTTGATGCTGCAGTAACGCTCAAAGATCTCTGGCCAGGCATCGGGGCTCCCTGAGTTCTTCAGCTCCATGATGCGCTCATGGTCGATTTGGTTGGCTTGGTGGTAGGCCATGCCGGTTTCATAAAGACGTTTGTTGGTGTTGCACGAAGTGGCCAGTACGCAGGCCAGTAGGGCTATGGGCAAAAGATAATGTCTCATGGTCGGTTGTTTTATCACAAAAATAACATTCAATACAAATATCGCACCAAAAAAAGAGTAATTTTGCGGTATGGAAAAGATTCAACAACTTAAAGAACGTTTCGATGCTTTCATGATGGGTGTCGACTTCCAAAGGAGCCCTGAGGGACTCTATGAACCCGTGGCTTATACCGTTTTGCAGTCGGGCAAACGTCTCCGTCCCATGCTCTGCCTGCTTGCCTGCGACATGTTTGGCGGTGAATACCATGAGGCCAAGTATCCAGCCCTTGCCTTGGAGACGGCACATAACTTCACCCTGATTCACGATGATATCATGGACCAAGCTCCCATCCGTCGGGGCAAGGAGACAGTATATAAGAAATGGAACACCAACCAGGCCATCCTCTCGGGCGACGCGGCTTTGGTGATGGCGTATGACTTCGCCACACGCACCCACCGTCCAGTCGAAGTGCTGACGCTACTCAACCAAGTGCTGCTTGAGATTTGCGAGGGTCAGCAGATGGATATGGAGTTCGAGACACGCAAAGAGGTGAGCATTCCCGAATACCTTGAGATGATCCGCCTTAAGACCGCCGTGCTGCTGGCCACCAGCCTACAGATTGGTGCAGTTGTGGCCGACGCCGACGAGGCTGACCAACGCAGGCTCTACGACTTCGGCATTGGCATTGGCATGGCATTCCAGTTGCAGGACGACATCCTCGACTGCTACAGTGATGTGGCGGTATTCGGGAAGGTGACAGGTGGCGACATCGTGGAGAACAAGAAAACCTTGATGTATCTGAAAGCCTTGGAATTGGCATCACCGGCACAACGTGAACGTCTTTCGGAACTGTTTTCAGGAGAGGTGACCATCAACCCGCAAAAGAAAATCGACGAGGTGATTGCCATATATGACGACCTTCACGTCAAGGAAGAGGTGGAGAAACTCATGGCTGAGTACTACCGCCAAGCCTATGCCGCACTTGACGCGGTAAGCCTTCCCGAGGAGCGTAAGACCTACCTGCGCTGTTATGCTGACATGTTGTCGGGTAGGGATAAATAAAAAAGCAGACCCAAAACGAATCGAGCCTGCTTTTTATCATTAGAAAACCTTAATTACTGTTATTTTTCGCTAGGAGTGTTTCCGGTGGTGGTTACCTTTACTTTTTCCATTTTGGGTTTGGGAGGAACGCTGTTGTTGGGGGTGGCGCTGACGTTTTTCTTGGTTTCGTCGCGTTCAACAGTGGCTTGAGCGGGCTTGTCTTGAGTGGTCTTGGTCCTTACATCCTTTTTGTCGGTCTTTTTGTTCTTTCTGTCCTGCTGGATGGAAGTGGAAGCGCTTCTGAGGATGTTTTCTCTCTTCTCAGATTTGATAGTGGCTTTTTGTTTCTGGGTGTCGTCCTTGATTTCGACAGCCTCTTTGGTCGTCACTTTCTTCTTGTCCTGCGCGTTGACATTCTGGACAGAGGCGATGTTGATGGCAAAGAAAGCCAAAACACCGAGTACGATTGCTTTTTTCATTTTTTAGAGTTTTAATTGGTTATTAATCTGATAGATGATTTTTCAAATACAATAGGTAAAATATAACAATTACCGTGCCAAGAGTAATGTTGTCATGGTAAAAATAGGCAGCTGTCGCCATAACTCAGGAAACGGAATCCGTTGTCGAGGGCAAACCGATAAGCCTGTTTCCATTGGTCGCCGATGAGGGCGGAGACCAATAATAACAAGGTGCTCTTGGGTTGGTGGAAGTTGGTGATCAGTCCGGTGATGACTTTCATCTTGTAGCCAGGGGCAATCATTAAGGAGGTGCTGGCTTCGAGTCGCGTAAGACGATGACGGTCCATGTAATCAAGGAGGAGTTGCAGGGCATCGGCGTTGCTGAGTTCGGGATGGGTTTCGTAAGGATACCATTGGTTTACGTGGAGTTCCCTCAGGTCCAAGCCCTGTTCGTGGAGCATCATCCCGATCCAATAGAGGCTTTCGAGGGTGCGGGTGCTGGTGGTGCCGACAGGGATGATGTCGCCGTTGAGATGTTGGATCAGGTTCTCAAGGAATGATCTGCGGACGATGACGGTTTCGGAATGCATGGCGTGCTCGCCGATGGTGGCTGTGGCCACGGGACGGAAGGTGCCTGCACCGACATGAAGGGTGACTTCATCGAGTTCGTGGCCTTGATGCTGGAGCTGTTCCAATAAAGACTTGGTGAAATGCAATCCTGCGGTGGGAGCCGCCACTGAACCGTCATATCGGGCGAATACCGTCTGGTAACGGTCGCGGTCCTCAGGCTCAGCCTCTCTATTTAAATAAGGTGGAAGAGGAATCTCGCCCGCGGCTTCCAAAACCGAAGCGAAAGGAATGGCGCAAGGGCTCCATGAAAACTCAACCTCCGAATATTGGTCGTTCTTTTCGATGCGTTCAGCCGTTAAAGTCACCTCGTTTCCGTTGACGTTCAACGACATTTGGAGCGTGCCCTCGCGCCAGCGTTTGGAGTTTCCCACCAGACATTTCCAGCGGACGGGCGAAGACGAGCTGAAGGCGATCTGGTAGTCGTCATCGGGTTCCAAGCAGAAAATCTCAATATGTGAGCCAGTGGTTTTCTGGAAACGCAGTCTTGCACGGATGACCTTGGTCTCGTTGAACACCAGCAAGGCCTTCGGAGGAAGGAAATCGCCGATGTGCTTGAACTGGGAGGCTTGGATGTGTCCGTCTTTCAACACCAGTAGCTTGGAGGCGTCGCGCTCGGCCAATGGGTATTTGGCGATGCGCTCCTCGGGCAAAGGATAGTCGTATTCGTCGATGGAGATGTTTCTGATATCGGTCATGATTGAATTTTTTGCAAAAGTAAGATTACTTTTTTTATTTTTGCAAAAACAAAAAAACGAAACACCATGAAAAAGAAAATCCTGGTTTTGTTGCTGGTATTTGTCAGCATCCTCGTTTATGGACAAAATGTCGAAGTCGGTGGTCTGCAAAGTGGCGTCTGGGACGCCGATATTGTGCATGTGGTGGCTGATGTAAAGGTGGTCGATTCGTTGGTGGTTGCATCTGGGACGGTGGTGCTGTTCGACGGGTTCTACAGCGTCACTGTTGCCGATGGAGCTTCATTTAAGGCTCAAGGCACTTCGAGCGACAGCATACGTTTTACCGTGGCCGACACGACAGGCTTTCATATCTATAATTCAGGTAAAGGAGGTTGGAACGGCTTCCATGTCGAGAAAGCTGGAAAGGTGTGTTTCGACTATTGCATTCTTGAGTACTCCAAGGCGTCGGACACCACCGATATGTATGGCGGAGCAATGAAAATCAACTATTGCGACGATGTGGAAATCAGCCACTCCACCTTGCGCTACAATGGCGCCAGGGAACATGGAGGCGCTGTCGATGCCCAGAACTCGCATGTGGTGATGACCAACTGCAATGTTAACAACAACCGCTTGTTTAGCGATGACAATATCTATTTCAGGTATGGTGGCGCCCTCAGGTTCCTCAAGTGTGACGTGGAGATGCGGGTGATGGAGTTTAGCCGCAATTATGGCGAGACCAGCATCGGTGGTGCTCTCAGCCTCGACAGCTGCTCTGTGGTGCTCGACCGCGCGGTGTTCGCCGACAACGTCGGCCTGAATGGAGGAGGCCTGTATATGATGCGCAGCAACCATCTGCCGGGTAGATTGTCGAACCTGTTGTTCGACCATAATTTCTCAGGTCATTTTGGCGGTGGATTGGCCTTTTCCGATGCCTCACCCGAAGTGTATAACATCTTGGTCACCAACAACAATTCGGAAGGAGTGAATTGTCCCGGCATTTTCTTCTATCAGTATGCCTCGCCCAAGCTGACCAATTGCATCGTCTATGGCAACTATCTCGCTCCTCAAGGCATCTCGTCCGATACCGTTCAGGCCGATACCGTTCAGATGTGGCTGTGGACCTTCGACGACTATGCGCCTGAGTTCCGCAACTGTCTCATCGAAGGCGGAGAGAAATACATTACCAACAGCGACTACATCAAGGTCTTTGAGAACATCGTGGATGCCGATCCTCTCTTTGTGGACGCAGAGCATCGTGACTTCCGATTGAGTGAAGGCAGCCCGTGCCGTGATGCCGGATACGAGATGCTTCCTGACGATCTGGCTGAGGGTCGCGACCTTGCCGGGTCGTGGCGTGTGGCCAACCAGCGGATCGACATCGGTCCCTATGAGTATACCGCCGCCTCGGTGCCCGTTTATCCCGATCGGCAACATGCCAGATTGGTCGGCAACCCCCTCAATGCGCAAAGCCGTGTCGAGTTCGACCATGAGATGGACGGTGAATTGATAGTGGCCGTTTATTCCATGACTGGACGTGAGGCCTCAAGAGGCGTTTTTGATCTCGGGAAATCGACTTCCTTGGAGATTGGAAGTCTGACGGAGCATCTTGCCCCGGGAGTCTATTTGATTGTAGTCAAGAGCAGCCAAGAGTCGTTCACGCTGAAAGCCGTTAGATGACATGCCTTTGAAACAGCACATCCCCAATGCCATCACTTGTTGCAACCTGGTCTCAGGCTGTTTTTCGATATTGTTTTCCACTGCGGGGATGCCAGTGATGGCGTCAGTGATGATCTTTGCGGCGGGACTTTTCGATTTCTTCGACGGATTCACTGCTCGTCTGCTGAACGCCCATTCGCCCATAGGGGGTGACTTGGATTCGTTGTCCGACGTGGTGTCGTTTGGCGTGGCGCCGGGGTTCATCATGTATCGGCTGATGTCGGAAGGAATGGCTGAACCCATCTGGCCTGTGGGTGGCGTGTCGTTGTTTGCCTGCTTTGCGTTCCTGCTTCCGGTTTTTTCAGCGGTGCGGCTGGCAAAGTTCAATATCGACGAGCGTCAGACCACCTCTTTCATCGGGTTGCCCACACCTCCTATGGCCATCTTCATGGCGTCGCTGCCGTTAGCGTTCTGGCAATTGGGTGTCCTTGGTCAGCCGGTACTGAATCCTTACCTCTGTCTTGGGTTGGTCGTCCTGTTCTCCGTGCTGATGGTATGCAACCGTCCGTTCTTCTCGTTCAAGATGAAGAGCTTAAGTTGGAGTGACAACAAGTTGCGGTGGATTTTCTTGGGCTTGGCGGTGGCCAGTTTTGTGGCGTTCAGGTTTGTGGCCTTGCCTTTCATCCTGTTGGGCTATATTCTGCTTTCGGTGCTTTTTTATCGTCCTTAGCTAAACACCTTTTTCTTATATTCGAAGTTGTGTCCGAGATAAACGTCTTTGACCACGGGGTCGTTGGCTAATGCCAAGGGTTCGCCTTCCTTCAGTATCTTTCCGTCGGAGAGGATGTAGTCGTAGTCAGTGATTGACAGGGTCTCGTGGACGTTGTGGTCGGTGATGAGCACGCCGATGTTTTTCTCAGTCAGCTTGACGATGATGCGTTGGATGTCCTCGACGGCGATGGGGTCGACGCCGGCGAAGGGTTCGTCGAGGAGGATGAAACTGGGGTCGACGGCGAGGGCACGGGCAATCTCGGTGCGTCGGCGTTCGCCGCCTGAGAGTTGGATGCCTTTGTTTTTGCGCACATGTTGCAAGCCGAACTCGTTCAGGAGCGACTCGAGTTTCTCGTGCCGCTGTTCCTTATTCAGGTTAGGCATGAACTGCAACACGGAGTAGATGTTGTCCTCTACGCTCATCTGGCGAAACACCGAGGCTTCTTGTGCCAGATACCCGATGCCTTTTTTGGCCCTTTTGTACATTGGCACGTTCGTGATCTCCTCGTTGTCCAGGAACACTTTTCCTTCGTTGGCCTTGATCATCCCCACAATCATATAGAAGGTGGTGGTCTTGCCGGCGCCGTTAGGTCCGAGAAGGCCTACGATGCGGCCTTGTTCCACTTCGACGCTGACATGGTCGGCGACGGTGCGTTGTTTGTATCGTTTTACTAGGTTTTCTGTCCAAAGTTTCATAGCACGCCCTCCTTTAAAATATCGTGAAGATGGATGACGCCGACATACCGGCCTTTACTGAGCACGGGCAGTTGGGTGATGCTGTTGTGACGCATCTTCTGCAAGGCGTCGGCCACCAAGTCGTTCTCGTCGATGGTCTTGGGGTCAGGGGTCATGATCTCGGATGCTTTCACCGTGTCGATGTCGGGGTGTTTCAGTAACATGCGGCGCAAGTCGCCATCGGTGATGATGCCGACGATGTAGCCGTCTTGGGTGACTACGGCGGCTCCGAGCATCTTTTTTGTCATCTCGATGATGACGGTGGCGAGGCTGTCGTCGGGGCCTACTTCAGGTTTCTCGTTGTTGACATAGAGGTCTCTGACGCGCAGGTATAGTTGCTTCCCGAGGGCGCCTCCTGGATGGAACTTGGCGAAGTCGTCGTTGGTGAAGCCACGGCACTGCATCAGGCAGATAGCCAAGGCATCGCCCATCACCAGTTGGGCGGTGGAGCTGGAGGTGGGGGCGGGGTTGCCGGGGAAGCCTTCGTTTCCCACGGTGACGTCGAGCACGAAGTCGGCTTGACGTGCCAGATAGCTGTCGCGGTTACCCACGATGGCGATGATCTTGTTGCCGCGCAATTTGATAAGAGGCACCAGCACCTTGACTTCTGGAGTCTCGCCGCTCTTGGAGAGGAGCACCACCAAATCCTTGTCGCGGATGATGCCTAAGTCGCCATGAATGGCATCAGCGGCATGCATGAACACAGAGGAAGTGCCCGTGGAATTCATCGTAGCGGCAATCTTTTGTGCGATGATGGCACTCTTTCCTACACCGGAAAACACGATGTTCCCCTTGTTCTCATACATCAGCTGCACCACCTTGCCAAAGTTGTCGTCCAGTAAAGGAATCAGATTCTTTATTGCAGATGCTTCGTTGTCAATAACTTGCGTTGCGATTTTATGGATTTCTTCAAAAGAAAGCATTTTTTTCTTTTTTTTGTTGGCTTGAACGGAAAAAATATTATAACTTTGTAAAGATAACTAAAGATTATGAATTAGATTGCAAAAATGGCAAAAAAAGTTGAAACATCGATTTATAAGCTGTTGAAAGATGTCTTCGGTTTCGATCAATTCAAGGGGAACCAAGAAGCTATCATCAAGAGTGTGCTTGCCGGCAACGACACCTTTGTGCTGATGCCTACCGGCGGCGGCAAGTCGCTTTGCTATCAATTACCTGCCCTTTTGAAGCCAGGCACAGCCATCATCGTCTCGCCTTTGATCGCTTTGATGAAGAACCAGGTCGATATGATTCGCAACTTTGGCACTGAGGTCGGCATCGCGCACGTGATGAACTCCTCGTTGTCGAAGTCGGAACTGCTTGAGGTGAAGGAAGACCTCAAGAGCGGCAAGACCAAGATGCTTTATGTGGCTCCTGAGTCGCTCACCAAAGAGGAGACGGTGGAATTCCTGCGCACGCTGAAGATCTCGTTTGTGGCCATCGATGAGGCGCACTGCATCTCTGAATGGGGTCACGACTTCCGTCCTGAATATCGCCGCCTGCGTCCCATCATCGACGCCATTGGGAAAGACCTTCCAGTGATTGCCTTGACCGCCACCGCTACAGTAAAGGTGCAGCAGGATATCATGAAGAACCTCGATATCATGGACGCCAAAGTCTTCAAGTCGTCGTTCGACAGACCCAATCTGTACTACGAAGTACGGCCCAAGACCAAGGACGTCATCAAGGACATCATCAAATACATCAAGCAAAACCCAGGCAAGTCGGGTATTGTGTATTGCCTCAGCCGTAAGAAAGTGGAGGAGCTGGCCGAGACTCTTGTGGTGAACGGCATCAAGGCGCTTCCTTATCACGCTGGCTTGGACAGCCAAACGCGTAAGGAGAACCAAGACAAGTTCTTGATGGAAGAAGTGGATGTCATCGTGGCCACCATCGCCTTCGGAATGGGTATCGACAAGCCCGATGTGCGTTTCGTCATCCACCACGACATTCCTAAGAGCCTCGAAGGCTATTATCAAGAAACAGGTCGTGCCGGACGCGATGGAGGAGAGGGTAATTGCATTGCGTTCTACGATTATGAGGATATTCATAAACTAGAAAAGTTCAACAAGGGAAAGAATGTCGCCGAACAAGAGATTGCGCGCGAGTTGCTCAACGAGACGGTCACCTACGCCGAGTCGGCCGTGTGCCGTCACCGTCTGCTGCTGCATTACTTCGGTGAAGAATACGAGAAAGAGAACTGCGGCTCGTGCGACAACTGCCGTTATCCCAAGGAGAAGTTCGACGGCAAAGAGGATTTGAAGATGATCCTCGAAGCCATCGTGGAAACCAAACAGCTCTTCAAGACCAAGCATATCGCCGAATTGCTGGCCGGCAAACTCACGGGCGACATCAAGGCGGCCAAACAGGAGAACAACGAGTTCTTTGGCGCTGGCGACGACCACGACGAGAAATATTGGACCGCCATCATCAGGCAAGCACTGGTCCACAAACTGCTTTCCAAGGATATTGAGAACTACGGCATCCTGAAAATCACCAAGGAAGGCCGCGACTTCATCAAGAAGCCTTATCCGATCATGCTGGTCAAAGACCATGACTACGACAATACCGACGATGAGGAGTCCGAAGCCTTGGCAATGGGCATGAGCAAGGACAGCGGCACCGACCGTACTTTGTTCACCATGCTCAAAGACTTGCGCAAGACCATCGCCAAGCAGAACGGATTGCCGCCCTTTGTCATCTTCCAAGACCCCTCGCTCGAAGATATGGCCATCCAATACCCCATCACCAAGGAGGAGATGACCCAGATAGCTGGTGTGGGCGCTGGCAAGGCTGAGAAGTTCGGCGAGCCTTTCATCAAGCTTATCAAGGAATACGTCGAAGAAAACGATATCACCCGACCGAACGATATGGTGGTGAAGTCGGTGGTCAACAAGTCGGCACTGAAGATCGCTATCATCCAGAATATCGACAAGCGCATCCCGCTTGAGGACATTGCCTATGGCAGAGGCCTTAGCTTCGACGAGCTGCTGAGCGAGATTGAGAGCATCGTGTCGTCAGGTACCCGCCTCGACTTGAACTACTACATCCAGGACAATATCGACGAATATCACCAGGAAGACATCCTTGAATACTTCCGTGAGGCTGAATCGGACGATGTGGAACAAGCTCTTCGCGAACTGGGTGAGGACGAGTATGATGAACAGGAAGTGCGCCTGATGCGAATCAAGTTTATCTCTGAAGTGGGGAACTGATAATGAAACGCTGCTGGTTGCTTGTCGTTATGCTGTTGTTGGCGTTGGCCTCATGCGACAGCCGAAACACCATGAAGAAACCCGAGGTGTTTCTCGATGAACCGCAAATGATTGACGTGATGACCGATGCCTATCTGATCGAAGCCCAACTGAACGTGATGAAGGGCCAAGGCCAAGACGTGTCGCAGTTGCAAGTGCTATACTACGACCAGCTCTTTGAGCATTATGGCATCAACGACAGTGTTTTCGAACAGAATGTTCAATACTACACCTATCACCCTGATATCTTGGAAAGGGTGATGGACTCGGTGACGAACCGGTTTGCGATGATGCAGAATTAAAAAAGCGGAATGCGGAATGCGGAATTGCTTCCTATGGAGGCTAATTCCGCATTCCGCATTCCGAATTCCGAATTAATAATTAATTCTCTGGTTTTATCTCTTCTGCCACGGGACCATACTGGTTTTCAGCTGGGTCACCTTCTCTGCACCACCAGATGATGAGGATGATGATACCAACCAGCGGGATAAGGCTGAGGAGTACGAGCCAGCCAGTCTTGTTGATGTCGTGGAGACGACGGGCGGCGACACCCAGAGTGGGAAGCAGCACTGCCAGACTCCAAATGATGGTCAGGATCATGCCCAGTTTTCCGGGAAAGAAACCAATCACCGTGGATACCAGGAAGTTGAACAAGAAGGAATACCAGAACTCAGCGCGGTTGGCGCGTCCGGTGAAGCAGAAGTATTTCTCAAGAAATACACGCTTGATGTAAGCGATAGCGACGTTGAAATTGCTCATAGTAGTATTATTAAGGTTACAAAAATTGTTTCTTCTGACAAAAATAATAAAAAAACGAGGAAGTCAAGTTTCCTTTGAAAATTATTCTTTAAGCTTTTTGTACCTGAACCGTTTGGGTTCTACGTTGCCGAGTCGTTTTAGCTTGTTCTCCTCATATTCGGAGTAGCTTCCTTCGAAGAAATACACTTGTGAGTTGCCTTCGAAGGCGAGTATGTGGGTTGCCACACGGTCGAGGAACCAGCGGTCGTGGCTGATGATGACGGCGCAACCGGCAAAGTTCTCCAGACCTTCTTCTAAGGCTCGTAAAGTGTTGACGTCGATGTCGTTGGTGGGCTCGTCGAGGAGCAATACATTGGCTTCCTGCTTCAAGGTGAGGGCGAGGTGCATGCGGTTGCGTTCACCGCCCGAGAGCACGCCGGCTTTCTTCTGCTGGTCGGTTCCGTTAAAGTTGAAACGCGACACATAGGCCCTGGAGTTCATGCTGCGCTTGCCGAGTTGAATCAGTTCGTTGCCTCCGCTGATGACTTCCCAAACGGTCTTTTCCGGGTCAATCTCCGCATGTTGTTGGTCAACGTAGCCAATCTTCACGGTCTCGCCGACCTCGAAGGTGCCCGAATCGGGCTTTTCCAAACCCATGATAAGACGGAAGAGGGTGGTCTTGCCGGCGCCGTTGGGACCGATGACACCCACGATGCCGCCTTGCGGCAGGCTGAAGCTCAGGTCCTCGAACAAAAGTTTGTCGCCATAGGCTTTGGTGACGTTGTGAGCCTCAATGACTTTGGCTCCAAGACGGTCGCCATTGGGGATGTAGATCTCAAGACGTTCTTCCTTTTCCTTCACATCCTCGTTGAGCATCCTTTCATAGGATTCCAGACGTGCCTTGCCCTTGGCGTGACGGGCCTTGGGCGCCATCCGCACCCATTCCAACTCGCGTTCAAGGGTCTTGCGGCGTTTGCTCTCGGTCCTTTCCTCCATGGCCAGACGTTGTGTCTTTTGGTCGAGCCACGAGGAGTAGTTGCCTTTCCACGGGATGCCTTCTCCGCGGTCGAGTTCGAGGATCCAGCCAGCCACATGGTCGAGGAAGTAACGGTCGTGGGTGACGGCGATGACGGTGCCCTTGTATTGTTGCAGGTGGCTCTCCAGCCATTGGATGCTCTCGGCATCGAGGTGGTTGGTGGGCTCGTCGAGGAGCAGGATGTCGGGTTCTTGCAGCAGCAGACGGCAGAGGGCCACACGGCGGCGTTCGCCTCCGGAGAGGTTCTTTACCAAGGCGTCGCCTTCGGGACAGTTGAGGGCGTCCATGGCGCGCTCAAGCTTGCTGTCGAGTTCCCATGCGTCATGCTGTTCGATGAGTTCGGTGAGTTCTCCCTGACGGGCAATCAGTTTGTCGAAGTCGGCATCAGGCTCGGCGAACTTATTGTTGATCTCCTCATATTCCTTGAGGATGTCGACGATTTCCTGAACGCCTTCCTCCACCACCTGGCGGACGGTCTTGTTGTCGTCGAGTTGCGGCTCCTGGTCGAGCATCCCGACTGAATAGCCGGGTGAGAAGACCACTTCGCCGTTATAGGATTTCTCCTTTCCTGCGATGATGCGGAGCAAGGTGGACTTGCCAGCTCCGTTCAGGCCGATGATGCCGATTTTGGCACCATAGAAGAAGGAGAGGTAGATGTCTTTCAGGATTTGTCTCGAAGGCGGTATGATTTTGCTTACGCCAACCATCGAGAAGATGATTTTTTTGTCGTCAGTTTGGGCCATGGTTATAATAGAAGTTAGAGGTCAGAAGTTAGAATAAAGAAGACATTGAGGCTTCCAGTTTTTCCGTAGTCTTGCCCCAATCGTACACGCGGTTGGTGAAATCGAAACCGGCTTGGGCGATCTGCGAGGCTTTGTCTGTATTGGTGAGAAGGGTGATGATGTGCCGGGCCAGTTCTTCAGCGTTGCTGCCGACCAGGATCTCCTCGTCGGGTTTTGCGCCGAGTGAGGCGTTGGCCAGGGGTGTGGTGATGGCGGGCAGGCCCATCGACATGGCCTCCAGCAGCTTGTTTTGCAAGCCTGTGCCAATGCGCATCGGGGCGATGAACACGCGGCTTTGGGCGTAGGCGTCGCGGATGTCGTCGAGCCAACCACTGATGATGATGCGGTCAGAGGCGGCTTTCCTTACCTTCGGGTCGGGGGTGGCTCCTGCGATGTACATCTTGGCCTCGGGGACTTGTTTCCATACCAAAGGCAATATCTCGTTGGCAAGATAGTCCACGGCGTTCACGTTAGGAGCGTAACTCATGTTGCCGGTGAACACGATGTCGTAGCGTTTCTCTTGTTGTTGTGGCTTGAAGAACTCATGGTCCACGCCGTTGGGGATGATTAATATCTCGTCTTTCTTGGGATGGGGAATCAGGTCACGGTCGGGCTTGCTGATGATGGTCTTCACGTCGAACTCGTCGAACACCTTGGCTTCGTAACGGCAGAGGCGCTGGTATTCCATGTTGAACACGGGTCGGGTGATCCATGAGGCAATGTCGCGGCGACGTTTCATGCCGTATGAGAAAACATCTTGATAGTCAATGGCTTTCGGGATACTCTTATGTCGGATGTATTCTGCCACACGAACCAGTTGACCATAGAGGATGTCGGGTTGGTGTTTCTCGATGAGGGCATCCACCTTCTTTGCAGCCTTGCGGTTGTAGAAATAGCCGCATTGCATGGGCAAGCCTTTAAGGAAAGCACTGACCATGCCGAAGAGAATTCTTGGCTTGGATAGTTTGATGAAGTTGATGGATGAGCAGTAGGGTTGAAGGGCATGAAAAGCCTTCTGTTCATCGATGTTCTTGTCGTTCAAGGCGCACAACACAACCTCGTTGTTTTTGGCGAGTTGCTTGATTTGGTTGAAGGCTCTGAGTTTGTCGCCTTTCTCAAGCGGGTAGGGTATGCGTGGGAGGAGTACAAAGATCTTCATGGTCAGATGAAAGTGATTTTCGAGGTGGGCTTGATTTGCTGGTAGAACATCAGCAGGCGTTCGATTAGTTTGCGGTTATCATAGACTTCTTCGACGAGTTTTCGGGCAGCCTTACCGATTTCCACGGCGCTGGCCGGGTTCTCGTTGATGCGGCGTATGGCTTCGGCCATCTTGGCTTTGTTTTCGGCGATGATGACGTTGACGTCTTCGTCGTAGAGGATTCCCTCGGCACCTATCTGGGTAGTGATGACGGTCTTGCCCATGGCCATCGACTCGATGATCTTGATTCGGATGCCGCTGCCAGAGAGTAGGGGTACGATGGCCACGTCGTGGTTGGCCACGAATTCCTTGGCGTTGGGCACTTCGCCTACCACGTCCACATGGGGGTCTTTCAGCTCATGGAGCCACTCGGGCATGTGGCGGCCTGCCAGATGTATCACGAAGTCGGGGGTCTTCTCCACCACAGCTTCCATGCAGTCGTCGATAAACCAGCGGATGCCTTCCTCGTTGGGCATCCAGTTCATCGATCCGATATGGTAGAACCGGGGCTTGCCGTCGATCTCATAGTTTGGGGTAAACTCCTCGAGGTTGACACCGAAAGGAATGTCGACGGTGGTGGTTGCACAGTATTTGCGGAAGAAGGCGGCGTCTTTTCGGGTGATGGCGGCGATGCCGTCCACTTGGCTGATGGCATTCATCTCGTAGTTTTTCAAAGTCTTGGCCAAATGCTTTATATAGGCGCGTCTCAGGAAGAAACGGGTTCCCTTGGCGATGCGTTCCCAGATGAGATGTTCCACATTATGCGCCCGTAACACGATGCTCGCCTTGGTGTATTTGCGGATGGTCTCCACGTAAGGGGTCATGAAAAGCGTTTCAAGCTGCACCACGTCATAGATGTCGGCCTTCAGCACTTCGATGAGTCGGTTGGTGAACTCTTTCGAGATGAAACGTTCCACGTGGTACGACTTGGAAGAAAACAGGTTCTTGAACGCCTGGAAGGGCTTCACGCGGAGGTCCACGTCGATGAGCTCGATGCCTGTCTTTTGTTTGTAGTCCTCCGGGATGTCGTCGGGGCTGACGTTGTATTTTGGACTGTTGACCGCCAATATCTTTACCTCATGGCCGGCTTCAAGCAAACCAGTGACGATGCTGTTCATGGCCATGGGGCCGCCTTCGAAGGCGGGATAGGGCGGTTTGTTGCAGAGAATTAGGACTTTCATTTGGTGAGGAGTTAGGGATGAGGGGTAGGGACTTAGGTTTTTGTGGCTTTGAAGGTTAGGAACAAGCCTATGGGAAGTATTATTAATGATGACAGCCAAACGCCGAGGAACATGTTCAGGTCGCCATATTCGGCAGTGCGTTCGGCTACAGTGGAGATGATGTAATAGATGACGAAGAACAGCACCGACACCACCACGGGAAGTCCCAGCCCGCCCTTCCGTATGATGGCACCCAGTGGCGCTCCGATGAGGAAAAAGATGATGCAGGCGAAGCTCAAGGTGAATTTCTTGTGCCACTCTTTCTTATGCCGGTTGATGTTCAGCCTCTGGGCATCGAAGTCCTGTTTGTGGAAAGCCACGTTGTCTTTCGCATTGCGAGAGGACCCCGTTGCCATCTCCAGCACCTTGCTACGCACTTTCGGATCGAGATGTTCCATCAGAGGCCATTCTAGAGCGGAAAACTGAGAACTGAAAACGGAAAGTTCTCCGTTCTCCGTTCTCAGTTTTCCGTTTTCATAGTTGGCAAGTCTCCGTTCGAATCCATTGCAGAAGTCCTCCTGCTTGGCGCCGTATTGCCGTTGCAAGGAATCCAACGCGGTGCTGAGCTGGTGGATGTTCATCATGGCCTGGTAGGATTTAAACATGTCCTCGTTCGACCGGGTCAGGTCGAAGCTGGCCAGACTGAACTTGATCTGTTCCTCGCGGAACGACATGCGTTCAAAGGGCCGGTTGTACTTGTAGTTCTGCTTGTCGGAGTTGTCTTCCGTATAGTTGTTGCCGTTATATAAAGTAAAGATGATGCTGCGCTGGTTGGGGCTTAGCGACATCACCCCCGAGTCGGCCACGATGATCTTGTTGTTGCCGTCGCGGTCGGTGTGGTCATAAATCTTGACCCCATAGATGGTGCTGCCGTCTTCTCCTTTTTTATCAACATAAATGACGTAGTCTTCTATGTCTTTGTAGAAGATGCCTTCCTTGATGTCAAATGCGAGCTTCTGTTTTCTCACGTCGAAAAGGAGCGTCTTGAACTTCAGTGTGGCTACCGGGTTGATGCTGTTGGAAAAGACAAACGCCAGTCCACTGAGGATGATGGAAAATACGAACAAGGGCTTCATGGCTTTCCAGACCGAGATGCCCGAGGCCTTAATCGCCACCAGCTCGTAATGCTCGCCCAAGTCGCCGAAACTCATGATGGAAGCAAGCAGGATGGCTAAGGGGAGGGCCATGGGCACGAAAGTGATTGAGGCATGAAAGAACAGTTCCAAGATGATCTTGAACGAAAGCCCTTTGCCCACCAAGTCGTCGACATAAACCCACAACCATTGCATCAGCAGCACAAAGATCACGATGAAAAACGTGAAGAAGAAGCTGCCGAGAAACGATTTCAATATGAGTTTATATAACTTTTTCACTTGCTATAATTATGCAAAGATAGAAAAAATAATGAAACTCGAAGAGTTATTTTTGAAGGAAGGATTTCTGTGTCGCTGGGTAGGACGCCCGTTGTAAAGATTCTTTACACCGCTGTAAAAATTCTTTACAGTCTTAAAGATTGGAGATATTATAAAATATTGATAATCAAATAATTAATTTTTTGGCATGAGGAATGATATCCAAATGCTGTTATAATAAACAAAAGTAGAATCAGTTATATAATCAAATTCTAAGACAATGATTAAAGTTGAAAACCTAGTGAAGATTTTCCGTACGGAAGACATTGAAACCCTCGCGTTGAACGGCGTTTCGTTCGAAATCAACGACGGCGAGTTTGTCGCCATCATGGGGCCTTCGGGCTGCGGCAAGTCCACTTTGTTAAACATTCTTGGTCTTTTGGACAATCCCACCGAAGGTACCTACGAGCTTCTCGGTCAGCAGGTTGGAGACCTCAAGGAGAAGGATCGCACCCAGTTCCGCAAGGGCAACATCGGCTTTGTGTTCCAGAGCTTCAACCTCATTGATGAGCTGAATGTGTATGAGAACATCGAGTTGCCGTTGCGTTACATGAACGTTCCTGCTGCCGAACGCAAGGAACGTGTGGAGGCCATTTTGCAGCGCATGGCCATCAAGCATCGTTCGGAACACTTCCCGCAGCAGCTGTCGGGTGGTCAGCAGCAAAGGGTGGCCATCGCCCGCGCCGTCGTCGCCAACCCAAAACTCATCCTCGCCGACGAGCCCACGGGTAACCTCGACTCGAAGAACGGCAAGGAGGTTATGGACCTGCTCACTGACCTCCACAAGGAAGGCACCACCATCGTCATGGTGACCCACTCGCAGCGCGACGCCGGCTACGCCGACCGCATCATCAACTTGTTTGATGGTAAGATTGTGGAAGAGGTGTTGTCGCAACTGTAATTTTCAGATTACCAATTTTGTAGAGACGTGCCATGGCGCGTCTCTACAAAATCACCTCAGCAGGTGGTGTTGATGGAACGAAAAACATAACGTAATAAATCGGAAGGTAAGCCACTTTCTCGTTTTGGACAATCTCACGTTCGTTTGACAACACAAAAGCCTGCTTGATGTTATAGCCGGGGGTGGCAACAAAAGCATCCAATGAGGCGTGTTCGTTATAGTCCTTTCCTGACTTCACTTCAACGGGAACCACCGAGAGTAAATCGTAATCGTTCAAGAGGAACTCGACCTCACCTTTCTTTTTGTTGTCATAGTAGAATAGAGTAAAACCATGTGCAGCAAGTTCGCTACACACCACCGACTCATACACTGAACCCAGATTGATGCTTTTCACATCATCCATGATGGCGGAAATGCTGTATTGATAGAGCAGCCGGGTGAGTAGCCCCACATCGTTCAGATACAGTTTCAGCAAATTCTTGCTTTCCGATTCCACGAGCGGGAACTTCGGATTCGAAATGGCCTTCACTTCGTGACAGATGCCACTTTTTACAAGATATTCGAATTCAGCCTGATACTGCCAAGCCCTTGCCTGTTTCTTGTTTTCTATCTGGTTGAAATGAACCCGTTTCTTCTTGTTCTCAAGATAGGAAGGCACCAATTCATACACCCGCTCGATGACCAGCTTCCGTTCCTTGTCATATTGGCTTGCATCGCCTTTGTAAAGCTCATATACCTCCTTTTGCGCCGCCCTCACCTCGACAATGTTATGCGTCTCGATGAACTTGTTCACGGCATCGGGCAGTCCTCCAACCAACAAATATTTCTTGAACAGATCCATCATCCGGTTGTGGAGTGGCTCGTCCAAGGCGATTCGCTGTGAAAAGCACTTGCGAGCATGGTCGATGAATTCTTCGCCCACGCCATTAGCCCATAGAAACTCCTCAAAGTCAAGTTGGAACATTCTCACAACCTTGATTTTTCCCCCGGGCTTTGATAGAGTTTCGTTCAAGGCGATACCCAACTGTGAACCGCTAACAATATAGGTGAAGCGGTCATCTTGTCGCAAAAACTTTAAAAGAGTTAACAAGTCGGGATAGGCCTGTATCTCATCCAAAAAAACTAGCGTATCCTCTTTTTTGCCCATGCGGTTGCCGGCAATGGTGCTGAGACGAAGGTAAAAGTCCTCCTTGTTGCGTGTGCCTTCAAACACTCTATCACCTTTCTTGTCCTCGTACAAGTCAATCTCGATATAGTTCTTGAAACGCTTTTGTCCCTCATGTCGGATGATGAAAGACTTCCCAATCTGACGAGCCCCATCAAGAATCAGTATCTTTTCAGACACATTATCAAGATAATCAGCGATTTCTGTTTGAATTTTCCTCCTTAACATACAATTTTCCGTTAGAATTATAGATGCAAAAATACACTTTTCCTGTAATTTTTCGTATTAAAAAATACATTTTTCTGATTTTTCTTGATTTTTTGCCTCTCGGTGGTACTAATTCATCACGGATTTTCCGTCTCATAAATCACCTTTCCTAGATTTTTTAAATGGGTGTTTATACACCTTTCCTAGATTTTTGAATGAAAAGCCCTCCATCCTGCTTCCATGCGTTTGGCGACGCGCTAGAGTTTGGGATGGGGATGGCTTTTTTAGATTATCCGTCCCGCTTCCTCAAGCAAAAACGGAATGACACCCACATACATGATGCCGTCTTCATCGGTCCACGGCTTCGCGTTTCCGTCAAGAATGACAATCTTGCGGAAAAAATCGCCTGAGTTCTTCAACGAGAAAGTCTCTTGATTCTTTTTCACTTCCGTATCCACATTTAGCGCGGATTGGATATACACCTTCTCGCGACCTGTATTGACGACAAAGTCGATTTCATACTGTGACTGTTGCTTTTTGCCGTCCTTTACGAGGGTCATTTCCACCACACCCACATCCACGCTGTAGCCTCTGCGGATGAGCTCGACGAAGATCACGTTCTCCATCAGATGCGATTTCTCCTGCTGTCGAAAGTTCAACTTGGCGTTCCGCAGTCCGATGTCCATCGAATAGTATTTCTGTGTGTTCTCGAAATACCGTTTCCCCTTCACATCGTATCGCTGTGCACCCAAAAACAGATAGGCTTCCTCCAAATAATCCAGATAGTTCTTTATGGTATGGTCCGAGGTGTTGCGCTTCATCAGCGAGCCTGCTGCATTGGCCAGATTGTGCGGATTGGTTAGTGAACCAACAGCCGAAGACAATGCATCAATCAAGGCTTCAAGCACCTCGTCATCTTTCAGCTTGTATCGCTCTACAATATCCTTGATGTAAACCCTCTTATGGAGTCCTTTCAGGTATTTGCGCTTCTCCGTCTCGTTCTTTTCCAGCACTGCTAATGGCATACCGCCGTATGTAAGATATTCCTCCATTGCATCCACCTTCTCAAGTCCGGAAACGGGATAGAACTCCTTGAACGACAGCGGATAGACCTTTATCTCCGATCCGCGGTCTCGGAAATTGGTGACAATGTCTTTCGAAAGCATCTTGGAGTTCGAGCCAGTGACGTATATGTCCAAATTGCTTCGAGCCATCAAGTCGTTCAAGATGTCGTAGAATGTGACGTAGAGCATGTCGCGGTCTTCCTCGGGCACCAAATTCTCATCTACATCTTTGCTTTTTACCTTATAGGACAGCTGGATTTCATCGATGAAAACATAGTAACGTTTTTCGGCATTTTGCGTTTTTCGAAGCACATATTCGTAGAGCTCGTTGGGATTCCTGTACTTCACGTGTGCCTTTTTGTCTAATGCTAGCTCCACGAAGCAGTCCTTTGCCACACCTTCATTCAGCAGATAATTCTTATAGAGGGTGAAAAGCAGGAATGATTTGCCACAACGTCGTATTCCAGTGACAATCTTTACTTTCCCATTCCATTGTTTGCTTATTAACTCACTGATATACTGATCTCTTTGTATGACCATAGCATTTCTATTTATGCATTTTACTGCAAAAATAGTCGCACTATTCGACCTTTTTTGCAGTACAAAGGTACGACTTTTCCATAAAACTCCAAACAATCAGAAAAAAAGATGAACAATTTCGATCCAAAAGTGGATTAGCCACTGTAAAGTTTCTTTACACCACTGTAAAGAAACTTTACACTTTTTGTAAAATGCTGTTTTTGTATTTAATTGGTTTTTAATTGTTTACAATTTTGGCACGGCGATTGCCATGCTAAAAGGCAGTAAAATTATAAACCTGTAAAGCTATGGCAAAGAAATCATTTTTGACCGCACTGCTGGTTGTTATGGCGGTGCTGTGCGCTGAGGCGCAGAACTTGAATGGCCGTTTGGCCGATGAAAACGGCGAGCCTGTGGCTTTCGCCAACATGACGTTGAAACAGGCCGTTAACGACAGCATAGTTGCTGGTCTGACCTCTGATGAGAACGGCAACTTCTCCGTCGATGTGAAAGATGGAAGATACATTCTAACTGCCTCCGCCATCGGCTACGAGCGGCTGACCATCCGCTGTGGGGCAACTTCCCTTGGTACACTATTGATGCCCAAAACCACAGCGCAATTGGATGAAGTGGTCGTCGAAGGCTCACGAATTACCGAAGAAGCTGGGCGTTTCGTTGTGCTTCCCGACCCGAAAGAGGCGAAAGTCGCGGGACGCGGCCTCACTTTATTGGATATGCAGCAGTTACCTGGCTTGGAGGTGGATGTGGCCATGCAAAACATCACCATCGACGGTGGCACACCCATCCTGCAAATCAACGGGAAGGAAGTGCCGCTCAACCGCTTCATCAATGTCAGGCCGGAACAAATCCTGCGCATCGAGTACAGCAACGACCCTGGAATCCGCTATTTGGACCGTAACGCTTCTGGCATCATCAATCTTGTGCTGAAGGAGCCGGACGATGGCGGAAACGTGATGGCAAGGGTGCAGTCGGCATTCACTACAGGTTTCGTGGATGGCTATCTCATGGCAGCCCACCACAAGGGCAAGTCGGAGTTTTCGTTGCAGTACAATCTCAGTCACCGCAACTACAAGAACGTACCTTACGTGATGACAGACAGTTACATCGCTGAAGAGCGCACGGTGGAGCGCTCACAGGAGTTGAGTTCCCCCTTCAATTACATCACACACAACATCACGGGAGAATACACCTACCAGCCTAACGACAGCACCATGTTTGTGGCCACCTTGCGCGACTACATCGACAACAACCATTGGTTCGGAACAGGCACCATCAACGAAACGGAAAACGGCATAACCACCCAATTGGACATGAACAAACAAACCGACCGAAAAGGCAACTCACCGACCTTGGATTTGTTCTTCACGCACAAGATGAGGAACAAACAGAAAATAGAACTCAATGTGGTGGGGCAGTATTCGCATAGCGATTATTATAACAATCTGATTTACAGAAATTCGGAAAGCGAATGGGAATATCCCACAAAGGTGATTAACAACGGTTACGCTGTCAGTGGCGAGGCTGTTTATGGCAAGCAGTTCAAAAAGGCGGAAGTCCGCGTTGGACTACAGTACCAACACAATTTTGCGAACAACGACTATGTGATTTACGAGACGCAAACCGAAATGATCAAGGACAACACCTATCTTTATACTAGCATCGATGGCAATTTGAGCGACAATGTGATGTATTCGCTCGGAACAGGTGCCAAGTTATTCACCGTGACCGACGGTATTGACACGAAGCGCTATGTCCGCAATTTGAGCACGGCAGGCCTGTTTTGGCGCATCAACCAGCATTGGTCGTTTAATGCCAATGCGAGGTTCATCCCATATTTGCCTTCATTGAGCGAACTTTCGCCCGTGATGCAGCGCGTGGACGATGTAGAGGCCATTCAAGGCAATGAGTCGCTGCGGCCTTACAACACCCTGTATGGTTCATTGCGGTTGCGCTACAATAATAAGGGTTGGTTTGCCAGTATGATTCCGAGTTATTTCAGGACCTTTTCGCCCACCGTCCGTGTGTATCAATACGATTCCGACTTTGATCTTTTCGTTGGTACGCCACAAAACACCGACTATTACCAGCGTTTCCAATTGAAGGCCGAAGTGGGCGTCAAGCAACTATTTGACCGCCTGAATGTTACGCTGAACGGCAAACTGAAAAAGGAGGAAGCAAAGGGAGAGGGTTTTTATCACGACAACCTCAATTTCAGCAGTGGCATCAAGGCGCAATTTGTTTGGAAGCAGTTGGTAGTCGGCTGCGACTTTGATTTTACACCCGAATGGACTTTGTTCGGCGAGGATTTGTCGGGAGGCGAGATGTCGCAAAGCATCTATGCCGAATACAACTGGAAGAACCTGAATGCGAGCGTGGTATGGCATTGTCCATTCAACCATAAGGGCTATATGTACCAGACCAGCAACCTCTCGGCGGTGCATCCCTACAGCCACACCAACTGGACCAGCGACAACGGCAACATGGTCGTGTTGGGCCTCACATGGAAGTTCAACTACGGAAAGGCGTTCAACAAGAGCCAAAAGACGCTTTGGAATGGCGGGTATGATGACGGTATGGTGAAGTGAAACTATTTAAAATCAATAGAATATGAAGAATTTGATAATTTATACCTTGCTTGCAACCCTGTTAATGATGGACGGGTGGAACGTGCAAGCGCAAAACAACAATGTATGGAAAGTGGACACCGTTACTGATGGGAAAGGTAACAAAACCATTACCGTGTACATGCAAAAAAACGTTGTGGAAGGCAACGGCAACATCGTCACACGTGATATTGATGTGGCGGCGTTCAAGGAAATCAGCGTGACATTGCCCGCAACGGTAAACTACAGCGTGGCGGACAACTACTCTTGTCGCGTGACCCTCGACGAGAACCTTTTCGAGTGGGTCGACATCTATCTGAAAGGCGATTGCTTGAAGGTCGAGATGGTCAAGACGTTTCAGCAAGCCGACGTGAGGCCGACGAAGTTCCTTATCGAGCTCACCGCCCCGACCTTGGAGGAAATCAGTGTGTTGGGCAGTGGCGACTTTAATTTTGTCACACCGTTTGAAGCCAAAGAGTTGAATATTAAATTGACGGGTTCTGGCGATGTGGTTTTCGAGAAAACAGCAAACATCCATGCTTTTGATACAGACATTGCAGGCTCGGGAAGTTTGTTGAGCAAAGAACTTCTTGCTGACCACATGGATATAAGTATTGCTGGCTCAGGCGATGTCATTATTAAGGATGGTAAGGTGAAAAAAGCGAATCTTTCCGTGGCGGGTTCGGGCTCCATTGAGGCACGCTGTCAGATGGAATCGATGGACTACAGCATTGCTGGCACGGGTAGTATCTCTTACCCAGGCGATGTCAAGGCGGTAGGCACCGTAGTAGGCGGCAAGATCAATAAAATCTGGGGAACAGAAAACAACAAGAAAAAAAGTTGTGATGAAAAACCGTAATAAAACGAGAATCAACCAAACGCTTTTCGAAAAGTTGGTAAAGTTCTTCGGACTTGAAAAAGCGGAGAAAATATACAAAAAACTTTTTCGTTTCAATAATAACTCAACGACTTATGGCTCGAATCTATAAAAAAGGCAAGACCTCTCTCGTGTCTTCCATCCTGAACATCTTGGGCTTGACGGCAGCCTTCGCCGCGCTCTACATCATCCTCGTGCAGGTACACCACGACCTCACCTACAACAAGGCGCTTAAGGACAGCGACAGGATTTATGTCCTTACAAAGAAGGAAACCAATCAAAGTGAATATTCCTCTTATATGAACCGTCCAATGGGAGAGTATGTCATTAGCGCTTCTCCCGATATTGAAGCTGGCGGATGTGGTAAAATCACGGGCAATCCTATCGCGGTTCGGGTAAGCGAGGATCAATCCCCTGTGGCCATCACGATATCTGCCATGAACAAAGGCGCCCGCGATGTGTTCGGTTTCGAACTGGTGGCTGGCAACTGGGACGATTTGACAGGCACTGGCTTCGCACTCTCGGAATCGGCGGCAAAACGCCTTGGAGTCCAAGTGGGTGATGTGATGCAGTATTATGATGGATCTGCGTGGCAGGGGATATCCATCGTGGCCATCTATAAAGACATGCCGAAGCACAGCGACCTTTCCTCTTTCGAAATGCTTACCGATATGGGTGATAATTGCCTCGACGATTGGAAGGAGTTTTCGTTCAACTATTTTCTGAAACTTCGTAAAGGCGCCGATCCCAAGGCGATTACCGAAGTGGCAATGCCGGTCGTCAAACAGTTTTTCAGTGAGATGAAAGGTGGCATTGAGGTTACGGACGATGAGGTCAAGTTCGGGCTTTACCCCGTGCGGCTGACCGATATGTATTTTGACAAAAACTCGTACTATGCGCCAGGTCAATCGGGCAACAGAACTACAACAATCACTTTGCTCGTCATCGCCATTTTTGTAGTACTCATCGCCTTCATCAACTATATCAACTTTTTCTTCGCCATGGTGCCGTTGCGCCTGCGGAGCATCAACACCCGCAAGATATTGGGCAGCAGTCGTTTCCATTTGGTGATGTCGTCGGTGGGCGAGTCGGTGCTGATGGTGGCAATTGCTTTGGCATTGGCGGTGTCTGTAATCATATTGTTCAAGCAATCCACTTTGGCTGCGATGATTGATGCTTCGCTGGATTTCGGCCAAAACTGGGGTGTTGTGGCACTGACCATTGGTTTGGCGTTGCTTATCTCGGTGGTCGCCAGCCTCTATCCGGCCTTGTTCGCCACCTCGTTCAATCCCGCTTTTGCCCTGAAAGGCACCCTCGGCACTACACAGAAGGGTAAGGCTTTCCGTATCGGCTTGATTGGCTTGCAGTTCACCGTTTCCATCGTCTTGATTATCTGCGCGATATTCGTCTCCGAGCAACGTCGTTTCATGATGAATCACGAAATGGGTTTCAACCAAGAATGTCTTTTGCAGTCGCAGGTGTCGTGGGACCTTGCCACCAACCGCCAAGTCGTTGAGAGTCAGTTGTTGGCCGATGCGGCCATCAAGGACATCGCATGGGGTGATGGGCCTTTCGTAAATGATTATCGGATGCAATGGGGCCGCACAGTGCGGGGCGATGATGCCGGTTGGGATGTCTATCCTGTTTCGTGGAACTTCCTCCGTTTCATGGGCATCGACATTGTGGAAGGGCGCGATTTCACGGAAGCCGACGAGCATTCCACGGGTACGTATATCTTCAACGAAACTGCACGGGACGTATATCAAATCACCCTCGAAGACCAGATTGGAGGGCATGATAGCCAAGTCGCTGAGATTGCCGGTTTCTGCAAGGACTTCAACTTTGCCTCGTTGCGTCAAAGCATTAAACCTTTTGCCTTCTATGTTTACGGCAAAGACCCGTGGCATATTTGCAGTAGGCTGTATATCCGTACCGAGGCTGGTGTGGATCTCCCCGCCCTGATGGAGCGCATCAGGATAACCCTCAACGACCTTGACCCCAATATGGGCGATGAAATATCATACGATGTGTGGCCTTTCTCGCAATCCCTTGAAAACCAATATAAAAAGGAGCAAAACCTTTCGAAGTTGGTCAATCTGTTCACGATTTTGGCCATCGTCATCTCGCTGATGGGTGTGTTCGGCTTGGTGATGTTCGAGACGGAGCACCGCCGTAAGGAAATCGGCATCCGCCGTGTACACGGTGCCACGGTGGAGCAGATTTTGGCCATGTTCAACTCGCGTTTCGTGAAAATCGTCCTAGTGTGCTTTGTGATTGCCGTGCCCGTGAGCATCGTCATCATGCGGCGTTATTTGGAAGGCTTCGCCTATCAGGTGCCGTTGCATGTTTGGGTGTTTGTCTTGGCGCTGTTGGCGGTTTTGGGTGTAACGATAGCGGTGGTCACCTTGCGCAGTCTGCGGGCCGCTACGGTGAATCCAGTGAAATCCTTACGTAATGAATGATCTTGTAGGAACGCATTGCGTCCCTACAATTAAACAATTCAACAATCAACAATTCAACAACACATGGCTCGAATCTATAAAAAAGGCAAGACCTCCCTCGTGTCTTCCATCCTGAACATCTTGGGCTTGACGGCTGCCTTCGCCGCGCTCTACATCATCCTCGTGCAGGTGCACCACGACCTCACCTACAACAAGGGGCTTAAGGACAGCGACAGGATTTATGTCCTTACCATGCCAGACCGGTTTTCAAACAATGTTTATTCGACATACGTCAATCGTCAGATGTCGGAAGCGGTCATTGCTGCTGTCCCCAGCGTAGAGGCGGGCTGCTGCGCTGCCAATTTAGGAAGCAACGAAGTGTCCGTTCGCTTGGGCGAAGGACAGTCGTCGGTCGAATTGAGAGTCACCAGTTTTTCCAAACCCGCCATCGACGTGTTTGGATTTGAACTTGTTGCCGGCAATTTGGACAATTGGATTAGTAACACGGATGCGGTTATGTCCGAGTCAGCGGCCAAACGCTTGGGCTTGCAGGTGGGCGACCATTTCCAATATGGCTCCTGGAATTGGACAGATGTCACGGTAGCGGCCATCTACAAGGATATGCCTGTCACCAGCGACCTTTCCTCCATCGACTTTATTCTGAATCTGGGCGAAGCGGGTATGAGCGATTGGACCCAATGGGGCTGGAATTATTTCATAAAACTCGCTGAAGGCGCTGACCCAAAAGAGTTCGATGAAATTGCACACCAAGTCGCCTTTGACCTTTTTAAGACAGAATTCGACATTGACGAAAGCAATATGACCGAAGAAAAAGCAGCGGATATTGAGGAATATAAAAAAATGATGTCACCTCATCTTATGAAGTTGACGGACAATTATTTTGCCGATAATGTCGGGCATCCGGGCAAGTCGGGCAATCGCACCACGACCATCACCTTGCTTGTCATCGCCATTTTCGTGATGCTCATCGCCTTCATCAACTACATCAACTTCTTCTTCGCGATGGTGCCGTTGCGTCTGCGGAGTATCAACACACGCAAGATATTGGGCAGCAGCCGCTTCCAGTTGGTGATGTCGTCGGTGGGCGAGTCGGTGCTGATGGTCGTTATCGCTCTTGGACTGGGAGTGGCTGTGGTTACACTGTTCAGACAATCCACCTTGGCTGCACTGATTGACACACCGTTGAACTTCGGCCAGAATTTGGGTATTGCGGCTTTGACCATCGGTATCGCCTTGCTCATTTCGGTGTTGGCCAGCCTCTATCCGGCCTTGTTCTCCACCTCGTTTAATCCCGCTTTTGCCTTGAAAGGCACACTCGGCACCACGCAGAAAGGCAAGGCTTTCCGCATCGGATTGATTGGCTTGCAGTTCACCGTAAGCATCGTTCTGATTATCTGTGCGATTTTTGTTCATCAGCAACGCGATTTCATGATGAATCACGACATGGGTTTCAATCAAGAAAACCTGCTTCAGTCGCATGTGACTTGGGAACTCGCCAACAACTGTGAAACTGTCGAGAATCAGTTGAAAACAGATGCCGACATCAAGGACATCGCCTGGGGCGACGGCCCGTTTGTGGCCAACAGTCGTATGGCGTGGAGCCGTCCGTTCAAAGGTGATATTGAGAGTGTGTCATGGCAAGTCTATCCCGTTTCATGGAACTTTCTCCGCTTTATGGGCATCGACATTGTGGAAGGCCGTGATTTTACTCCCGCCGACGAGCAATCGGAAAACGGTGTCTATATCATCAATGAGACCGCACAAAAGAAGTATGGCATCACCACTGAAGACAGAATCAAGGGTCATAAAGATGCCCCTGCCGAGATTGCCGGTATTTGCAAGGACTTCAACTTCTCTGCTTTGCGCGATGAGATTAGTCCATTTGCATTCTATGTCTATGGCAAGGAGCCGTGGAGCCCGTGCATGAGGCTGTTCATCCGCACTGAAGTTGGCGTTGATACCCAAGCTTTGATGGAACGCACAATAAAAACCCTCAACGACCTTGATCCGACATTAGGCGATGGCTTTTCGGTTTGGATGAGGCCATTTAAACAATCCCTTGAAAACCAATACAAAAAGGAGCAAAACCTCTCGAAGTTGGTCACTCTGTTCACGATTTTGGCCATCGTCATCTCGCTGATGGGCGTGTTCGGCTTGGTGATGTTCGAGACGGAGCACCGCCGCAAGGAAATCGGCATCCGTCGTGTACACGGTGCCACGGTGGGGCAAATTTTGGCGATGTTCAACTCGCGCTTCGTGAAAATCGTCCTAGTGTGCTTTGTGATTGCCGTGCCCCTCAGCATTGTCATCATGCGGCGTTATTTGGAGGGCTTCGCCTATCAGGTGCCGCTGCATGTTTGGGTGTTCGCTCTCGCGCTGTTGGCCGTCTTGACGGTCACGATAGCGGTGGTCACCTTGCGCAGTCTGCGGGCGGCCACGGTGAATCCGGTGAAGTCGCTGAGGACAGAATAGTAATTATAGTTATGAAAACTTAGGTGCGGAAACGGTGTTTAAATACCAAGTTTCCGCACTTAAGTTTTTCTGTAAATGCGTCAAATAGCAAAACTCAAGTGCGAAAAATTAGAAAAAAATCAAGTTTCCGCATCTGAGTTTGATTTTTATTATTATTTTTGCGGCAAATAACAACCGCTATGGACAAAAACCTCTTTATCGGACGCGAATATGAAATTCGTCAATTAGAAAAATATCGTAATTCCAAAGAGTCGGAGTTTGTCATCATTTATGGGCGCCGCCGCGTTGGGAAAACCTTCCTGGTTAAAGAATTCTTCGATGACACCTACGATTTCCATGTTACTGGGCTTTACAAGAAACCCAAGAAGACGCAGCTCAAGAATTTCTACATCGCGCTATTAGAATATGGGGCGGATGTCAAAAAGGTGCCGACAGACTGGCTGGAAGCCTTCGCCGAACTGAAAAAACTTCTGAAAAGTATCAAGGAAAAGCGCAAGAAAATCGTTTTTATCGACGAACTTCCTTGGTTAGACACTCGACAAAGCGAGTTTCTTGGCGCATTCGAATCATTTTGGAACGGATGGGGTGCACAACAGAACGACATTATGCTTGTTGTCTGTGGTTCCGCCACCACATGGATTACCAAGAAGATACTTTCCGACAAAGGAGGCCTGTTCAACCGTGCGGCACGACGTATTTTCCTGATGCCTTTCACGCTTCAGGAAACGGAGCGATATCTGGTCTCACGTGGCATTCACTGGAGCCGTTATGACATTGTGGAGTGTTATATGACCATGGGGGGGGTCCCTTATTATTTGAAGCTACTTGACAATGAACTCTCCTATCTTGCCAACATCGATGCGGTTTTTTTCAAACGCAAAGGTTCGCTATGGGATGAATTTGACCATCTCTATGAGACGCTTTTTGGAACGTCAAAAGGCTATTTGAAGATTATAGAGGCGCTGGCTATGAAGAAATCGGGGCTCACCCGTAAGGAAATCATTGACGAGACGCGGTTGGAAGACAATGGACTCCTTACGGAGATGTTGAAAAACCTGTCGGATAGTCAATTTGTAAGAGCTTATAACACATTTGGTTACAATGAAAAGAATGTGGTGTATCAACTTTCAGATTATTTTACGCTATTCTACCTGCGTTTCATGAAAGGCAAACAAAACCCCGATGAGCATTTTTGGACGCATTATTTGGATAATCCTGGGAAAAACAGTTGGGCTGGACAGACTTTCGAGCAGGTCTGCAAGGACCACATCAATCAAGTCAAAAAAGCCATCGGAATCAGTGCTTTGTTGACTGATATTTCCTCTTGGCAAGGCGCTTCGGAAAGCGGCAAGGCACAGATTGACCTCATCATTGATCGACGCGACCGAACGACCAACATTTGCGAAATCAAGTTCTCGGTAGGTGAATTTGTCATTGACAAGGATTATGAGGACAGACTTAGAAAAAAGATGCAAGTGTTCCGCGAAGCCACCAATTCACGAAAGGCTTTGCAACTGGTCATGATTACCACCTACGGAGTTAGGCAAAATGCTCACAGTGGCATCATGCAATTGCAGGTGAGGATGGATGACCTGTTTGTAGCTCTGTAAAAATCTTGTTCTGATGGTTTTGAGAACATGTTTTTTAATAAAACAATGAAAAAATGTAAGATTTCTGTCGTTTCCACGATATAATAGCAAACGACCGGATGGAATGACGACCGAAGAGTTCAAACGTGACATTTTGCGACTGCAACCCCGATTGCAGCGGACTGCCGAAAGCATTGTGGGTGACCCCGACAACGCTGCGGATGCCGTTCAGGAAGCCGTCATCGCTTTGTGGAAGCAACGGTCGACGCTAAGCAGCCATGAGATGGAAAAGCTCAGCTTGACCGTCGTCAAGCGGCGTAGCATCGACCTACTTAGGAAGCAAAAACCCACCGTACCCATTGATGCGGAGAGCCTGATGCTTGCCGAACCGCCACAGGACAATGATGAGGAACGCTACCGACTGGCCCGAAAACTCGTCGAGCAACTGCCCAAACGTCAGCGCGACACCATCCTGATGAAATATGAGGACGGCCTCAGCAACGAGGAAATCGAAAAAGCGACGGGCATGAGCAGCACCCATCTGTATGCAACGCTGTCGCGCGCCTACAAGTCGTTGCGTGAAGCCATAAAACAATATAGGGAGGAACGACCATGACACCTGAAAACGAAATCAACGAGGAAGTCCGCCAGCTGCTCGACAGCCTGGAAGAACACGGGAAGAATAGACGGAGGCAACAACAATTAAGTGAGTTGATGGATAGCCTCTCCGAAAAAGAGAAACCTCTCCACTCTCCACTTTACCTCCCTCCGGTCGGTGAGGGCTTACGCCGTTCCACTCTCCACTATTTTTGGTGGGTCATGGGTGCCGCAGCGGCAAGCCTTCTGTTTTGGCTACTCGTCAAACCAAACGCAAAACAGCAACCCGAGATGGAACAGGAAATCCTTGTCGAGGAAACCCAAACCGTTGATACCGTCAAGACCGAGGTGAACGATGCCGCGTTTGAACAACCTGTTGCAAACGAAGCGCTTTTGGCAGAAGAGACCCCCATTGTTCCACAAAACGCCCCGATGAAAACAGAAAAACCGAAGACTCAAATCATCGAAGAAGTGGTCGAACAGCCCACTCTGGCAGAAGTAACGCCAACGAAACTTGAAGATACAGCAAATATTGAATCCAATACCATAACCACCACAAACGAAACGCCTTCAGCCGTCCAAAAGCCCCAGCGGAGAGTCATCCGGAGCCTCAACCTGGTGTGCTATGAATGTCAGAAGGATCCCGAATTCTTCACCAAACCTGTCATGGAAGACAGAACCTTATTCGGTCAGCCGCAAGACCAGAACATGAAAAACGGATCGCTGGCCTTGGAAATCAAACTCAATTAAAACTTGGAAACCATGAAACGCATCTTTTTATCATTAGCCATTCTTTTGGCTGCACAGATAGGCTTCGCCCAGGAAGAAGTCGCCATCGAGCAAAACATCAACCAGTGCATCAACAAGCTGGAAATCTATTCAGGATGGGATGTCCATCTGATTCACCATGAGGCCGACAGCGGCTACCGCGTGGCCATCATCACCGAAGAGGATTTGGCGGCACGGGCCTACAATGTGCAACTCTGCAACGTCAAAGACCAAACCTTGACCATCCTTGAGAACACCCAGCTGCCCCGAGGCACCGTGGTGGAGATTGAAGGTCCCATGACCTTCGGATCAATTAACCTTTTTGAAAGGGCAATGGCTGAAGCGGATTATGTCGTTGCATCCGCAGCGTCCCTACTGGAGGACCGGACCGACCTCTTCCTTTCCAAGTATTCAAGCTTTCACGTCCAGCATTATCACATGTCCGACCCCGACAACTCGCGTTACATGGAGATTCGGGACCATGCCCAACTGACTATCGATACCATTTCGGGAGAAGGAAAGGCTGTGGTGAATACCTATGAAGGAGTCTTTCGTTACGGTTCATACACCCTAGAAGGCACAATCATGCTGTCTACCTTTGAAAACACTTCTGATCCGTCATATATCCCAAAGGATTGTAGGATAATCAAGACCAAGGAAGTGGATGGCGAACTGGTCACGACCGAACGAAAAAAGACATGGAATGACGTCCTATACATCGCGGCTTCTTTTGGCTATCGCTTGGGCGCCAATCCCAAAAATGCCGATAGTCCCTTGTTGCAAAACGGAACACTGTCGGTCAACGTCGACATGACCACCTCTTTCAACTTCAGCAAACGTTTAGGCCTAAAAACAGGCATTCGGATGAATAGTAATTGGAAATACTTAAGCCATCAGGTGAGCTATGAAGCCGATGCCTTGGTAGTGACCGACGGACAAGGGGATTTCCAACGCAATCGATTGATGAGCGCTTACATCGGCATACCAGTCTCCTTGACTTATTACCTTGGCAAGCGACAAACCGAGAGCTTTTCGCTAGACTTATTCTGTGGTCGCCTCTTTGGGGAGGTACTAAACACCAGCATCGATCCAACCAAGTCGATAGGATTTAAGAATTGGACAAAGGAATATATCGATGGTGTTTTCAACCCTTGGCAATTGGAAGTGGGTCTCAGCTTCAACACGCAACATCTGGGCATTATCCATGGCATTCGGGTCTTCACCAACCTTCTGCCCGAGTACAAGCCTGGGGTCACGACGGACAAGTTCAGGAGTGTTGGCGTTGAAATCAAACTTTAACAAAATCACAAAATAGTTTGGATTATCCGAAAAATAGTTATATCTTTGCAACTGCCATTATTTAAGCAGTTGATATATAGAAATGGATATAACTAATAATATATTATCATTTGATATTGTTTCGCCAGAAGGAAAAGCCAGGGCTTTGGCGGAGCGGGTAAAGGCACGCCGTCTGGAGATGAACCTGACACAGGAGGGGCTATCCGTGCGCTCGGGATTGCCTTTGGCGACCTACCGCCGCTTTGAGCGGACAGGCAAGATTTCTTTGGACGGACTGCTCCATGTGGCCTACGCATTGGATGCCTTGAATGACTTTGACCGATTGTTTGAGTCGCACAAATATGCCACGTTGGATGAGGCGCTTCATGCCACCACCACAAACAGAAAGCGAGGGAAACGCAATGAGTGAGATGGTTGTTGAGGTAACGATGGGCTCCCGTAAAGTCGGGCGGATAGCCTTGGACAGAGACGGTCGCGCTTTGTTCGAATACGACGCAGACTGGATTCGGAACGGTTTTTCCATCTCGCCGTTTAACTTGTCTTTGGAATCGAGGTTGTTCACCGCCGATGCGAAGCCTTTTGACGGCAACTTCGGCGTGTTCGACGACAGCCTGCCCGACGGTTGGAGTGCATTGGTGCTCGACCGTTATCTGCGGTCGCAAGGCAAGTCGTTGGCTTCCTTGAATTTGTTGGAGCAACTGATGTTTGTAGGCAGCCGTGGACGTGGTGCCTTGGAATACCATCCCGACCTGAGCACCGTTGACGAACAGGTCATCATCGACCTCGACCACATGGCGGAAGAGTCGCGGCGGGTATTGAATACCGACTATTCCGACGACCTCGACAAGGCTTGGCGACGCGGCGGCTCCTCAGGCGGCACGAGACCCAAAGTGTTTGTGCATCACGATGGCGCCGAGTGGTTGGTGAAGTTCCGCGACCGTACCGACCCGCCCGATGTGGGCAAAATAGAATACGAGACCTCGCTGCTGGCCCATGAATGTGGCATTGAGATGGCAGAGACACGACTTTTCGATGGAAAATACTTTGGATCCAAGCGTTTCGACCGTACCGATGACGGCGGCAAACTGCACGTTATCAGTCTCTCCGCCCTGATGAACCTCGACTATCACCTACCCACCGCCGATTACGGCCATCTGTTCTGGGCTTGCAGCCAACTCACTCATTCCGTCAAGGAGTTGTGGAAGGTGTTTCGCCTGATGGCGTTCAACCTCATCATCGGCAACTGCGACGACCATGTGAAGAACTTTGCTTTCATTCGTCGCAATGATGTTTGGCAGTTGGCTCCTGCCTACGATGTGCTGCCTTGCGAAGGCTTAGGTGGCTTCCACAGCCTTTCCGTGAATGGCAACTACAAAGACCCCGGGAAAACGGATGCCGTTCAACTAGCCGTAAAGTTCGGCTTGCGGAAGGATGAGGCCGAAGAAGTGTACGAAGAAATACAAAAATGCGTTATAATGTCATGAATACCATAAGAAACATATTTTGTTGCTTGGTCTTGCTCGCCTTTGTCTCTTGTGCAAACAAGATGGGATGTGTCCCCGCCGAGACGATGGAGCAGGCACAAAGCGAGTATAAAAGCGGCTTTGAGTGCTTGCAGGCGGATGATCTGAACGAGGCCTTCCCACATTTTCTCAACGCCGCTAGTCTTGCCGAAGTGCTGCCCGAGGACATGGATGACGAACAGACCCTGTTTGTGTCGCGCGCCTATTACCAGATGGGTTATGTTTTTGGAGGAACGATGGAGAACGACCTCGAGGTTGAGGCTTATAAACGTGCTTGCGACTATCAAGAAGCCGTTCATGACACCGTTTGGCTAATGCGCACTTGGGAGCAGTTGGTGGGTGCCTTGCAAAGTATGATGGAAAACGACTCGGCACAATACTATTTGGACAAGCTTGTCCCATTGGTGGATTCTGTGGCCGATTTCGACACCTATCTGAGGGTGTGCCGCCTTGTTTCCAATCAATATTACGATCAGAAACAATACGATGCAGCCTTTGCGGAGGAAAGTCGTATTATCGCGATGAAAGCCCATCGAGGTCTGGACACGAAACGCGACTCGCTTTCATTGGGCATCAACATGTTTTTCAGCCCGATGAAAAAGGCCTCCAAACCCTATCTTTTGAAAGTATTGGATGTTTATGCCGACACCATTACTTTGGAATCGGGAGCGGTCATGTCATTGTTGTCGCAGCTTTATGAGGAAGAAGGCAATGCCGATAGCGTGGCTTTTTGCAACTGTTTTCTGCCAAAATACGCCCAAGCCGAATCGGAACGGGTTTCCGATGGCATTTTGTTGGCCAAGCAATATGCACAGTTCAAGGCGGAGCGTGACGCGAGGCTTGATGTCTTGCGGGAGCAAAAGGCAACACGTAAAAAGACTACTTTCTGGCTTTGTAGCGGTTTGGCCTTGTTGCTGCTGGCGGTCGTTATTGCGGCCATCGTCAAGCGGAAGAAAAAACACCAAGCCTCATACGCAGCGGGTTGGGCCCAGTTCGAGAAGTCGGATATCTTTGTTCGCATCCGGGAGCGGTTGGCTGCCGATGCCCCGAAGATTTCCTCTAAAAACGTGGAGGACTTTCCCCAATTAGCTTTGAGTCAGGCCGATTTTGGGGCCTTAAAGGATGCCGTGGACGCGGCGTTTGGCGGTTTTGCCTCTCGTTTGGCAGCAAACCACCCCGACCTTAGTCCTGCCGACATCAACGCCTGCTGCCTTGCTTTGATGGGGTTGAGCCATGCCGAAATGGCCGTGCTTCAGGGCGTGAAGTACAATTCGTTCACGAACCGCATTACGAAAATCAAGAAAGTCCTGGGCACCGATGAGGGTCTTTCGGATTATTTGAAAAACATGCTGAGATAATACATGAAAATTTGATAAAATTATATTAATTTTTTATCAAAAAGATGTAAATGGTTTCAAATGTTTTTTATACTTTTGCCATATAATCGATATTTTTATGGCAAAAGGTGAAATCATACTTTACCAGCCAGACAATTCCGTTCAACTTGAAGTGCGAATGGAGTCGGAAACCGTTTGGCTGACACAGGCCCAGATGGCGGAATTGTTTCAAAAAGACAGAACAGTAATTACTCGCCATATCAATAATGTCTTTACTGAAAAAGAACTTGAAAAAGAAAGCAATGTGCATTTTTTGCACATTCCTTTCTCTGATAAACCAGTGAAGTACTATAGTCTGGATGTCATTATTTCCGTTGGTTATCGTGTAAAATCTCGACGAGGTACAGATTTCAGAAGATGGGCAAACAAAATCTTAAAAGAATACCTCCTTCGTGGCTATGCTATTAATCAGCGTATTGAACGTTTGGAACAACGTGTAACAAAGACCGAGGAGAAGATTGATTTTTTCGTTCGGACATCATTATCTCCAGTCGAAGGCGTTTTTTATGATGGGCAATTATTCGATGCTTATGTTTTTGCCTCTAATTTGATCAAAACTGCGAAGAAAAGGATCGTTTTAGTCGATAATTACCTCGATGAATCAGTCTTGGTAACACTTTCCAAACGTGAACCCCACGTGACAGCCCAAATTATCACCAAGACAATTTCCAACCAGTTCCGATTGGATTTGAACCGCCACAACAGCCAGTATCCAGCTATTAATATTGAGGAGAGAAACAACATCCATGATCGATTTTTGATCATTGACGAGACAGTCTATCATATCGGAGCCTCATTGAAAGATCTGGGAAAGAGGCTTTTCGCTTTCTCTAAAATGGAGTTGTCTTCTGAAACCATTTTGGGGATGATTTAAAACCAAACCTCTTTTTCTGAGCCAAAAACACCCAAAATGTGTGTGAAATGTGTGTGTGATTTTTGCAAATGGCTTAGGTTTTTGCTATAATTTTGGATGCAAATTCAAAAACACGATGCCATGAACATAAATTTCAAACTTTCAGTCGCCTTTGCGCTTGCGATGCTTATCGGGGCCAAGGCCTTCGGGCAGGAATGGGAATACTCCATTCCTTTTCAGTCTTCAGATTCGGAAATGACTCGCCAATATTGCGCCTACGAGATGTCGGACGGGCGCATCTTCGTTAGTGCATCGTTTCTTTACAATGTTGGGTCATACGCAGCCGGTTATCCTTTCTATCCGCCACACAATGCCTTGGTGGCCTTGTCGCCCGAAGGTGAGGAACTGGCACAAAACAATTATGTCAAACCTGGCTATTGGGGCTCGTCTTACAACCCTTATGTGTTTGAGAACGAAAGCGGCGAGTTGTTTATGCTGACCACCTTCAGCCCCGACCACGAATCGCGTTATTTCAACTATTTCCTGAACTACGACAACCCACCAACGGATGCCATTCTGGGATTGTACAAACTCGATGACAATTTGGAGATAGTAGAGAGTTATGAGTATAGTTTTCCCGCTGATACGGCTCAAGGCCAGGACAACAGTAATCCTTGTGAATCGAGCGGTAGTATTCATCTCCATTCCGCCATTCTTGACGATGGCTGTATGGTAGGCGTTTACACAAAAAATGTCAGTAAAGACTATAACAGTATCCATGGTTATGATTCCTTGTTCTTCTTTAGGATGAACTTTGATGGGGAGTTATTGGCTAATGTCGGCTATGAGATACCGTATTCAGGATGTTCTTGGCAGATGATTTTCTGGCGCGAACAATTGGTGCCGACCGATTACGGCTACATCTATTATAATAGTCTGCCCAATGTGCCGCCTGCGTCTAGCCTTATTGACAAAAATCGTGTTGTCGGAGGGTCGGCGGCTTACTTGGATAAGAATTTCAATCTTTTGAGAATAAAGCATTTTAAGCATCCTGGAACCACAAACGACCCTTGGACTTTTGATGACGTGTCCATCATGAGGAGCCGACACAATACGACTTATTTTGCCACAAGGTCCAACAAGAACTACGAACAAGGTCATGACGATTGCTATCTTTACGAATTTGACGACGATGTTGAAGGTGCTCAAGAGGTTGTGCCTGTTGTCCATGAACTCCTTAGAGGCAATTATGATTTTGACTTTGTGGCTGAATGCAGGGCAGTGGATGTCGGCAATGATTTTTCATTGTATTTCTGCTATTCATTGAATGTTGGTGCCTCGCTTTCTGGTGATTCATGGGTAGTGATTGAGCAGCTTGACAACGATTTTAACACCCTTGCAGAAGTGTATTACGGCACCGATTCTGATCTAATGTGGTATTGTGCTGAAAGCATCACTACGACAATGGACGGTGGCGTTTTAATGACCGCTCAAACAAAGAAACTCAGCGACCAGAACCAACAAGGGTCAGTGGTTGTGAAGTTTCCATCCGAGGTTTTCGATGGCATCGACGAAGCCCACAACAACGGCCTGAAGGTGGCTGTGGCTTATCCCAATCCGGGAAAAGATGTGCTGAACATTAGGACAGGATTGCAGAATGCTTGGGTGGAGGTGTATGATATGAATGGAAGGCTTGTGCATAGGCAGGATATTACGGAGAATGTGACGGGGATTGATGCTGGAGATTGGGCTGAAGGAATTTATGTTTGGAAGGTGATGGTTGAGGGAAAGGAAGTGGAAATAGGGAAGTGGGTGAAGAAATAATTAATAAAAAACATTTGATTATTTAACAATAAAATTAGTGTATTTCAATTTATTTCTGTAATTTTGCCATAAATATGGTATTTTTATGGAAAAAGGAGAAATTGTAATATATCAGCCAGACGATAATATCAAATTGGAAGTCCGCATTGATACGGAAACAGTTTGGCTAAACAGACAGCAGATAGCCGTGCTGTTTGACCGAGACGTAAAAACAATCGGCAAGCATGTCAACAATGCTTTGGCCCAAGAATTAAAGGGAGAATCAGTTGTCGCAAATTTTGCGACCGTTCAAAAAGACCGCGTGACAGCCCAAATTATCACCAAGACAATTTCCAACCAGTTCCGATTGGATTTGAACCGCCACAACAGCCAGTATCCAGCTATTAATGTTGTGGAGAGAAACAACATCCATGATCGATTTTTGATCATTGACGAGACAGTCTATCATATCGGAGCCTCATTGAAAGATCTGGGAAAGAAGCTTTTCGCTTTCTCTAAAATGGAGTTGTCTTCTGAAACCATTTTGGGGATGATTTAAAACCAAACCTCTTTTTCTGAGCCAAAAACACCCAAAATGTGTGTGAAATGTGTGTGTGATTTTTGCAAATGGCTTAGGTTTTTGCTATAATTTTGGATGCAAATTCAAAAACACGATGCCATGAACATAAATTTCAAACTTTCAGTCGCCTTTGCTCTTGTCCTGTTTTTCGGAGCCAAGGCCTTCGGGCAGGAATGGGAATACTCCATTCCTTTTCAGTCTTCAGATTCGGAAATGACTCGCCAGTATTGCGCCTACGAGATGTCAGACGGACGTGTCATCGTCAGTGCCTCGTTCCTTTACAACATTGGGTCATACGCAGCCGGTTATCCTTTCTATCCTCCACACAATGCCTTGGTGGCCTTGTCGTCCGCGGGTGAGGAACTGGCGCAAAACAACTATCTCAAACCTGGCTATTGGGGTTCTTCCTACAATCCGTATGTGTTTGAGAACGAGAGTGGTGAGTTGTTCATGATGACCACTTACAGCCCTGACCACGTATCGGGTTATTTCAACTATTTCCTGAACTATGACAATCCACCGACCGATGCTATTTTGGGATTGTACAAACTCAATGATGATTTGGAAATCATTGAAAGTCACGAATATAGTTTTCCAGTGGATACTATACTGGGCCAATACATCTATGATCCTTGCGAATCAAGCGGCAGCATCCACCTCCACTCTGCGATTCTCGACAACGGCAGCATGGTGGGCGTTTACACGAAAAACGTGAGTTATGATCGAGACAGCATCCACGGCTATGATTCCATCTTTTTCTTCAGGATGAACTTCGAGGGCGAGCTATTGGCCAACGTCGGCTATGAGATACCCTATTCTGGCTGGGAATGGCAAATGATTTTTTGGCGTGAACAGCTAGTGCCGACCGAATTTGGCTACATCTATTATAATAATCGATCCAATGTGCCGCCTGCGCCAGCCCAAATCGACAAAAACCGAATTGTCGGTGGATCCGTGGTTTATATGGATAAGAATTTCAATTTACTAGGAATCAGACATTTCAAGCATCCTAACACAACAAATAATCCTTGGCCGTTTGACGATGTGTCCATTATGCGGAGCAAGCACAACACGACCTATTTTGCCACGCGCTCGAACAGGCATTACGAGCAGACCGAAGATGATTGTTACATATATGAGTTTGATGATGACATTGAGGGCACCCAAGAAGTTGTGCCTGTCCTTCACGATATTCACCGTGGCGTGCCTGATCATGACTTTGTGGCCGAGTGCAGGGCGGTGGATGTTGCGGAAGATGGCTCGGTGTATTTCTGCTATTCATTGAATGTGGGTTTTTCGCTGGCTAACGATTCATGGGTAGTGATTGAAAAGTTTGACGAAAACATGAACACCATCTCTGAAGTGTACTACGGCACCGATGATGACCAGATTTGGTATTGTGCGGAAAGCATCACCTTGGCGAGAGACGGCGGCGTTTTGATGACCACCCACATGAAGAAACTAACCGACCTGAGTCAACGGGGCTCCGTGGTGGTGAAATTCCCCGCCGAGGCTTTTGTTGGCATCGACGAAGCCCACGACAACGGCTTGAAAGTGGCCATCGCTTATCCCAATCCGGGAAAAGATGTGCTGAACATCAGGACGGGGTTGCGGGATGCTTGGGTGGAGGTGTATGATATGATTGGGAGGCTTGTGCATAGACAAGATATTACAGAGGATGTGACGGAGATTGATGCTGGAGATTGGGCTGAAGGGGTTTATGTTTGGAAGGTGATATCAAAGGGCAAAGAAGCGGAAAACGGGAAATGGATAAAAGAATAAAACGATGAAAGCAACAAGAATTTATGCCCTGCTTGCGCTACTGATAATTATCGGAGTTAATGCCTTTGGGCAGGAGTGGGAACACTCCATAGAATACTCTATGGATGACGATGAGTGTTTCGAACTTTATGATGCCGTCGAGATGTCAAATGGCCATGTCGCTTTGAGTTCAAGCCTGTACTATAAAAGCGGTGCTGGAGATTTCTATTCGGCTCACCCTGCCGTGACGTTGTTGTCTGCCAATGGGCAGGAAATGGCACGAAATGACTTCTTCCGTCCAGGATATTGCACGACATCATACGCCCCGTATCTTTTCGAAAACAATGGCGAGCTTTTTGCCTTGATGACCTATAACCCCGACCACGATTCCACTTATTTCAATTATTTCAAAAACTACGATAATCCTCCTGCGGATGCAGTTTTAGGCCTCTACAAACTGAATTCCAATCTTGACGTCGAAGAGAGCTTTGAGCATAGCTATGTGATTGATACCTTTGAATGCCGCTCTGAGCAATGGGAAAACAATCCAAACGAGCATAGCGGTAACTTGTTTTTGTTCTCAGCCTTTGAAGATGACGGTGATATTGTGGGTGCCTATTTCAAGATGGTGAGTCACGACTATTTCAACCCGCGTGGACACGATACCCTATTTCTTTTCCGCATGAATTTCAATGGCGAAATCATTCAGCGTAAAGGTTATGAGTGGCATACCCAAGGAGGAATGATGCAATGGAGTTATCGCAGAAATCATTTCGTGAAAACCGATTCGTATTACATTTTCTTTGCCGGATCAAATCAGTCGGGGCATCAAGGCACGGCATTCTATTATGACAAGGATTTCAATTTGATGAGGACGAGATACATGGATCAAGCCGGACAACCCGCCAGCAATTCCATAACAAACATTTCAGTCAAGCGTAGTCATCACAACACGACATATTTGGTAACTTCCTCGGTTTCAAATGCCAATTCATATATGCGTGATGTCAGATTGTATGAGCTGGACGATGACGTTGCCAATCAATCCAACATTATTCCATTTGTTCAATACATTGAGAGAAAAACCGACAATTATGATTTGCCAGCCATATTGCAGTCGGTTGATATGACCGAAAACAGCACGTCTTTTTTTGCATATACTTTAAATGTTGGATTTTACGACAATCAGGATTCGTGGATGATGATTGAAAGGCTCGATTTTGACTTAGATACGCTCCTAACCCTTTATTATGACGTTGAGCCTGACAAAAGAATCAACAGCCATGCCCAAAGTATCACATCTGCAAGGGATGGTGGCGTTTTGCTGGTTTCAAGATCAAAGAATCTTGATGACACATCGCAACGCTGGACCACCGTCACCAAGTTCCCTGCCGAGGCTTTTGTGGGTATCGAGGAAGCGCATGAGAATGGGCTGAAGGTGGCGATTGCCTATCCTAATCAGGGGAAGGATGTGCTGAATATCAGGACGGGATTGAAGGATGCACGATTGGAGGTGTATGATATGAATGGGGGGCTTATGCATAGACAGGATATTACGGAGAATGTGACGGGGATTGATGCTGGGGGATGGGCTGAAGGAGTTTATGTTTGGAAGGTGATATCAAACGGCAAGGAAGTAGAAACTGGAAAATGGATAAAACAATAATACCATGAGCACAAAACACGGAATTTCAATCGTTTTCGCCCTCGCGCTGCTTTTCGGGGGCAAGGCCTTTGGACAGGAGTGGGAACAATCTTACGAATACTATACCAGTGAGAATGAAATCACTCATATGCTGGATGCTTACGAGACTTCGGATGGCATCGTAGTCGCGTCGTGCTGCTATTTCTTCAAAAGCGGTTACGGGGATTTTTATTCACCTCATCCAGCATTGCGAAAATTCTCTTTTAATGGAG
>Ga0310690_10000461_pt1 | contig 87173 bp, 84 predicted proteins | sample AusTroGonzalo_MG_2_FD_207661 | JGI IMG/M metagenome (GOLD analysis project Ga0310690, IMG submission 207661) | Bovine rumen microbial communities from tropical cattle in Woodstock, Queensland, Australia - Gonzalo_04 (v2) (version 2) | ecosystem: Host-associated > Mammals > Digestive system >...
GAAAATGAACAATATAACCCCTTAAACAAAATAATTATTGAAAAATTTTATCCCAATGCGGCCAGCTATAATTGTAGCTTTTATTGCACAAAGAAAGGAAAAATAAAGTTTCAAAAAATATCACAACAAATAATTGAGGAAGTATTTTATAGAGGAAATATTTATCCTCCCTTGTTAACAAAATCACAACTGAAAGATATCACGGAAATCAGTGGGAAAATTTGTCATATTTGTCATTCAGATTATGGATATGTTGGTTGGTTAGGGTTGGATTTTATTTTGCTTAATGGTAAAATACATGTTATAGAAGCAAATCCCAGAGTCAATAGTGTTACACACGCACATGAATTCTCTAAAGGAAAACCATTTTTTATCAGATTGATGCGGCATAAAGCGATGCAATTAACAGAGATTTTTGATAAATTTATTCTCGACCCTGAAACCAGATATGGGATAGTTCCTTACCAAATACCTGATAATGAAAATGTGCTCTTAATCTCTGTAAATTCTACTTTAGAAAAAGCAGAAAATGAATTGAAAAGATTTGCTCAAGCAAATGGGTTGGAAAATGTGACACAAGAGAATATTCTATCGTTTTCTAAATCTGTTTCTTATTATTGTACAAAGCTATAATGATTTCTGAGATACCTTGCTTAACAATCGGGTTTACATACTTTTTCTTCTGTCCATTCAAAAGAATTATATTGTGTAAATGTTGATGTAGGTTTCGAGGATTTATATCTAAAATATTCGAAATCTCTGCACTCCAGATATTGGGCGGCATTTCTCTGGTGAGGTGTAAGTCAATATGTTCCCGTATAAAATATGGATTTAGAAGCTTGTTTTTAATATGTTGTGTGTAAAAAATTATCCTCTTCTTACGATTTTCTTCGTCAAAATATTTTTTTAATTGCCGAGGAAGTTCCTGAATTTCTTCAGCATAATTTTCTTTGAATGATAATAAAATATTCTTAAATTCAATTTTAGGATACGATTGAGATACTTGAGAAATCATCTCTATTTCATCAGTTCCGTTAATACAAACAGCATATAAACTATTTGAGACAATAAAATTTTCAATATCTGTTTTGCGAATGCCATAAGTTACTTCTTTATTGTATAAAAACAACTGATCAGAATGAAGTGATTTTTCATGAACAATATAACTTTCATCATCATCTGATCGAATAGGCCGACTTGTTACTTGCGGAATAATAAAGATATTTGAATCGGATGCACTTATTGCTTTTAAAAGTGTGCTCTTTCCGACACAAGTCGTTCCTGTAATGGATATAAAGTACTTTTTATCCATGGGCTTTTACACTCATTATCACAAAAGGAGTTGCATTGTGTGATGTTAAGTCTTGTTTAAGAATCCATAACGCGCCATTTGAATCTAAATCTGAAATATTTATATTCGGTTCTCCTTGTATTTGACAATCAAAAAGTATACCGGTATGGATTAGACAGCCAGGCCTTCCATCATCTTCTGTAAAGTCCTCAAATCGTACAATTTCTTCTTTACGTGAGGTACAATCGACAAGTTTACATCCTGTTTCTTCCATAATCTCTCGTCTTAATGTTTCAAGTTCTGTTTCCCCTTCTTCCGGAGAACCTCCCGGTAAATCATACATCCCAGTATAAGGTCCTCTTTTTTTTCTAATAAGTAATACCTTATTATTTTTTTCAATATACCCATATATTCCCTTATGTGTTCTAGTTATTTCTCTCATTATTTATCTCCTTTAAGCGAAAATTTACATTGCTGATTAAGCGATTAAGAGTCGTTATAAAAAATTTATGTAAAACAATTTCAGTAAATTTATGCATTTCATAACAATAATATTCCGTAGATAAGGCCATCTCAAATCCTTTATAACAAGCCAACGTATTTATAGTATCATATTTTTTTTGAAAGTCATCTGTTTTATTTAGTATTTGATAATGCTTTTTTAATATTTTTTTCTCTAACACTATGTCTGGTCGATCGGTGTATTTTAAAAGCAGGTCAATTAAATCGTACAGTTGGTAGTTATATCGGATAGAATCAAAATCCAAAAATTTATATTTATCTTTACAAATTAAAATATTTTGAGGATTACAATCTCCATGAACAATGCCATAGTTCCAACTATCTTTAACAATATAAGACATCGTAACGGTTTTTAATAGTCTCAATTTATCGCATATTATGTGATAAGATTTGTATCTATTGTCTGTAATAAGGCGGTTTTTGACATTAGACGTCCAGTAAGATTGAATACGTTTTTGACTGTTTTGGATTTCTTTTTTTAAATTTAATATGCGTTTTCCCTGATAACCCGACGTATGAAAATCTTGCATCAATTGTAAGTTTTTAATAAAATTTTCTGAAATCTGCCCTTGGGCTTTTTTATATAATACGACAGGTTTTGATGCAAAACGACTTATAGCATCATTAAATTTGTTCGGATGCAATTCAATACAGTAAAATGTTTTATATTGATTAAACAACTTTAAAGATTTTTGTAGAAATTTTTTTGTTTTTGTCTCGTAAATTTTCATAATATACCGTTGATTAATTTCCAATACAGTATTGTCCATTGCATTATTGTAAATCTTTATCTCGCGCGGTATAATATTATATTCTGATACCAAAAATTCAGATATATCGTTCACTTTATAACTTGTAAAATTTCCATAATTATTACTGTTTAAAAACATAGGTGTTTTCCATTTGTTGTAAAATATCTGATAGTTTATACTTATCTTTAATACCTTGTGCAATATGTACATTTGGTTCTGCCAAACTTTTTTGTACAGCATAGACACCATTTTCTACGATTTCTGTGTCTGTATGGCCATCGAATGGTATACCTAAATACTGTTCATTCATACACATTATCTCAGGACAGCCTCCACGAAAAAGATAAACGATATTTTTTCCGCTTAGACATGCTTCTATAAGTGCCCCTGGAAAGTTATCGTGCCTATATGTAAACAAAAAGGTATCGCACGCACTATATATAAATTTCAAATCCCCATAATTAAAATAACCGCATATATGGATATTGGAACTATATTGTTTTGAAATCATCGCATTAAGTGCTTTCAATGAATATTTCTGGTTTAACGTCAATGAATTTCCATTTATTTCATAATGACCAAAAAAATAAAAATGAACATTCTTATTTTTTGAAATAATTTTTTTTGCTATTTTAATAGCCAAATCAGTTCCTTTTCTGTATTCTAGGCTTCCAATAACGAATATATTTGTATCTTTTTCATTTATTTTGTGATTTTTTATGTGTTGATTATAAAATGCGCAGGCCTTTTTTCTTGATATCAAAGAAGTATCTTCAAAATGATTGTTAATAAAGTTGGGTATGATATATACAGGAATCGACGCTATTTCTTTTATAAGATTTCTGGTAAAATTATATACGTAATTAGTAGGTGCAGAAAGTATATCTGAATATATAAGCTCTTTATGTTCTCTCTGAATTTGTAACTGTTCTTCTGCTGAAAAAGTTGGATGTAATTGTTTTGTTAATTCCAATATACTATGTAGTCTTGTTATTTTTAAAATGTTAGTATTGTGTAGATGACTGTATAGATTTGCTAATATACCCTCCCAATCCGGAGCTTCTATAATTAGTTTGTTGCACGGATTTGAAGCAACTAATTTTACTATTTTTTCTGCCGTACGTTCAATTTTGAAAATTACATTAGGTTGAGGTATGTAAAGTATACGGCAATTTCCTTCTCTAATTGAAATAAAACGATTTGTAGGAGATTCAGTTAGCCATATCATATGCACATTTGGCCTGTTCTGTTGGAAAGCTTGATATAAAAGTCCTAAATATGTACCTATACCACCCTTAACAAGAAGTTTGTGATCTTCTGTTGAAACGATCAGATAAAACAAACCAGACGAATTATTCATTTAACTTTCCAATCTTTGTCATAAAGGTACTTAATCCATATAAAAAAACAATTTTTTATTGACATTTATCCCAAAAATCGTATACGTTACTCCCCAAATAATGGAGATATTAATGACTTTTTCATGTGGAATTGATTTTGGAACGACAAATACTGCTGCCGCTTTATCGATAAACGAAAACGAACCTACCCTAATTTGCTTGGAAGGGGATAGTGTAACAATCCCTAGCACACTATTTATCGGTACAGATAAAAGAATATATTTTGGGAAACAGGCAATGCAGTTGTATATGAATGGTGCAAATGGGCGTTGTATGCGTAGTTTGAAGCGGGTACTAGGTACAGATTTAATGGCATCTGGTACATATTTTAATAATAACAAAATTTCCTTTTCCGAACTTTTGAGTTGCTTCTTGAAAAATATAAAAGATAAAATTGATTTGGTGGCCGAAACAAATGTAGAAAATGTCGTTTTAGGTAGACCTGTTCATTTTCAAGATAATAACCCAAACAGTGATTTGCGTGCTGAAAATGAACTGAGACAAATAGCACAAAAAGCTGGCTTTAAAAATATAGAATTTCAATATGAGCCGATTGCGGCCGCTTTTGCTCACGAAGCAAATATTGCCAAAGAAAGTTTGGCTTGTGTTATTGATGTTGGTGGTGGTACTTCTGATGTTTCAATTATTAAAATCGGACAGCCACTGATGTCAAAAGTCGATCGAACAGATGATATCCTTTCAAGCGTCGGTATTCGTATAGGAGGTAATGATTTTGATAAAGATTTATCCTTAAAATCATTTATGCCAGTATTTGGTTATCAGACATTACAAGGTGGACAAACACCTTATGATAAAGTCATGACTTTACCCACAATACCATTCAGAACAATGGCAGAATGGAGTTCGATCAACTCAATGTATACATATAAAGAACTTAATTTTGCGAGAAAAATGTTGTTTAATGCTCAAGAAAAAGAAAAACTTCAGCGCTTTGTGGAACTAATTGAGAAGCAGCAAGGATATTCCTTATTAAATACAGTTGAAAAAACAAAAATACAATTAACTGAGCAAGACACAACAAACGTTTTATTGAATTTTGTGTCTGATAAACCAGTTGTTGCGGTGTCAAGACAAAATCTTAATGAATCTATAGAATTAGATGTCGCTCGTATTTTTAAGAAAATAGACGAATGCTTTATTCAAGCCGACATTAAACCTGACGATATACAATATGTTATTTTGACTGGCGGTTCTACAGAAATTCCTTTAATTCAAGATATTGTTTTTCATAATTTTCCGAATGCTGTTTTATCGCAAGATAACAAATTTTCTAGTGTAAGTGTTGGTTTAACATACGATAGTATACGAAGATTTTCAAAAAGAGAATCTTTTAAAGAATGTATGATTGGTTCTCGTACAGGATATTCAGGGCGATAGTTGTAAATGATGCATGTAGCCGCATATAAATGCTTTTAACACCTTCCAAAACACACACCGGTGTGGATAACCGCATGAGTGATTTCAAAATCTCACTTGCAATCTTAAAAATGTTGCGCTAGTATGCCATTAAATTTGAATTTTAGGGAAATAAAAATGGCAAACGTCAAATCCGAATTTTTACATATCATGTTTGAACGCGGCTTTTTTAATCAATGCACCAATTTAGAGGGTTTTGATGCTTACCTGTTGGATTGTGAGCAAAAAGGTGTGCCTGCCGTTGGTTATTTGGGTTCGGATCCGACAGGTGATAGCCTTCATGTGGGGCACATCGTGCCAGTGATGATGATGCGTTGGTTCCAAAAATGCGGTCATAAGCCGATTACGCTTGTTGGCGGAGCCACGGCGCGTATCGGAGATCCATCAGGCAAAGATAAACTTCGTCCATTTTTATCAGAAGAAACGCTTTCCCGTAACACGTTGGGCCTTAAAAAATCTTTTGAAACTTTTCTTGATTTTTCAAATAAGCCTAACGGTGCCCTGATGGTTGATAATTGGGAGTGGTTCAAGGATATCAACTATCTTGCTTTTTTGCGCGACATCGGTACTTGCTATTCGGTCAACCATATGCTCACCATGGATAGCGTCAAAACACGTCTTGAACGTGAACAGCCGATGAGCTTTTTAGAGTTTAACTATCAGCTTCTTCAGGGGTATGATTTTTGTGTTCTAAATCAGCGTTACGGCTGTCGTGCTCAAATTGCAGGTGCTGACCAATGGGGAAATATCACATCTGGCACAGAACTTGGTCGTCGTCGTTATAATGTTGAGCTTTTTGGTTTTACAAGCCCGATTTTAACAGATTCTTCTGGTAAAAAAATGGGGAAATCTGAGGGGAATGCTGTTTGGATCAATGAAGAAAAACTCTCTTCTTACGACTATTTTCAGTATTTTAGAAATATTGGAGATGCTGAGGTTGCAAAGTGTTTGGCTATTTTTACTGATTTACCGATGAATGAGGTAAAACGTTTATCTGCCCTAAAAGACCAAGAAATCAACGAAGCCAAAAAGATTTTAGCCTTTGAGGCAACAAAAATGTGTCGTGGAAAGCAAGCAGCCAATCAGGCACTTGAAACAGCCGTTAAAACCTTTGAGCAGGGCATGTCCGGCGGTGAGTTACCAGTTTTAAGTGCAGATCTGAATGTTGGCATAAGTGTTTTGGATGCGTTTTTGCAAATCGGCTTTGTGGAAAGTAAAGGTGAGGCAAGAAGACTCATTAAGCAAGCAGGCCTTAAGCTCAACGATAAGCCGATAATAGATGAAAATTACGTCATCACGATAAAAGATGTGATGGACGGACAGGTCAAGCTTTCGCAAGGCAAGAAAAAACATGGCTTAATAAAGGCATAAAAAGTGTTTTGGGCTTTTTTTGCACTTTTTTGTTGTATTTTGATTTTATTTAGCATATAAACAAAGCAGTTTTAGGTCAATTTTATTAAAGGGATAGATATGGCAAACCCGATTGATACAAAAATCATCAGCAAACTGGCTGAAATTTTAAATAAATCGAACTTGACAGAACTTGAATACGAGGACGAAGCCGTGCGCATTTCACTTGCCCGTCAAAGCGGAGCGATGTTGCCGCCACAAGTTGTTGTCACTCAACCCACAGAGCCTGAAAAGACAAAAGAAGACAAAGAGCTTCCGGACGAGGTTGAAAACTTGATTCAAGACCACCATGATGATGAAAACGCTGTCAAATCACCGATGGTTGGTGTGATTTATTTAGCACCCAACCAAACAAGCCCTAACTTTGTTAAAGTAGGGGATGACGTTAAGGCCGGTGATACGGTTTGCTTGATTGAAGCTATGAAAACCTTTAATCCCGTCAAAGCTCATAAAAGCGGCCGCGTAACGAAAATTTTGGTTGAAGCCGGTGATCCGGTTGAATATGGTGCACCATTAATCATTATTGAATAACAGCTGCAGGACTTTGTTGATGTTTGAAAAGATTTTAATTGCCAATAGGGGCGAAATAGCCTTACGTATCCAACGTGCTTGCCGTGAAATGGGCATCAAAACGGTCGCGGTGCACTCTGAAGCTGATGCTGATGCGATGCATGTGCGCATGGCAGATGAGGCGGTTTGTATCGGGCCCGCTAAAGCTTGCGATTCGTATTTAAATAAACCAGCCATCATCTCTGCTGCTGTTATCACAGGGGCAGATGCCATCCACCCGGGTTATGGTTTTTTATCTGAAAATGCAGATTTTGCTGAAATGGTTGAACGTCACGGTATTGCCTTTATCGGGCCGACTTCGACGCAGATGCGCCTGATGGGTGATAAAATTGCAGCTAGGACTGCTGTTCAAAAAGCTGGCATGCCTGTTGCACCTGGTTCACCTGAGCTGAAAACGCTTGATGAAGCATATATTTGGGCAAAAAAAATCGGTTTTCCGGTGATCGTCAAGGCCAAAGACGGTGGCGGCGGTAAGGGCATGAAAATTGCGATGAAAGCGGAAGATTTGCCCGAAGCATATTCTCTTGCAAGAACGGAAGCTAAGGCCTCATTTACGAGTGATGCAGTTTACCTTGAAAAATTTTTGGTTAACCCTCGCCACATTGAGATTCAAATCTTAGCGGATAGTTTTGGCAATGTTGTTCATTTAGGTGAACGTGATTGTTCCATCCAGCGTGGCAACCAAAAGGTGATTGAAGAAAGTCCTTCGCCGGCCTTAAATGAAAATGCACGCCAGAATATTTGTAAAATTGTGCGTAAGGCTATCCAAAAAATAGGCTACACCAATGCTGGTACGTTAGAGTTTTTGTACGAAGGTGGTAAGTTTTATTTTATGGAGATGAATACCCGTTTGCAAGTTGAACATCCGGTTACCGAAGCTATCACGGACATTGACATTGTGCGTGAACAGATTCGCATTGCAAGCGGTGCAAAATTAAGTTTTAAACAAGAAGATATCACATTCACCGGACATGCTATTGAGTGTCGTATCAATGCCGAAAATCCTGATACGTTTGTACCTTCACCGGGTAAAATAAGCGAGTGGCATGCACCGGGTGGTTTAGGCGTACGTGTCGATTCAGAGGTCTATTCAGGTTATACAATTCCAGCCTGCTATGACAGTATGATTGCAAAGCTTATTATTAGCTCAAAAACAAGAAGTGGTGCAATAATGCGCTTACGTCGAGCCTTGGATGAATTTGTGATCATGGGTATAGATACAACGATTCCCTTGCTCCAAGAAGTTATTTCTTCACCTGATTTTATTGATGGCACCTATAACATTCATTGGCTTGAAAACTTTATGAAACATCGCCAATCTTAAAAAGGGTACGGCGATGGATAAAAAGCTAAACATAAAACAACTTTGTGTTGAAACATTGTCTTTTATGGCAAAAAACGTTGTGCCACTTGCTTTGTTTGGTTTGGTTTCATTTTTAGCTTCATTTTTAAGCTTCAAATATGTTTTTGGACATCAAACCAGTATGTTGTTTTTTTACAGCCTTTTTTGTTATTTCTTTTATTATGTTTTTATCAGCCTATACTTTGAACAAAAACCGATTTTTACATCTGAAAAGCTTGTTAGTTCGGCGATTAAAGCGATAGTGATTTTTGCAATTTCTCTATTCGTGGTAATTTGCTTTCACTTTGCCTTAAAACTATTAAAATATATGGCAATGGGGCTTGTAGGCTTTCCGGATGTTTATGATATGCTTAAAAATACATATCATTTCCTAAATTCATCGATGTTGGGTCGTTTGCTCTTGTCTGCGCCACTGATCTTTCTGTTAACGTTTACATTTTTTATTCCTGGCTTTGCTTGGGTATCTGTCATAAACGGTAGCGATTCATCTTTGTGGTCGGCCTTTTCTAAAACACAGGGTAACTATCTTAAAATCTTTTGGCTTTTGTTTTGCTTATTTGCGTTGCTACCGTTTGTTTTGAGCTTTGTTGTGCCTTCAAAACCTGTTTGTCTCGGACTTTCAAACGCACTCACAAATATGCTTGAACTTGTTTTTTATATCCGTCTTTATGACTTTTTCTATAAAGGCTAAATTCCACTTTTTAACATATTGCCGTTTATTGACGGCCTCACATCTTCAAATCTCATCAATTCTTCAGCAATTTCTTTAACTTTTTGTGCCGTGTAAGGCTTGTAGCAAAAATCCATCTGATAATATGTTGCCTTCACATCTTGAGCATCATTTGCAATACAAAATGGACGTTTGTCAAATAACATTGTTTGGCAAGGAACTGACAATGCCTCAAACGTATTGCCGTCTTTTTTTAAGTTAAGCCATTTCTGTCCTCCCTCACAATGCTTGCAATCATTTTCTCGAATACACACAGCACTTGTAAATAATGGTACATCTTGGTAAATAATGAAATTTGTTTCTAAAAAGCTTAAATCATTGAGTGCTTTAATGTTTTCAATCGTGTCTTCCATGGCAAACGAAACACGCTTTGCGCCGATTTTTTGAGCCATCAACATCGCTTCCATGTTTAGCACATATAAAAACGGCCCGAATGAAACATCATATTTTGTAGCATCAACAACCCCAAGGCCCCAATAGTTTGACACTTCCCATTTTGCATACCCCAAGTCCATCAATTTTTTGACGGCAGGCATCAAAACTTGAAGTTTACGACAAACAGTCGGCAAAGAGATGCGAACCTTTTTTAAGGGAAGAGTTGCCAGCTTTTCCAAATCAGGTTTCTCACCAATCAGATAAATAATTTCATCAAAATTTTTCAAATCGAGCTCATCTAAAGCATGAAGATTATCTGTTTTAATAATCCATTTTGAAGAGCTTTTTTTGATGGGTTTGGGCAAATTTGAAAGCGTGCCTTTTTCAAAAGACGGTGTAATTTTTTCATATAAACCGCGCCGCAAATCATTGATCATTGAGGCCGGAATAAAAAGCTCGTCGGCATTTTCAAATTCAAAGTTTTTTAGCTCAAAAACCGTATCACCTGTTTTTTGAAAGCTTTTTAAAAATGCATCATAAACTTTTTCAGGATTTTGCGCCGGCTCAAAATGTCCGCTTAATTCAAAAACAAAATCACCTGACGTTGCAACGAGTTTATCTTTTAAAACTTCAACCTTTACATCAATATTTATTTTGTTTTGAAATTCTTTGGGCTTAGGCTTTGTGTAGTCATAGGCACCCTTCACTTCAGAAGATGAAGCCAAATAAACATCCATTCCTTTTTTTAAGAGAGGATACCCTTTTGGTAATTCTATTTCAACAACAGCATTTTTTTGAGTAATCACCGCGTTTTTGCCGTTTTGCCTGATGTTTTGTACCGAAAATCCGAAGGGTTTTTCTTGTCCGTTAACATCAATTTGAAGCCCGTCAAATCGGCCGATATTGTGCGTCGGTGTAAAAATTAATTTGCCTTTAATAACATTTTCAATCTTGCCGATTTTAAGTCCGCGATGCCCCACAAAATCAAGGTCAACAACATTTTTATCTTTGCCTGAAACGTGAAATTTACACCAAGGTCTTGAAAAAATCTGCTTAATGTTTTCAGCTTTCGTTTTATCGGGCTTTTGCCCGTCCAAAATCTTTCTGTAATAATCTGTGACGGCGGCGACATAAAGCGCTGTTTTCTTGCGCCCCTCAATTTTAAGAGATGTTGCCTTAAGCTTTAAAATGTCATTTTCCAAAGCCATATCTTTCATTGAAAAAATATGTTTGCCTTTCGCTTCTCCTTCAAAACACGCACGGCAGGGATATAAACACTTGCCTCTGTTGGCACTTTTGCCATATTCAAGAGATGAAAATTGGCAGATACCGCTGTATGAATAGCACAAAGCACCGTGAATAAAAACTTCTGTTTCAAGTCCTTTAATTGAAGAAATTTCATTGATTTCATCAAGTGTTAATTCACGAGCCAAAACAACCCGTGAAAATCCGAGCTTTTGTAAAAACAATGCACCCTCAATGTTATGAATAGCCATTTGTGTGCTGGCATGCATCTGGAGTTCGGGATATTGCGTTTTAATCAAGTGTGCCACACCTAAATCTTGCAAAATCACGGCATCAACTTTACATTTCCTGCAAATATCCAAACTTTGAAGCAAACTTTCAAGTTCAGCTTGTTGAATAACGGTATTGATGGTTACATACACTTTGCGCTCTAAGCTGTGCGCATAAGCCGTTATTTCATTTAATTGATTTTCATCAAAGTTAGTAGCCGTCGCACGCGCCGAAAAACTTTTCAAGCCGAGATAAAGCGCATCAGCACCGTAATACAGCGCTGCATAGGCTGCCTCGATATCACCGGCCGGAGCCAAAAGTTCAGTTTTAGTGTCTGTCATGCTGAATTTATTTCAGCATCTTACATAAAAGTCAAGAAAAAACGCACCTTGAAAAAAAAGGTGCGTTTCCAATTCTAGCAACAAGACATGCCGCCAAATTTTGCGATATCCTTGTGCCTTTTGACGAGGATAGCTCCGTTTCTTTGCATGGCCTTAAACTGAACGTAAATTGTTTCTTCTTGTGTTTCTTCTATTTCCATTGCATCTTCAAGAAGAACAACGGCAAATTCTCGCCAACCTTCACGGATCGTGCCTTCCACAACATCAAATTCGTGAATCTGAACGTTTCCTTTGTCAAAGACGCGCACTTTGCGATTACTGTACTCAATCTTATTTAATTGGTAAACTTTTTTAGGATCAATCGTCAGAGATGCAAACACAAGCCAACTTAACACAACAACACCATACACGATGATGTATCCGACGATGGCAAGCACCCACCCGTCATGAGGCGGGGAAAGGATATTGTCATAAACAATATAGCTCGTCAAAGCTAAAATCTCGATAGCAAACAGTGTGTCGTAAAGCTTGGCGTTGATGTGTTTTGTGAAAACAGCCGGTCCGCCATAGCCAATAAACGTATGAACTATGACGACGGCAAATAAAATCACGCGTGAAATAATAATGTTATCCATAGAAATAAGATATTTAATTGATTTGACATAAACTTAAATAGAATTGTCTTTTTTCTAACGAGTTTGCCATCTCATGTCAATATTTTATTTTCTTGTCCATCCTCTCAAGCTCATCAATGTATGATGAAATCAGCTTTAATCCCTTATTCCAAAACTTCGGATTATTCGGGTTTAAATCAAACGGTTTTAAGATTTTTTCATAATCATCGATGGCTGTTTGACGCAAAAGTGTCAGATATTTTTGAGGGAAATCTTTGACTTTCCCTTCTTGATAAACTTCATAAAGTGAATTGACTAAACAGTCAGCAAACGAATAAGCATATACATAAAACGGCATGAAAAAGAAGTGACCGACTTGAGACCAAATATATTTACACTCATCACCTACTTCAACATAGTCGCCAAGGCTTGCTTTCATTTCTTCCGTCCAAATTTCACACAATCTTTCTTCGCTCACTTCGCCCTTTTTGCGCTCATCATGTGCACGTGTTTCAAAAAAGTGGAAAGCAATTTGCCTAATGGCTGTGTTAACCATGTCGCCCACCTTTGAAGCAATCAGACAGAGTTTTGCTTTATCATCTTTTAATTCTTTGAGCAAACCCTGAAAAACAAGCATTTCGGCAAATACGGAAGCCACTTCTTCGGTTGTCATGCGAGAACATTCATTAAGCTCACCGTTTTTAACTCTCAGCTGATGGTGACATCCGTGCCCCAATTCATGGGCAAGCGTCAACACATCATTTTGTTTGCCCACAAAGTTTAAAAATAAATACGGATGTTCCGAGGCAATCGGCCCGCTACAAAAAGCCCCGCTTCGTTTTCCGTCACGCGGCGGCACATCTATCCAATTGTTTTCAAAAAAATCTTCAGCAATCTTTTTCAAATCCGGTGAAAATTTTTCATACCCCTTCAAAACGCTTTGAACCGCTTCATCCCATGAATAGGTCATATCTGTCGAAAAAGGTAAAGGCGCATTCCTGTCCCAATAACTGATTTTTTTGACTCCGAGCCATTTAGCTTTGAGTTTATAAAAGCGGTGCGCAATATTTTTGTAGTTTTTTCTGACAGTTTGAGCCAAAGTATCCACAACTTCATCTTTGACGTCTTCAGCCAAATTTCTTGATGAAACGGGCTTTTTAAAACCGCGTTTATTATCCTCGATGGATTTATCTTTCATCACCATATTGTAAATGAGGGTAAACAAAGGCGCATTTTCTCTGGCCACACGGTTAAGCTCGGCACCAGCTTTATGCCTTGTATTGGCACTCTTATCCAATAACAGTTTTGAAATTTCGGCATCATTGTATTTTTTGCCGTCAACGGTGTAAACGAGTCTTGAAGATGTTTCTTCATATAAACGCACCCAAGCCTCACCGGAGGTCACGGATTTTTCCAGTAAAACTTCTTCTACAGCCTCTGAAAGTTCATACTTTTTATACTTGCGCATACGCTTAATAAACGGCTTATAAAGGGCCACATCTTTGTTTTTATACCACTCTTTGATTTTAGATTCGGGTAATTTATTTAATTCCAAAGAAAAGAAAATTGTCGGTTTGGCGTAATCAGTCAGTTTTTCAGACATGTTTTGGTAAAAAATCATTGCTTCAGGATTTTTCATCTGCGTTGCCATATTCAAATAAGCAAATCCGCCCAATCTGCCGCCTAATACAGTATTTTTTTCAAGCAATTTAAGCGCACTCAAAAACGCTTTGGCAGAAAGTTTTTCCAACTTGCCTTTATATTTTTTCTGTAAGACAATAGCATTTTTTCTATAAGCTTCTAAGTCCTTATTTATTTTTGGGTCTTTAATACTTTTATATAAGTCAGATAAATCCCAAGAAGGTAAATTATTCTTTGTTACCATTTGTGTCTTCCTTTATCGCTTCATTTTGTGTTTCAAGTTTTCGTTCAAGTTCAATCCGTTTTTTGTTTAATTCTTCCATATCCTTAAATATATCAATATGCTCTTGATAAAGCGCCTTCAGTTCTTCATCAGGCTCATCTTCCAAAACAGGTTCAAAATAATAGTTTGCAAAAGGCGTTTTTTGTTTACCATTAAGCCATGCCACAAAGCCACTTTTTATGACCTTAAAATCACATATATTGTTCTTCAAAGTTGCTTTAATGCTACACCAAACCCCGACCTCGCGACATTGATAAATATCTTCTATTAAATTTTTTGTGCAACCAATAAAACCACGTTCAAGCTTATCAACACGCGGCGCAAAAAAGATAAGTCCTAAAAAGGCAAAATAAAGTAAAAAAACAAAATCGACTACAATCCAAAAAGCATTTTTTTTAATGAATTTACGCATTATTTTAATTCTCCATATAGCTTTCCAAAAGAGCAAGTTCTTCTCTGGTATTGGCACTTGCCACTTCTTTAGGATTTCCTTTGATAGCCGTGCATTTTAGCCCCATTTTACGTGCAATTTCAACAGCATCTGTTAAATAATATTCGCCGGCAGCATTTGCATGCCCGATTTGAGATAGAATTTCAAAAAGGTGTTTGCCATCAAAAGCCATACAGCCGGAATTGCAAAATTTCAATGCACGCTCTTCATCTGTTGCATCTTTGTATTCGACAATTTTGATAAGCTCATCACCTGCCATTTTAAGCCTTCCGTAGCGTGCCGGATCATCAGGCTCAAAGCCCAAAACAACAACACTGTATCCGTCACGAACTTTTTGGACAGACCTCATAAATGTTTCTCTCGTAATAAGTGGTGTATCACCAAAAATAACCAAAACGGCACCATCAAAATTTTTAAGTAAATCTTTGGCACAATTTACGGCGTGTCCCGTACCGAGCTGCTCAGCTTGAATACATGTTTTATAAGGTGATACTTCTTTTTTTACAACCTCTCCATCAGGTGAAATAACCGTCACAATTTCATCAACTTTCAAGTCCTCTAAGGTATCAATAATTCTCTTAATCATTGATTTTCCTTTAACGGGCATCATCACCTTTGGTAAATCCGATTTCATACGAGTGCCTTTTCCGGCGCCTAAAATAATGGCAGCAATTTTATTGTTCATAATTCAGCCTTTCTCAAAAATTTTGATTAACTTTTCTAAACTGTATTATATAATACAAAATATGTTGGAAATGTTAAATAAAGGGTAAGTGTTATGAAAAAACTTTTTTTTGCAATATATTTCACTGCTTTTGTTCTTTTACCTGCTAAAGGACATGTAGCCGTTTCTAACATTGAGGAGGCTGCTGAAAGCGTAAATACTCCGCGAGAGCTTGCCCCTGTTACCTCGGATAATTTGCCCGATCCGAATAACATAGAGGAAGTTCGAGCTTTTTTTAAAAAACGTTTTCAAACGGCAATCGTGAGTGATGCTTCTGATTTAGGCGATTTAAACAAAAGTAATTCAATGGACATTCAGCATAGTGCTGAATACATTCAAAATATGAAAGAGCAAAAAAAGTCAGCCTTTGAAAAAATATATGATCAAACACTGGCACGCTTAAATAAACCACAAGCGGAATTTTCAGCAGATACGATTTTTTATGAAAGACAAAAAGTGCCTGAGAAAATGTTGAAGGAAGATATGAACATTTCGGTGGTTCGTGTCCGTTTACCCAATGGTATGACTGTTTTAGCCCCTGCGCGTGAACATATTCCTTACCTGTTATCATCTTTCCATATTTTACCAACAGGTTCCGTAGAAGTTGAAGAAGAAGTTGTGGTTGTGGCAAACGGAGAACAACTCAAGAATGGCCTTGTCAAAACAATGCCTAAATATACAACTTCGCGCAGCAATGTTAAAAAGAAACTGGAAGTTGAGCTTCTTTCTGTTGAAATAAATAACAAAGAAGTTCCTTACACGTTGCAAGAGATTGGTAATAACATCCTTTTCAGTCCAAAAGAAAAATACATCTTGGAACCTGGCGTTTATACTTATCGTTTCAAATACCTTCTTGACCGTAAATTGTGGTATTACGATGATTTTACGGAATTTTATATGGATATTTCCGGTTCTTATCCAACCTTGGTTGTGACTTCGGCTAATGCAATAGTTTCAGTCCCTGACGGACGAAATTTTATGTCTCAGATTTCTATGGCCGGTCCGATAAACGATTTAAAGACAAGGCGTACAATCGCTGTGCATTTAAGTCAAAATGCGCTGGGTTTTGCATCACTCGTTCCGCTTGGTGTAGGTGAGGGAATGCACATTCTTGTTTCGCTTGATCGGGCTATTTTTAATAAGCCAAGTATAGGAAAGCGTTTTGTATGGTTCATCAGTGATGAAGGCGATATTTTGTTTGCTTTACTTGGATTTATAGTAATTTTTGGGGCCTACTTCTTGTCGTGGCGTTTAATTAAGCAAAACAAATCCCTTCTAAGCGTTCATTTCAAGCAGACAGCCGCATTAAACAGATACATCTTAAATGGTGTCTATGATAAACGCTCATACATATCTGCTTTTCTTGATTTGATACGTTATAATGTCGTGGATATTAAAAGAGAAAATCAAACGCTAACGCTGATTAAAAAGACGGATTCGTTAAAGCATTTACCGACAGGTTTGAAAATATTAATGAACACATTGTTTGGTAAAACGGATTCTTCTTTGGATGTGAATGCAAAAAACAAGTTAAAGTTTGAGCGAGCTTTTTCAAAGCATGAAGCATATATTAAAAACGCTTTTAAGTTTTTAACGTTAAAGTTAAATGTGGGGTACTTATTTTTCAGTGTTGCGATGCTTGTTTTAACACTTATTTCTATTTCCTACATAGCAATTAATCCACTTGAAACCATGATGATATTGACAGCATCTATGCTGACATTTGCATTTTATCTTTGGATTTTACGCCGTTCATTTGCAATCAAATGGTGGTCTTGGGTGGCAAAAATCACGGCGGTGATGTTTGTTGTTTTAAACGTCCTTCTTTTGAGCGTCTATATCCATTTTCTTGCGGCACTTTTGCTTGGGAGCATTGTTTACGTTATTTTGGAATATTCTGGCCGTTTTTCATCCCAAAATGGTCTGATTAAGGGCAAATCACAACAGCTCGAAAAACTTTACCAATACTTGAAAACAAACGCTTTAACAATTGCGATATCAAAAGAGTTTGAGCTTTATCAATCAAATATTTTTGCTTTTGAGTTGGAAAACATATATGAAGAAAATCCAAAAAATAAGAAAATATATAAATTGACATTCGCCCAAGATTTATTCAAAACGTTGTAAAAAAAAACCGTTGAAATCTAATTCAGCGGTTTTCTGAGTACAAAAAACTCCGATTTTCATCGGAGCAAAAACTTTGATAAAATTTATCTATTGAGCATTTGCAAGTGCTTGCAAGTTTGAAATAATACTTTCAGCGGTTGATTGTGATTCCTGACTGATACCGACAGATTGGAGAGCTAACTTTTTCATACAGGTTTTGACTAAATCAGAAGCTGTTGATCGGATTGTTCCTGTAAAAAGTGTTCCTGCCGCATACCTCGCATTAGCCTCTGCCAACAAACAAGTTTTCATTTGTGTTTGAGCAGAATCGGCCGTTCCGCCGGTCAGACCGGAGATTTCAGAACAAGAAGCCAAAAAAAGCAAAACACCTAAAAAAGCAAATTTTTTCATATTATAAATCCTTTTAAAATATTACTCTTGAGAAGAAAAGTATATTTTAAAAAATGCAAATATGAAAAGCATTCATGAAAGTTATAAGCAAAAAAAAGTACTTGGGATAAATCCCAAGCACTTTTTAACAGCATTGAGCAGCAAGTTTTGCAATTTCTTCGCGTACCCAAAGCTTTTTTCAAGCTTCCATGATGCACGAAGCACCATCTGCGAAAATTGCACCAGATCTTTTGGGGAAACGAGAATAGCTCTGTTCCAAAAATCAGAAGCACGAATCTTATCGAGTCGATCCGTAATGTCAAAAAAGATTTTTGGTTGAAAGCGGATCTCAAATTTGCCAAGTGTAACCATACAAGGCATAATTTCATGAGCTTCTTTGATAAAAAAGCAATGTCCGTTACCATCAAAAGCTTTACAACTCACACACAGAACCTTTAGCCATTTACCGTTCGTGTTAATCAATTTTCTCATTGGCATATAAGTGCCCACAAGATAAACAGGTCTAAAAGTTCGGATACTGAGTTCCATAGGGCCAAAACCATCTCGAGGCCATCCCCATGTTGAGTGTTTTTTTCTTGGCATAAATCAGATACGTTGTTGTTTAACCATCTGTTGTATCCAAGTCCAAGCTCTGTTTCTGTCTTTAAAAGACAAATCCGAGTGCTCGACAAGGGTTAAAAACTTGTTTGCTTCCACAATACTGGGAAGGACTGCATTTCTGAAAAAAAGCAACTTGTTTGCACGACTTGCATTTTTCATGACATAAATAAAAACTTCGGCATCAAAGACAAAACTAATCTGCCCATCACAGGCATCATAAACATACGCATCTTCATCATGAGGTGTCTTGATAAAGAAAACATGATGTTCTTCATCTCGTGCTGCAAGCACATAGCATGCGGTCTCATCAATGCTCTCAAGCCCATATTTGACGGCCTTTTTCCAAAAATTGAAAGGATTATCACCAATCAACGTGCTATGAAAGGTGGTTTTTAACAAAACGGGCAAATAGCACCGCCTCATCAAAGCGGTCTGAAAGCCCATGTCGGACAACTTCCAAAATGTAAAAGCATTCATAGGTTTTAGTTTTAGATGTTAAGATTTTTCTGACGGCGATAAAGCCAGGTTCGTGCGCGTCTCTTATCTTTTTCTGAAAGATCAGATTTTTCGATCATTTCCAAAAAAGCTAATGCCTCATCAGAGCTTTCCACAACCGCACGCCTAAAAAAGTTAAGTTTATTAGCGCGGCTGGCATTTTTCATAAGATAGAAAAAAGGCTTAGCCTCGAAAAGCACCTGCACATTTTCCGGAAAAAAGAGGCAAACACAAGAATACGAAGGGTGTTTGATCAAAAATTGCCAAACATGATAGTCGGTCTCGGCAGACATGACCCACGTCTTGACCCATTGATTATAGGGTCCAAACAAAAAACATGAGCTTTTCCCATGCCCATCAAGGCCGAACGTTAGAGGCATTTTGATTTGCACCTCAACAGGATCATACTTCCTTCCGATATCAACGAAAGGAAACCCCATAGATCTGAATTTTGCTGTCATAATTTTAATAATATTAGGTGAATAAATAAATCCATAAATGTAAAAAAGTAAATCAATTATTAGACAAATCAAAAAAAATGTCAAGTGCTAAAAATCACAAGACACAGAATTTACGGTAAAGCCTTCTAACTTCTCCTCATTGCTACGTAAATTTTTGACATCTATAATGGATGTACGTCTATAAAAAAAGCCGCAGACAAGATGCCACGGCTTTCATAAACAATGATGGCTTTAAGAGGAGGGTAACGTACAGTCACCATAATGTGTGTGATTTTCGTCATCACCCGTGCAATGATCCTCAAACTGCCCGCCTGCGTCGAGACACTGCTCTTGCGTCCAAATCCAGCTCGTGCAATCCATAAAGCAATCTTTGTAATACTTCACACCGCCACAAGTTATAGGATCAACAGAAGAGAAACCGCCGGCTTCCTCACAACCTTTGATGTTATAACCCTGTTCATATGGTGTCGGGTTTCCGTCACATCCTAAACCTTTACTTGTGCACGACGTTTGGTAGCTCAGATAATTGTTTTGACCACATCCGGCAGTCGAAATACGGCAAAGGTCGGCATAATGCTCGTATCCAGGACCGTAAGAAGCTTCCTGCTGAGACATTGTGAGAAGTCTACAAGCATTATAGCCATCATAAGGTGCCTCTTTTGTGCGTGTATAACATTCATCCTGTAAACAAGCATTAACTTTTTCAACACACGGCTCGGAAGAATAAGTATAATTACCACAACCTACGTTTGAAGCACCAGCAGGAGGCATTTCATTAGTTTTACATTCGTACGGATACGTCTCACGAGAAACTGGTACGGGTACACCCAAACAATTTGGCTCATAGCAGGGAATATATAAACCAACCCTTTCATATTGTGTTCCACCACCAGAAGCTGGAATAAGGTTTCCTTTGCATCTCACATTTGCATCAGTCCAATCGATCCCACCACCAGTGAGCCTACGTGCAATCTGGCACTTTCCGTTTTCATTGGTAAATGTATCACCACTAGACTTAAAATAACGTCCATCAACAGGATGTGTGAAATAATGATAGATCGTCTGAGAGTAGCAAAGTGGTTCATTACCCTCATCACAACTGTTACACCAGAAATAACCGTCATACTTGTAATAAGGCGTGTCTTGTTCTGTCAAACAGCCGTTTCCATCAACACGGCAAGGAACTTTGCCATAGAGAGGTGACCTGTTACCCATACAATCGTAGCTATTTGCATAGATATCATTCCCATACTTGTAGACATTGCCGGATGGAGCTGTACACTCATAGGCTTTGTAATATACAGAGGAGGCATAGAAACCGGCCGGATTGAGCAAATTCTCATTAGAAACATATTTACAAGTCCTTGTTTCCTGGCGAGGCTTTCCTTGTGCATTATACAAGGTAACAGTTACTTTCAAATCTTGAGGTAAGCACTGAGCCGGTGTAATGCAAGCTTGATAATACTCTGAGCCATTGCCATCAGTACACACAAGCTCACCACTCGGTGTTTTACCAACTCCGCAATAATACCCGTCGCATGACGCACACTGTCCGTTTCCATCAACATACCAACCGAGCGTAAAAGAACCAACACTTTTAGCTGTGAGCGAATACCTGGTTTTTCCATCTACATCAGAACACACCTCAGCATCATAACAGTTGTTCCAATCTTGTCCATGAGCGCTCACAACCTCTGTTTCCAAAGCACCTGAACAATTCGCCCCTGGTTTCAATCGGCACGTACCCTCATTAATTTCATAATCACTCATATCAGCCTTTTCGTCGCATTTATATTTATTGCGCCGCGCCGAATAATTGTAAGAACATTTCTCACAATCATAACAATGCGCATCCAAAGCGCTGTCTTGATTATAGCTCTCGTCACACGGGTCTTGAATACATTCATTTCCGTTTAACACATACCCTGTACCGCTTTTTTGTGTACAATTATATTTTGTATTGTCACTCGGACATGCGGTACAAGTCCAACATCTTACATCTTTTAAAGTGTCGTTATATCCGGCACATGAATTACCCGGATTTGATGGATCTGAAGGATTTCCTTGATCACCCATACCGCCTCTTGGATCTTTATCTTCTGGACCATAAAGCATAGTTTCACATTCATTATTTGCGGCACTCGGCAAAAAACAAACCTTTGCATACACGGCGTTTTCAAAACCGATATACGCCCCAAAAAACAAACAGACCGCCCAAAATAACCTTTTAAGCATCTCTAAAACAGACCGGTGTGACACTTTCATGGCACAAACTCCTTTAAAAAAATATTACCTCTTACCCTCCCATTATATATGATCCCACACCTGAATGCAACATTTTTTTGTTTTGTATTAAACTTTTTTATGTTCTCGATAAACAGCTAAATCTCAAATCGCAAATAAAACTTGACAAATGAAAACATACCTTTTAAATTCACTTTTGTAAAACGTATCTATTAACCAATAATCTAACACTATAATTATGCTTTATCTTGAGGATATTTTAGAACTTTGTGCCGAGGCTGAAGTTCATGAAAACTCGTCACGCAGTGTTGAGCTTTTTGAGCAGCTGCGACAAGAAAAGGGGGAAGATCTGTCGATTTTTGACTGTTTCACGGTCATCGAAAGACTCGCAAAAGAGATTCCAAAAACAGAACCTCTTTCGAAGCTCTCTGTTGATGTAGAAAAGTTAGTCGCGAAAATTGAAGAATGCTACCATATTGCCGTCAACGCAAATATGTCGCCTCTTCAAATTTGGGAAAACAATCGTTGACAAGGCTTACTATTGTCTTAAAAGAAAGTGTTTCCTGTAGAGCACTTTTTTTTTGCCAAAATTTTAAAAAAAATATTGACAAACTTTAAAATTTCGGCTAAATTCTAATCAGCGAAAATTTTTAACACTGTATAATTATGGTAACATTGATTAAAAAGTCCTTCGTTAATATCGAAGGCAACGGGCGTAAGCTCGTCGAAGTCAAACGTGTCGCCCCTGCTATGGAGGCGTGTTGCGAATGGGTGCCGCCGGTGGACTTGTTGGATTTCAACAACCCTCGCATCTATGCCAACATACCTTGCTGGCAAGATGAGAATGGAAACCTGACCTCCATTCGAACGGGTGCTCCCATTAAGCTCTTTTCGCGACTTGATCAAGTTTGCGGTGTGAGCGTCGGGACGGGCTTTGACTACGAGGATTTCAAAATTCTCTACACCCGCCAGGGATTCATTCTCCGTATGTGCCGCGACTGCGAGGTCGTGCACCATAGGTGCTTCGGCGAAGAAATCACCGAGATCCCGAAAATAAGAAAATAAAAAAAAGGTCTGTTGTTTAAGACAGACCTTTTTCTTTTTGTTTACTTAATAAACGGTAAAGAGCTTTCTAAATCTTCCGGTGTGTTAATATCCGCCGGTGCCTCATCAATCAGCTTGATTTTATCAATAATTTTAGCACGGATAATCATACCGTTTTCAAGTGCGCGAAGCTGTTCAAGCGATTCTCTTTTTTCAAGCACGCCGGTTGGAAGCGACACCATTTTTTGCAAACTAGATGCCTTAAAAACGTAAATACCGATGTGATAATAAAGATCTTGGTTCGGACATTTTTCAGGGTTTCTCGTGTAAGGTGCCGTGGCACGCGTGAAATAAAGACATCTGCCTTCCGTTTCACCTTCTTTCAAACCCATCACGATTTTAACAACATTCGGATTATTTTTATCTTCTTCTGATTTAATAATCATACCGCAAGTGGCAATATCGCAATCTGTTTTTTGCACCATATCAATCAAAGGCAAACAGACGCTTGGATCAACATTTAAGTTGTCACCCTGAAAATCAACCACCACATCATATTTTTCCCCTTTAGGATCCAAAACTTTAAGCGCTGCAGCGATTCGATCGGTTCCGCTCGGCAGATTCGGATCAGTCAAAATGGCCGTTCCGCCAAACTTTTCAACTTCATCAACAATCTTCTGATCACCGGCTGCAACAGCGATATCCGTTTTGCCTTTCATGACTTTTTCAACATTTTCATAAACTCTTTGAACAAGTGTTTTACCGTTAATATCCAAAAGAGGTTTGTTTGGAAGTCTTGTAGCTGCGAGTCTGACCGGCATCATGGTAATTATTCTTGTCATAAATTTTTCTCCTATAAAAGTTTAAGCGCCTGTTCGATTCGGTTCAACGTTTCGTCTTTGCCTAAAATAACGGCAATTTCTGTTGCTCCGCCCGGTGTTGTTTCTTTTCCTGAAAGCGCAATGCGTACGGGATATAAAACTTGCCCGTTTTTAAGCCCTTCACGCTCCGCCAATGTTTTGAGTTGGGTAAATAAGTTTTCATTCGTCCACTCATTGACTTTCCTTAATACCTCAAGTGCTAAATTAAGGACCTTTTTAGCGACCGCTTCATCTGTTTTCATTTTTTTGTTTTGATAAAGCGTAGGGTTGTATGTTGGCACTTTTTCAATAAAATCAATGTTTTCTTCAATTTGTGCCAAAGTCTCGACACGTGGCTGTAAAACAGTGCTCAAAAATTCAAGATTAACCTTGCGCGTCAAAAATTTCTCAAAGTAGGGCAGAGCAAGTTTATGGAAATCTTGAAGGCTCAAGGCTCTGATATAAGCTCCGTTCATCCATGTAAGCTTTGTAATGTCAAAAATGGCAGGTGACTTATTCAATCTTTCAGCCGTAAAGACTTTTTTGAGCTCATCAAGCGAAAAAATTTCCTGTTCCGTACCGGGATTCCACCCCAAGAGTGCGATGTAGTTTAAGATAGCCTCCGGCAAATATCCTTTTTTAACCAAATCCTGAAAAGAGGCATCTCCGTTTCGCTTAGAGAGTTTGTGCTGTGCATCTTTCATGACGGGTGGCACGTGGACATAAACAGGCGGCACCCAACCGAAAGCCTCGTAGATCAGGTTATATTTTGGGGTTGATGAAATATATTCATTGCCGCGGACCACATGTGAAATCTCCATCAAATGGTCATCAATCACATTGGCGAAGTTGTATGTCGGCAATCCGTCAGATTTTAATAAAACGCCTTCATCAAGCTCATCATAATCAATTTCGATTTTACCGTAAACCACATCTTCAAAAACGGAAATCCCTTTTTTATTAATGTTTTGGCGTACAACAAACGATTCGCCCGATGCGATTCGTTTTTTTGCCTCTTCTAAGGGGATGTGTTTGCAAGGGTCATCAAATTTCACGGGAACGGCCTCTTCTTCGTCCTCTGAACTTTCAGTCTCTTCAGATTTACAAAAACAATAATGCGCTCCGCCGAGTTCGACCAATTTGTGTGCGTATTCAGCATATATATTTTTGCGCTCTGATTGCACATAAGGCCCAAAGTTTCCACCGATATCAGGTCCTTCATCCCAAAGCATATTCACGCATTTTAATGTCTTATAAATAATATCTGTTGCGCCCTCGACATAACGTTTTTGGTCGGTGTCTTCAATACGCAAAATAAAATCACCGCCTTGAGATTTTGCAATCAAATACTCATAGAGGGCCGTTCTTAAATTGCCGATATGCATATAACCTGTCGGTGACGGTGCAAATCTTGTTCTTGTTTTCATACCGTTTAAAATCCTTTAAAACCATTTTCTTCACTACGATAAAACAATTTTCTTTCAATGCAAGCATTTTCTTCTAAGACACATGATATATTGCATAATTCTTTCATCTTTTTCTTGACTTTTTAAAAAAGAGTATTAAAACTAACAGCGCTAGCAATTTTGAGGAGTCTCAAAACTTCTCATAAAATCGATTTTAAGGAACGTTATGTCTGATAGAGAAAATCAAGATTTAAACGCGGATTCACCAGTACTTGACGCGTTGGGTTATGCTGTTAAAACCCTTATTGAAAAAGGCAAAACAAGGGGCTATATCACTGTCGAAGAATTAAATCATGCGCTGCCTTCTGAAAAAGAGACATCTGAGAATATTGAGGATATCATGGCTTCCATTTCAGATTTGGGCATCAGTCTCATTTCCGAGTCGGAAACTGAAGAATATGAATCTGAAAACGAAGAAGTAAATGAAGATGAAGACATTGACGAAAGCGGTAATTTTGATGAAAAAGAGCTGAGTCGTTCGGACGATCCTGTCAGAATGTATCTTCGTGAAATGGGTGCGGTGGAGCTTCTTTCTCGAGAAGGTGAAATTGCTATTGCCAAGCGTATTGAAGCTGGTAACACCGTGATGTTAAGTGGCCTGTGCGAAAGCCCGATGACTTTAAAGGCCATAGCCTCTTGGCGTGATGAATTGGTTGGCGGCACGATGCAACTTCGAGATATCGTTGATTTGGAAATGATGTATGGTGATGACAGTGAAGCCATTTCCTATGATGACGATGAAAATCAGGTGGATGACTTAGACACGGTTGCTAAAGATTTGGATGAAAAAAATCTTGATGAAATAGATGAAGATTTGGAAGAAGACATCGATTTAGATTCTGATGTTGAGGATGACCTGGAAGAAGATGATTCTTCAGAAGATTCTGTTGATGTTGAAGATGAAGACGATTCGTCCGAAGAAGGACAATCTGATTTAAACGAAAATGGCACTGATTCTGAAGACGAGGAAGGTGTTGGACACTCTAGCACCTCTGTCTCTGCGATGGAAACGGCCCTGCTTGAACCGGTCTTGGAGATTTTAAACAAAATTTCAAGCTATTATGATGATTTGAAAAAAATCCAAACGCAGAGAATGGGGGCCATTATTGCTGGTCGCAAAATCGCACCGTCACTTGAAAAAAAATATCTGACCGTTAAAAAAGATTTGGTTGAGTTAATGAGCTCGATCCACTTAAATACGATTCGCATTGAGCAACTTGTAGAACAATTAAACGAGATGAACAAGCGCTTGATGGGGCTGGAAGGAAAGCTCATGCGCTATGCTTTGGCTTGCAAAATCAAGCGTGAAGATTTTCTCTCCTCATATCAAAAATCGGAGCTTGATCCGCATTGGCTTGAAGATATTAAAAATAAAAAAGACAAGCATTGGAACATTTTTGTTGAGCGTTATGGCAATGAGATTAAAGAGCTGCGTTCGGGTATTATTCAAATGTCTGAAGATTGCGGCTTGCCAATCAGCGAATATCGCAAAATGGTTGAAACGATCAAACATGGCGAGCGTGAAGCTGAGCGTGCTAAAAAAGAAATGATCGAGGCAAACTTAAGGCTTGTGATTTCAATTGCCAAAAAATACACCAACCGCGGTATGCAGTTTTTAGACCTGATTCAAGAGGGCAACATTGGTTTGATGAAAGCGGTTGATAAGTTTGAATATCGCCGTGGTTATAAGTTTTCAACTTATGCAACATGGTGGATACGCCAAGCTATCACACGTTCAATTGCCGATCAAGCACGCACAATTCGTATTCCTGTCCACATGATTGAAACGATAAATAAACTTGTCAGAACATCACGTCAAATGTTAACGGAAATGGGACGCGAACCTGTTCCGGAAGAATTAGCTAAAAGGCTTTCGATGCCTTTGGAAAAAATCCGTAAAGTTATGAAGATTGCCAAAGAGCCGGTGAGCTTGGAAGCCCCGGTCGGTGATGAAGAAGATTCATCTCTTGGTGATTTTATTGCAGATGAAAGTGCTTTGCAGCCGCTTGATTCGGCCATTCATTCAAATTTGAAAGAAACGTGCACGAAGATTTTATCGTCTTTAACGCCACGTGAAGAACGTGTTTTGCGTATGCGCTTCGGTATCGGTATGAACACGGATCATACTTTGGAAGAAGTCGGACAGCAATTTAATGTGACCCGTGAGCGTATTCGTCAAATTGAGGCAAAAGCCCTTCGTAAATTAAAGCACCCGAGCCGTTCGCGCCGCTTGCGCTCTTTCTTAGATCAATAACAAAAAAACACCAATAAAAAACCACCGTCAAGGTGGCTTTTTATTGGTGGACGCTTTAAGGCTACTCGGCTAAAGCCTCGTTCACTTCGCTCATCGCCGTTGGCGACCGCCGCGCTCCCGCTCGGCTTTCGCTTGTAGTCGAACTCCCTTCTTCGGGAGTTCTCACATCTCAGCCTCCACAAAAAAACCACCGTTAAGGTGGCTTTTTATTGGTGGACGCTGAGAGGTTCGAACTCCCGACCCTCTCGGTGTAAACGAGATGCTCTTCCAGCTGAGCTAAGCGTCCATCGGTGAGTTCGTTTATAAACAATCTTTTTATTAAAATCAAGTAAAATTTTAATCGGATGAAAAAATTTTCAAAACTTTTTTAGCCTAGAAAGCTGTGAAGTAATGGAAATTTATGGTTTTTTTTAATGCAAAATTATGTATACTGCCCCTTATGAAGAAACTAACCAGATATATTTCGGTTCAAATCACAAGCGGTTTCTTGCTTGTGGTGTTTTCTTTGTTATCAATGCTTTGGCTTACGCAATCTTTACGCTTTGTTGAAATGGTAACAAATAAAGGCCTTCCTTTAAGGCTTTTTGTTGAGTTGACTTCGCTTTTAATGCCGCAGCTTTTTGTTGTCTTGTCACCAGTCGCGCTTTTTTCCGCTGTGTTGTTTGTATACAATCGTCTTTTATCGGATAGAGAACTTGTGATTATGCAAGCTGTTGGAATCAGTCCTTTAAGAAATGCCACTTCTGTTTTTGTTGTCGGGTTTTTGCTTTCATTTTTTAGTATTTATGTTCAGAACTGGGGGATTCCTCAGGCAGAGGGGGCTTTCAGACGTTTAGAGTGGGAAGTTAAGAACAATGTTTCGCACCTCATGTTTAAAGAAGGAGAATTCACAACACTTAAAGCAAATATGACAGCATTTATTACGAAACACGAAACGGATGGTTCAGTATCCGGCATTTTACTTTCTGATGAAACAAATCCGAAACAAAAAGTGACGTTATCTGCCGAAAGAGGGCGAATTATCTATGAAAATGAACATCCGCACATTATTCTGGTCAACGGCTCTAGACAAGAGATTGATATTGAAAGCGGCCGCTTTTCATCGCTCAATTTCACACGCTATTCTGTTGATTTGGGAGGGTTTGGAAAAGGTGGCTTAAAGCCTGCAAGTGTTAGAGAAAAATCCTTAAAAGAGCTTTTAAGTGCAAACAAAAATGATACACTTTCTGATGCAGATAAGCGAAAGTACATTGTTGAAGGTAATAGACGAATTACAACGCCATGGTATAACTTACTTTTTGCTTTAATAGCATGCACTGGGCTTCTAATCGGGAATTTTAACAGACGTGGTCAAACAAAAATCATCTCGTGTTCTGTTTTTTGCATGATTTTGGTTTTAGGTCTTGATTTGATATGGACAAACCTTGCTGGTCGTAGTCTTTACTTCTTGCCGCTTTTGTATTTAAACTGCCTTATACCGCTTACCGTGTGCGTAAGCTTATTGCTGTTTTATAATCCATTTTTTTGGGTAAAGTTTAAAAATCTTTATAAGGGCTTGAGATATGCATTATAGCCTTGGAGTTGTGTATATACTGTCTTTTCTTTTGGCTTTACCTCTTAGAGCTGAGCCGATTGCGGGTGAGCTCACAAAGAAACAGGAAACATCTCCATATGTCGTTTTAGAGCCGCAGCAAAATATCACGGATATTTTACACATTTCAACAAAACAAGAAACAGAACCCGATGTTTATTTTGATGCAGATGAACTGACCACAAATCAAAAAGAAAAGACAATTATTGCGACAGGCAATGTTGAAGTGCGTCGCGAAGGGCTCACACTTTATACCGATAAATTAATATATAATCAAAACGAAGACACCATAAGAGCGATAGGTAATGTACGATTGATAGAAGAAGATGGTGCTCAAATTTTTTCAGATGAAGTCAGTTTAACGGGTAAATTGACACAAGCTGAGATGAACCGAATAAAGGTGATTATGCGAGATGAAAGTAAGCTTTGGGCTGAATATTTCAGGAAAAAAGAAAATGACAACAAAGTTATGCGTTATGTCACCTTTACCCCCTGTGATTGTTGTGAAGAAAACGGCGATAAAGCACCTTTGTGGCGTATCAGAGCCCGAAAAGTAACGCACGATGCCAAAAATAAAAACATGAATTATAATGATGCTTTTCTAGATGTTAAAAACGTGCCCGTGCTATATTCACCGTTTCTATCGCATCCCGATCCGACGGTTAAACGCCGTTCAGGCTTTATGCCCCCTAAAATCAGTAGCACGAGCTATTTAGGTGCTGGTCTTCAACTTAATTACTTTTGGGATATAAATAAATACTCAGATATTTTATTTTCTCCGACAATAACCACAAAAAAAGGCATTGTTTGGGGAGGCAGATACCGTAGTTACTTTAGCAAAGGTTATGTGGAGGCAGAAGGCACATATTTAAAGGATGACAATAGAGATAGACCCTCTAATCGGGGAAATTTATTTGCATCTGCGAGGTACGAACTCAACGACTTATGGGTTGCATCAACCCACATGAATTATGCCTCGGACTCACTCTACTTAAAAGAGCTTTCACTACCCAAAGATGACGAAGCATGGCTTGCATCAGATGTGACACTGGAACGTTTTAATTTCAGGGATTATACCTCTATCCAAGCGTATTACTATAAACTTATCAGCTATGATTTAAATCAGCAAGATGAAGCCCGCTATGAACGTTTAAAATATAATAAACCACTCGTCTTACCCCTCGTTGAGGCAGAGTTTGTGGCAGATCCAAATTCAATTGGTGCATATTTTAAAAATGGTTTTAGTCTTGCTTCTCTATATCATTCAGGTGGTCAACAATCACAGCGAGCAACAATGATAAATTCGTGGAACTTACCTTTTACAAGCCGTTTCGGGGAGCGTTATAAAGTGGTAGCATCTGTTAAAACAGATGCTTATCATGTGGAAGAATACCAATACAATGTCAACAAAAAAGACTATCAAGGCAATCCTATACGTATTTTTCCGCAACTTGGAATTGAATGGAAGCTTCCTTTCGTTAAAGCCAGTGATACTTCTCGCCAGATTCTAGAACCGGTAATAGTAGGTGTTGTTGCACCAAACGGCGGCAATAAATCAAATCGCATTCCGAATGAAGATAGCCAAGATGCTCATTTTGAAGATGTAAATGTTTTTGATCTTGATAGGTTTTCGGGTTACGATCGAAACGATAATGGAAGTCGTGTCAGTTATGGTTTTAATTGGAACAGTTATGGTAATATCATCGGCCGTACATCAGCTTTTATTGCACAAACATATCAGTTTAATAGACACACAAGTTTTGCTTCTATAACAGGAAGTAATGGCCATTTATCTGATTACGTGGGGCGTATTTACGCTGCCCCCGCTGATTATTTAAATTTGACATATCGTTTCAGATTAGATAAAGAAGATTATAAATTAAAATATAATGAACTTGCCGCAAGGCTCGGAACAAATATGTTGAATTTATATGTTTCATACATATATCTCCAAAAAAACAAATATGCGTCCGAAGTCCTTTCTGAGCGCAAAGAGCTGTATACGGCGTTAAATGCGGCTTTAACGCGAGATTGGTCGATTAATGTTTATAATAGACAGGATTTGTTGCATGGTGGTGGTTCTTTGGAACATGGTGGAAATTTAATTTATGAAGATGAATGTTTTATGTTTATAACAAATGTGAAAAAATACAACTCGAGTGACCCTGAGTTAGATGATTCTTACGAGTTTACATTTTCATTTTATTTAAAAACATTAGGTGGATTAGGTTCTTAAAAAAGGAGACAAAAATGCACTTTTTAATTTTAATGACAGCTTTTTTATTAAGTTTTGATGCTTATTCTCAAGAGATTTCGGCAAATGATCTGGATACAATGGCAAGAAGCTCTAGAGCCACATCTGTGATGTTTGCTACGCCTCAAAGTGAAGAAGATTTAGAACGCATTGAATACGAAAGACAAATGCGTGCACGCGAAGAAGAAATGGAACGAATGGAAGAAGAACGCCTAAAAGCTTTAAAGCCGGTTAATTTGTTTGGAAATACACTTAAAATTTATGCCATTATCAATGGTGATGTTTTAACCAGTCGTGACATGCAAGATAGGGCTAATGCTTTTGTCGCAACGACACAAATTCCAATTACAGCTCAAAACAGAGCGATTATATTGGAGCGAGTTTTTCAGGGTGCAATTGATGAAAAAATTAAATTACAAGAAGCGGCTAAAAATGGAGTTAATATTTCTCAAAAAGAGCTAGATGAAGGTATTCGTAACTTTGCTCAATCAAATGGTGTCAGTGTGACAGATTTTAAAAATATGCTACAAGCAGCACAAGTTGATGAAAAAGTGTTTAGACAACAGATGAAAGCCGAGATGGCATGGGGACGTTTGGTGCAAATGAGAGCTGCACAAAAACTAAAAATTTCAAGATCTGAAATACAAAAAGCGATAGATGCCATCACACGTGATACAAAAAAACAAAAATTTATGGTTTCTGAAATTGTGATTTCTAAGAAAAACGCAGAGCACATTGAAGAGTTGGTGCAGAATCTGCGCTCGGATCCACGTTTTGAGCTTTATGCTATGCAATTTTCGCAAAGCCCGACGGCTAAAAATGGTGGCCATTTGGGCTGGGTGAGCAGCGAGCAACTGATAGATAAACTAGCAAACACCTTAAAAAGCATGAGGGAAGGGCAAATTTCAGATCCGATTAGTGTTGGCACTGATTATTATATTTTAAAACTCGAAAAGAAATATACACCTGGTATTGATAAAATGCCAACGCCGCAAGAAAGCGAAATCAAAAAAATGCTTGAAAATAAAAAGCTTGAAGAGATTGCAAATAAATATATGCGAGATCTGAGAAATAAGGCGATTATTGAACGGAAAGTGTAAATGAACTTCGAAAAAACGTTAAGGCAAACTGTCGAAGAACACGGCCTTATGGCAAAAAAAGCATTGGGGCAAAATTTTCTGCTTGATCAGAATATTACAGATAAAATTATTCGGCTTTCACTTGAAAAGCAAGGTATAAAAAATTTTAAAAATTTTAATGTCCTAGAGATCGGGCCTGGTCCGGGCGGTTTGACGCGCGCTATTTTGAAAGCTATTCCTAAAAAATTGATTTTAATTGAGATGGATAAACGCTGTGTTCAAATAATGGAAGAACTAAACACTCAGACATCAATTGAAATGCAAATAATCAATGATGATGCCCTAAAAGTCGAGTTTTCAGCTTTTAATTTAGATAATTTTCAAATTATAAGTAATTTGCCCTATAATATTTCAGTACCGCTTTTAACAAAATGGCTCATAAATGTTGAAAAAATCGATGCGATGACATTAATGTTTCAAAAAGAAGTGGCAGACAGGATTTGTGCGCCGATTAAAACGAAAAATTACGGGAGACTTTCGGTACTTTCTCAACTGGTTTGTAATGTTGATAGACTCTTAACGCTCAATCCCGAATGTTTTGTTCCGGCACCTAAAATTCAATCAACCGTTTTACTTTTTAAACCACTTATTCAAAGGCCGTCTCAAGAACTCTTACAAAAAGTTGAAAAACTAACTTTGGAAGCATTTTCGCAAAGAAGAAAAATGATTCGTCAAAGTCTTAAAAACATACCAGATATAGAAAAAAAATGCCTGCACGCAAATATCGCACTGACAGCTCGTGCAGAAGAAATTACCCCTGAGCAATATTTGATGCTTGCACAGCGACTTTAAGCGCATCAAGTGCACCTTGTAAGATATATGCTGCAGCAGAGGCGTCGAGAACCTTTTGACGCTTCTTGCGTGATAGATCAACCTCTTTGATTAAAAAGCTTTCGACAGCTTTTGAAGACAAACGTTCATCCCAAAACATATAAGGCAAGTCAATTTCTTCAGCTACTTTCAAAGCAAATTTTCGAGTTAATTCCGCGGTCTCACCTTCGATGCCGTCCATTTGCTTCGGCAAGCCATAAACAAAGCCGCAAACCTCTTTTTCTCGTACAATTTTTTTAATTTCTTCAATATCTTTTTGAAAACTTTTGCGTTCAATAATGCGGTAAGAGGAGGCAATCATACGCGTCATATCAGACACAGCAACACCTAATCGTTTTGTTCCGAAGTCAAATCCGATGAGTGCGCCGTAGGGTTTCAAATTTGATTTAAATTCTTGAATGTCCATTTTTTTGCTTCCTGTAAAAAACATAAAGCAAAACAAAAAAATGTCAAATGCTAATTGAATTTTAAGAATATGGTCTTAAAATATTACCAATAGTGATTTTATAAAACAGTAAAGGTTTCTGATATGAAGTTCAAACAATTCTTCTTTTTTTTGCTTGCTTGTCTGTTTACATTGCCGGCACATGCCGAGCTTGAAATTGACATTAATGGTGCCATGCGTGAGCCGATGCCGATTGCCATTCCTAAAATGATTACCCATACCAATGCATTGGGTCAGCTTTTCGGGGTAGGAAGCTATGCTTCGAAAATTCGTAACGTTGTTGTGGCAGATTTGGAACGCAGTGGTCTTTTTAGGATAATTGATGAAACAAGCTATATTGAAGATTTAGATTCGATTGATGAGCGACCAAATTTCAATGATTGGCGAGCCATTAAGGCACAAGCACTTGTTCAAAGTGCCGCCTCAGAAACAGAGAACGGTCAGCTTAAAGTTGAGTTTCGCCTATGGGATGCTCAGTCAGGCGATCAGCTTCAAGGCCAATCTTATACCACCACAAAAGATAATTGGCGCCGTATTGCCCACATCATCTCGGATGATATATATGAGCGTTTAACCGGTGACAAAGGCTATTTTGATACACGGATTGTCTATGTTTCCGAGAGCGGTCCGGCGACAAAACGCGTTAAACGTTTAGCCATTATGGATCAAGACGGTGAAAACCATAAGTTTTTAACATCAGGTGCCGCAATGGCCCTAACACCTCGTTTTTCGCCAAACATGCAAAAGGTAACATATATTTCGTTTTCAAACGATATACCGAGAGTTTACATTTTAGATATTGAGTCAGGCAAGCAAGAGCTTTTGGGTAATTTCCCTGGCATGACCTTTGCCCCTGTCTTTTCACCAGACAGCTCAAAGGTTTTGCTCTCATTTGCCTCTAAAGGGAACACCGAAATTTATGAGATGGATTTAAAGAAAAAAACAACAAAACAAATCACGCGCCATCCGGCAATTGATACATCACCGTCTTATTCGCCTGAGGGCTCAAAAATCGTGTTCAACTCCGACCGCGGCGGCAATCAACAGCTCTATGTGATGGATTCGGACGGTTCAAATGTTGAGCGCATCAGCTTTGGTAATGGCCGTTATGCCACACCGGTGTGGTCACCACGAGGCGATTACATTGCCTTTACAAAAATGTCCGGTGGCAATTTCTACATTGGCGTGATGCGTCCGGATGGAACGGGTGAACGCGTGATTGCAAGCGGCTACTTGGTTGAAGGCCCGACATGGTCGCCAAACGGACGCGTGCTGATGTTTTTTAAACAAGATCGTAGCTCCGGCAGTCGTGCAGCTCCTGTCAGATTATATACAATTGATGTAACGGGCTATAACGAACGCTTGGTGGTTACTCCTGCTGAAGCCTCCGATCCTGCTTGGTCCCCATTGTTACCATAGTAAAAAAGCCTCTCAACTGAGAGGTTTTTTTTTACTTCTTAAAAGCTTTGCTTATTTCTACTTGTAGAGCTTGTCCGCGCTTGGTGCGCATCAAAACCATACATGCCGAACTTAGCATAATCGTTATGGCAGCAAACCAATCTATAGCTGAAAACGAAAGAGCCGGCAACAAAGCAAAAGCGGCGGCAATAGATTCGACACAATACGTGAACAAAGCTTGCGTGGAACGAAACATCATAAAATACTCGCTGTTAGACAAACTTACGGCATATAAATAGCAATACATCGACGCCGCATAAATCAAAACACCGTTGATAAATCCGCAAAGCAAATTATTCGGTGCCACATATTCGGCAGGTGAAGGTAAAATTTTTAAAAACTTAAAGGTGTTCACGAAGCTTTCAGGCAAAAAGCCGACAATAGCCCCCAAAAAGGCTGATACAATCATTAAAGTAATGGCACAAACAAACAGCACCCAACCTGTAAAACTCAACCGATCCTTAATGCTTAAATTTGCCTTATTGTCATGGTGCACCTCGGCAAAGATCGTGCGTGCATTGTTTAGAAGCGCAGAAATCACAACAAAAACAACAGCTTTAATGGCCGTATCTATCGGCAAATCCGCCACCAAAATAAAGCACCCGAATAAAATAAACACCATAGCAACAAAGTCAATAAAACCAGGTTTCCTTTTGAAAATGGCCCAAGCCAAAAGTACAGAAAAGATAATTTCGACGTTACCGAGTAAGTTCGCTTGCGTTGAAGAAATATATACAAAAGCCATGAGCATAAAAAGATTTCTGAAAATTTGCAAAAACCCGAAAACCCATGTCTGGTAATTTGTTACAATCTCTTTAATATTTGTATTTCTGCCGCCGATGGCAATTAAGGCCAATCCGCTAAACAAAATATTTGAACAAGCAATGGCAAACTGGTTACAGCCATGTTCAAGCAAGCAATATCTGAAAAAAATATTCGAAACGGCCCACAAAAAAATCGTCACAAACGAAAAAAAGGCACCTTTATACATATTAACCATAAGAGCTACTCCGCAAATCAAACCATATATCCGCTTATCTTAGACGATCAATTTCAAAAGCCAACTTTTTTTTCCTACCTTTCTACAAAAAACTGTTGCAATTTTGACAAAAGAATGATACAATCAAACCATCAACATAATTTTTTGAAAGGATACGAAATGGTAAAAAAATTGATTAAAGAAAATGGACATGCAAAAATTGCCGATGTAGCAGAATCAGCTGTTCAAGAAGAGGCAAAAAGAGTCAAAGCCGAAAAGAATGAAGACATGGATGCCGTTGAAAAAGGAAAACGCCGTGTCGAAGCTATAGAAGCAATACTCTATGGTGGGTCGAAGTTTGGCCGTGATGACGACTAATTTTGTGAAAAAAATTAAAAAAAACAGCTTGGAAAAGCTGTTTTTTTTACATTAAACTCGCGCCGTTTAAATACCACACACCGACATTTAAATAAGCTGCAAACAAAAGCCAGACAAGATAAGGAATTTGTAGATATGCGGCCGTATGCTCTAATTCATAAAAGCTTTTAATCATCGCAAAAACGGTCCAAATCAGCAAAACAAGATCAACAAACCCAAACATAAAAAGCCCCTTGGTAAAAAACAGATAGCACCACAAAATGTGCAACACGAGCTGTCCGATAAATAAAAGGATAGGATTGCGATTGTTTTCTTTGCTGAGTATCATATAAAATGAAACAATCATCAACACATATAAAATCGGCCACACGACCCTAAAAACGGTGTTAGGCGGGTTAAGCGGCGGCAAGTTTAAGGAATCGTAAAAAGTATCAACACCCAAATAGCTCAAATAAGAAGAAAGAGCAGCTGTTATAGCCACCAAAACAAAACTGATTGCAAAATTGATTACATGACTCATTTTTAACCTCCCATAAGCATTTTCTAAAACACATAAGCCCCAAAAACAAAATTTCAATATTTTGAAAAATTTTCTTGCATTTTGTCCAAAAATATGTATGATAAGGCACTAAAGAGGTATAAAATATGGCAAAAAAAGAAGAATATGGCACAACAGTTGAATTCGTGGGTGGTAACAACGAATACCGCATTGGTGCCAACAGCATCTTAATTGAACATAAAGAAAAGAACAAAGAAACAAGGCGCATTATGCTAGATGTCGGTGCCATGTTTCCGCCTGATTGGGTTTCGTATGATGCAGCCATTGCAGATATGTCAAAATATTTTGAAAATCCGTATGGTAAAGCGACGGAGCCAGTTGATGCTTTATGTATCACCCATTGTCATGAAGACCACATCGGTGCGCTTGTTTATTTAGCGGCCGCAAAATTTAAATTGCCGAAGATATATACAAGCGAATACAGTAAAGATTTCATCCTTGATCAAATGCACAAAAACAATATTCCTGAAGATGCAATTCCGGAAATCGTCTCTGTTAAACAAGGTCAAACAATTGAAATTGCAGATAACCTGAAAATTTCTCCGTTCAATGTTTCACACTCGACGGCAGGACCTTTAGGTTTCCATATCTTAACAACAATGAGTGGTCAAAACAATGCCGGCCTTGTCTTTACGGGGGATTATCATTTAGGAAAAGTTGCATTTGGCAAAGGTTTTGACGAAGAAGAGTATAAAGAGTTTATCGCAGATAAATTTGTTTCACATATTTTCACGGATGCAACATCGGCGACCATGTCTTCAGATAGTGTTATAACATTTGACAAAGCCGTTGAAAATACGGTTCGTGAGCTCAATAAACATTCCTCAAAACAAGTTTTTTCGGCAGTCATTGCACGTAGCGTTCAAAACCTGGCAATTGACTTGAAAGCGGCCAAAGAAACGAAACGAACGGTTTTAATTGCAAGTGCCGGTTTGCGACAATCGTATGAAATTTTAAGAGCAAGATTACAAGAAAATGATGCTAAGCTGTTACAAGTTTTTGGCATCAAAGAAGGTGAAGATTTTCATATTGATGAATTGGTCCATGTTGCACAAAACAGTGGAGATATAGAAAAATACTTAAAAAAGTACGAGCCGAAAGAAAGATATATCATCATCAGCGGTGCCTTTGCCGAAGATAAAGCCAATCGAAAATCATGTCTTGTTTTAATCAGTGAACAAAACAAAGTTTCGTATGATGCAAACGGAAAAGTTAAGGGCAAGGGCATGAGTGGTCACCCGATATTTACGGCAGATTCCGAAACGCTTTTCATGCTTCGCCAACGCCCGATCGAGAGCATCAACGGCGATAAACATCGTGCACTTGTTTCTCGTTTGCAGGCTTTGGGTTCAAGCGTTGTTTTAAATGGCACAACAAAAGACGAAAAATATCAAAGAAGCGGACATGCCAACAGCGAAGAATCTAAAAAGTTTCGCGATTTAACGGTGCAAAATTGCAAAAATGCGGCATCGCTTGCTTCTCAAGAGCAAAAGGTTTACCTGATTAGTATCCATGGTGATGTCGAACAGTTAAAAGAGTTGAAAAACTTGTTTCAAGAAGATGGTTATGAAACCCTTCTTTGCTTAAATACGGACAAAATCAAAATTGAAAATACCAATACAACTCAAATCGAAGGTCAGCCTTTTGACAATCAAACATGGATTGCCGTTGAAGCACATAGCATAAGCGGACACGGTGCAAATGATGTGTTTATTTTTGATTTGTGTGATAAAAACTTTACAAAAATCGATAATTTGTATGCCGTGGTCAACATCAACACAAGAGCCAACCCGCATGCCAAAAAGGAAAATAATTTTCATTTAAGCAGGGCTTTAGCTGAGGCGGAGAAATTGGAAGAAGAGGGAATGTCGATGTCTAATATCGCCATCCGAAATCAAATTCGCGGTGACATGAGAGGGCGCATAACAGAAGATTATTCCTATAGCCAAATTAAAGCTCTGCGAGAAGAAAAGTCAAAGTCAAAACACAAAAAACGCTTTACCCGTAAAGAACGCGGCGGAAGATAGTTTTTTTAATTTTACATAATCTGGTAATATACTCAGAAAAACGCTTATTTATACCTGAGCTTAACGGTATTTCCTGTCGGCTTGGAAAGACGAGTTGCTTCTTCAACGGTATAGATTCTCTTTAGCTTTTTAACAGGAGCTGTCGGTGTCTTTTTTAAAGAAGTCAGAGATGGTATAGACACCTCAATGTCGAAATCAAAGTCAAGGTTATATAATTGACCGTCAGCATCTTTAATGTTGATTATATGGTCATTGTCATCTATTTCAAATTGAAAAGCCAATTCATTATTAATATAAAGTTTTTTGTTTTTACCTTCTGTCGTTATTTTAAAATCATCATAACGACCCGAAAGCTCAATATCTTCCGTCGTATCTTTAAGCTCATCTATACTAACAGCTGTTCCCTTATCATCTAACACAATCTCAGAACCTTCGATGCTAAATATTCTTTCATTATCATAAATTGTAGTAGATTCATCGCCGGATGAAAGGCCTAGAATGATATCACTATTTGTATTATAAAAAATTATTGAATTATATGATCTATCTGATTCAGAGACTTGTTCAACATGTCCTTCATCAGTATAAATCACCGTTTTTTTACAACACTTAAAACATTAAAAAATATCGTCATTTCAAATAAATACTTATGGAATAGTTATCAAATAGGACCTTAAAAAAATGATTGAGGCAAGAGGTTTCGCATATGAAATATGCAATACAAAATGATGCCGTTTCACATAAACATATTAATCTTTAAGATATTCTTTGATTTCATCAAGCCTGTCTGTGCAGTCTGAAACGCCCAAGTCATACATAGCTTGTAGTTTATTTGTGTCTTTTTCCACTCTTTTGATTTTGAGAAGTTTTGACGGACGCAGAACAATAATTTTCTTTTCAGCCTCATATTTTTCGATCAAGTTCATCGTTTCATTGTATGTTTTGTAACGATTATTTGCCGTTTCAACAAAGTTAGGGAACTTTTTATAAAAAAGGTTGTAGGGAACATACCTTTTTTCTTTTCTATACCCTAAAGGTCTTGTCAAGACAACGATAATTTTTTTGGCCCCTGTTTCAAGAGCTCGTTTTAATGGAACGGAATCACTCATTCCTCCGTCTAAATATAAATTTCCATTGATTTTAACAGGTTTTGAAACAAAAGGCATGGACCCCGATGCCCTAAAATATTCCATATCTTTTTTAGCATCATCAATTTTGATATATTCCGGCTTTCCTGTTTTGATATTCGTCACAACGGCATAAAACTCAACGGGGCTGGTTTTGTACGTTTCAAAATCGAGCGGGTCGAGCTCATAAACAAGCTTGTTAAAACAAAAATCCTTATTCATGATGTTGCCTGTTGTGATAAGAGAATATAACCCCATATAATTTTTATTTTTTGCATATTTTAGATTGTATCTTAATACGCGCCCGATTTGGTGAGATTTATAATTCAGCCCGAACAAAGCCCCCGCCGACACACCATATATCACATCAACCTTGACCTCGTTTTTCATCAATACATCAAGAATGCCAGCGCTATACAAGCCTCTCATACCGCCGCCTTCGAGTATTAATGTTTTTTTATTATCCGTTGCCATATTTTTTCCTATCATATCTGAAAACAACTATATTTCATTTTTTCTGCAAATCAAATAAAAAACTCTTGCAATTTTAAATTTTCCTGATATAAGGAGTAACAACAATAATAAATTATATCAGTGGGGCTTGCCAAAGCCCCGCTGTTTTGTTTGAAAAGGAAGAACATGATAAACGCTTTAGAAAGCATCATTACGCCTGTTGTTGAAAGTTTGGGCTATGAGCCGATTCGCATTTTGCTCTCGGGCAATGTTCGCCAAACCCTTCAGGTGATGATTGATGTCAAAGACGGTTCGCGTGATATTAATGTGGAAGATTGCGCCACTGTCAGCAGGGCTCTTTCCAAAGTTTTGGATGAAAAAGATCCTATTAAAAATGAGTTTTCTTTGGAAGTCAGCTCGCCCGGGATTGATCGCCCTTTAACCAAGCCGCATCATTTTGTGCGTTTTGAGGGCAATGAAGCCAAAATTGAAACAATTGAAACAGTCGATTCGCGTAAACGCTTTAAAGGCAAGCTCATGGGGGTCGATCAACAAAACAATGTCCACATCAATATGGATGGAAAAGAATATACAATAGCTTTTGATAACATTGCAAAGGCAAAGCTTGTCTTAACGGATGAACTGCTTGCAAAGTACGAAGCTGTTGAAGAAAATATTGAGTTTTAACTTTAATAATCAGAGGTAACTAATGGAAAATATTGAAAATATGCCGAGACCGGAAATCGTTATGGTCGCAGACGCCGTTGCGCGTGAAAAAAACATTGATAAAGAAGATGTTTTTGTTGCAATGGAATTTGCCATTCAAAAGGCAGGTCGTTCACGTTACGGCACAGAACATGATATCAGAGCAACGATTGATCGTAAAACGGGAGCCATCACGCTTGCACGTTATCGTGAAGTTGTTGAAAACGATGCCGAAATTGAAAATGAGGCTGCACAGCTTCGCTTAAAAGATGCAAAACTCATTGATAAAAACATCAAGGTCGGTGAGTTCATTATTGATACTTTACCGCCGGTTGATTTTGGGCGTATTGCAGCTCAAACGGCAAAACAAATCATTGTTCAAAAAGTTCGTGAATCTGAACGTAACCGTCAATATGAAGAATATAAAGAAAAAATCGGTACGATTGTCAACGGTACGGTCAAACGCATAGAGTTTGGAAATGTTGTTTTGGATATTGGTAAAACAGAAGCAATTTTGCACCGCGATGAAATCATTCCAAGAGAAAAGTTCAAAAACGGTGACCGCATCAGAGCTTACGTTTTAGATGTTCGTCGTGAAACACGTGGACCGCAAATTTTCTTATCACGTACGTGTCCTGAATTTATGGCAAAGCTCTTTACCTCTGAGGTGCCTGAAATTTATGATGGTATTGTCGAAATCATGGGCGTTGCGCGTGATCCGGGCTCAAAAGCCAAAATCGCTGTTAGGGCAAACGATATGACAGTTGATCCGGTCGGTGCTTGTGTCGGTTTGCGCGGTATCCGTGTCCAAGCAGTGGTTACCGAGTTGCAAGGTGAAAAGATTGATATTGTTCCTTATTCCGAAGATAAAGCTCAATATCTTGTTGCTGCTTTAGCCCCTGCTGAGGTAACGAAAGTTGTGATGGATGAAGAAACAGGTCGGATGGAAGCCGTTGTTCCGGAAGATCAATTTTCGATTGCAATCGGCCGCCGCGGTCAAAATGTTAAATTAGCTTCTCAGTTAATGGGTGCTGATATTGATGTCTTAACCGAAGCTCAAGAACAAGAACGCCGTTCAAATGAAAACAAAGTCCGTTTAGAGCGCTTTATGGAAGCTTTGGACGTTGATGATATGATTGCACATCTTCTCATTGCTGAAGGTTTCACAACGGTGGATGAGGTAGCCTTTGTAGATTTGAAAGAACTTTCTGAAATTGAGGGTTTTGATGAAGATATTGCAACCGAGCTCCAATCACGTGCTAAAGAGTTTGTTGAAAAACGTAATGCGGAATTTGCTCAAAAAAGTAAAGATTTAGGCATTTCAGATGATTTGAAAACGCTTGAAGGCTTAGATCAAGATATGCTTATCAAACTTGCGGAAGCCGGCATCAAAACGCTTGATGATTTGGCAGATTTGGCAGGCGATGAACTTGTTGAAATCTTGGGTGAAAATGTGATTTCTCTTGTTGATGCAAACCGTGTGATTATGGCTGCACGTGAGCATTGGTTTGAGGATGAGGGAAAATAAAAAGAGCTAAAAATGGAAAAAGAGACATCAAGGAAATGTGTGGCAACAGGGAGAATTAAGCCGACAGGAGAACTGCTCCGCTTTGTGAAAACACCTGACAGCCGCCTTGTACCTGACTTTAACAAAAAGTTAGAGGGGCGTGGCCTTTATGTCTCTAATTCCAAAACGTTGTTAGAGCATGCTTTACAAAAAAACTTATTTATTAAATCAATTCACTTGTTCTTAAAAATTCCTGATGATTTTTTAACACAAGTGGAACATTTATTACATCAGAGAGGTTTAGACGCACTTAATCTGGCACGTAAGGCAGGTGCTTTAGTGACAGGTTTTGAAAAAGTAAAGATAAATATTGAAAAAAACAAAGTGGCATTTATTATCGAGGCAACAGATGCGGCCCGAGATAGCAGCCGAAAGATAGAAGCCGTTGCCCAAAAGATAGAAACGTTGAAGATATATTCTACGGACGATTTGGATAGGGCTTTTAATAAGGAAAACACGGTTTATGTTGCAGTTTTAAAAAGCGACATAGCTACAATGGTATATTACAATGTTAAAAGGTATAAAACCTTTCTTGAAAATTGATGTTGGGAGAAAAATTTTATGGCAGAAGATAATGCAAAAACAAAATTAACATTATCCAAAAAGACATTAACACTTAAGACGCCGATTCACACGTCTTCTGAGGGTGGTAAAAAGATGGTTCAGGTTGAAGTTCGTAAGAAACGTACGATTTCGGTAACCCCCGCGCCCGAAGTTAAAAAAGAGCTTGATGAAGCAACGGCACAAAAGTTAAAACTTATTGCACAAGCCAAAGAACATGAGGCGAAACGTCAACAACAAGAAGAACAAAAAGAAGTTGTCCGTCAAAAAGTTAAAGAGCAAAAGGAGCGTGAAGCGCAAGAGCTTGAGGAAAAGAAAAAAGAAGAAGAGAAAAAGGCCGAAGCCGCCGCACGAAAAGCTGAAGCAGCCAAACAAAAAGAAAAATCCTTTGCCTCTTCTCAAAATAAACCACAAAATACAGAAGAGTCTTTATACAAAAAAGATAAGAAACATGATTTTGATGACGATGATGAAGAATCCGATTCCTATAAGAAGGATAAAAAGTCTTCCGCTAGTGTTTCGAAGCCTTTAACAAAAGAAGAAACATTCGAACAAGAACGCAAAAAGATTCAAAAACGTAGTTTTGAACAACCGCGCCGCAACAATAAAATCAACCTCAATGCTTACATGAATACGGATGAGGATGATGATTATGGATTTGGTGCACCACGCAGACACTTTAAGAAGAAACAACCTAAGCCAGTTCAACTTTCTCAAACACCTCAAGAAAAAATCATCAAGGAAGTCATCATTCCGGAGGTTATTACGGTGCAGGAGCTTGCCAATCGCATGGCAGAAAAGAGTGCAGACGTGATTAAAAAATTGATGGCATTAGGTGTGATGGCAACCATCAACCAGCCGATTGATGCGGATACGGCGCAAATTGTTGTTGAGGAAATGGGGCATAAGTTTAAACGTGTGGCTGATAGTGACGTTGAAGAAGGTCTGAGCGGTCCGAAAGATGAAAAGGAAGATTTGCTTCCGCGTCCGCCTGTTGTTACAGTGATGGGTCACGTTGATCATGGTAAAACATCGCTTCTTGATGCTCTTCGTGAAACGAATGTGGTGGCTAAAGAAGCAGGTGGTATTACACAGCATATTGGTGCTTATCAGATTGAAGTGTCAGGTGGTCAAAAAATTACATTTATTGATACGCCGGGACACGAAGCTTTTTCGGAAATGCGTTCACGCGGTGCTAAAATTACGGATATAGTGGTGTTAGTTGTCGCCGCCAATGATGGTATCATGCCTCAAACCATTGAAGCTATTCGCCATGCTCAAGCGGCCGAAGTTCCGATTGTTGTCGCTATCAATAAAATCGATTTGCCGGGTGCTGATCCGATGCGTGTGAAGACTGAACTTTTACAGCACGGTATTGCTGTTGAAGAAATGGGTGGTGAAAGCTTATGTGCTGAAGTTTCAGCCAAAAAACGCATCAATATTGAAAAATTGGTTGAAGCTATTTTACTTCAAGCGGAAATTTTGGATTTGAAAGCTAACCCGAACCGTAAAGGTGAAGGGTCCGTTATTGAGGCTAAAATGGAAAAAGGACGCGGTAGCGTCGCGACTGTTTTGGTTCAAAATGGTACACTAAAAATTGGCGATATTTTCATTGCCGGTAAAGAATGGGGGCATGTGAGAGCCATGTTTAACGAGCATGGCAAAAAAGTATTGGAAGCAGGACCTGCAACACCGGTGGAAGTATTAGGCTTGCAAGGCACACCGTCTGCCGGTGATAACTTTGTTGTTGTTAATGATGAAGCGCAAGCCAAAGAAGTTACGGCATATCGTATTCGTAAAGAGCGTGATGCAAAACTTGTCAAGAGTGCCAAATCGGCAATGGAACAAATGCTTGATAAAATAAAATCTGGTGAGGCAAAACATTTATCCGTCATCATCAAAGCAGATGTTCAAGGTTCTGTTGAAGCCATTGAAGGTGCTATCACGAAGTTCTCCAATGAAGAAGTTTCCGTTCAAATTCTGCACTCGGCTGTAGGCCCGATTTCAGAGTCGGATGTTACGCTTGCCAAGGCTTCCAATGGTTTTATTATCGGCTTTAATGTTCGTGCTAATCCGCAAGCGCGTGATATGGCTCGTCGTGATGGGATAGATATTAAATACTATTCAATTATTTATGATGTCGTTGATGATGTTAAAAAAGGTTTGGAAGGCTTGCTTTCACCTGAAATCAAAGAAAAACTTTTAGGATATGCCCAAATTCGTACGGTCTTTAACATCACTGGCGTCGGTAAAGTAGGTGGTTGCATGGTAACGGAAGGTCTTGTTAAACGAGGCTGTAAAGTTCGTTTGCTGCGCGATAATGTGGTCATTCATGATGGAAATTTAGCTCAACTCAAACGCTTTAAAGAAGATGTTAAGGAAGTCCGAGAAGGCTATGAATGTGGCATGAGTTTTGAAAATTATAATGATATTCAAGTTGGGGACTACATTGAATGTTATGAACTTGAAACAATTGCCGCAACACTCTAGGAGATAAACATGACAAACAAAGAACCTTCACAGCGTCAATTACGAGTGGCTCAAGAGATTAAACGTGTTATCACATCTGTTTTAGAAAAGGGTGATTTACGTTCAAAAGAGATTCGTAACGCGTTTATCACTGTGACACAAGTACATGTTTCACCTGATTTAAAATATGTTACAGCATATGTGATGACCCTTAATGGCCAAAATTTAGGTCTTGTTCTTGAAATGCTTAACGCTGAAAAAGGCATATTTAAAAAGCAAATTGGTTCTAGATTGCAATTAAGGTACACACCGGACATTACTTTTAGGGCAGACGATACGTTTATTGAAGTTGATAAAATCGAAAAACTTCTCCGCCACCCTAAAGTTGCTCAAGATTTGAAAAAAACAAGCGAAGAATAAGAAAATCAAAATGTACGTTTTATTTTATGAATAAGTTTGATTTTAATGTTTTTTCCATAAAGATTAAGCGGTTCTTCATATCTCTCCCAAGACACACATTGTAAACAAAACTCGATTTGCTCGAATTTGTCTTAGCGAAGATGGAGGACTTTGCGGGCAGAATAGTTGTATTTGTTTATTTTTGCCTTCTAAAAATAACAATAAACTGAGTTGCTTTTTGTGACAAGAAAAAGCCGCCCTTAAAGGACGGCTCCTAGGAGGAGACAAAAAACTTTCTTAACGACTTCTGTTAATCTTTCCTGTTCTCAAAGCGGCTCGAACAGCTTTTTGATGTTTTTCAATATTTTCAAGAAGCTTTTCGGACGACTTCACTTCTGTCATTGAAAGAGTTCCAATGGTCTTGTAATCCTTACGCACTTTTTCCATAAAATGAGGAAGTAAGTTAGCCTCACGAAACAAATTTAAGTTCTTTTGTTGTTCGTCACTAACATCTTTATGTCGCCCACAAGCAATCATAGATTTCTCTCTGGCTTTATTTAATAAATCTAATTTTTTACTCATTTTTTTAATCCTTTTATATACATATTTTGTCTAAATTTAACATATAAAAAATGTTTTGTCAAGTCTTTTTTTTATCCGTGTAAAAGTTTTTTTTATCCGTGCAAAAATAAGTTTTTGATGTATTCTTAAGTAAGAGATAAAAGGAAAAGGAATAATGTCTTTATTTAAATCAATAGCTACATTTGGCGGGTTTACACTTATAAGTCGCTTGACAGGTTTTGTGCGTGATATGGTTCTTGCCAACTTTTTAGGAGCAGGGCTTGTTTCGGATGCCTTTTTTGTTTCCTTCAAACTGCCAAATCTTTTTCGAAGTCTTTTTGCAGAAGGGGCATTTACATCGGCTTTTGTTCCAATTTTTTCTCAAAAATTAGTGTCGGAAGGCAAAAAAAAGTCAGTTTTTTTTGCCTCTCAAGCTGTATCAATCTTGTGTTTCTTTTTGTTTTTATTTGTTCTTTTATTTGAGCTTTTAATGCCTTATATTGTGCAGGTTTTGGCACCTGGTTTTGCGGGAGATGCCGGTAAAATTGAGCTTGCAACCTCACTTTGCCGAATTACATTTCCATTTTTACTTTTTGTTTCGATTGTCTCATTTCAGGCGGGCATCTTAAATTCATTTGAAAAGTTTGCAGCGCCTGCGACAGCACCGATCATCTTAAATTTGACGATGATTTTGTCTGCCTTCGTGTTGGTGCCGTTTATGCCGATGCCGGCTTACGGTTTTGCTACTGCCATTACTATTGCAGGAGTTTTAGAAATTTTGTGGCTTCGGTACGCGCTCTGTAAGGTAGAAGTTAAAATAACGCCTTATATTCACATCAAAAAAATGCTCAAAAATCCGGAAATTAAAACGTTATTTAAACGCATTGCACCGGGCATTCTCGGAGCAGGCATTTACCAAATCAATATGGTTGTTGACACCATCTTGGTCTCATTGGTGGGTACAGGTGCGATTTCCTGGCTTTACTACGCAAACCGCTTGCAACAGTTGCCGCTTGGTGTTGTCGGTGCCGCCATTAGTGTGGCATTACTTCCGATTCTCTCAAAACAACTCAAAGCTCAAGATATGGTTCAAAGCAAGCAAACGCAAGATAAAGCAGTGGAGTATGCTGCACTTTTATCAATTCCCGCCGCTGTTTTAATGGTTGTGTTGGCAAAGCCCATGATTAACATTTTGTTCGAGCATGGTAAATTTACCCCAGCAGACACCATCAAAACATCGCACGCACTTATAGCTTATGCCATAGGTTTGCCTTGTTATGTCCTTGTTAAGGCCCTGATGCCGAATTTTTTTGCAAGGGGAGATACCGTTACACCAGTCAAATTTAGTGCAGTTGTTTTTGCAGTTAACTTTGCTTTCAATTTAATTTTGATGGTCCCGTTCGGTCATGTCGGAATTGCAACAGCAACGACAATTGCCGCATTCGTTTCACTTTTTCAATATATCTATGGTCTCAAAAAAAGAGGCTTTTGGCGGTGTTCAAAAACACTTCTTATGAAAATCATCAAAATTACATTTATATCAATTTTAATGGGTTTGTGCGTCCTAGCTTTTGAACACGGAATAAATATACTTTTTGACACATGGTTGAAACATCACTTTTTACTCAGGCTCATTGTTTTTGGGCTCATAGGCGCATTTGGCTTAGCAACTTTCTTTGTTTTTGCTATAGTTCTGCGTGTACTGAATTTATCTGAAATAATTAAAATGTTTTTCAAAAAAAGGCAGACCAGATGAAACTTGAAATATTGAAAACAATAGCTCAGAAAGGTTTTATGTTTTTTAAAAAAAGAATAACCTTATCAATAGAATATCTTAAAACCTCTTGGAAATCGGCAATTGTTATAATTCCGACTTTACTTGTTTTGTATTATTTATTGGGTAGTTTATTAACAGAAAATATAGATAGGGATATACACTTTGAAATAAAAAAACAAGAACGTGGTTACACCTTTGTCCAAACAGCAGCGGATTTAATTAATCGTGAAATAGATACACATATGTTTACGCCGAATTTACCTTTCATTTTTCCGGCCTACATTTTAGACAACATGCCCTCTTTTCAAAACGGGGTGATTGAAAGTTTGTCACACACCATCCATCAAATCTCAGATATCCTTATTTCACCTGATTTTCAAAAAGCAGATGTATTTTTAAGCTATCCCTCAAATGTATGGTTGTTTTCGAAAACAAAAGATTTCAAATTAGAACCTTCTTCTACGGCGCAATATCGTAAAGCACGCCGTAATCTTTTAAGGTTTAATAAAAATGCGCAAAAAAATCCGAGAACTTTGATCAAAGTTCTTCAATCTGTTGAAGAAGATTTAATCAAAACAGAGCAAGTGCTCACAAAACAAATAGACTTAAAAATTTCATTCAAATCAGATGATGTTTTCTATAACGCTTTAGGCCATTTATACAGCGATTATCTGTTGTTAAAATCTGTTGCTTTGGATATGCCTTTTGATTTTCTTTGTGTTCAAAAACCGCTTGAAAAGGCTTTAAGTATAGACCCATTAATGATTCAAAATGGTGATTTGGATGCAATTATGAGGCCGAATCATTTGGTTGAATTAGCTTATTTTACGCTTAAATCAAGACAAGCCTTAAATTCTGTTTTAAAAAGGATTGACAATGCTAATTGAAAGTGAAGTGACATTCAATACAAACGTTCGTAATTTTTATTTTAATACACCCTTTTTAAAAATAGGACAGATGGAGTATGCGAATCAAATGACAGTTCAACCATCTCAACTATTGAAAAACATTTTAGATTTACAAAACATTAAGGAAGTTCTTTTAACACCGGATATGCTTTTTGTTCAAAAAGAAAATAATGGAGATTGGTCTGTTCTTGCACCGCAAATTATGGCAGAAGTGGTAGAGTATGATTTTTCAAATTTTGAAAATTTTGATTTTTCAACTCAAAATATTCCAGCTGCAATTAATGCATTGATTGAAGCAAAAATTCGTCCATTTCTTATTCGTGATGGTGGAAATATTGAGCTCATAGATTTTAAAAATGGTGTATTGTTTGTGAAATTGCAAGGTAAGTGTCACGGCTGTCCGCATGTCATGCAAACATTAAAAAACACGATTGAAGCCACATTGAAAAAATATATTCCGGCAGTTCGATCTGTACAAAGAGAGGGGCAGAATGTTTAGAAAGATATATATTATTTTGATGTTGCTAAGTTTTTCGGTTCAAGCGCAAACACCAAAATATTTTGTTGATAAAACGGGGGTCTATTTGGCAGATTATAATACCCAAGAGCTCACAAAAATGTTTGAAGAACTGTATTATGATCAGTATATTAACCTTCCAGATGAAGAATATCCACGTATTTTTGTAAAGAATATACCGTCAGATTTTGCTTTAATAGAAGACCAAACAAAGCGTAATCGTATTTTTATGCAGATTCTTATTCCGCTTGCCTTAAAAATCAATGAAGAGATTTTAGAAGAAAGGGAGATTGTCGAAGCTTTAGAATATGATTTTGAAACAAATAAAGATTTTGATGAAGCAGATATTTATTACATTGAAGAACTTGCAAAAAAATATGATGAGACAACACCATTCAAGGATACGCGCCGATACATGAAATTACTTTCCGGCTTAAAGAAAAAAGTTGATGCCATTCCGCCATCAATTTTGGTCGCAGCGGCCGCTATTCGTACAAATTGGGGAACATCACGCATTGCAATCAAAGCAAACAATTTATACAAAATGCGAGTTTGGTTTACCCAAGAAGGTTTGGAACCCGTTGAAGACAAAGAAGATGGGTACAAATATAAAGTTTATCCATCTTTGGAAGCCTCAATTCGTGATTATGCACTAAAAATAAATAGCAACGTGAATTATGGTTCTTTTAGAGACAAACGGGCCATCTCTCGCCACCGCGGAAGCCTTTTGTTCGGAAAACGTATGGATTGGGGAATGGTCTTAGACAGCAATCTTCAGAATTATGGTGGTTTGCTTGATTACACCTTGACATATTATAAACTGTACCATATAGACATGGCAAAGTTGGAAGAGGAATACAATTTTGAGGAAGAATAATGTATTTTAGTTTAAAAAAGAAAATTTTTTATACAGTATTTGTTTTGTTTGTGTTCATGGCAACATTGTTTTTATCAATGTTCATGCTGATTTATACAGAAAAATACTCTGATGATTATCACGCTCTTTCAAAACGCAATCAGTACGTTATGAGTCTTCTTTATGAAAACATTACTTTGCAGCGTGAACTGAATCGTATTCAAGGAAAATCACATCCCAAAGTAGATTTATCGGACAAACAACAAGAGCTGAGCAAAGAAGTCAAAATCAATGAAGATTTACAAAAAAACTTTAATGAACAAGCGCAAGCCTTAACTGATGGTATGAAAATCATCGGAGTTAGCCTTCTGTTGTCCTTGTGCTCCATACTTTGCCTTGGCTTTGTATTACAACGATGGGTAATTATGCCAATTAATAAACTTTCTTATGCCACAAAACTGGTTTCAAAAGGTGATTTCACGCACCGTATTCAAGTAGATAAAAAGCAAGTTTTCTTTGATGAATTTGATACACTGGCTAATACGTTTAATACAATGATTACAAACATAGACCACAACATTACGGAAATTAAAAATTCAGAACTTTTCTTACAACTTTTAATAGATACCATTCCGGATGGCATTCGTGTTATTGATCGCAACTATAACATTGTCCTCTCAAACAAAGCTTATGATAAGCAATTTAGTGCTTTGGGACATACGGAGAAATGTTTTCAAGCTTATGGTTATGATAAACCTTGTCCGCATGGTATGTTCAGTTGCCCGTTAAAAGAGATTAAGAGTGCTAAAAATAAAAGCATTACAATGATTCAAAATATAGATAATCACCCGCTGTCCATCAATGCTGCACCGTTAAAAGTGAAGAGTGCTGACGATAAAAACAACTTTTTTATCATTGAGTCTATTCGTGATTTAAGTGATGATATTCGCTTTTCACATCAGCAAAAAATTTCCTCTCTCGGATTCTTATCAACAGCAGTTTCACATGAGATGAAAAATAATTTAGGCTCTATTCGTATGATTCTTGAAGCTTTAATTGAAAAATCAAAAGATGAAAAATATGATAAAGAAGAATATGATAAATACATTAAATTGGTTTATGATCAAATTATAGCAAGTGTGGCAGTTCCTGAAAGGCTTTTAAAATTGGCGCGTAACAATGTTGAGCTTCTGGAAGTTTTTGATATCAGACCTGCAATCGCTGAAGTTTTATCACTGCTTGACTATGAAGCAAAACGTAACGGTGTCAATATCGTTCAAGATTTTGCAACAACCGAAAACAATATTGCATGTAATGAATCTGATTTTAAGATGATTATTCTAAATTTAGCGCAAAATGCCATTAAAGCCATGCCCTCTGGGGGTGAATTGACAATAACGACAGATAAAGACAGAAACTATGTGTTTATAGCAATGCAAGATACGGGTATTGGCATTAGTGCTGAAAAAGTTGCACATATTTTTGAGCCATTTTATTCTGAAGGGCAAACAAATCGCTTGCATGGTACGGGGCTGGGACTTGCTATTGTTAAGGCGTTGGTCGATAAATATAAAGGCGATATCACAGTTTCAAGCATTGTTGGGAAAGGTACAAAATTCGAAATTAAATTTCCCAGAGCGAAGGTTCAATCCTAAAAATAAAAAACCCCAAAAAAAGTATTGCAAAAGAAAAAAAATGAGATTATAGACTATAAAAAATAAAGGTAGAGGTTATTTATGAGTAAAGAAGAGCTATTAGAGTTAACGGGCGAGGTGATTGAAAAATTACCAAATGCCATGTTTCGTGTCAAACTTGAGAACGGGGTCGAAATTCTCGCTCATACCGCAGGGAAAATGCGTAAATTCCGTATTCGCGTTATGGTTGGTGATAAGGTGGATATTGAAATGACACCATACGATTTAACCAAAGGTCGCATAACTTTCCGTCACAAAGATTAAAATTGTAGTAATTGTTAGTTATTAAAAAAATCTCAGATATAAATAAATTCCGGCAATTATCACTGAAATTATCATTACAGGTAATGACCAAAGCAAAAAGCCCAAAAATTTAATAGGATTTCCATTGCGTGTGGCAAGGCCGGCGACAATAACATTAGCAGACGCACCGATCAGAGAGCCGTTTCCTCCAAAACAAGCACCCAAAGATAAAGCCCACCATACTGGCATCATAGCCTCTCGTCCGCCAAGAGATGCTTCCATTGATTTCAAGATAGGAATCATTGTGGCTACAAACGGAATATTGTCAATAGCACTTGATACAACAGCAGATATTCCCAAAATCATAAAAGTAGATCGTTTCAAACTGCCATTTGTTAGCTCTAAAAACTTGTGTCCAAGCATTTCTAAAATACCTGTCTTTTCAAGACCAAATACAACCATAAACAATCCTGCAAAAAAGAAAATAGTTGTCCAATCCACAAGATTAAACATTTCTTCGGTCTTTTCATTACGAGTTAGGTGCGTATCGTTGAGGGTGTAAAGAGCCAAATGCATTGCAGCACCAAAAATCGCAATTGTACCATTGGCAAGATGTAGTTTTTCAGCCAAAACAAAGCCTGATATAACAATCACAAGAATAAATAAGGATTTATAAAGTAGTTTTCTGTCAACAATGTGCGCTGATGCATTCATACGCATAACGGTAGCTCTGTTGCGATCATTTGTTTGTAATGCATTTTTCCAGATCAAAGTAAAACAAAGAATAAGAACAAATGTCGTAAACAAAACAACAGGAGCCAAAGTAAGAATAAAATCCGTAAACGATAAATGAAGTGCCGAACCGATTAAAATATTCGGTGGATCACCGATAAGCGTAGCCGTGCCGCCGATATTAGATGCAAAAATCTCTAAAATAAGATAAGGATAAGGGATAATTTGTAGCTTACGTGTGATCTGAAATGTGACGGGTACAATAAGCAGAACAGTTGTAACGTTATCTAAAAATGCAGAAAAAAATGCCGTAACAAAACTCAAAACAATCATCAATCCTACAGGACTAGCTTTAACCCTTTGTGCACCCCATACAGCAACAAACTGAAAAAGTCCACTTCGTTCTGTGATGCTTACAATAACCATCATGCCGACAAGAAGAGAAATTGTATTAAAATCGATGCTTGCAAAAGCCTCAGCTTGCGTTACAACACCACAGAGAATCATAAACATCGCTGCCATCAAAGTCGTTATGGCACGATTAACTTTTTCCGAAAACAAAACGACATAGCAAATTGCCACAATCATTGAGGCAATCCATTTCATATCTATTAAAAAAGATAACTGTTCCATTTTGCTCGTCCCAAAGTCCTAAATAAAATGTTTGGCATAAAAATACAGCATTGCAATAAGTGTAGAAATTAACATAATAGGAAGACCGAAAATTAAAAACTTAGCAAAACTGATGTGTTCATTTTCTTTTGAAGCAAGACCCGCAACAATAACATTTGCAGATGCGGCAATCAAACTACCGTTTCCGCCGAAACAAGCGCCAACAGAAAGAGCCCACCAAACAGGCATCATAGCCTCTCGGCCTCCCATATGTACTTCCATTGATTTGAGAGTAGGAATCATTGTTGCAACAAAAGGTATATTATCAATAAAAGTTGAAACAATAGCGGCGATCCAAAGAACGGAAAAAGTCGCTTTTTGTACACTGTTTTGGGTCAGAACAATGAGCCTTTGAGCCAAAATATCCAAGACACCTGTTGTTTCAAGCGCAAAAACAATCGCAAACAAGCCGGCAAAAAAGAAAATTGTTGTCCAATCCACGAGCGAAAATGCATCTTCAACCTTCCGATCTCTTAACATATGAGCATCACCCTGGGTGTAAAATAACAATATCAAGGCGGCACTAAAAAGTGCAATTGTGCCGTTTTGCAGATGCAAATATTCTGCCATGATAAAACCGCTCAAAACAAGAATAAGCACAAAAAGAGATTTTTTGAATAGTCCAACGTCAACAATCATGTCCGTTGGATTAATTCTCAAAAGTTCCGCTCTATCACTTGGTAAAGCTGTAAGCTTTCGACTATAAAATAAATCAAAAATAACGATGAGAATAAATAAACAAACAATAACAAGCGGTGTGAGTTCATATACAAAATCCATAAATGAGAGGTGGATGGCCGATCCGATTAAAATATTTGGTGGATCACCAATAAGCGTAGCTGTTCCACCGATATTAGATGCAAAAATTTCCATGAGTAAAAAAGGGTAGGGCTTGATTTTAAGGTTTCGTGTAATCTGAAAAGTGACGGGTACAATCAATAAAACAGTTGTAACATTGTCTAACAAAGCAGATAAAACAGCCGTAATTAAAGCAAGCATAATCATTAAACCGCGAGGTGAAGCGCGTACAATTTTTACACTAAAAATAGCTAAACATTGAAACATACCTGATTTTTCGGAAATGCCGACGATAATCATCATACCAATTAAAAGAGCAAGTGTGTTAAAATCAATGGCAGATATGGCAGTTTCTTGGCTTAAAATACCAACAAAAATCAACAAAGAGGTTCCAAGCAAAACAGTAACGGCACGATTAAGTTTTTCTGTAAATAAAAACACATAACTCACAGCTAATACAGATAGTGCAAATATTTGAGCATTAAATCCAAACATAAAAACCTTCCAATCAATATCGTATATCAATATATCTACTGAAAGTTAAAATACAAATAATTTTTTAAAGCATAAATGATTTTTTATGAAATAAAAAAAGCCCCATAACGATTCATCATAGGGCCTTAAAATTTGTTTTGTAGCTTATCCGTATTATGAGCAAGGTTGTACACAATTCCGCAAATGTTATGCTCGCTCTCAACATTCATTTATTTTTTCGAAAGCTGGATCAGTTGAAGATCCGAAATGCTTGTGATATCGATTGAATATATGCATTTGGTGATAAGTCCTGTTTTGTTAAGTTTTTAATAAGTTCTTCTTGTGTTAGTGATGTACCATATTGAAACAAATGTTTTGTTAAATAATCTGCGGTATTCGGATTCTCGGTAATTGGTCCTGGTTTTGAAATAAGATGCTCATATATTTGAGTTTTTATAATTCCCGCTCTGAAATAATTTTGATAATAGGCAGGAAATGAAAGGAAATGAGGTACTGTAGCCCATTTATTATCAAGGGTTTCTTCTTCGTCAGCTCCATTAAATTTAACACGCATATCATGCCATAATTTTTGCAAATCCTGTTGCGGATTTTTATACATTTCACGTTCAAAATTAATCAATGTAAGAGCGTGAGAGAGGTATAAAAGTTCATCTTCAGCCCAAGATGATTTAAACTTATTTAAGACAGTTTGAGGAACGATATCGTTTAATATATTTTCTCGTTTTTGAATGCTTTCCATCATCATGGCTATGGCTTCCGTTACGGCCGGATATGCTCGTTTATCTAAAAAACAAATATGGTCGGCAAAATTTAATGCATAAACACAATGTCCAAGCTCATGGTTAAGAACGTGAAGGGCATAAGCATCATGAGTTAAATTTGCCAGAATTCGCACATCTTTCCTAGGTTCAATGTTAAAACTAAATGCGTGAGTATTCTTTTTCTCCCTCGGAAAAAGGTCTAGTATTAAATGTTTTTCTAATTAAGCAATCTATATCAAACCCCATACACTGATATGTATGTTTTGCAATATCAACAATCTGCTCTGGAGTCTTAATAAAGGCACTAACTCTTTTGTCTGGATTTTCTTCAGGTTGTAAGCCATGGTGATATGGTTGTAAAACAGATACATTAAAAAATTTTTTGAGTTTATCTGTCTTTCTTTTATGTGTTATTTCAATATGCTTTTTTAAATTTGAATGTACAAAAAGCATAATTTTATCTAAATCATCAATATCAACTTCGAATTCTTCTTTAAGTTGGTATTCAAAAAAAATTTGAGTAACCGAAATTTTTAGCATATTCATTTCTTTTAAGAACTAATCTTCTTAAATCTTCTGCGATAAGATTTCCCCCGTTCAAAACTGCCTGATAGGCTTTCTTTCTTAATGCCAAATTAATTGATGTTTGCAAAATGTGGTCAAGTTGTGTTTTAGAAATAGGTTTATTATCTATTTTAGGCACATAAGAATTATATTTTTTTGAAATTTCTTTTTCAAGTATATCAAGTTCACCAAGCTGGGTACGAAATTCATTTTGTTTTTTAAACTCTTTTAATAAACGTTCAAGGTGTCTTTGCTCAACAGGAGAAAGATCTTGAATATTTATTTCCTGAAATAGTTTGTATGTTTTTTCATCTTTGTAGAGTTCTTTTAAGTTTTGTTGAGCAATAATACTCTTGTTCATATTGTCTTCGGTTGAATTAATGTAAAAATTCCATGTGGCTAATTTGTTCTCTTTTATTCGAGATTTAAGTTTTCGAATAAAAGCGTTTCGTAATAAAATAAATTTTTTTACCATGGTATTCTCCAAACTGTTTGCTTATTTTCACATAAATACGTAGCGTTTGTCAATATTTTTTTAACTGCTCAAACGTTTGATTTTATTATATATTTACTGCGATGAGTTCGTAAAATTTCCCTTTCAGGTCATGCAGAAGTTGTTTCAGCATTTCAAAAACAAAGATTCAAATTCATATAAGTGCTGAAAATAAAAGAAAAAACGGCAGTTTTTATACTGTCGTTTTTGATTGGTGAGCCCGGCGGGATTCGAACCCACGACCCTTTGATTAAAAGTCAAATGCTCTACCGACTGAGCTACGAGCCCTCACATCAATGACAGGATATATAAAAGATAAAAAATCTGATGTCAATAAAAAAGTTAAAAAAAATAAAAATGGTGTTTATTTGTTAATAATTATGTGTTAGCATAACTCCCATCTGATGTTTTATTAAATTGATTGAAGAGGTATAAAATGGTTGAAAATACAACTCAAAATGATAGAAGCAGATACGATATCCTGCAAAATGACAAAGGCGATATTTTGATTATCATCCAACAACGTAAAGGAGGCGCTGAAAATCCGCTTTTTGTTTATGATGGCACTCAAAATGCGCTCCTTTATCGTAGCCATGAAAGCACGGTACTCTTTGATGATATTACTGAAGGAGCACGTACACCGCTTAAGTCGGTTAACGAACTTCAAATTGTTGAAATTACGGATGATGACGTTGTCAGAGAATATAAAGTTCCTGTCAGAATAGTTAAAGATGTGAAAGCACTGTTAGGTTAAAGCTTAAAAATTAATTAAGGGCTTCGCGCCCTTAATTTTTACTATATGAAAAAAGTAAAATGTTGTATGAAACAGTTTTATATTTGTTGGTTATCTGTATTTTTTCGTTATGGCACACAAAAGAGAAATACGATTCTCTTTTAACTTTTTTTTGTACGACATTTACGATTCTTATCTTTGCCTTTTTCTTAATGGACTGGCGCGTTCTGACTTCAGATACGATCAAAACATTTGTTTGGGATAGTTCTCCAAACAGTAATATTAAGCTTGATATCATATCCTCTAAACAAAATTATGCACTTGTTTTTCCGTTTTTCTTAAACACGATTTTAGCACTTCTAAATAATCTGCTATTTAAATATGAGACTCACAAAAAAGCTATGTTTTCGCTTTTTGTGTTTAATTTAATCTCTTTTATCATGCTTATTTCGGGTAATAATTTTATCGAATTATTGACATTTGTGTTCATGATAGACATTTTTAGTCAACTTCTCATTTTTAACACAAGTGCTTCTAAACGTTACAGTATATATAATTTGGTCGCTGATATGGGGCTATTTTTAGTGCTTGCAATGCTACAAGGTAAATTGGTTAATTTAGATGTTTCAAACATCTCACACTATTATGAGACTGGGCGTCATCGTGATTTTATAATGTTTGTACTTATGTTTAGTTTGTTTATCAAATTTGGAATGTTTCTTTTTCAAGGTTATTGGCTTGACTTAAAAAATGCAAAATTTCATACGCTGTATTTTTTGCCTTATCTCTCAACGCCTATGGCAGCACTGATCTTGTTTGTCAAATTATATCCGCTTCTTGTTGTTTCGCCTTCTTTTGTTCCTTTTTTGGATACAATGGTTGTTTTGAGCATGCTTTGGGGAAGCATATGTGCTGTAGTAAACCCACAAATTAAAGAAAAATTCGTTTATTGCAACATGTTATGCGTCGCATTTTTTGTTAAAATTGTTGAAAAAGCTGATTTTGTTTGGAATATTTCGTTGTCGAACATCCTTGTCTGCTTTTTCGTTTTTAACCTTTGTCTTTACTATCTTCATTATGAGATAGATCGTGGTCACGCAAAGAATCAATTAGCCATATATTCAATTTTAACGGCTTTTTTAATGGATTTAGCCTGCCTAACAATTCACATTTCAACACTCGTGAGTCCACAGAATCAATGGTGGGTTTTAAGCTTTGCTTTTCTGTTTTTATTTGTTGTGTCACATTTGTTTGTGTTTGTTATGCCGAAACTACGAAATAAGGAAAGAATACATATCTTTGACATTCGAACAGTGTGCGTGATGTTCCTAGCTTCTGTTTTGTTACTCTATCTTGGATATCCGTTAATTTTAAGCTCATGGCAAATCCTTTGGGTGTTGGCGATGTTTGTTCTTTTATATTTTATCCATTCAATGCATCTGATGAAGAAATATGATTTTTTTAATACACGCCTCAAAAACATGGATGTTTTATCCTTTGTGTATGAAAAAAGCCTCATCTCACCGCTCAAACACGCAGGCATTTTATTTAATGTTTTGGTTGATTTCATATTTTTAGAACGCACATTGTGGCCGGTAATCTCCGTGTTTAACAGTTTTCTGATTAAGGCATATCGCCACATAACACGTCTCGGCATTGGGTACTACTTTTTAAGTACGTTGCTTGGGCTTTCAATAGCTGTTTATTTTTTTTATAGGTGATTGAAATGCAAGCTGGATTGTTATTAATGTTGATTATCTTTTTACCTCTTGTTGGGAGTTTATTCGTTCTCTCCTCAAAAGATAATAAGCAAGAAACGTTTAAAAACGCACAACAAGTGACTTTGTTAACAATTCTTATAAATATCAGTTTAGTGCTTATACTTTTCTCAGTTTGTGGGGCATCTGAAATAACAAATAGCTTGGTGATAAAATATTCATGGCATTTCTTCTCATATATTAAGTTGTCATTCGGAGCTGATATTTTAGCACTAATTTTTGTTTTAGCTATCCAAATGACAATTTTTATCGGTGTGTTAGGAATCGGAAAAGAACAACAAAATCAAAAAAATATCTTATTTTATAGTTTGATTTATCTTGCATTATTAAATGGCTATTTCTTTGCTTTAGATATTATGTCATTTTATATTTTCTTCACGGCTCAGCTAATGCCACTTTATATGCTCATTGGGCTTAGCTTATCAGAACATCAACATAAAATTTTAGTACGACTTGCTTTTCATCATTTTTTTGGTGCTATACTTTTGCTGGCATCATGTATATTTATTTTAAGTTTGAAACAAGACGATATTTTGCTTATAAATATTGATAAACTTCATCTCTCATACCGTAAATCTATTTTTGTTTGGGGCGGTTTATTTATGGCACTTATTTTACGTATGCCGGTTTGGCCTTTCCACCACGCGACAACATCTGTTTGGTCTGCCTTAAAAAATCCCTTGGTGTTTTTGGCTCTACATATTTTGCCCTTAAGTGGCATTTACGGTTTCATGCGTTGTTGGCCACTAAACATCCCGATAGAAATCTCAATTTTAACACCTGTTTTTCAAGCCTTATGTATTTTAACGATGCTTTTTGCAGCCATAGGAGGATATGCTTATACGAACGTGGGAAATAAACTTTCTAACTATATTTTTGTGTATGATTTGCTTTACCTTTTGGCTGTGTTTTTACCAACAGATGTTATCAAATTTAATATCACATATTCCGTTTTTTCATTTTTGCTTATGACCGCGTGCTTGGTTATTATACAAGCGCATATGATGCGAGAGAGCACACAAGAAGACGTAGGTATCAAAGGTATCTTATGTCATATGCCTCATGCTTCAATAGTTTATGGATTGTTTGTTTTAGCTGCGCTCGGACTTCCTGTTTCTGCATTTTTCTGGAACAATTTTATGATTGTTTCCGAAATTTTTAACTTTCATTTGTATATCGGTACAATTGTTGTGATATGTATGACATTGGCAGCCATATCACTATTACAGAGTTTTTATGTTTTAAAAGATGAAAGTTGTGTACTTTCGCCCAAAGTAAAAATTAAAGACATAGATTTTCTGGCATTTGTCATGCTCATAGCGGTTATGGTGTCGCTTTTATTATCACTTATTAAGCCTTTGTGGTTTGTTTTTTAAAGGAGATATTTAATGCTTGAAAACATCTTATATACTCTGCCCCAAAGCTCACTTTTAGTTGGGATACTTATCTTGTTGTTTCATGCATTATTTACCAAAACGGCACAACATTCTTGTTTTCAAATTACAAAAGCAACAATTTTATTAAGTATTATGTCCGCCGTGTTGTTTTACAATAAAAATTTTTTACCGGCATATTTGGACACATCTTCCTTCACAACTATCGCCTACGTTTTAAATGGCGGTTTTGCTTTGGTATGGCTTTGGTTGTCATCAAAGTGGTTTATCAACACCAAAGCGCAAGGCTCACTGAAATTTTGTATTTTGGTTCTTCTGTTGCTGTTGACACTATCTTTGGTTATCAAAAGCATTCATTTGGGAGTTTTATTTGCGGTATTTGCCATTTTATCTTTTCTCCAATTCTTACTGTTTCGATTGAGCCGTACCAATGAAGAACTTTACCATACTGCTGGTCGTTATGGGCTCATTAGTATATTTTTCTTAATTTTGATAGGGGGGGCGGTTTTTGCGCTTTCAAAAGAAAATTTATCATATATCGAAGCTGAAAGCTTCATAACAGAACTTTCTCCTTTTTTAAAAATGGTCTTTACTTTGAGTATTTTATGCTCAATTTTCTTTTTTCTGAGTGTTGCCCCGTTTCATTTTTGGTTCACAGATGTTTCTTCTCCTCTGATTTTACCTGTAGCTACATATTTTAATTTGGTGCCGCAAACAGCATTGTGGAGTGCATTTTTAAAGCTACATAATACCTTGTTTAGTAGTATGAGTGATAATTTAAAATGGGTGTATTTTGCCTTTGGTGTGCTGTCAATAGTTTTTGGTGTTGTCGGGGCAAATGCCAGCCGTTTTGTAAGGAAAATTTTTGCATCTATAAGTTTGTACCAAACGGGTGTTCTTCTCCTTATTCTTTCAACGTTCAAAGAAAATATTACAAGCTATTGCTTTATTTATTTAGAGATATATCTCTTTATACTTCTAGGGGTTTACATTTGTTTTTATGCGTTCAAAATCAATGGCGAATATCCATCAAATTTAAACCTTTTAAAAGGCGTTTCATCTGTAAGACCTTACGTCTCGGCGGCATTTTTGTTGCAAATAATTATGTTGATCGGTTTCCCCCCTTTGTCATATTTCATGGTGGAATTTTTTGCCTTGACAGAGGTGGCGAAATCACCTTTAATTGTTTATACCACGCTTATGGGGGGGCTGATTTTGCTTCCAGTTTATCTCAAAATCATTGAAATAGTGTCATTTTTAAAAAGGGAACAAAACTTTGATCGCGTGGATTTTAGCACATATTTTTGTCTTCTCATTCATACCCTTTGTTTAATCATTTTAAGTCTATATCCGGAGATTTTATTTTTCCAAACGGATATTCTTTTGAACATAAGGTAACTCAAATGGAAAAAATTGAAAATTGGTTTTATGAAGATTTAGAACAAACCTCAAGTACAAACGATGCAGTGCTTGATTTTTTAGCAAAGATAAAAGCACCATGCATTCTTTCGGCAAGAACTCAAACAAACGGACGAGGGCGTTTAGGACGTAAATGGGAAGGTGCCTCTGGTAATCTTTATGTTTCGTTTGCCTATCCAATAGACATTTCTAAAATCGGACATTACGTTTTGCTAAGCGGTTTAGCAGTTTTAGAAACTCTTAAAGTTTTTCTTTCTAAAAATTTAGTGCAGGTGAAATGGCCAAATGATGTTTTCGTTGAGGGTAAAAAAATATCAGGAATATTGTTTGAAAAAGGACCTCAAGATTATTGGGTCATGGGTATCGGAATTAATATTTCCAAAGTGCCAACACTTCTAAATCCGATGTATCAAATAACATCTCTTGCTGATTTTGGGGTAACAACGGATAGAACGAAAGTTTTAAAAATTCTAGTGAAACAATTTGACTTTTTAAAAACTCAATATGAAAAATACGGCTATTCGTATATTAAATCGTTATGGCTTGACAACGCTTATAATCGTGGTAAAAAAGTGACCATAAAACAACACGATAGAAAAATAGAGGGTGTTTTATTTGATTTGGATGCAAACGGCGGACTTATATTAAAAACACACGATGGAGAAAAACACATGATCGCCGGTGATTTATTTATAAGAGAAAAAAATGACTAAAAAGAATGAGGGGCTATACTTTGTGTTGCTTGGTGGTGCTGATGAAATCGGCATGAATATGTACGCATACTGCGTCAATAATAAATGGATTGTTGTTGACGCAGGTTATGGCTTTCTAAATGATGACTATCCCGGTATAGAAATGTGTTATGCTTCTCCCGAATTTTTAAAAGAATTTTCAGGAGATATTGAAGCTCTTTTTATTACCCATGCCCATGAAGATCACATGGGTGCAGTGGCACAAGTTTGGCCTTCCTTACAATGTCCGGTTTATGCCACACCGTTTGCAGTAGGTTTGATAACGGAACGTTTAAAAGAATATAAAATGGAAGATATTGTACCACTTCAAATTGTTCATGCGGGTGAAACCATTAAAACAACATCTTTTGAGGTTAAATTTGTCTCATTGGTACATTCCGTCCCAGAAACTTGTGGTTTGTTCATTAAAAGCGAATATGCAAACATATTTCATGCAACAGATTGGCGCATGGATGAAGGAAAATTAGGCAACGCTGTGTTTGATAGCAAAAGCTTGGAAGAAGCTTCAAAAGAGGGAATAGATATGTTTGTTTGCGATTCGACGAATGTTTTATTGGATCATGAGCAACCAAGCGAATTAGATATTAGGAAAAATTTAATTAACCTTATTCCAAACATTAAAGGTGGCCTTGTGGCGACATGTTTTGCTTCAAATATTACACGTTTGGAAAGCCTTGTTTTAGCAGCTGATGCGGCGGGAAGGACGCCGATTTTGCTCGGCCGTAGCCTGCAGACAAATGTCCGCATAGCCAAAGAGTGTGGCTATTTTAAGGATACACCACGAACGTATTTGCCAGAAGAAGCTTCTAACCTGACATCTGATAAAGCACTTTATATCTGCACAGGCTCTCAGGCCAATTATCGTAGTGCCTTAAGTATTATTGCGAAAGGTGAAAGTAAATATGTTAAACTGGATAAAAACGATACGGTCATCTTTTCCTCAAAAATCATTCCAGGAAATGAAGACAAAATAGAACATATGCAGGAACAAATGATTGCAGATGGGGTGAATGTTATCACGGAAGAAACGGCGCAGATTCATACGTCAGGTCACCCGTCAAAAGATGAACTCAAACAAATGTACGAGCTATTGAAACCGAAAATTGTTTTTCCGGTTCATGGCGACAAGCGTTTTATCCGCGAACATAAACGTTTTGCTTCATCTTGTGGTGTTTCAGAAGTCTGCTCAGGAAAAAACGGCGATGTGTTCAAGCTTTTAGATGGTAAACTCGAAAAGGTGGAAGAAGTTTTTTCAGATGTCATCGGTGTTGATAGAGGACGTAGTGTTTCACTTTCTTCTGAGCTCATTAAAAATCGTCGGCGTATTGCCTATAATTGCAGTTTGTTCATCTCAGTACTCATTTCTGCGGACAATCGCTTGCTTGACTTGAAAATAACCTCAATCGACATTTTGGAAGAGCAGGAATGGGAAAAATTAGCGCAGGAAACAAAAGAAAAAGTTTTTCATGTGCTTGATAAAGAAATTCAAGAAAAAGGCTTAACATCAAGCGTCAAAGATCAGATAAAAGCAAGAATAAGAAAAGAAATTTTTAAAGCGACAGATATTAAGCCGGTCACAATACTACATATTTTTAAACAAGGAGAAAATCAATGTCAGTAACCCCAAAAAAATTAAAAAAAGGTGACAAGGTAATGATTGTCGCTCCTGCGCGGGGCTTAAAGCTTATAGGAGCTGATTGCCGAAAGATTGCTGAAGAACGCTTAAAAAGTTTAGGCCTGAGTGTTGTTTTTGCCAACAACACAACAGATGAAAACTTTGATATGCTTGGCTCAGCCTGCCCTGAAAAGCGTGCCGCAGACATCAATCAGGCGTTCGCTGATAAGTCCGTGAAAGCTGTTTTAACGGTCATCGGTGGGTTTAATTCAAACGAAATCTTAAAATATCTTGATTATGATGCCATTAAGGAAAATCCTAAGATTTTTATGGGTTTTTCGGATATTACGGCTCTTCATGCAGCACTCTATGCAAAGGCAGATCTTACCACATATTATGGCCCTCATTATAGCTCACTTGGTATGTTAAAGGGGTGCGAATATACTTTTGATAATGCAATTAAAATGCTTTTTGAAGAAGGTGAAAAAGAATTGCTGCCCTCTAAAGAATGGAGCGATGATTTATGGTTTTTAGACCAAGAAAATCGTGAATTTAATCAAAACGAGGGATGGTGGCAAATACAAAAACATAATGCTGAAGGTACCATTTTAGGAGGCAATCTGTGCACATTCATTCTGCAGTTAGGCACACCTTTTCGTCCCAAATTTGAAAAAGATACAATCCTCTTTATAGAAGATGATGAAATGTCCAACCTTGCAACTTTTGATCGCAATTTACAGGCTTTAATCAACCAAGAAGATTTTAAAAATGTTAAAGGCCTCATCATCGGGCGTTTTCAAAAGGGTTCTAAAGTCACAAGAGAAGGTTTGGAATTTATATTAAAGAAGATTGAGCTCAAAAATATGCCGATTATCGCAAATGTTGATATTGGGCATACGACGCCAATCGCAACGATACCCTTAGGTGGATATGCCCATATTGAAGATGGGAGAATTTTTATCAAAGATTAAAGATAAATATTTCAAGTTTGTAACATAATATCAGAAAAATTTAAAAAAAGAACTTGCAAAAAATAAAAAACAAGACTAAAGTCTATAACATATTGTTCTAGTTTATTCGGGCAATATTGAAAAGATTAAATTCTATTGAAACTTTATAAAGGAAATTCATATGAAAAAAACTTTATTACTTGCTGGTGTTGCTAGCATTTTTGCTTTGAATGCACAAGCTTTGGAATTAACACCTTATGTCGGTGCTGATTATAATCTTAACTTCATCAATAAAGCCTCATTCTTAGATGGTGCTGTTCCGGGGAAATATCATTCAGGTTCAATCGTTGCTGGTACAAAAGTTTCGCCTTATGCTGCTGTTGAAGCTTTCGGTGAACTTTCTCAACATAAAAACAAAAAAGCAGTTCATGGAGAATACGCCGCATATGGTCTCGATGCTTTTGGTATCTTGCCTTTAGGTTGCTATGGTGAATGGGAAGTTTTGGGTACAGCTGGTATCGGTCGTTACAGATTCGAAGATAAATTAAAACCACATCTGGGCCACGAAACATTCCATATTTGGGGTTACCGTTTGGGTGCTGGTGTTCAGTACAATATTACTGAAAACTGGGGCTTAAGAGCGATGTATCGTCATATTGCTTTCGTCAATAAAACAATTAGAGGCTTTGATACATTGTCATTCGGCGTTCGTTACGCTTTCTAATTGAATGCCCAAATAAGATAAAAACACCGACAAATACGCCGGTGTTTTTTTTATTGTATATTAACTTATCTGTGATATAAGAAAACATATAAGTTTTTTGAAAGGGAAAATATATGAAAAAAACATTTTTTCTGATACTGTTGGCCTGCGTACTAATAAGTCTTTCAGTTTTAGCACAAACATCAACACCACAAGAACAAAGTTCAAGCGATGGCCACGTTCTGCAAAGTATTCATCCTTATGAACTGAGTTCAAAAGCTGGAAAGTAGGGGGTAAAAATGAAAAGAATAAATGAATATGGACGTTCTTTTGCAGAAATTCTTGGGGTGCTTGGAATTATAGGGGTTTTAAGCGTGGGCGGCATAGCAGGTTACACAAAGGCAATGTATAAACTCCAGATGCACAAAACAATCAGTTTTGTTTCAGATGCGCTTTTTAATTATAATCTATTTATTAAACGTGACATCAAAGGTTATCCAAGTGTCACAAGCAAGATGGCTGAAAATGCAAAAAAATTCGACCTTCTGCCGGATTGTAAACCTGAAGTATCAGCTTTGGGGGGCAGTAATTATCAAGTTTGTCGAGCACCTTTAGGAGAAATATATCCGCGCTTTTATGAAACTTCTGTGGCTGAAGGGCATCAATATACATATATGCTTTATGTCACATTTCTGAAAAATTATCGTCAAGCCTGTTCGGATTTCCTGACACAAAATTGGGACAGAGTAGTGCCTGATAAATTATGGAAAAAGGGTCGCCTGTGGATCGTCTCAAACACAAAAGAAGAAGTTTTATATGGTGGCAGTACCAAAAAACTTGACTTGGCAAGCATAGGAAATGCGTGCGAAAATGTTTGTTCAGATACTACTTATTGTACAGTTGTATTCGATTTTGCAACGATAAGATAAAAGTTTATTGAATTTTATAGAAAAATACGTCATTTAGGAATGGCGTACTTTTCTCGTTTTAAGATGTTTCACGTGAAACATCTTATATATTTATAAGAAAAATCATATATTTAGAAAGCAAAAAATGTTCTTTACATATGAAAAGCTTTGTTCTATTTTAATCAAATTGAAGTTAAATAAGGAAAATAAACAATGACGGCGATCTTAAAGCAAATTCGCAAAACATTTTTGGACTACTTTGAAAAAAACGGACACACCATTGTGCCATCTTCGTCTTTGGTACCTAATAATGACCCGACGTTGATGTTTACAAACTCTGGTATGGTGCAATTTAAAAACATTTTTACGGGTAATGAAACGCGTCCGTACACACGTGCGGCAACGGCCCAGAAATCTGTGCGTGCCGGGGGTAAGCATAATGACTTGGATAGTGTCGGTTATGATGTGCGCCATCATACTTTTTTTGAAATGCTTGGCAACTTTTCTTTCGGCGATTACTTTAAACAAGAGGCTATTTTTTATGCTTGGGAGCTCGTGACAAAAGAGTTCGGGATCCCAAAAGAAAAGTTAGCGGTCACGGTTTTTCATACGGATGATGTGGCGCGCAATCTTTGGAAAAAGATTTCAGGTTTACCTGATGACCGCATCATCGGCATAGCAACTAAAGATAACTTCTGGCAAATGGGTGATACAGGACCTTGCGGCTATTGTTCAGAAATTTTTTATGATCACGGACCGGAAGTTTTCGGCGATTTGCCCGGCACAAAAGATGAAGATGGTGACCGCTGGATCGAAATTTGGAATTTGGTGTTTGATGAGTTTGAAGACTTGCCTTCCGGTGAACGTATCAACTTAAAAAAACGTTGCATTGATACAGGTATGGGTTTAGAGCGTATCACAGCGATTTTGCAAGGTGTTCACTCGAACTATGATATTGACTTGTTTCAAAACCTGACAACGGACCTGTGCAAATTAGCAGGTACAGACAAAGACAACAAAGCATTCACATCATCGTATAATGTGATTACGGATCACCTGCGTTCGACGGCATTTTTGATTGCGGATGGTGTTTTGCCGTCAAATGAGGGCAGGGGTTATGTGCTTCGCCGCATTATGAGAAGAGCTATGCGCCACATTTATATGTTGGGAGTGCATGAACCGCTTTTGTATAAACTTTTACCATCGCTTCAGCGTGAAATGGGCGAAGCTTATCCTGAATTGTTGCGTTATGATGCGTTGATTAAGGAAACAATAAAGGCTGAAGAGCTTCGCTTTGGTAAAACACTTGCAACTGGTATGAAACTCTTAGATGAACAAACATCTGACTTAGGTGCCGGTTCTGTTTTAAGCGGTGAGACAGCATTTAAGCTTTATGATACATATGGTTTTCCGCTTGATTTAACTCAAGATGCCCTAAAGTCTAAACATATTGAAGTGGATACGGATGGTTTTAATAAGGCGATGGAAGAACAAAAAAAATTGGCGCGTCAAAATTGGGCTGGTTCAGGTGATGAGGGCACAGAAAAAGTTTGGTTTGAACTTCATGAAAAATTAGGTGCAACAGATTTCTTAGGTTATAAAACATTAAGAGCAGATTGTGTTATTACGGCACTTGTGGAGAATGGGCAAGCAGTAAATGAGATTGATTCGGGTGAATTCTATTTAGTCGCTAATCAAACCCCGTTTTATGGCGAATGTGGCGGACAAGTCGGTGATACCGGAAGGATTATTAGTAAAGATTTTGAAATTGAAGTAACAGATGCCAAGCGCAAGCTGGATAATGTTTTTGTGCATGTATGCAAGATGATCAAAGGCTCTGTTAAGGTTGGTGATGTGGCTTCATTTGCTGTTGATGAAAAACGCCGTAAACAAATTTGTGCCAACCACTCGGTGACGCACCTGGTGCATAAAGCACTCCGCACAATTTTGGGCGATCACGTGGTACAAAAAGGTTCACTTGTGGCACCCGATCGCATGCGCTTTGATATCTCTCATCCAAAGCAAATTACGGCAGAAGAAATTCGCACAGTTGAAGATATGGTCAATGCCTCCATCAGAGAAAACTACCACGTCAACACGGTTTTGATGAACAAAGATGATGCCGTGGCAACAGGCGCGATGGCTTTGTTCGGTGAAAAATACGGAGATGAAGTTCGAGTCGTTAAAATGGAAAAAAACGGCGAAGTTTATAGTGAAGAGCTTTGTGGTGGCACGCACGTTTGCGATACGGGTGATATCGGTTATTTTCATATTCTATCAGAATCAGCCGTGGCGGCAGGTGTTCGCCGCTTAGAGTGCCTCACAGGGGCGGCTGCCGAAAATTTTGAACACGGTTTGGAAGATAAATTGAATGGCATTTGCTTAAGCCTTAAAACAAACATCAATGATTTGGAACAACGCATTTCAAATCTCATAGAAGAGCGCAAGAAGTTAGAACAGGATGTTTTGGATTTGAAAAAACAAATGATAGGCTCCAAAAGTGGCTCTTCAAATAATGTTGAACAGGTTAACGGTATCAACTTTGTCGGAAAAGTGGTGTCTGGTGTTCATCCCAAAGAATTAAAAGCTTTTGTTGATGAAATTGAACAAAGCATTAAGTCAGGCGTTGTTCTTTTGGCCTCCGATAAAGATGATAAAGCATCCATTGTTGTCGGTGTGACAAAAGACCTGACAGATAAATATTCAGCTGTTGATTTGGTTAAATTAGCCGCATCTGTGGTCGGCGGATCAGGTGGCGGCGGCAGACCGGATATGGCACAAGCCGGTGGTTCGGATGCCTCAAAATTAAATGAAGCGATTGAAAAAGTGAAAGCAGTACTATAAGTGACATTATTTCAAATTTTCATCGGATTTTTATTGTTACTCTCATGGGCGGGCAGGCCGATTCTATATCGGCCGGCGGCAAAATATTTTCCGCCTAAAATGTCATCTGCTTTTACAAGCACCTGGTTGATGCTTGGGCTTTTGTTCAGTTTCCCGTTTTTAGGATGTTTGCTCTTAGATGATTGGAAAGGAATCTTACTGTCTCCATTTGTTTTAATTAGTATTTATAAAGGCGCAAGCTTGTTTTATTTAATTGAATTGCAACAGGTTGTAAATAAAGAAAGCACATCATCATCAGTTTTTTTAAGCTTTATTGCGCTGGCATTGGGGGCACTTGCGAACAACTTGTTTTTCGATGAAGGTTTAGGAATTATTAAAGTTTTATGCATTTTGGGTTTTGGGGTTTTAGGAGCAGCATTTTTAATGAAGGGTGATGCTAAAAGGCTTTCCCTAAAAGCTAAAATTGCTTTTGGTGTTGTAACCTTAATTATGGCCTCATATACGGTCTCTGACCATTTAGCTATACCTAAAATCGGTTGGTATGCGCATTTATTCGTTTCATCTGCCGTTATGTTTTTGGCAAGTTTAATACATGGTGTTTCAAAACAAGATTTTAAGAATATGTTTTTAAATCGCCAAATTGCTTATGCCGGCATATTCTACACCATTTCGGAATTTTTTGTGATTTACGCTTCTATTAATATTTTACCTGTTTCAATTGTTACAGTGTTCTTAAGGCTTTCGGTGCCTGTCGTGATGATATATTCAGCAGTTCGTTATCACGAACAAAGTTTAAAAAACCAAATAAGCTTTGCCTTGATTGCCATTTTGCTTGCTCTGCCGATAATTTTAATTAAGGAATAAAAAAAATCCATCGACAACAAAGTCGATGGATTTTTTTAGTGACGCTACTCTGCCGTTTCAAAGACATCTACCAGGTTTTGATAAAAAGGCAGATTCTTTTCAATCAAGACGCTTCGGTCAATGATCATCTGCGGCGGGGTGTGGCGATGTGTGATCAGTTCGCGTGCTTTCACTCTTTGAAGTGCAACATCAACCTCGCAGGGCACACAGACCATTTTGGTCGTATAGCCGTAAAGTTTGACATTTGCGAGCAGCTCACGATGGCACATAGGCGTACCACCATGGTCAAAGAAAATGTTTTTCTTCGCCTCAATCGCGCGTTTCAAAAGCTCATAGCCGGCAACTCTGGCAGGAATTTGCCATTTATTAAAAGCTTCAACATTGCCAATTGTTTGAATATCTTTTTGATATCCATCCATGGCTTCCATAATGCGATCGAAATCAAGCAAAAGGTAGGAGGCAAAATCTGCCCGGTGCTGACGGTAGTATGTGGATTTTCCAGAGCCAGGAATCCCAAGCATATGAACAATTTCGGGCTTTTTTTGAGACGGTATGGAAGATAGCATGCGTTCAAGCACATTCTCAAAAGCTTGTAAGGAGCTTTTATGTTCCTCAAAAGTGTAAGGAACAACCTCTGAAATGTTTGGAATTAAATCTTTTATCGTTAACATGCGCGTAAATCTATCATATATTGAAAACAGTGGCAAGAAAAAAATACAAAACAACAATTTTGTCATTTATTGTTGGAAAAGAGAACAAATCAGGCAAGTGAAGACACTTGGATTATTCGTATGTATATGATAAAGAAGGAAAAAATGTATATATAAAAGACTTGACAAAAGATAAGCGAGATGGTAATATACGCAAATAACAGCTATTAAAGAGATATGATTATGATAAAAATAAAAAAAGTCCTTGATGAAAAAGGTGTGCCTGGAAACTTAATTTATCATGCGCAAGCAGATAGAAATGAAGGTTCTAAGATAAACATTAGGCAGGGCTATATCGTTGATGACTGGTTCATCGATGAAGAAACTGAAGAAATCTTCGATAAAAAAGAGTTCGATATGATTATTAATCTGGATATTGAAGATTAGACTTAAAAAGGGAAGCCACTCTTGCCAATCGGCTGAGTGGCTTTCCTTAATTTAAAACTTTTTGACCGGAATTGACGTCATCAATGAGGGTTTCAAGCTCTTGCATATTATGCACCTCGGGGATCCACTTTAAGTCTTCCGGTAAGTCAGTTGTAAACTCGCTTCTGTAGCGCACAGGGTGCGCACCGACTTCAATGGCGGCATATTGATTATAGATTCGGTCATCAACCAAGATTGTTTCATCAGCTTTTAAGCCATATTCATGAAAACAGGCTTTGAGCATATCAACTTTTGCCGTGTCGCGCATAAACTGGCCATGCTGAACGCATTTGATGGTTAAAAAATCTTTAACCTCAGCAAGCAAATTGTTTAAGAACTTTGTTTTTGTTTCAACATCAAAGGTAGCAGATAATGTAAACTGTTTTAAGCCTTTATCATGAAAGCGCTTTAAGGCCTCAACCACCCCCGGATATAAGGGGCGGTTTGTAAAATATTCAAGATTATGGCAAAAATCATAATCAAGCTCATTGCCGAGTGTCGGGTGTGTTTTAAGCTCTAAAGCACCGTACTCTTTTTCAACAGGCAAAACTTTGGGCAAATCTTCCCATTTGATATCACCGTACATAGGTTTATACTTAGGATGTTCCGTTAAGAAGTGAAAATAAGCGTAGTTAATGTTGGCTAAAACGCCATCAACATCCCAAAAAATATTTTTAATCGTGGTCATTATTTTTTTGTTGTTTTCTTTTTTGCTGGAGCTTTTGCTTTAACGGGTTTTAAGACCTTTTCTTCTTTGCCTAATTCTTTTTTGACGATTTCATCAACAAGGCTTAACATAAAGCTTAAGAAAAGCATAACAGTTGCGCCGATGTATGTAATAAAGAAAATCCAAGAGTGTGGATAAATCGTCATCACTGAACGAGTGATGTGTGCCCAGCCGTCTAAAGTGAAAACCTGAAGAAGTGTTAAAGTTGCCTCAGACAATGTTGAAAAGTCTAAAAAGCGGATACCGAACATATTAACCGCCATGATGGCTGAAACGTATAAAACAACGCCATAAACCAAAACAAAAGCAACAAAGTTCGGCAAAAGCGAAACTGAAACATCAATAATGCGTTTAAGTTTTGAAAAACGGTTGATGTATTTTAAAAGCCTGAAGAGGCGGAAAGCTCTGAAAATGATGAACGGAGATGCAAAATCAAAAGATGAAAGTGTAACGATAAACAAATCAAAAGTATTCCAACGAGAGGCAAAAAAATCTTTATTATAAACAAAAAGCTTTAAACCCATTTCAACCATAAAAATGGCTAAACAAAGTCTATCTATTAAAAATAAAAGAGGACCAAAAGTATGTGCATATGCCGGAATAGCGAGAAGCCCTAATACAACAGAGTTAATGCAAATAAGAGCCATGATATACATATCAAAGCTTTTCGTTTCAATAAAAGCCTTCACCTTTCGTTTGTCGGCCACCAAAAAATTTTTCATATTTTTAACCTCTCTGATAAATTAAAGTTTGAAACATAATAAAGCTAAATTATAAAAAATACAAGCACTAATGTTGCAATAACGATAGCAGGTCCAAAAGCACCAGAACGTTCATGTTTGGCAAGGCATAAAAAGCCAAACAGCAATGCAGAACTTAAAATGAGTATCGGCACGTGATAAAAACCAATCCAAGCACCAACGGCAGATAAGAGTTTGATGTCACCTCCTCCAAAAGCATCAGGATGACGTTTAACCATAAAAAGCGTCGCTAAAACAGGAAGCGCATAGCCTACAGCAGCACCGAATGCGCTACAAAATGCAGGCGATAGAATAACAAAATCTGTTTCAGGGTGGATGGTTGCCGCGTAAATAAAGCCGATAATAAGCAAAGGAACAGTTAAGAGATCCGGTAACAAATAGATACGATTATCAATTTCATACAAAAGTAGCAAAATCCAAACAAGTGCAATGTAAAAATCAGACGGTAAGCATGAATGTGTAGCAAAAGTAAGAGAAGAGCATATAACACCCCAACCGATTGAACGCATCATGTATTTTTGTATGAGGGTTTGATAAGTACCGTTTTTTTTACGCTTTTGGCGTGAAACTTTTTTTGTGGGGGCAATAAGCCGATAAATGGCATAAGCCATAGTGGCGGGCATGAACTTTGCAAAACGCCTTGCCATATAAGGAATAAGAATACCGAAAAGAAAGCCAGATATAATGTAAAGCATAAAAAATTCTCCTTTTCTCATCTTTTTATCATGAAATAGTTAAAAAGTGCTTGAAATTTTAAAAATAAAGTTGTATGACATCCTCACTTTTGATTGACACCCCTGGAGGTCAGTTAAAAGAAAAACAACAATAATATAAGGATAAAAAATATGTCAAATATTACATTTAAAGCATTAAAGCGTGAGAAAGCAGGTAAGGGGGCAGCTCGTGCATGTCGTCGTGAGGGACGTGTTCCTGCCGTTATTTATGGCGGAAAGAAAGATCCCGTAATGATCAGCCTTGACCCCGTTGAACTTGAAAAAGCCTTAAATTTATCAGATCTGTTTGAGAGCGAAATCGTACTTGATATCGAAGGCAAAACAGAAAAGGTTAAGTGTCAGGATGTTCAGTTCCATCCGGTGACGGATATGCCGATTCACGTTGACTTTTTACGTTAAGAAGGTCAAAAAATGTTTTTAGTGGTCGGGCTTGGAAATCCGGGAACGGAATATCAAAATACCCGCCACAATGTCGGTTTTATGGCGGTCGATGAGATATGCGACCGCTATAAATTTTCACCTTTCAAGGCAAAATTTGACGGGCTAATTGCCGAAGGGCAAATAGGCTCTGAAAAAGTTTATCTCTTAAAGCCGCAGACGTTTATGAATTTATCGGGTAACTCAGTTGTTAAAGCCGCATTGTTTTATAAGATTTTACCGGAAAATATTGTTGTGATACATGATGATATTGACCTTTCACTTGGGCAGCTCAAAGCAAAGTGTGGCGGTGGTGCCGGTGGGCATAACGGTTTGAAAAGTATCGATTCGAATGTGACACCGAATTATAACAGAATTCGTATCGGTGTCGGTAGACCGCAAAACAAAGGTCCAGAGGTGATTGATTATGTGTTAGGGCACCTTTCAAAGGCTGATAAAGAAGTTTTACAAAAATCTTTTGAAACAGTTGCCGAGGCTGTCGAGGTTTTAATTGAAAATGGTATCGATTCGTGTTCGAATTTTTTAGGTATGAGCCAAGTGCATAAAAAATAATTTTTGTAACGGAGACTAAAAATATGGGTTTTAATTGTGGAATTGTCGGACTTCCAAATGTTGGTAAATCAACGCTTTTTAATGCATTAACACAAACAATTTCAGCGCAGGCCGCTAACTTTCCGTTTTGCACGATTGAGCCGAATACCGGACGTGTGGCCGTGCCGGACAGACGGCTTGATAAGTTGGTCGAAATGGTTCAGCCTAAAAATGTGGTGCCGACACAGCTTGAATTTGTGGATATCGCAGGGCTTGTGAAGGGGGCTTCCAAAGGTGAGGGTCTTGGCAACCAATTTTTGGCAAACATCAGAGAAACAGATGCGATTATTCATGTTTTGCGTTGTTTTGAAAATGACAATATTACGCACGTTGAAGGCTCGGTTGACCCGATAAGAGATGCGGAAATCGTTGAAACGGAATTGATGCTAGCAGATCTTGAAAGCTTGGAAAAACGTATTGAGCAGGTGATTAAAAAAGCACGCGGCGGAGATAAAGAAGCTCTTGTCCAAAAGGCTGTGATAGAGCCGATTATTGAAGCCTTAAAAGCAGGAAAGCCCGCAAGGACAGCTGCACCTGACGAAAAACAAAAGGACGAATATAAACAATATAAAATGCTTCAGCTTTTGACAGCAAAGCCTGTTTTGTATGTGTGTAATGTGGATGAAGAATCAGCCGCGAGTGGAAATAAGTTTTCTTTGAGTGTGTTTCAAAAAGCCGAGGCAGAAAATGCCAAAGCCGTGATTATTTCAGCCGAAATCGAATCAGAAGTGGCGCAACTTGAAGATGAAGCCGAGAAAAAAGAGTTTTTACAAACCCTTGGCCTGGAAGAAACCGGACTTTCAAAAATCATTAAAGCGGGTTATGAGCTTTTAGGGCTTCAAACATATTTTACGGCAGGTCCGAAAGAAGTTCGTGCATGGACGTTTTTGAAAGGCTACAAAGCACCTCAATGTGCCGGTATTATCCACTCGGATTTCGAACGCGGATTTATCAGGGCAGAAACAATTTCTTATGATGATTATGTCAAATTCGGTGGTGAGCAAGCTTGTAAAGAGGCCGGCAAAATCAGATCTGAAGGCAAAGATTATGTTGTTCAAGACGGCGATATTATGACGTTTTTATTTAACGTGTAAAAAAGCTCGCATAACACCTCATCAACAAAAAACCGTCCATGACGGACGGTTTTTTGTATTGGCGGGAGTGACGGGGCTCTTCTTGAGAGTTGACGCTCTCTTCGGTCACTTGTTTTGTAATGTTTGAAGCAGTCGCTTATCGCTTCTTTTCAAACAAACAAAACTGCGCCATTTGCGGTAAAAAATGCCATTAAGGGCATTTTTTATCCTCATGCCCGCTTCCTACGGTCGCGGATCCTCGTTCCACCACTCTTATCAACACAAAAAGCCCCGCTTAAAAGCGAGGCTTTCGTGTTGGCGGGAGTGACGGGGCTCGGACCCGCGACCTTCTGCGTGACAGGCAGACGCTCTAACCAGCTGAGCTACACCCCCAAAAGATGAAGTTCTTATACATAACAAAAAAAACAAATGCAAGACTTTTTTTAAAAAATTTATAAAAAATTTATAAAGTGTGGATATAACCCACTAAGACTAGTCGCAAAAGAGTATAACTTGATTATCTACTTGCAAAAAATGTAAATTTGAGGCAAGCTGTCAAAAAATTAAAAGAAAGTTTTAGAAAATGAACTTTAAACGTGCAAGAGCAAAGGCAAAACGTATCAGACAAGAGAGAACACTTTTATTTGTCTATGCTATCGCCGTGACAACGGCTCTGCTTGTTTATGTGTATAACAATAACAGTGTAAAAGCCTCAATTTCAGGAGATGAAGAGCTTGTTGATGTCATGCCTGAACAACTGGACTATACACAGGAAGAAGCGTTCTCTTTAGAAGATGATTTAAAACTTGTGACCGAAGAAGTGAACGCGCCTCAAACTCTAGAAGCTGAAGAAGAGCAAGAGATGCAGGGCGCCGAAGAATTGATTACGCCGAAGACGATAGGTATTAACGAAGAAGTTATAACAGTTGAAAAGGGAGATACTTTTATTAGCATCTTAACGAAACTAGGGCTTGAGTATGCAGAAGCAACTAATATTTATTCAGCATATAAAAAAGTTTATGATGCACGCAATGTTAAAATCGGTCAGATCTTGAATATTTCTTCTGTGACGGACAGTAAATACAATGATATGGTTTCCATCACAAAAATCGTGACAGAACCTGTGAACGGTACACGTTATATTGTTGAGAAAAACGCTGAAGGAAAATATGAAGCCAGAATCGAGCAGGATGACCTGAAGGAAGAAATAAAAACGATAAGAGGTACAATTAACGGAACTGTCGCAGGTTCAATGAGAGCTTCTGGCGTGCCGAACAATATTGTTGGCAATTTTATTAATATTTTTTCATTTAGCGTTGATTTTAGAAGGGATGTGAGAGCTGGAGATAAGTTTGAAGTCCGTTATGAAAGAAAATTAGCACCGAATGGAAATGTTGTTAAGACGGGTGATATTATATATGCCGAATTGACGCTAGGTAAAACAAAAATAACGCTTTATCGTTTTAAGGACGGTTCAGGTTCGGTAGATTATTATGATGAAAATGGGCTAGCCCTAAAAAAAAGCCTGGATAGGAAGCCATTGGAGTATAAAAAAGCTCGTGTCTCTTCAAAATTCGGCACACGTTTTCATCCAATTTTAAAACAATATCGAATGCACGCCGGTGTGGATTATGCAGCCCCCCAAGGCACAAAAGTTTATGCCGCCGGTGATGGCACGGTGACATCAGCCAAATGGGTCAACGGATACGGCAACTATATTACAATTCGTCATAATTCTGAATACTCAACAGGTTATGGTCATCTTAAATCATACGCGAAAGCGATTAAACCAGGTATGCGAGTGAAGCAGGGTCAAGTGATTGCTTATGTCGGTTCTACAGGACGTTCAACAGGACCACATTTGCACTTTGAAATTATTAAGAGTGGTAAAAAAGTTGATCCTTTAAAAATCAAAGCAGCCACAGGTGAAAATTTAAGTGGGCAGAATTTAAAAGACTTTAAAAAAATGGTTGAGAAAATCAAAAACGGTGATGTTAAAGAAACAAAAATTGCTGAAAAGGCAACCGATCAAGCAGCCAATTAAAATTTCGTAAAACCTGAGATATTATATTGACAGCTTTTGATATGCTGTGTATTGTGACTTCAAAATCAACATTTTATAAAGGAGACTTCTCATGGAACTTAAAGGTTCTAAAACAGAGCAAAACTTAAAAGATGCTTTTGCCGGCGAATCACAAGCGCGTAACAAATATACATACTATGCATCTAAGGCAAAAAAAGAGGGTTACAACATTATTGCAGCTAAATTTGAAGAAACAGCCAATAATGAAAAAGAACATGCTAAGATTTGGTTCAAATTACTCCATGGTGGTGAAGTTCCATCAACGGTGGAAAATTTAAAAGATGCGGCCTCGGGTGAAAATTTTGAATGGACGAATATGTACGAACGTATGGCTCGTGAAGCACGAGAAGAAGGTTTTGACAAGATCGCAAAACTTTTTGAGATGGTCGGGCAGATTGAAAAGGGACATGAAGAAAGATATCAAGCCTTGCTCGATTCATTATGTGAAGGCAAAATCTTCGAAAGACCAACAAAAGTTGTTTGGGAGTGTGCAAATTGCGGTCATCGTATTGAGAGTCCGAAAGCACCTGAAAAATGCCCTGTTTGCGACCATCCGCAAGCCTATTTCTTTGAGCTGCAGGAAAAATTTTAAACCGATTTTATGCGTCAATCAAAACGACCGCCATTTTTTATGGTGGTTTTTTTTATCGAAAGATCTAAGGCTGAGCAATATTTTGAGCAAGCTCTTGAGCAAGTTCTGATATAAGTTTGCTTTGTGCTTGAACGTACGAAGCATAAGTTTTGCCAGTATCAGTTTGAAATTTGAAATCAGATTGTTTTAAAATTGTTCCATCTGATGACGTAATTTGCCATGTACCGCTTAACACAGCATTTTCTTTGAAATAACCTGTCATTTTTTCGATGTTTAACTTGACAATGTAATTTGCTTTTGTGCCGAAAATAAGAGGTTTGACAGTCGCATTCGGAAAAGATTTTTGCAGGTCTTCAATAAGGGTGTTTTGTATCATTGTCTCCAAACCAGAAGCCCAGCGATTAAACTCCGAAATTTTGAGCTGAGGAGTGTTTTTCTGTTGCAAAACAATTTGCGGTTTTTGAAGATAGTCCGGCACAAGGACATCATAAACGGCAATATCTATTTTTTTAGGGGAAGGAATATATTTCTGTGGCAAGCTTTCAAGCAAATAAAACCGACTGTTTGGTGTAGAAAACAAACAAGCTGAAAGAACAAAAGGAGCAAAATAGATTAAAAACTTTTTCATGGAATCATTCCTTTTTACCTTTAATAAGAGAATCAGGATGTCGCTCTAAATAATCTGCGAGATTCTGTAATGATTTAGCCGCACCTGAGACATCTTTCAAGGTTTGATTTATTTGGTTTAAGCTTTGATCTGTCTGCGGCAATGATTTGTTGAAGTAATTACTTAATTTTTTACCGACGTTTGTGTAAGTATCTAAAAGTAAAGGTAAGTCACTTTCAAGTTTAGAAAGAACATTATCAAATCGCCAAATAATTTGTTTTAGGGGCAAATCTTGTATGCCGCGTGCCAAGTTTCCAAAGGCAGATAATGTTGTCGGAATCTCTAAATATTCCTCCGACCTGGCTTCGGGGTTTTCGTGATATATAGGTTCTGAATTCGGATCCATAAACAAATCAATCATCAACTGTCCGGTAAGCAAATTTTGTGTATCAAGGCGTGCACGCAAGCCTTTAGCAATAAGCATTTGAAGAAAATCACGACGGCTAGACGAATCATCAAAGGTCATATGGCTGAAGTCATTATCCTGTAAAAAGCGAATATAAACCGGAATACTGAACTCTAGTGTTTTGGGATCGGTTTTGATTTCAATTTTCACAACTTTTCCGACCATAACACCTTCATACACCACAGGAGAACCAACATTGAGGCCACTAATCGATTCGCTAAAATAAAGGACGACCAAATGAGAATTATTTAGCATATACCGCTCAACCAAATTTTTAACAATTAACCCTGTTAAAAGTGCTAAGCCGATAATCATAAAAATGGCAATAGTTTTCTTATTCGGTTCTTTTTTCATGTTCTTTTCCTCGTGTTAAAAATTGAGCAATGCGTTCGTTGGGCGGATTTTTTAATAATACATGTGGATTACCCAGACCGGTAATGGTTTTTGTTGTGGCATCTAAATAAATCGAATTGTTAGCAATGGTAAAAATAGATTGCAATTCATGTGTGACAACAACTAATGTGGTTCCCAAATTGGCGTTGATTTCAAGCATCAATTCATCAAGGCGTGCGGAACTGACAGGATCAAGACCAGCAGAAGGCTCGTCAAAATAAACGATTTGAGGATCAAGAGCCAAAGCTCTAGCCAATCCTGCTCGTTTTTTCATACCGCCACTAATTTCAGAAGGGTAATAATCTTCATAACCGCTTAAACCGACCAGTGAGAGCTTTAGGTGCACTAAATCATCGATGGTTTGTTTTGAATAGTTGCTATATTGTGTTAAAGGCATAGCAACGTTTTCCGCTAAAGTCATCGATGAAAATAACGCACCACTTTGATATAAAATACCTGTTTTTTGCCGTAGCTCAAGTTGTCTTTCATACGATGCTCGATTAAAGTCAACACCAAACAAATCAAAAGAGCCTTCAAGTGGTAGCATTAAACCCGTCAAAACTTTGAGTAAACTGCTTTTTCCACAACCTGACCCCCCCATGATAACAAAAATATCCTTTTGTTTAACAGCAAAATCAGCATTTTTTAAAAGCACTTTCGAACCATATCCGACTGATAAATTTTTGGTAAGGATAACGTTATTCATCATACACCGATCCTTTGTAAACAAAAAGTGATGATGCCGGTTGCGATAATCATCCAAACGATACCATAAACAACGGCTTGTGTGGTGGAAAGACCGACACTGTTTGCATTACGCCCACAGTTTATGCCAAAATAACAACCTGAGAGAGCAATGATAAAGCCGAATATGAAAGCATGGAATAAACCAACAAGAAAGTGTTTCAAGATCCAAGCATTGTAAGCATATCTAAAATATTCACTATAAGGAATATCAAGAGCTAAAACACCGACGGCAGCTCCGCCCAAAATACCCGCAAAATCGGCAAACATGGTCAGTATCGGCATAGTGATAACCAATGCTTTTAGGCGCGGTAAAACCAAAAACTCTTCCGTTTTAATACCCATTGTTTTTAAGGCATCAATTTCTTCATTGACTTGCATTGTACCGATTGTTGCTGCAAAAGCAGCACCGGTGCGACCGGCCATAATGATGCCGACCATGATGGCGCCCATAATGCGCGTCATTCCGATTGTAACTAAGCTTGCAACATAAACTTGGGCTCCGAAAGTTTGGAGTTGAACGGCACCGACAAATGCCAAAATAAGTCCGACCATAAAGCTGATTAAAAGAACAATAGGTAAAGCCTTTGGTCCGCAATCTTGTAAGGTAAATAAAAAATCAACATGGCGGAAAACAGGTTTTTGAAAAGGTGCCAAAAAAAATGTTTTCAAATTAGAAAAGGCAAAAGAAGCCCCTTTCATAAAAGTATGATAGACATCTAAAATAAAACCGCCGAACATATCCAAAAAATTACTTTGTTGTAATTTTATTTTTTCCTTAACAGGAGGTACGGCAAGAGAAAGTTTTAAAAGCTTATCGGCACCTGAGGGTAAATTTACCATTGAAAAATTGATATTTCGAGAAAGGGCGAACTGATATAACCTTAAAAGAACAATCAAAAAAGAAGAATCCCACGCACTTAAGGTCTGAGCATCAACTTTAATTTCTTTTAAGGTATGCTTGTGGATTGTTTCAAACAACAAAACAGGCAAATCTTTTTTAAGATACTTACCCTTAAAAGTAACGGTTAGAATACCGTTTGATGTTTGATAATCAATATTTTCCATTACCTTAAATATAAGAACGGATTAAAATAATGTCAAAGAAAAACAGGCAATCGCACACAAAAAAGCATCTTATTCAAAGATGCTTCTTAAAAATAATATCTCTCTTGGTTTGTGTCGAGTTGATGTAAGAGATGTTTTTTTACTTTTTTGCATTTCTAAGTATTCGTCAGTATCATCAACACCATCGGGAGTAAAGTGTTTAAAATCGGTAAGTTTACCATATGGTGTATAGTAACATATTTTATCAGGAATATTATTAAGGCAGAAAAACAATTTGATTGAATACATTTTCTAAAAAGAAAAGACATGTAAAACAGATGATAAGCGTGAAAACCGGTGTGGTAAACCAACCTGTAACGATTTTACCAGTGATAGACCAGTTTATTCCGTGTCCGCCTTTAATCAACCCAATTCCCAAAATAGCTCCGATAACAGCTTGTGTGCTTGAAACAGGCACCAAAGGTAACGCCGGCAAAGATAGGGTATGTAAGGCATTTTGAAGTGTAGACGATGAAAAGACAAACAGAACGACAGCTTGTGAGAAAACAATAACGAAAGCAATAAAAGGAGATAATTTCATTAAGTGAGTGCCAATAGTTGCCATCACTTTTTGAGAATAGGTAAAAATTCCGATTGAAATAGCAAGACCACCCAAGAAAAAGAGTATCTGTGCAGGGTTAAAAGTAAAAAAACCGATTTTTACGCTTTCAAAGGGAGCAGAGTCTACAAAGACCCCCATAACATTGGCAATATTGTTTGCACCCAGTGCATAAGTACAAAAGGCACCGGATAAAATAAGGCCAAGTCTTAAGAGCTGGTGTTGCATAAGGACATGGATATGGCATTTATTGATAAGATTTTTTAAGGTAAAATACAACAAAATAGCAATGCCTGCCGACAGAAACGGACAAATGACCCAACCGGATATGATTTTAAGCAAAATTGTTATGTTTGTCTGTTTGCCGGTGTAGAGATTCCAACCGATTATTCCACCGACGATAGCTTGAGATGTAGATGTGGTTAGGCCGGTTTTGGCCATAAAATAAACGGTTACAGCGGCAGATAAAGCAACCATAAAAGAGCCCGCCAAAGCATTGACATCTCCCAGTTTTGTGAGTGTTTCTGTTGTACCGGAGCCGCCGAAAACGGCACCACAAATGATAAAAAATGAAGCAATGAATGCGGCAGTTTTAAATTTAAGCATTTTAGATCCAACTGCTGCACCGAAAATATTGGATACATCATTGGCACCTAATGACCACCCTAAAAATAAACCGCTTGATAAAAAGAAGAGGTAGGTTAGGCTCATATTTAAATATCCCGTTTAATAACATAAATAAGAAGCTGATCGACACAGTTTTCGGCTAAGTCGGCAATATCAGCCACTTCACTTAAAAATGTTTTTAACTGTAATTTATGTGCCAATTCCATATCAGATGCAAAAATCGCCTCCTTTAATTTAGCGGTTGTTTTATCGGATTCGTGCTCAAGCAAATAAACCTTTTTCGAATAGTTACGCACAGCAGAGAAATCCTTAAAAAAAGCACGTGATGCAAAAGCAAGATTTTCAGCACATTCGCAAACTTCATCCACAAGCTCTTTAAGTTGTTCATGATATATCTTCGGAACATCAGGATCTTCAATATAAAATTGGTGAGCAACTTCATCAAATTCGTTGATGACCTTATCAAGATTTTCAACGAGTTCTAAAACATCACCTCTAAAATCAGGAATAAGATTTTGCGCATATAAACTGCTTTCAATGTCACGTCTCAAAACATCAGCGTCATGCTCAATAATTTTAATTTCCTTGCTGAGTTTGCGATAATTTAAACTACGTTTTTCTTGCAAAAATAGACGGACGGCTTTTTTAAAAACCATAGATATTTCAACGATTTTATCATGAAGTTCGTCTATTTTATGCTCTAATTCTTTCGTGTGAGCGAAGAGTGCAACCTTAACATTAAACATTTTAATGCCTTTCTTTTTTTTGTTATCATCTTTCTATTTTAACTTGTCAATTATGAAAAAAGAGTATAAATTACACTCGTTTTTTAATTACGTCATTTTAAAGAAAGGTAAAACATGAAAAACTCATTATACATTTCAGTTTTGGCACTTGTTGTGTCTGTTTTGACGGCTTTTTGCTGTTTCTTTGGCTGCTGTGAACATAAAGCGAAAATACCTGCTGTGACCGGTTTAGATGTTGCAGAACTTCGTGTTGCGCTTGAAAATCATCCGGAGATGATTATCAGTGCTCTACAAAGATATGAGCAAGTTCAACGTGAAGCTCAATTGCAAGAGGCTTCCCGTTTGTTCAAAACAAATATTGAAGCGTTGAATAATAATGCAAATTCACCATTTGTTGGTCCTAAAGATGCTAAAATTGTTTTAGTTGAGTTCTTTGATTTTTCTTGTGGCTATTGCAAGAGATTGGCACCGGCTGTTGAAGAAATCGTTAAAAAGAACCCTGATGTTAAAGTTGTGTTCAAGCCGATCACATTTGTATCTCCGATTTCAAAATATGCTGCTCAAGCGGCACTTGCTGCGAGTGAGCAAGGAAAATTTATGGAAATGTACACTGTTATGCTCGGTGCTGAAGGAAGATTGACAGAGGAAACGATCAATGCTATGGCCGAGAAAATCGGTTTGGATATGAAAAAATTCAAGGCTGACGTTACTTCTGAAAAAGTTCAGAACGCAATCAAGGAAGTGTCTGATTTAGCCAACAAGCTTCAAATCCGTGGCGTTCCAACGCTTGTTTTGAACGGCACACAAATTCAAGTTGTTGATGAAGCCGGTATTCAGGCTGAAATTGACAGATTGAAATAAATATCTGATTTCGGATTTTATAAAAACCCGTGAGTTTTACTTGCGGGTTATTTTTAATTAAAATACAGAGATGGTAAAAAATTGCGAAAAAAAACAAAAAATAAATTGATTCCTGATCAAAACTAAAATACACTTGCAGGCGAAGTCAGATGTTGAAAGTCTGCCTTTTTGAACTTTGTTCAAATCACAAAACATGTTTAAATTAAATTGAAAGGAATTTTCATGAAATATTCAAATACAGCTATTACTCAGCTTACACGCTGGTATAAGCAAGTTTTGATAAAGTGTGCGATTTTGAACGCCGCTATTTTGGTAGGCGTCGCACCAGTTATGGCTGCTGATTATGACAGTTCTGCAACAGTAGCAACGAACTTAACTAATTTTCATAACGCCATCTCAGGTAGTGGGACATATAGTACGGATTTAGGTGCCGGAACAATTACTATTGATTCGACTTTTGCCACAGACAATCCTAAAACAACGCGTGATGCTTTAGCTCAATTGTTGGGTGGAAGTTCTGATAGTGCGACTTATGCCGTTACAACAACTGCTGTTGGTGACTATGTTAATTTGACAGGTGGTACGATTTCAAAGACGACATTAGGTGTTGATTTATCGCAAGGATTGGTCGCTTCTGATCCATATAACGGAACAAATTATATTTCAGCTGCAACTTCTATGGCTAATGCCGATGTTTTATTAGATACTAAAATGAAATCTATTGCTGATGTTGTTGGTGATTCCAGCAGCGGTTTAGTTAAAGGTGTTTCTGATAATGCAAGCGCAATCAGCACATTACAAACAACAGTTGCCGGCAAGCAAGATGCTTTAACTGCCGGTAGCGGAATTTCTATTACCGGTAACACTATTTCTGTTAGCGGTGTGACATCTGCCATGATTGAAGACGGGACTATTCAAACCATTGATATCAATGATTCTGCTATTACAACAAATAAAATTAATAACGGTGCCGTTACAACAGATAAAATCAATAATGGTGCGGTTACAACAGGTAAAATTGAAGATGGAGCAGTAACTAAAGGTAAATTAGAAACCACTGTTCAAACATCTTTGGGGAAAGCCGACACTGCTTTGCAAAAAGCCGATATTACAACAGGTACAGCAAACGGTACAATCAATGTTGATGGCACAAATGTTGCTGTTTACGGTTTAGGAACAGCTGCTTATGCGAATACAGGAGATTTTCAAGCTGCTATTACTTCTACGAACATGTTAGATGCCGATTTGGTTGATGATACAACTTCGACACATAAATTTGTGACAGCTGCTGAAAAAACACAAATTGCGACTAATGCAAGTAATATCACAACATTACAAGGTGATGTTGTAATGGATGCAGCCGCACAAAGCAGTGCAGATTATGCTGCCGGTGCTAAAGTTGATGCCGCAGTTGCAGCTATTGATGTTGCTTTGAAAGCAGATGAAACCAAACTTGCAACAGCTGAAGGTAATATCACAACATTACAAGGTGATGTTGTAATGGATGCAGCCGCACAAAGCAGTGCAGATTATGCTGCCGGTGCTAAAGTTGATGCCGCAGTTGCAGCTATTGATGTTGCTTTGAAAGCAGATGA
>Ga0310690_10000462_pt1 | contig 86990 bp, 60 predicted proteins | sample AusTroGonzalo_MG_2_FD_207661 | JGI IMG/M metagenome (GOLD analysis project Ga0310690, IMG submission 207661) | Bovine rumen microbial communities from tropical cattle in Woodstock, Queensland, Australia - Gonzalo_04 (v2) (version 2) | ecosystem: Host-associated > Mammals > Digestive system >...
CCCTGACCACTGACCTCTAATCACTAACTTTCCCTTCCTCCTGCGGCTGCCACAATGTGACAGCCCTACATTTTATGGACGCTAAGAATTGAAGCCCTACATTGCGTGTGTGTTTCCATGCGGACGCAATGAATTGCGTCCCTACTGATCACTAACATCTAACCCCTGATCCCTGACCACTGAGCACTGACCACTAATCACTAACTTTCCCTTCCTCCTGCGGCTGCCACAATGTGACAGCCCTACATTTTATGGACGCTATGAATTGAAGCCCTACATTGCATGTGTGTTTCCCATGCGGACGCAATGAATTGCGTCCCTACTGACCACTAACACCTAACCCCTATTATTGCGCTTGTTGCTGTGTCTTGATATTATGGCGCTTGCGCTCGGTTTCATCCAAAATAATCTTGCGGAGGCGCAGCGACTGCGGAGTGATTTCCAGATATTCGTCGGGACCGATGTACTCCATGTATTCCTCCAGCGACATCTTGATGGCGGGAGCAATGTGCATCTTCTCGTCACTGCCGGCGGCACGCATGTTCGACAGTTTCTTCGACTTGCATACATTCACCACCAGATCGTCGGGACGGATATGCTCGCCAATCACCTGACCGGCATACACCTGGTCGTTGGGGTCGATGAAGAAACGGCCACGGTCTTGCAGCTTGTCGATAGCGTAGGGGTAGCTCTGGCCTGTTTCCATGGCGATAAGCACGCCTGCATGACGGCCCTGGATTTCGCCCTTCCACGGCTGGAACTCGATGAAACGGTGCGACATAATGGCCTCTCCTTCGGTAGCGGTCAGCACCTGGTTGCGCAAGCCTATAATACCTCTGGAAGGAATCTGGAAATCCAGATGCACACGGTCATTCACCGTTTCAATATTGACCAAATCACCTTTACGGCGGGTCACAAAGTCAATCACACGGCTGGAGAATTCCTCCGGCACCAACACCGTCAGCTGCTCCACCGGTTCGCATTTCTGACCGTCAATTTCCTTGATGATGACCTGGGGCTGTCCTACTTGCAACTCATAACCCTCGCGGCGCATGGTCTCAATGAGCACGGACAAATGCAAAACGCCACGTCCAAATACATTCAGCATATCGGGAGAGCCGGTCTCTTCCACGCGCAACGCCAGATTCTTCTCCAATTCGAGGAACAGACGATCACGCAAGTGTCTTGAAGTCACATATTTACCTTCCTTGCCAAAGAAAGGGGAATTGTTGATGGTGAACAACATACTCATGGTAGGCTCATCCACCTTGATAGGCGGCAAACCCTCGGGTTCCAAAGCGTCGGCTACGGTATCACCGATCTCGAAATTGTCAAGACCCAGAACAGCGCACAACTCACCAGCTTCCACAGGGGTTTTGATTTTTTCCTTGCCCAAACCCTCGAACACGTACAATTCCTTGACTTTTGAGGGAACGATGCTGCCATCGCGTTTCACCAATGACACATTCTGACCCCATTCCAGACTACCTCTCCTGATACGACCTACAGCGATTCGGCCCACGTAGGAGGAATAATCCAAAGAGGAAATCATCATCTGCAAATTACCCTCTTCCACCTTCGGGGCAGGGATATGCTCAATAATCTGATCTAACAAATAGGAAATATCGTTGGTCGGGGTTTTCCAGTCGGGGCCCATCCAACCCTGTTTAGCCGAACCATACACGGTGGGGAAGTCCAGCTGGTCGTCCGTGGCGCCCAAATTGAACATAAGCTCAAAAACGGCCTCCTGAGCGAGTTCCGGGTTGCAGTTGGGCTTGTCTACCTTATTGATGACTACAATCGGTTTAAGGCCCAATTCTATGGCTTTCTGGGTCACAAAACGGGTCTGGGGCATGGGGCCCTCAAAAGCGTCCACCACCAGCAGCACACCGTCGGCCATGTTCAGCACACGCTCCACCTCGCCACCGAAGTCACTGTGACCCGGAGTGTCGATAACGTTAATCTTGCAATCCTTATATCTCACCGACACATTCTTGGAAAGAATGGTGATACCTCTTTCTCTTTCCAGGTCATTGTTGTCGAGCACCAGTTCCTGTACCTGCTGATTGGCGCGAAACAGGTGAGCTTGGTATAAAATACGGTCAACCAAGGTGGTTTTGCCATGGTCAACATGGGCGATAATCGCAATATTTCTAATGTTTTGCATTGTTTTTTCAGCTAATTTTTTGCGGCTGCAAAAATACAAAAAAATGTGCAAATTGGTTAATTAGTTAATTAGCAAATTATGATATAAAAAAACGGGGCATCGTTCCCGATACCCCGTGTAATATTTTGTAGAGACGCGATTAATCGCGTCTCTACAGGAATAGGTTATTATCTTACGATAACCACTTTGTAAACACCAACACCGTTTTCGGTAGCCAGTCTCACTACATAGTTGCCGTTAGCCACGTTCAGTGAAATCACTTCGGGGCTGTTCAGCACCTTGCCAGTGTAAACTTGCTTTCCATAGATGTCATAGATGTCAACATTGCTGATAGCGATACCTTCTTCGTTCACGATGTAAACGTTGTTCAGGTAGCTGTAAACATTGATACTTGACATATCTGTGCTGGAAATGCTGCTAGGCAGAGAGTTCTTCGTTGTGAAGCCATTGATAGCCCATTCAGAAGACAGGTTAGAACCGCAGATAGCTCTTACGCCCCAAGCATACAGTGTGCCAGGAGTCAAGCCAGTCAGCTGTACTGAATTGGTGTTAACCGTCTGAACAGTGTAAGCAGCATCGTCAGCAGCTTTGTAACGTACCTCGTAACTTGGAGCGTTGCCCACCCAAGTCAGTTCGGCTGAAGTGGTGTCAATGTTGAAGGCTGTCAAGTTAGTAGGCATGTAGCAAGCGCTTTCAAATTCAGCGGCAATGCTGTGGTTGCTGGTCACATTGTAGAAGGTGTATGAGCTGAGCTGACCTCTGCTTGAACCGTCAACAATCACATCACTAATAGTGTAGTACTGGTTAGGAGTAATGGTGAAAGTGATGTTGTCACCATATTCAACGGTCTGGGTAGCAGCCGGTGAAATCACACCATTAGTCGGAGTAGCCACAGTGATTGTGAACTGTTTCTTAGCGGTAGTGGCAGTCAAAGTGATGTCAGCATGTACAGGATCCAAAGTGAAGGAACCAATACCGTTGTTGTAAGTAACGTTAACAACAGCGTTGCCAGCGGTTACGCTAACGATGTCATAACCCACTTCAGGAACAATCATGTATGAAGGAGTAGCGCCGTAAGCGAAGGTCTGGGTACCAGGAGTAATGGTAGCGTGCTCAGGCTGATCAACGGTAACAGTCACATAGTTGGATGCGAAGTTAGCGAAAATGGTGTAGTCGCTCTGAACATCGCTGATGGTGAAAGCATTGTTGGTCACAACAACTTCCTCACCGTTGGCAATAACATTCTCCAAATGATAACCGTTAGCCACGGTCAGCGTGTAGTTTACATTGCTACCAGCCTGAACGCTAGTAGTAGCAGGAGTAATCGTACAGCCTTCAGTGTTGGATGTAGCGGTCAAGGTGTACATAATAGCCTCGAAGCTTACAACCACAGTGTGGTTTGCAGTAACATTAACAAATTCGTATGAAGTAATAGCACCCATATCTTCACCGTCAATAACCACATCAGCAACCTGATAGTTGTTATCAGCGTCGAAGGTCATGCTGAAGTTTTCTCCATAGTATACAACCTCTGTGAGCGAAGTGAAGAATTCATTGATAGCACCATGCACATCACCGTCAATTGCTGCTGTGATGTCATATTTGTAACGGAGGAAACCAACTTCAACCTCATGATTGTCGTTGATATTGGTAAACGGAACATCCAGTGTGTTCAAGCCATCTGCCTGAGTGTAATTGGTATTTACACCGTCAACAGTAACATAGTAAATGTACCAACCTTCGTTAGCATTGATGGTGTAGGTAACATCAGCACCATAGTTAACTGTTTGTGTACCAGAAGGTGTAATTGTACCACCATAAACATCTCCTTCAAGAGTCGATGTAGGATTAACAGTAGCAGTCATGGTGTAGGTGTACATCTGGAAGATAACATTGATAGTGTAGTTGTCAGCAACATTCTCAATAGTGTAAGTGAAGTTGTTGACATCGGTGATTTCCATAGCCTCGTTGTTAATAGTCACAGAAGCAATGTAATATCCTTCAGCCGGAGTTGCGGTGAATTCATAGTCAACAGCGTTTTCAGGATCGTATGTGAAGGTAATATCGTCGCTTACAGTACCATTGCCGTATGCGTTAGTAGCAACAGTATAGGTATTGGCAACGAAAGTAACGTCGAACACATGAGATTCCTCAATGTAGTTGAACTGGTAGTTGTTGGCGGTGTACAAGTTCTGACCGTCCAAAGTAACATTGGCGATAGAATAACCTGTAGCGGGTTCAATGTTGCTATACCAGTTGTCAGCGTAGTTCACGATAGTACTGTAGCTGTCACCCTCAACCAAGAGACCGCTTGCGTCAGCATAACCCTGACCAGCCAGTACATTGTAAGTGATAGCGAAGGTGTCAACTTTGACAACAGCTTCGATAGTATAGTTATCAGCGATAGAATCCATGGTGAAGTAGTAGTAATGAGGATCACTACCGAAAACAACTTCGCTGATTCTGTCCTCACCGTTCACGAAGAACTGATACAGGTGGAAGTGCTCTTCAACAGTACCAATAACCAACATAGGATCATATTCAGCCACATACTGGGTGTCAGGAGTAATAGTACCCATGATATCGGTAATGCTGTCGTAAGTATTGTAATTGCTTACAAATGCATCAATTCTATAACCGAACTTGATATCCACATTCTGACTTTCAGTAACATCTTCGAAGGTGTAGCTGTCAATACGACCCTGAGATTCACCGTTCACGATAACGTCAACCAAGTGATAAGGAGCATCGGTATGGAAAGTAACAGTGGTATCCACATCGTGGTTTACAGAGTAGTCAACCCAAGTAGTATAGCTGTTGTTGTCAGCATCTGTAGCATCCAGCAGCTGGCTGTCGTGAGCATAACCCTTACCAGTCAGTACATTGTAGTTGATAGCCACGGTGTCTCTTCTGAAGACTGCGTTCAGGTAGTAGTTAGCCACCACCAAAGTGTCGATAGTGTAGTTGTAAGTACCGTCACCATTGTCCACAACATCAAGAGTTACATCTTGCATGTCATTGGGTGTTACCATACTCATGCTCAAGCTATTCAAGAAGTAGTGAGGATCGGCCACCATCTTAACGGTGAACGGATCAGGATTGATGGTAGTGTCGGTAGCAGCGGGTTCAAATGCACCACCGAAGTCAGCATAGAGGTCAGGTCTGTAGTTTTCAACAGTCTTGATGATATGGAACTCAAGTTTGAAATCTACAAATACAGTGTGAGGTTCAGTAACATTCTCTAAAGTATAGAGCATAAAGTTAGCGCCTGTAGCATCTTCAGGAACCACCTGTACACTGTCAACCCAAACACCAGCCACGTGGTACATAGGATCGGGAACAAGGCTCAAGGTCATATTCTGACCATAGTTGACAGCAACGGTACCGTTAGGAGTAACTGAACCATTTTCACCAGCAATAACCTCTACGTCAATCACAGGATAAATTTCGAAGTTTTCGATGCTGAAGCCCATGTTACCAGCCAAAGAAGTAGCGTGGAAACCGAAGTTATAAACGCCATCTTCAGCGATGGTAATAGTATGGGTAACCGTTTCAGCAATAGTGTTGTTGAAAGTATGAGCAGCCAATGCATTGGTCATATCAGCGATATGTGCACCATTGCCATAGTATACCTCGAAAGATTCGGTCATAGCGCTGTTAGCTGCGTACTTGTAAGAAACAGTGTACACACCGGCAGGCATTTCAATACAAGGTGACATCATCCAGTCGTCAGCAGCCAACTCATCATTATAAGTGTAATTGATGTTGTTGTTCAGGTTCATGGTGATACCGTCGTTATTGGCATCGATATTGTTCCAACCTTCGTTCACTGTCACGTACCAGAAATCTTCCACGTAAGGAACAGTCTCAGGCTCAAGAACTGTAGCAGTTGTGTAAACAACAGCAGGATTTTCTTCTGCACCTAATACCACCCAAGCAGAAACATAATTTACACCGCTTTCGAAAGCAGGCATGGTTTGGAAAGCATAAGTGGTTTCTTCCAGGAATGCAAGCGGAGTAGACAGTGCAACCTCTTCGCTAACAACTTCCTGATCATTAATCTGATAGTAAGCTGTGAAAGCGCTTACTGCACCTTCATAACCAAAGTTCTTCACTTTGATGGTTACAGCGCCTTCCACATCGCAAGAAGTCAAGAAGGGGTTAATAGCGGTAGCTCTCAGGTCTTCAGCTTCTGGGCATACCACCTGGGTTCCTTCATAATATCCATGAGGACACAGAGTGGTGAATTCAGTTTCTGCATATCCACTTTCGTCGTCATTACCGCAATCGGTTTTCACGCGTACCAAGTAAGTAGTGGAAGGAGTCAGGTCGCTCAAGTTGTAAGTCAGGTCGTTTACAGTAGCAGTCAACCAAGCTTCTTCATCTGCTGCCATATATTCTACAATGTAGCTTACGGTATCTGGATTGTCACTGTTTACAGCCCAATTAACCACTGCTGAATTATCCTGAATGTCAGAAATTGTCAAGTTAGCAGGTACAAAGCAAGTTGGTACTATCTCAATAGTCAAATCGTCTACATATGCGTAATAAGCATAATTACCATAATACTTAATAGCAAAATACTTTACTCCAGTTGGAAGATTAGAGACGTATGAAGTCCAATTACTACTGCTTCCTGTATTTGGCAATGCATCTGTCCAAATAAAGCTGTTAATATTATTATCAGTGGTTGAATACCCAAAATAGATATTATCACTAGCTCCATGATTAGCATATTTGAAAGATACTAATAACAAATTAGCAACATTCAATTCGGGTGAAATCAAATATTCATTGTAATCGGTTGCAGAAGAATAGGAAGAAAATCTGAAACTTCTGCTACCTTCTGCCATATAGTCTGTTGTATGAATCATTTGATTTACTGAAGCATTATCGGAAGATGTACTACCATAATACAATGACCAGCAATTTGCAGGACAATTTGTTGATTCAAAGCCCTGATGATAAGGAAGATCATTTTCAGTGATTGCCTCACACGGAGTAACAAAGTCTACCCAAGCTGACCACTCAGAGTAATCATCGCCACCGCAATTCGTACGAACTCTTACGGAATATGCTGTAGCAGGAGCCAAAGTGAATACCGTATTCAAATCCGCAGTAGCATCATTAACACTTACTGTTTCCTCACCGATCTGCAATTCGAAGGATTCAGGAGTACCAATATCATCTGGCTCAATCGTTGCAATCGTTCCATTAACACTAATAGAAGGAGTACCACAAGAAGGTATATGTTCTACAGTAATATCATCGATATAAGTTGCATTACCCCATTCACTAATACCCTCGAAAATAATATATACATTTCCTGTCATAGGTATAGGTGCAACATATTCATACCATCCTGTAGATGTTTGAACAGGTTCAAAGCCAATATATCTGTGTGCATGGAACAATTCTACTGCATTGTCATCCACTTCCGGCACAGTATTTGCCCATACCTTCACACCTTCATTGGGTTTACTTGTCCCTGTAGCATTTCTATATACCCATACTGAAACTCTATAAGCATTAGCGGTTGGAATAATAAATGCGGGTGAAACCAAATTGGTATAAGTCGTTGAACTCATATCCGGCAATTTAGCAGAAGCACTGCCTTCATGAATATAATAAGAAGATGTGTTTCTTTGCCATAATTGAGTACCAGGACCTTCAACATGATAGTTCATCCAACATTCGGGAGCAAAGTCTATTCCTTCAAACCCTTCAAAGAATGGTTCGTCAAGAGAAAATGGCATACAAGGTGTTCTGAATGTAACAGCATCTGACCATTCAGATTCATTACCTTCTCCACAAACAGACTGTACACTGATTTCATAATCAGTATTAGCTTCCAAAGTGAACAAAGTATTCAAGTCAACAGTAGTGGAAGTGGTATTGATTGTTACTTCTCCAATTTTCAAATTATAGGATTGAGCTTCATCACCATTAGCATTTGATGTAATCGTAACATTTGTTCCATTTACTGTGATAGAAGGTACAAAACAAGTAGGTATACGAGTGACTGAAATATTATCAATTGCAGCATAATAATTATTACTTGTACCTCCAGTATATCTAAACGCAATATGATAATTTGATCCTGCAATATTTAACTGATTGAATAAAAATTCAATTTCTGTTTTAGTTGTTATTCTATTACATGTATCAACACTCACAAATGTTGAAGGATCATTAGGATTTGTCATATAACCTAAATAAATAGTTCCATTAGATGCAGATGTTCCTTCATTTCTATATGTAAACTTAATCATCAAATTATTTAAATCCTCATCAAATTGTGGCAACACTGCGTATGCCGGTGTTGAATTACTAGATCTGAAGAATAAACAATTTCCGCTTACAGCATAGTCAGATATAGAAGACAAAAACATTTGAGGATAAGTACTGCTAGAACTACTCATATTTAAGAAATTCCAGCACTCTGGCATCGTTTGATTTGGATACCCCGATGGAGCACTAGAACTAGTGGAGCTTGTCGTATAACTATTAAAGTCTTCAATATAAGGCAAACTCAAAGGCAAGCAAGGAGTGGTAGCAGTAATGCTTTCACTCCATTCACTATTGTCATCGTTTCCGCAAACAGCCTGAACGCTGAATACATACTCAGTATTGGAAAGCAAGCCACTCAATGTCACAAAAGTTGTGTCAGAAGTGATTTCTTCGTATGTATTCTCACCATTCAAACCATATCTGATATTGTAAGAAGCAGGGGTTGCTCCCCATACACCTTTTTCCCAAGTCAAAGTTGAAGTAGTACCGTTAAATGCAAGATTCTGAGGAACATCACAAGTTGGAATAAGATCTACAGTAATATCATCGATATAAGTTGAACTACCATATTCACAAATACCCTCGAAAATAATATATACATTTCCTGTCATAGGTATAGGTGCAACATATTCATACCATCCTTGAGACGTTTGAACTGGTTCATAGCTAATAGATCTATGTGCATGGAACAATTCTACCGCATTGTCATCCACTTCCGGCACAGTATTTGCCCAAACCTTTACACCTTCATTGGGATAAGATGTTCCTGATGTATTTCTATATACCCATACTGAAACTCTATAAGCATTAGCGGTTGGAATAACAAATGCGGGTGAAACCAAATTGGTATAAGTCGTTTTTCTCATATCGGGCAATTGTGCTGATGCACTGCCTTGATGAATATAAGAGGTAGATATATTTCTTTTCCATAATAGAGTACCAGGACCTTCAACATGATAGTTCATCCAACATTCGGGAGCAAAGTCTGTTCCTTCAAACCCTTCAAAGAATGGTTCGTCAAGAGAAAATGGCATACAAGGAGTAGTTATCGTACGAGGACCAACCCATGCACCATTGTCACCTTCACAAACAACTCTAATGTAGAATTCGTATGTTGTTTCATAATTTAAATCGCCAATTGTATAAGTATTCGCATTTTCAACATCAACGATGATACCTTCTTCTGGAGTGAATCCTTGTTCTCCATACTGAATTTGGAAACTTGTAATTGCCTCGTCAGCAGTCCAGGTTAATTCTACTTCATTTGAAGTATTACTTGCTGTGAAAGCTGTTACCTCAAACGGACATTGATTTACCTTAACATAGTTGATTCTTAAATTACTTCCGTTGTTCACAAACTTGAAGTTGGTAGCTCTGCCCATATAAATGCTTGAAATAGGCACTATCACTTTCTGAGTAGCGGAAGTAGCTGTACCATTGTATATCTCTTCGAAACGATCTTCTCTAGTACCTCTATAAGACGCCAATACAGTATAATTACTGCTGCCACTCACTTCAAAAATCAAGTAAGTGGTATTCTCTGCAGGAATACTGACGGAAGGAGAAATCAGATAATCTTCTTCATAATATGATCTTGTATAACCACTATAAAAGTCAAAACCTTCACCAGCCCAGCAAGTCGGCAAGGAATATGCACCGAAAGTTTCTTCGAACGGAACATCGTAGGGTGAGCAACCGGAAGTAAAGGCCAAGTTCACCCATTCGCTTTGGTTCTCTTCATTTTCAGGATCACACAAAGCTTTTACGCGAGCCACATAATGTGTGTTACCCTGCAGACCGCCAAAAGTAGTCATAGGAACGATAGACACATTAATAGAAATCCATTCGTCCTCGCTAGCAGTTTCGGGTTTGAACTGCACTAACCAAGCGGTTTCTTCACCACCAGCTTCCCAAGTCAGGGTAGTGGTATTCGACATATTGGAGAACTGAAGGTTGGTGATATTCGGACACATACCCTCAGTAGTGAAGCTTGCTGTAATTGCTTCGCTCAAGTTGTACTCACCGCAATTAGCTTTTACGCGAACGGTGTAGTTGGTCAACTGAGCCAATTCGGTCAAAGTATAAATAGTATCGTTTACATTCACTGAAGTCCAGTCAACATCACCTTCTGCCATATATTCCACGAGGAAAGCGGTCTGGTTTTCAGCACCGGCAGTCCAGCTCAGTTCGGCACTGTTGAAAGTAACATTCTCCACTACCAATTCTGTAGGATTTGGACATGCGATTTGATCTTCGCAAATGCCTTCTACTTCATGCTGGCACTCCACTTCGAAAATACCGACAGTCCATTCGCTGGTCAATTCATCGCAAACAGCCTGCACTCTCATTTCGTAAATGCTATTACCCTGCAGGTCTGACAGTGTAACGGTAGTATCCGACACAGCCATAGTGTACCAGTCTGTATGATCTGCCAATTTGTATTCGAAATTCCAAACAGACTGTCCTTCAACTGCCTCCCAAGTAATAGTGGCGGTAGTAGTGTCAACAGTTGCAAGCAAATTGGCGGGTTGTACACAAGGAGTAGCGATAATAGAAATATTGTCGATAGCAGCGGGGAACTGGTTACCTACAGAATTATCATTTCTCCAAATAAACACTACGCGAACCACACCAGCCATTTCAGCGGGAATGTTATAGTTAAAACTGTTCCAATCGTTTTGGAGATTTAACATTGCAACTTCGGTAGAAGTTCCTTCTTTTTCCAATTCCACCTCCAAATAGTCGTACAATGTGGAGGTTCCTTCTCCATTCACACGGTAGTCGAAGCTTAATGCAGCGCCGATTTCCGGAACCATCACATCGCGGTAAGCAATTACGTTACTAGCCTTGTTGATGTCGTACTTGTTGGTGGTACCACCATTACTAGATATATACAACTTATTATTATCGAAACCTTCTACTTGACCAGTATACCATTTGTTAGTGGCAGTACCGTTTTCAATCACGAAATAAGGATCGATACCCTCATCGAAGTTGTTTACATAAGGCAATTCAGCCACGGTGTCGTAAGGAAGAACGGGAGCCGGAGCAGCGTCAACCATTACGTTCAGTTTCTGGATGCATACCACACTCTGATTAACGCACCATTCCACATCAATAGTCCAGTTTCTGTCAACTGTGTTACCTGTCACGCTACCATCAGCGTTCACTGTGGCAACGGGGAAGTAAGCCAGAACAGCATCATAAGGATGACCAAGTGTACCATTGTTAGGATCGGTTACTTCGGTGAAGTTGATAATCTCTTCATGACCTGGGCCATAAGAAACCTTCACACCGGTGATATCATCATTAGGACGAGAAATTCTCACGTCAACATAAACCTTTGCGGGGTTACCACCCATTTCCTGATTAGGAGTCTGTTCGGGGAAACCATTGAAAGCATCGGTATAAGCGAAATGGAACACGGTGCTGTCGCCAACGGTAGAGCAGGTAGGAACCAAACCGTCAACCTGGGTATTGAAAACATCAACTTGTTCGCAAGTAACCCAATTGTCGCCAGGAGCGGCGTCCACCTTCACAATTACATACTGAGTATCTACAACATTGGTACCAATGCACCATTCCACATCCACTGTCCAGCTTCTGTCAATAGGATTGCCTACCGTAGTTCCATCGGTGAACACGGTAGCCACGGGGAAGTAATGCAGGATAGCATCATAAGGATCTCCAAGTGTGCCGTTATAAGGATCGGTTACTTCCGTAAAATTGATGATAGTGTCATGACCTTCGCCGTATGAAACTTTCACACCAGTGATTTCAGTATTGGGACGTTTAATCATTACGTCAACGTAAACCTTTGAGGGGTTAGCACCCATTTCGGTGCTGGGGTTTTGAGCGGGATAGCCTTGGAAGGCATCAGTATAAGCAAAATGGAATACAGACTCGTTGTTGTCATTCACAGAGAAAGTAGGAACCAAACCATTAACTTGGGTATTGAAAATAGCTACTTGGTCTTCAGTTACCCAAGTGGGAATCTCAACAGTAGGAGTAGTTTTATAGAACATTGTGAAGGATTTAATACGAAGCTGATTACTTCCTTCTACATCACATTTAAAATAATTGTATTCATTATCTCCAAATCCAATTCCTTGATTTGAATAAGTTGATACTGAAGCTACAGATCCAATTAAAGTCCATGTCATTCCATCTGCACTTCCATATACTAACAATTTATCTGTTGCATTTCCAATATTAAAAGAAATACTGTCAATGTTGTTAGGTAAAGCATTTGAATAGAAATAACCATTATGAGCATCACTTGAATAAATTCTAAGCCCATCAGTTCGGAAATGGCATTCTACTGTATAGATTGTTAAAACTCCATCTAATACATGTTCTTCTTCAGCATACTGATCTCCCGAAGAATAATCTGAAAAGTTGTAGGTTGTCTGTGCGAACAACCCTCCCACTGCCATCAGCATCACTAGCAAAATGGCCACCAAACTTTTTGCCCCTCGGGCGAAAGTCTGAAAAGTGTCAAATTTTTTCATTTTAATTGTTTTTGATTAATACTATTGTTTTTTTGATTATTGTTTTGTCTCTTATTTTTTATTGTTGATAACTTGTTAATAACTTTTTGAGTGACAATATGTTACAATTCTTCTTACGAAGACTTAAATTTTTATTCTCTCTTTTTTGCAATCTCATAATAATCCATAATAATTGCGAAGCAAAGATACACTTTTTTTTTGACTTGGTAAAAAAAAATAAAAAATTTTTCCGCAGCGATTTGTCAAAGGTATTTTTTTGTTTCAGTCATCTCTTCTATCGGAACTAAATTCTCCACCATCCTATAGTATGAAGACGCGAATTTCTAATTCACCAATTTACTAATTTGCTAATTTACCAATTTGCTAATTAAAAAAATTCGTATCTTTGCACCTCTAAAATATATATACTATGAATCCATTATTTAAAGCGGAGGTTTATCAGAACCGCCGCACCCAGTTGAAAAAAGCCGTGAAAAGCGGCATCGCCATCTTTTTAGGCAACAGCGAAGCCCCCATGAATTACCCTTCCAATACCTATAAATACCGTCAGGACAGTAATTTCCTGTATTTCTTCGGTCTTTCCATCGCCGACATCGCCGCTGTCATCGATTTTGACGAGAACCGCGACATCATCTTCGGCAATGACTTCGAGATTGACGACATCATCTGGATGGGCAACCAGCCCACACTGGCTTCCCTAGCCGAGAAAGTGGGTGTGAAAGAGGTGATGCCCATGGCCAAGCTGGGCGAGTACATCCATGCTGCCCAAGCCGCTGGCCGTCCAGTGCATTTCACCCCGCCCTACCGTGGCGACAACAAAATATGGTTGTCCAACCTCACCGGTATCAACGTGAACAACATCCGCAACCACGCTTCGGCAGAGCTGATCAAGGGCATCGTGAACCTGCGCTCCGCCAAAGAAGACTGCGAAATTGAGCAGATGGAGAACGCCTGCGAAATTGGCTACAAGATGCACACCGCTGTGATGCGCCGCTGCGTGGCCGGTGTTCCCGAGCTGGAGCTGGCAGGCCTAGCCGAAGGCATCACCCTGTCGTACGGCAATGGCGTGTCCTTCCCCATCATTCTGTCGCAGCACGGCGAAACCCTGCACAACCACGGCCATGAGGCTATCCTGCAAGAGGGCAACATGCTGCTGATGGATGCCGGTGCCGAAAACCTGATGAATTACTGCTCCGACAATACCCGTACCCTGCCTGTGGGCGGCCGCTTCACCCAAAAACAGCAGGAAATCTATGAGATAGTGCTGAAAGCCAATGTGGATGCCATCAACGCGGCCAAACCCGGCGTCTATAACAAGGAACTGCACACTTTATCCTGCAAAGTCATTGCCGAAGGCTTGTCACAGTTAGGCTTGATGAAAGGTGATGTCAATGAGGCCGTGCGCCAAGGTGCCCACGCCCTGTTCATGCCCCACGGTTTAGGCCATCAGCTGGGCTTGGATGTGCACGACATGGAAGACCTCGGTGAGAATTTCGTTGGCTATGACGACACCGTGAGCCGCAGCGACATCTTCGGCTGGAACGCCCTGCGTATGGCCCGCGAGCTGAAACCCGGCTTCATTGTCACCATCGAACCAGGTATCTATTTCATCCCGCAGCTGATTGACATTTGGAAGAACGAGCACAAGTTCGAGCAATTCATCAACTACGACAAGGTGGAGCAGTACTGCGATTTTGGAGGCATCCGCATCGAGGACGACCTGCTGATTACGGCCAACGGCCACAAGGTGCTCGGCCCCGCTATCCCGAAGACCCCGAAGGAGCTGGAGGAGATTATAGAGAAGTAACGGGAAGACGGGGAGACGTACACTGCGTGTACTCGGTTAGAAGGTGAGAAGGTGAGAAAGTGAGAAGGTGAGAAGAGAAGAAAATATCGTCTCCCCGAGTGAGCAAAGCGAACGACTCCCCGAACGAGCGTAGCGAGTGTTTCCTCGAGCGAATGAAATGAGTGTCTCCTCGAGTGAACAAAGTGAACGACTTAACGTATAAACAAAAATAAACAACATGAAAGTATTAGTCCTCAATTGCGGAAGCTCGTCAATCAAATATCAATTGATTGACATGGCCAACAACGCCGAATTAAAAGCCAAAGGTTTGGTAGAACGTGTCGGTTTGGAAATGGGTGAGTTCACCCACAAACCCGTCGGCAAAGACAAATATTACGTTCAAACTCCCATCAAAGACCATGAAGCGGGTATCAACCTGGTGCTGAAAGCCCTGACCGACCCGGTACATGGTGTCATCAGCGACCTGAACGAAATCGGCGCTGTGGGTCACCGTGTGGCTCATGGTGGTGAATATTTCACCAAGAGCATGATTTTGGGTGATAAAGAAATTGAAGAAATCACCAAATTGTGCGAGTTGGCACCGCTACACAATCCCGCCAGCTTAACCGGTATCAAGGTGATGCAGAAATTACTTCCCCAGGTGAAACATGTGGGTGTGTTCGACACTTCTTTCCACCAGACCATGCCGGCAGAGGCTTATCTGTATGCCATTCCTTACGAATATTATGCCAACAACAAGGTAAGACGCTACGGTTTCCACGGCACCAGCCACAAATATGTAGGCCCGAAGGCCGCCGAAATCGCCGGTGTGGATTACAACAACTCCAAAATCATCAGCTGCCACCTGGGTAACGGCGCTTCCATCTGCGCCATCAAGAACGGCAAGTCTGTGGACACCTCCATGGGTTTCACTCCCGTTGAAGGTCTGGTGATGGGTACCCGTTGCGGTGACCTCGACCTGGGCGCTTTGCTGTATATCGCCGAAAAAGAGCACATGGATTTCAAAGCCATGAACACCCTGATCAACAAGAAATCCGGTTTGCTGGGTATCTCTGGCAAGAGCGTTGACATGCGTGACATCCGTGCCGGCAAGGACAGCGGTGACGAGCGTTCCAAATACGCTTTCGACATGTTCGCTTACAGAGTGAAGAAATATATCGGTGCTTACGCTGCCGCCATGGGTGGTGTGGATGTCATCCTTTTCACCGGTGGTATCGGCGAGAACGCCTGGTTCCAGCGCGAAGCCATCTGCCAAGGACTCGAGTTCTTGGGCTGCACCCTCGACAAGGCCGAAAACGAGAGACTGGCTGGTCAGGACGGTATCATCTCCACTCCCGACTCCCGCGTGAAACTCGTTTCCGTCACCACCAACGAAGAGCTGGTGATTGCCACAGATACGTATAATCTCGTGAAGTAACGGGGAGACGTGAAGACACTCGCTTCGCTCGTTCGGTTATACGGGGAGACATGCACTTCGTGCATTCGGGAAGACGAGGAGACGTACACTGCGTGTACTCGGGAAGACGGAAAAACGGGAAGATATACACTTGCATGTACTCGTTGAGATGAAAAAAAGGAAGGCGTGAAAAGTATTTCCCGATATTTTCACGCTTTCTTTTTATCTTCTTGATTTGATAAATAATCACGATATTTTGTCATCAGAAGACTTGTCTTATTAATAAGGTTATATATTCCTTTGATATCTTCATCATGAATATATCGTAATTCCTCTGCAATTTGTAACTGACAGTAAACTTCCATTAACGAACCATACGCAATGCTTATGAAATGCACTTTTTCTCTTACTGATATTCTACCACTTCCTTCCGCAATATTTGATGGAATAGATATACATGCTCTTCGTAATTGATCACATAATGCAAACTTTTCCTCTTGAGGAAATTTTTCAATCAACTGGTAAATATATACTGCCAATTGCTTACTTGTCTTCCAAACATCTAATTTTTCAAAATTATACATATATTTCATATCAAAAATTTTTTGCAAAAATAATAAAAATATAAATCAATTTATTTTGTATTATAAGAAGTTATTTCTATCATTCAATTTTCTTTCCGTCTCCCCGTATAACCAATATTAAACAATTTCTTCATGAAAAAAAATATCAACAAAATCGCCGTCATCGCAGACCACAACGTACTTCAGCTGTTTCCAAATTATATCGACAATTTAGGAATTGAGGCTCCGAAATACGTTTTTGGGGTGTTACCGGGCGAGCGAAACAAATCTATTGAAGAAGTGGTGTACCTGTGGCAAAATTTACAGGAACACCACTTTGATAAAAAGAGTCTTATCATCAATTTTGGAGGAGGAAAGGTAAGTGATTTAGGTGGTTTTGTTGCTTCAACTTATCAGCGAGGTATTCCCTTCATCAATATTCCTACTACGCTCCTTGGAATGATTGATGCAGCGGTCGGCGGAAAAAATGGTATAAATTTCAATGGCATTAAAAACGTTGTAGGAACCTTCTATCTCCCTGAAAAAATAATTGTTGATACCCTATTCCTTAAAACTTTATCACCATCGCAATTGCTTGACGGTTTTGGGGAAATGATTAAATATGCTCTTATCGGAGATGGAGCACTGTGGAATGAATTCATAAAGATGGAAAACATCCATGCAAAAGATATAAAAAAAGAATGGATAAATTCTTGCATAACCTTTAAAAATAAAATTGTTCAGGAGGATTTATACGATCAGGGACTTCGACATATTCTCAATTTTGGTCATACTATTGGCCACGCTCTCGAAGCATATTACATGAAGAATCCTCATAGTGGTGAAAATAATTTTTCCCATACAATTTCTCATGGGCACGCTATTGCCTTGGGTATAATTACAGAATCGTACTTGTCATTTCGTCATCATTTGCTACCTCAATCAACCTATGAAGAAATCCGTAAATTCATTTTACAGCTGTTTCAGAATACCCTTAAAAACATATCTGTCAACGAAATAAATGACATTGTACAACTTTGTCTTTTAGACAAAAAAAATATTGACGGCTGTATCAACATCACCATGTTGGAGGCCATCGGAAAAGCCAGTCCAAATCATTGGGTGAGCAAGGAGGAATGTGCAGAAGCAATTGCGGAGTTGCGGGGATAAACGGGAAGTCGTTCGCTGTGCTCACTCGTAGAGACGCTCATTGCATTCGCTCGAGGAGACACTCACTTCGTTCGTTCGGGAAGTCGCTCGCTGTGCTCACTCGGAAAGTCGCTCACTTCGTTCGCTCGAGAAGACGTTCACTCGGGGAGACGATATCGTCTTACCTTCTTACCGAATGCACGTAGTGCATGTCTTCCCGAGTACACGAAGTGTACGTCTCCTCGTCTTCCCGTCTATCCGTCTTAACGTTTCAGCAAATCAAACACCGTCTTCACAGGATTGAAGGTGGCCAAGGGAACCTCAACAAACACGGTGATCCAGTAGGCCATAGCACCATTCCACAAGCCGGGTAGCTCCATGGCCTTGAGGTTGCGATCGCCATACGATTTCAACGAGATAAAGCCTTTGGATTCATCCACATAATCCTTCAGATTGAAGAACTCGCCTTTGTAATTGCGGAAAGCGCACACCATGTCCACGGGGTTGAAATGCGTGGCCTGACGGGCAATTTCCATTTGTTCGGCATCTTTGGCATCCATCTGCGACGACTCCACAATCTGCAGACTTTCCATCTCATCATCAATCACCCAGAACGGACCGCCTCCCGGCTCTCCTTCGTTTTTCACCATGCCGCACACGCGGATGGGACGGTTCATCTTTTCGTACAAAGCCTCCGGAGTCGGGTCATCATCCACATTGATCATCAGCTCGGTGGAAGCGAAATCCAGCATCTCGCACAAATCCATATCATCCACCTCTCCCGCTTCGATTTTTTGCAGGTAATAGAATGTTTTATTCTGTAATTCGAGAAGATATGAAGCCAAGGCCTTCTTATAGGTAAAGGTAGTTTCGGCCTTATCTTCCGTAATCACATTATCGATATTCTTGACGAAAACGATATCCGAATGGATATTGTTCAAATTGCCTATCAGCGCCCCATGACCACCTGGACGGAACAGCAATTCGCCCTTTTCATTGCGGAAAGGCGTATTATCCAATTCCGCGGCCAAGGTATCGGTGGAAGGATGCTGGATGGAATAGGAAATATCGTATTTCACCCCGAAACGCTCCTCGTAAGCGGGAAGCACTTTGGCTAACAACTGCTCAAAACCCTGCTGGTGCTGCGGCGACACGGTGAAATGCAGGCGACACTTACCCTGCTCATCGCGGGCATACTGGGCAGCCTCCACCAAATGCTCCTCCACCGCGGTACGGCAAGCTTCCCCGTAACGGTGGAATTTCAGCAAACCCTTTGGCAAATTACCGTAATTCAGTCCCTCTTTTTCCAAAATATAACGCACAATCAGCTTGTAATTCTGATACTCCAACTCATGTTCTATGGCATAACCATCCTTGGCCATCGCCTTGCGCAAGTCCTCGTAAAAAGCGAATTTTGGCAGTTTCGTCAAAAAAGCCTTCGCCTTCACAGCTATTTCCTCACTGTCATTTTCAAGATAGGAATACAGTTCCTTGAACATGCGTGAAGCCGCTCCTGATGCCGGCACAAACTTGGTGACTGTTTTGCCTTCAATCAGATGCTCATAATCCGCCACCAAGTCCTCAATCTGCTCCTCCTCGAGGCGGACAATGCCGTCGTCGATGGTGGCGGGACGGTCCAAACACACGAATTTGAAACCGTTTTCAAAGAAAGAGAACTGGCGCTGCACCTCATCGGGATTGCTGCCACGAGACTGGATAAACTGAATGTCTTCGGGGGTGAAATGGATTTTCATAATCAAAAATTTTGAAAGTACAAAGTTACAGATTTTTTTTGAATTTGGAGCTATTTCAATAATTTTCACATCCTCGCTTTGATTGATTTAGCATAGAAACAGATGTAAGTGTATAAGATTGATTTACGTTTGCGTGCTGAAAGCATGCCATTCTATTAACCCCTAACAAGGCCGTAGGCCGCAGTTTGGGGTGGCGATACTGATGGTATAAGTCCGCATGCCGAAGGTATGCTACTATAGGTGTCCATGTAGCGTGCCTTCCGCACGCTTATCACACATTCATTCTCACTACCCCGCACCGCGCACTATCGTGCTTGTGCGGGGTTAATAGGATATTGTGCCTTCGGCACATTCTCTCAATTCAAATCCAAACACAATAGGATTTATCAATACCTCTCACCTTCTCACCTTCTAACCTTCTAACCTTCTAACCATAAAAAATAGCACTTTATTTTGTATCTTTGCAGCCCAAATTTGAAAGACGATGAAAAGCAAGAGAACAGTAGCGATCGCCTACGATTTTGATGGAACGCTGGCAGCGGGCAATATGCAGGAATACAACTTCATTCCCGACCTCAACATGAACAAGGGAGAGTTCTGGGGCGAAGCCAACCAACTGGCCATGGACAACGACATGGACGAGGTGCTGGCTTACCTGTACCTCATGCTGAAAAAAGCCAAGGAGAAGAATATCTCCATTCATAAAGAGACCTTTATCCGCTACGGCGAACACATCACCTTTTTCAAAGGGGTGGAAGACTATTTCGAACGCATGAACGCCTACGCCAGAACGAAAAACCTGGTATTGGAACACCATATCATATCTTCCGGTTTACGCGAATTTGTGCAGGGAACCTCCATTGCCAAGTATTTCAAGAACATTTTCGCCTCCGGCTTTCAGTACGACAAAGACGGTGTAGCCTGCTGGCCTGCCTTGGCGGTCAACTACACTAATAAGACACAGTTCCTTTTCAGAATCAACAAGGGTATCAATAATTCGTATGATAACACCTTGATTAACAAGATTGTACCAGAGGATGACAAACCTGTTCCCTTCTCCAACATGATTTATCTGGGCGACGGGGAAACCGATGTGCCGGCCATGAAAATGGTGAAACTGCAGGGAGGCAACACTATTGCCGTATATAATCCCGATGCCATACGCACCAATTCGCCACGCCGCTCACCCCGCGAGATCTGCCTCGAGATCATCCAGCATAAACGCGCGGACTACATTGCTCCCGCTGACTATTCCGAAGGCAGCGAACTGGATGTGATTATCAAGAAAGTGATCGACAAGATTGCCATGGAGCAGGATCTTATCGAGTTGAAAGACAAGATTATGAACGGAAAGTAGCTTTTAGACTTTCCATCGTTTTCTCCAAGGTGGCTCTCGGACAGGCTACATTGATTCTGAAATGATTCAGGCCTTCCTCACCAAAAATCGCCCCATCGTTTAACGCAATCTGCGCTTTGTCCACCAACAAGCGGAACAATTGCTTATGGCTCATTCCCAAAGCGCTGAAATCCAGCCAGGGAAGGTAAGTGGCTTCGTGGCGGAAAGTTCTGATTTCTGGAATATTTTCCTTTATATACTGCTGAATATAATCCACATTTCCTTTTAGATATTGCAATAGCTGCGCCAGCCATTCATCCCCTTTTGTATAACAGGCTTCCAGCGCCACTTCTCCGAAAATATTGCCCACAAAAATGTGGATGCCATCGTACATCAACTTTTCAAATTGCTTACGGAGTTCGGTATTGGAAATAATGATTTCAGACGTGGACAATCCCGCCAAATTGAAGGTTTTGCTCGGTGCCATGCAAGTAATGGTATTCTGGGCTATTTCCCCGGAAATACTAGCCATAGGCGTATGTTTGTAGCCCGGCATAATCAAATCGGAATGAATCTCGTCGGAAATCAGCAGACAGTGGTATTTCAGGCAAAGCTCGCCTACCTTTTTCAATTCCTCCGGCTTCCAACAACGTCCCAGTGGATTGTGGGGATTGCACAATATCATCATTTTCACCCCTTGCCTCAAACAATCTTCCAGGTGATTATAACCCATCTCGTAATGGTCTTTCACCAGTTTCAGCGGATTGTGAACAATCTGACGGTTTTGGTTTTCAACCACATAATAAAATGGATGATAGACAGGTGTTTGCACCAGCACCTTATCGCCCGGGGCGGTGAAGGCCTGCACCAGAAAAGACAAACCCGGCACGATACCCGGAGCAAAATAGATCCAATCCTTTTCCACTTTCCATTGGTGCCGCCGTTGCATCCAATCGATAATAGACTGATAGAAACCCTCGGAATGAATAAAATAGCCTAACACAGGGTGTTTCATCCTCTGTTCGATGGCTTCGAAAACGAAATCCGGGGTACGGAAATCCATATCCGCCACCCACAAGGGAATCAGGTTATCAGAACCATAAATGCCCTGATAACCATCGTATTTAACGCAATTGGTTTGTTTTCTGTCAATTATCTCATCAAAATTGTATATTTTCATAATGAATTTTTTGGAAATGCAAAGTTAGTGTTTTTTCGTATTTTTGCAAATCATTTTTTTCAATATGACCACAGAAGAGAAAGACCAGATTATCGAATTAATAAAGCAGGAAGTGATTCCGGCCACTGGCTGTACAGAACCAGTAGCCGTTGCATTAGCCGTAGCCAAAGCCAAAGAAACTCTGGGAGCAGTTCCCAAACAGATTCAGCTGTTTTTGAGCGCCAATATTCTGAAAAACGCCATGGGCGTGGGTATCCCAGGCACGGGTATGTTCGGACTACCTATCGCCATTGCCCTGGGGGCTCTGATAGGCAAGTCAGAATACGAGCTGAATGTGCTCAAAGACACCACCCCCGAGGCGGTGGAGCAAGCCAAGCAATATATCCAAGAGCAACGCATCCAGATTCAGCAGAAGAAAGATACGGAAGAGAAACTCTATATCGAAGTACGTGTGCACAACGGCGATGACAATGCCAAAGTGGTGATTGCCCACGAACACACTCATTTCGCCCTGATTGTGAAGAACGGCCAGGTATTACTGGACCAAAGCGCGAAGGTTGTGGCCGAAAAAACCGATGACCAAATAAAACTCAATTTGCGCAAAGTATATGAGTTTGCCACCACTACCCCAAGTTTGGAACTGAGTTTTATCTTGAAAGCGGTGGAATTGAACAGCAAAGCCGCGGAGGTAGGGTTAAAGAAAAACTCCGGCCATTCGTTAGGAAACACTATTTTGCATCAGCCCAAAAAGAAATTCTTCGGCAAACACAGCCTTTATGCGAAGATACTGTCCGCCACCTCCGCCGCTTGCGACGCCCGTATGGCCGGGGAAATGATTCCTGTGATGAGCAATTCCGGCAGTGGCAACCAAGGTATTGCCGCCACCATGCCAGTGCTGATTTACGCCAAGGAAAGAAGAAAAACTAAAGAGGAATTGGTCAGAGCACTGATTTTAAGTCACCTGACCGTCATCTACATCAAACAAAGCTTCGGCCGTCTATCGCCATTATGTGGCTGTGTGGTCGCTGCCACCGGCTCAGCCTGCGGACTGACCTATCTGATGGATGGTACCTACGAGCAGATTGCCTATGCGGTGAAAAACATGATTGCCAATATCACCGGCATGATCTGCGACGGCGCCAAACCCAGCTGTTCGTTGAAAGTGGCTACTGGAGCCTCTACCGCCATCCTGTCGTCGATGCTAGCCGTTGAGAACAAGACCGTCAGCGCCGTTGAAGGTATCATCACCGATGATGTGGACCAGTGCATCCTCAACATGAACACCATTGGCACAAAAGGAATGTCCCGCACCGATGAATTGGTGCTGGACATGATGACGCATAAGAATTAAATTTCAGAATATTGCTGACTATTTGATACCCAACTTCTGTTTTACCTTAGCGGAAACATCTTCGCCCTGCTCATAATAAGTAAGCATGGAAGTATCGAAAATATAGGTGAAGTTATGCTCTTTGCCCACTTCCTTGATAGCCTCTAAAATCTTCTCCTGGAAAGGTTTCAGCAATTCCAACTGCTTAGCCTGCAGGTCTTGCTCAGCGGACTGCGAGAAGTCCTGGATACGCTGGTACATGTTGGTCAACTCATCCTCTTTGATTTTCAAAACCGCAGGGGAAGAAGTTCCTTTACTGACCATCTGCTGGTATTCTTCGTTTTTCTTTTGGAATTCCTTGGCCATTTCCTCGCCTGTGGCTTGCAATTCAGCCTGCATGTCGGCCACAACCTTCTGTACAGTATCGATTCCCGGCATCACCTTGATGATTTCACCATAGTCAACATGACCGAATTTCACTTTCTGCTGGGCGAAAGAGGCAAAGGGGCATAACAAGGCTGCCAAAACTATAATAATGAATGTTTTTTTCATTTTTCCCTCTTATTTTTTGATTCCCAATTTCGCTTTGACCATTGGTGTGACATCTACTCCATTGTCGTAGAACAAAAGAATCTGTGTGTCAAAAATATAGGAAAACCCATTTTCCTTGGCCACCTGGTTGATGGCTTCCTGAATCTTGTCCTGGAAAGGTTTGGCCAACTCATATTGTTTTTCTTCCAAATCTTCCTGCACACCATACTGGAACTCCTGAATACGGGTTTGCAAATCCACCAACTCTTTCTCTCTGATTTGTCTAACAGAAGAACTCATAGTGCCGGCTTCTCTGTCAAATTTGTCCTTCTTGATCTGGAATTCCTCCACCATACCTGAATACAACTCTTCCAATTCTGTTTTGAAAGCGGCCAATTTAATTTGAAGGGAATCGATGCCTGGCATAGCCTGCAGAATCTCGCTGGAGTTGACATGTCCGTATTTTCCCTGTGACTGGGCTTGAAGTGAGCACACTGATACCGCCATAATAACGGCCAATGACAATAAAATCTTTTTCATTTCTTGACAATAAAACTATTGATTAATACTATTATTCCTCATCGTTACCATGATTGGGTGAAATACCCAATTTCTGCATAATCTGGTCGTTGATATCCCATTTCGGGTCGGCATAAACGATAGTCATGTCGCCGGCCACATCGAAAACGAAGGCGAAACCACGATCCTTGGCATATTCCTGAATGGCGGTGAATACTCTGTCCTGAATGGGTTTCACCAATTCTTCTCTTTTCTTGAACAAGTCTCCGTCGGTGCCGAAACGTTTTTTCTGCAGATTCTTGGCAGCCTGTTCGGCGGCGATAATGGCATCCTCACGGTTTTTCTTCATCTTTTCAGGTAAAGTGATAGCTTCCACCTGATATTTCTTGTACATGGAATCGATGCTCTTGAACTGCTTCTCAATCTCGTTCTGCCATTCCACGGCCAAACGGTCCAACTCGGCCTGAGCTTCAACATAATCAGGCATATTGGACAGAATATATTCAGAATCGATATAAGCGTATTTTTGACTGAACAACGGCAGAGCCATCAATGACATCAAAACAACGGTTAGAAAGAACTTTTTCATGATATTTATTTTTTTATGGTTATTAACGCTTTTGAGAAAAATATATTGTTTAGACTATTAATCGATAGATTGGTTTATTGAAATGTGGAATCTTCCCTTGTTGGCATTCGGCAAACCTGGCACCTCATCGAAGCCATAACCCCAGTCAAATCCAAGCAGACCGAACATTGGCAGATAAATTCTCACACCCACACCAGCGGATTTGTACATGTTGAACGGACTGTAATCTCGCTTGTCGAGCCATGCTTTACCCGCTTCGGCAAAGGCCAGCAGATAGATGGTGGCACTGGGGTTCAAGGTGATGGGATAACGGATTTCCGCCGTGAACTTGTTGAAGATGGTACCACCGATTTCGTTTCCGTCCACGTATGGAGAGAGCGAGTAATCGTCATAACCACGCATACCGATTATTTCGCGGGCATCCATCATCGTATAAGTGGACAAACCATCGCCGCCCAAATAGAAGCGCTCGAATGGGGAAGGACCGATACTCTTGTTATAGCATCCCATGAAGCCCATCTTCATACGCACAAAGAACACCAGATTCTCCACAATTCGGGTATACCATGAAACATTGAATTTCCACTTGTGGAACTCCAACCACTTGTATTTCTCCTGAGGAGTGAGTGAAGAATAATCCACACCCTTTTTGAACAAAGAATATGGCGGAGTCAGCTGCACAGAGAACATGATTTCGGAACCCTCACGCGGATAAATTGGCGCGCTGATTGAATTTCTCGCAATGGTGAAGATATAACTTAAACTGTTGGCATAACCTGTCTTGAAAATAAAATAGCTGTAATTTTGCACCTGATAACGCTGATACGACAAAGTATGCGAAATCTGGAAGTAATCATCCGGCCATTTCACCTTTCTGGCAATGGACAAGGAAGCACCTATCGTTCTGATTTCAACATGGTTAGCAGTATTTCGCTTGGTACCATCGGTTTGCACCTGATAATACAAACCCGCGGTAAGAGATATTGGTTTCTTGCCACCCAACCAAGGCTCGGTAAACGACACACTGTAATTTTGATAATACTTGGCATTGGTGGAAATATTGAATGCCAATCGCTGTCCGTCGCCACCAGGGATAGGAGTCCATGCTTCTTTCTTGAAAAACTTTTTGAAAGAGAAATTGTTGAAAGCGATACCGGCGCTGATGACAAAGGTACCGGCACCATAACCTGCCGACAATGACAACTGGTCTGAAGAGGATTCCTCCACCACATATTCGATATCCACCGTTCCGTCAGCCTCATTCGGCTTAGGTATCACATTCATACTCTCCTGATTGAAATAGCCCAGCGACAACAGCACCTGCTGCGTTCTGATAATGTCGGCACGGTTGAACAACTGTCCCGGTATTGTGGTGATTTCACGCATAATCACATTGTCGTTGGTCTTGGTGTTTCCCGTCACATACACCTTGTTATACCGTGCTTGCTTGCCTTCACGGATACGGATTTCAATGTCGATGGAGTCATTTTCAATCATCACTTCCACCGGATTGGCGGAGAAGAAAAGGTAACCATCGTTCATGTACAACGAGCTGACATCATTGCCCAGGTCGTTCTGCATGGGGTTGTTCAGGTTGTTCATCAACTGGGTCTGATTGTATACATCTCCCTTGCTGATATTCAATAATTTACTTAAGGTTGAAGACGGATATTTGGTATTGCCCACAAAAGAAATATTGCGGAAATAGTATTTGTGGCCTTCATTCACATAAATGTCAATGTAGATATTGTTGCCTTTGATATACACCGAATCCTTCGTAATATAGGCATCGCGGTAGCCCAATTCGTTGTATTTGTTGATCATGGCCACCTTGTTGCTTTCGTAAGATTCCTCAATAAACTTGGAAGCTTTGAAAATACGGAGTTTCACACGATCGGAGAAGTAGTCCTCCATGTGTTCCAGAATATCTTTGGACTGATAATAGCCCTTGTGTTTAAAACAATAGGCGATGGCTGTGTCAAGTTTGACGAAAGGCTGGAATTTGAACTTTTCCTTGGTCTCTTTCATAGGCTTCAGCAGTTTTGCCTTCGAGACCTCGTTATTGCCAATGATTGTGATGCGGGCAATTTTCACCTTTTTGTTCTTCTTGATATTGAAAAGCAAGCGAACACCCCTTGACACTTTGGGATCTTGCTGTTCTTCCACCTGAACCTCACAATTGTAAAAGCCCTTTTCAACGTAATAGTTCTTGATAATGTTCACACAAGTCTGTTTCATATTGTCATTGACAATATTGCCTTGTGTAAGCTTGATTTTCTCACGGATTTCATTCTCCTCGTTTTTGGTGGTTCCCTTGAAACCGAAAGCCACCAGGCGGGCGCGTTCCTCCAGATAGACATTCAGGAAAACCTTGTTGTCGATGACATTGGTAATGGTAATGTCAATGTTTTCGTAGTAACCAGAGTTCCATAAGCGCTTGATGGATTTTGATATGTCATCACCAGGGATTTCGATGATGCTACCCACCCCGAAATTGAGCATTCGCTGATCGAAATTGGCGTTGCCTGAGGAAGTGATGCCACCGATTTCATATTTTTTTGGGGTTAAATAGTCAATGTCAATCGGGGGCACCCCATCCTGTGAGGAGACCACGACTTGAGCATAACTTTTTAATCCACAAATAGATATAAAAAGCACAGCTATCCAAACAAGCCAACTTTTCAGTTTCATCCTATTTTAAAAATTAGCTTGCAAAGATAGCAAAATTTTTTGGGATTTTCAAGGACTTTTGGGAATAGCATTATACACTACTTCGTCTGGACTTGTTCGCCAGTTTTTCCGAAGCGGCGTTCTCTGCTTTGGAAATCCAAAATCACCTGCCAGAGGTCTTCTTTTTGGAAGTCAGGCCACATGAAAGGAAGGAAAAAGAATTCTGAATAAGCTATTTGCCATAGCAAAAAATTGCTGACACGGAACTCGCCCCCTGTTCTGATCAAAATGTCAGGATCGGGTATGGTACTGTCGTACAAATGTTTGCTAATTGTTTCAGGGGTAATGTCTTCAGGATTTAATTCTCCGTTTTTCACTTCCGCAGCCACTTTCCGGACTGCATGTGTCAACTCGTTCCTGCCACTATAGCTCACCGCCAAAACCACAGTCAGCCCTGTATCATCGGCGGTTTCTTTCATTAAGCGCTGAAATTCGTTATAACACTCTGTGGGCAAACAATCCAAGTCTCCTACGACCTTCATTCGCACCTGATTTTCTTTCAGGCTTTCTAATTCGTTATGAACGGCCAACACCAAAAGGGACATCAAAGCGTCCACCTCTTCTTTCGGGCGATTCCAGTTCTCGGTTGAAAAAGTATAAAGGGTAAGATATTTCACGCCCACTTTCGCAGCAGCTTTTATCACTCTACGAACAGCTTCAACACCTTGCTGATGGCCAAAAAAACGTTCCTGGTTATGTCTCTTCGCCCAGCGTCCGTTGCCGTCCATGATAATTGCTATGTGTTCCGGCACACGGGATTTGTCTATTTTATCGAAAATGTCATCCATCAGAATATGTAATTTTTATCTTTTTTTACCCAACTTATGACGTACACTCACCTTGTGTTTAATGTCACAAATATGGTCTTCATTTCCTATTTTGAAAGTGATGGTACCCCCACAGAAAGAATAGAAATCGGTGGTGTTGAAATTGCCTCGTTGTGAGCCCTGTATATGCAAAGCGCCGCCAATTTCCGGAGAACGGTCGGCCAGATCAGCTATGATATCGCCACGTTGGAAACGCAAGTCATCATTGTCATAGTAAGTTCCGCTTACATCATCCAGGTAATCTGTGCAGGTAAAACGCACGCCCCATTCGGCACCAAGGGAAACATAACGTCCGATATTCACTTTCAGTCCGATACCAAAAGGTATGGCAAAACTGCACAAGGCGTAATGTTTTTTTCCTGGGACCAATCCTTGACCTTCTGTGCCAAAAGGCTGTAAATCATAGGTCGTACCATTTAATTCCGCCTGTGGATTGAAAGAAAACACCGCCACGCCCGCAAATACGTAAGGAGAAAAACGGTTATAGCCCTTCTGATTGTACAATTTCAAAAAATTCACCTCTGCCTGCACCGACAATTCCGTGATCGGGGATTTGAAGCTCAGATTTCGCTCATACGACCCATTGCTTACGGCATCGCTGGCATGCACTTTGGCAAACATGATATTGGCTTTCAGTGCCCAGCGAGGGGTGAAATTGTAACGATACACGACACCGCCAGCGAAACCACATTCCGAAAAAATAGTGGAATGGCTCAAGTCGCCGATATAAAAGGAAGTGCCCACAAAAGCCCCTATTTCAGACTTTTGGGCAAAGCCAGCCCCAAGACTGAAAATTACCAAACTGACTATAAGAAATATCTTTTTCATTTTTTATTCTGAATAACTTGCAAAAATACAAATTTTTTTAATTGGTAAATGAGCAAATGTGATAATTAGCGAATTGTAGCGATGTGGCATGCCGCTTTTACATGGAGATGCAGAATCTCAATTTAAACGCAAAATTATCCAATTGATTGTTCCGGGCGTAAGCGCCATAGCGATAAAAAACACCCGCACCAAACGACACCACCTTTAAAACCACCAGCAAATCCTCCACCACAAGACCTGACTCAAAAAAGCCTTTTTCCATGGTTTTGAAATCCACACCATAGTGATGTTCAGGATGTTTCAACCATCCAAAACCAATATTCTGACATAAAACTATTTTGGGATTGAATTTCTTGTTTTTTCTCATTTTTCCGAAACAATGTCTGAAAAAAAGCGAGACAAAGGCATTCGACAAAAACTCATTGGCTTCCATGGTGGCAAACTGCTCTTTCCCGTCGAAACCGAAATTAATATGCGTTTTACCCCAATTCACATTACCTCCCGCACGGGGCACATACAACAACGAATAGGGCACATCTTCGAATATGATGCCTGTCTCGAAACAAAACTCAGAATAACCCAATCTCTTATAAACTTGTTTGTGGTTGATTCTGATATTCAGCTTGTTATAATTGAAATCGCTGTTGAATACATTCTTCACTCCTCGGAAATAAGTGACGGTGATGACGGGATATGGCGAAGTGCCCAAAAAGGTGGTGAAATTGTCTGATTTTAATTGTTTCTCCTTGAAAGCAAGGCGGGCACTTAACTGAATTTCAAAATTATTATATTGATATTCAGCTGATTCCGCATTAACAGCTAATGGTTCTCTGAAACTATAGTTAAAGCAGGTTTTGTTCTGACTATAAAACGCTCCTATCTGCAACTGTAGGGGGCTCACCGGCATGATTTTAAATAGCCCGCCTGCCACTTTCGACCGGTCAAATTTAGCAACCAGCCAACGACGGTAGAACTGCCCGTCAAACAACATATATTTCCGGCTATAAAATTTTGTCTGAGCACTTTCGAACAAATCGTCCGCATAGATGATGTTCACGGTACTGTGCAATCTTTCAGACACCAGGATTTCCATATTTCCTCCCCATTTCCATGCCTTGTCTTTCAAGCCGTATGCAAAATAGCCGCCAAAACTGACTTCTTTGGCAAACTTTTCATTGGTACGGAGCCCCATTCCGAACTTAAAACCCTCATGATTGTTGAAATCCACCAATTTGGTGAGATCAATATTGATAGGTCCTGTCGCCAAATATCCAGACAGAAGGGTCTGCAAAAAGAATAATTTCCGGTCTATCTTCACCTCCTTCTGCAGCAGCTCACCCAATTCATAAGATTGTTGTTCCGCTAACGTATTAGCGCGATTGCGATATTTTTCAATGGTGTCTTCTACATTTGCACTATTCTCCCTTATCACTACAACATCCTCCAGATTGAAAATATGATTTTTAATAGGCTGATTTACTTGTATTTCCCTGGTAATCATCTTAGACTGAATCATGATGGGATTTTCCTCGAACATATTTTTGTCCATAAGGATTTGCGCGTCTAATTCCAAAGAAAACCATGTATTGGACGAAGCCTCTTTTTCATATCTCTGAAAAATATTGATGGGCAACTTTTCTTCATCCTTTGCAGAACTCGCATACACCTCTGTCAACGCATAATTCTCCGCACATACCAACAACAAACCCTGCAAGGCATTGAAAATCACGTTTTCTTTCGGCATATAAGAAATCACATAAACGATATCTTTGCCGTTGAAAAAGGTGTCCTTCAGCTGAAAATCATAAAATTTGTGGGTGTTTTTCGCAATGGGGTTTACATGTTTTATCTCCAGAATCTCCACATAGTCACTTTTATACAGACTGAACGTCTGATTCAAGGTCTGCAATACCGAGAGGATGGGATTGCTTGCCAAAGAAGTTTTGGAGGCGATAACCTCTATATGTTCCCTATGCGGTTTTTTATAATACCGCTCGTTTACACTCTCATTCAGCAGATAATAAGGTTTAAGATCCATGCTGTCCGGATGATAGCGAGTAACATAAAACTTATTATACTGGGTAACTTTGAATGTAGTATTGCTGTAAGGGCTATTCTTTTCTTTATGGGTGATGACACTATCGATGATTCTGTCAGCAGGATTGGCACCTGCGACAACTTCAACTTCTTGTAAATCAACCATTAAACTATCTTCCTGTTCCTGACCCCAAGTCTTCAGGGTCAAAAACAGGAAGATAAGAAATAGCCATCTGAATTTCATGCAGTCTTATTTCTCAAGACGGCAAACCAAATTTCTGTCTCCGTAAGCGTCGTCAATCTTGCTGACAGTGGGCCAGTATTTGTCATCGTGAGGTATCGGGAAGGCAGCCTGCTGACGGGTGTATGGTCTGTCCCAAGTGTCGGCGCAAACCACACTCATGGTATGCGGCGCATTCTTGATGACATTGTTCACTCTGTCTGCTTTTCCGCTTTCAATATCAGCAATTTCCTGACGGATAGCAATCATGGCGTCGCAGAAACGATCCAACTCGCTCAACGGTTCGCTTTCGGTGGGTTCCACCATCAACGTGCCATGTACTGGGAAAGCTACGGTAGGAGCGTGGAAACCATAGTCCATCAGACGTTTAGCGATATCGCCCACCTGAACACCGGCATTTCTGTCGAATTCGTTGCAGTCCAAAATCATCTCATGGGCGCACATGCCATTGGTTCCAGTGTACAGAATCTTGTAGTGACCCTGCAGACGGGCTTTGATATAGTTGGCGTTCAAGATAGCGTATTTGGTTGCTTCGGTCAAGCCCTTGCCACCGCACATTTTGAGGTAAGCGTAAGTGATGGGCAAGAGGTAAGCGCTGCCATAAGGAGCGGAAGCCACCTGGCTGCCATGCTGACCACCGGTTTCAATGATGGCATGGTTGGGCAGGAAGTCCACCAGCTTTTCGCACACCGCGATAGGACCTACACCAGGACCGCCACCGCCGTGAGGCATGGCAAAGGTCTTGTGCAGGTTGAGGTGGCACACATCGGCACCCATGGTTCCCGGGGAGGTCAGACCCACCTGGGCATTCATGTTGGCACCATCCATATACACCAAACCGCCATTGTCGTGAACAATCTTGATGATGTCGAGGATTGCCTCTTCAAACACACCATGAGTAGAAGGATAGGTCACCATGAGGCAAGACAGTCTGTCTTTGTATTCCTCAGCTTTGGCGCGCAGGTCTTCCACATCAATTTCGCCGTGTTCAGTTGATTTCACCACTACAATCTGGTTGCCAGCCTTAGCGGAAGAAGCCGGGTTGGTACCATGGGCAGAAGCGGGAATCAAGCAAACATTACGATGGCCTTCGCCACGGGAGATATGATAATTTCTGATGACCGTCATACCGGCATACTCGCCAGCGGCACCAGAGTTAGGTTGCAATGAAACAGCTTTGAAGCCGGTGATAACGGCCAACCACTGGCTCACCTCAGCAATCATTTCCAGATAACCCTCGGCCTGGTCGGCGGGGGCGAAAGGATGGATGTTGCACACATTGGCCCAGCTCAATGGCAGCATTTCAGCGGCGGCATTCAGCTTCATGGTGCAAGATCCCAGCGGAATCATAGCTCTGTTCAGTGACAGATCCATGATTTCCAGTTTCTTCATATAACGCATCATTTCTGTTTCAGAATGATACTTGTTGAAGATTTCATGCTGCATGAAAGCAGATTTACGCTGCAGACTTTCCGGGATATTCAATGCTGGGTTAGCGCATTGCTGGCAAACATATTCGTGGAATTCTTTGTGTGCGGCCTCAGCCAACACTTTCAGAATCTCGTTCACATCCTCTAACAGGACAGTTTCGTCCAGAGCAATGGTAAAGCAACATTCACACCAGTAGTGGAAGTTGATCTTATGCTCCAATGCCACCCTCTCCACGTCTGCGATGGTCACGCCTTCGGGCACTTCAAAGCAAAGCGTATCAAAATACACCTTGTTGTATTGCTTGAAACCATATTTAGCGGCTTCGCGCTCCAGCACACCTGCCAAAACATTAATTTTGGTAGCTTTGCTCTTCAAGCCTTCAGCACCATGCCACATGCCATAGAAACCGGCCATGATGGCAGTGAGAGCACTGGCGGTACAAATATTGGAGGTTGCTTTTTCGCGTTTGATGTGCTGCTCGCGGGTTTGCAGAGCCATACGAACAGCGCGTTTGCCTTCGGCATCCACGGTGATACCGATGATACGGCCCGGCATCTGGCGTTTGAACACTTCCTGGCAAGCGAAGAAACCGGCGGCGGGACTGCCGAAGCCCATCGGCTGGCCGAAGCGCTGGGTAGAACCCATCACACAGTCGGCTCCCCATTCTCCCGGAGGGGTCAGCAGGGTCAGTGCCAGCAAGTCGGTGGCTACACCCACAAAAATGTTGTGAGCCTTGGCTTTCTTCACAAACTCTGTATAATCGTGGATAGCGCCATGCTGGTTCGGATATTGCACCATTGCGCCGAAATAAGTGTCGTCCAGTTCAATCTGGTCGGCCTTGCCGATGACCAGTTCGATACCATGAGGAGCAGCGTTGGTCTTCATTACGCCCAATGAATGCATGAAAACATCCTCTGAAACGAAATATTTCTTCACTTCGTTTTTCACCTGCTCGCGGGTACGGCTGTGATAGAACATCAGCATCATCTCACCAGCGGCGGTAGCCTCGTCCAGCAGAGACGCGTTGGCCAGCGGCATGGCGGTCAGGTCGGAAATCATAGTCTGGAAGTTCAACAGCGCCTCGATACGACCCTGTGAAATTTCAGCCTGGTAAGGAGTGTACGCGGTGTACCAACCCGGATTCTCGAAGATATTACGCAAAATCACGGAAGGAACACAGGTGTTGTAGTAGCCCATACCAATGTAGGATTTGTACACCTTGTTCTTGGCCATCAGGGCGTTGACTTCCTTCAAGTATTCATATTCTGTCAAACCATCGGGCAGAGCAAGGGGTTCTTTCAGGCGGATAGCGGCAGGAACCGTCTTCTCAATCAGTTCATCCATGGATTTTACACCAATGATTTCTAACATTTTTGCGGTCTCGGCTTCGCTCGGACCGTTGTGTCTTTTAATGAATTCGTCTTTTATCATCTTGATTTATATTTATTTATGTTGATTTATTCTCTTGGGAAACAATTTGCAAAGGTACAAAATTTTTCTATTAATGCAATTTCATTTTCTCTTTTCTCATCACTTCTGGCGTCGAAGACGCCAAATCTCAATAACCTCATACGAAGCGAAGCGAAGTGTGAGGATATGATGAAATGTACACCATCTCCTATCGCGGCACGGAAGACTATCGCAAAGATGATATATACCTGCTGCCGCGAAAGGAAGGTAATAAAAATGAAAAGAAGTTATATAACTTCAGAATAAATAATCTAATACCTAATTGAATCATTATGAAATATTATAAAAATGTTTCTCAATTTTTTATTTTGTATTGAGATTATTTATATCTTTGCAAAAAAAAACATGAGTTATATTAAATCTCTTTATCACATTGTTGTACGAACTTACAAATGTCGTTGCACCATTAATGAGGAACATGAAAAAGAATTGTACGCTTATATCTTTGGAATATGTAAACTAAAAAAAAGCCAAATTGTACCGTATTGGTGGAATGCCCGATCATTTGCATCTTTTTGTTTCTTTACCATCAAGTATAGCCATTTCAAAATTTGTGCAGGAAATAAAAGTAAGCAGTAGTAAATGGCTTAAGCAGAAACCTGCATTTCCCCATTTTAGCAAATGGTCTAAAGAATATGCGGCTTTCTCATACGCTGAAAAAGACAAAGATAGAATTATCAATTACATAAAAAACCAGAAAAAACATCATAAGCAAACAATTTTCTTCGATGAATATAGAAATTTACTTGAGGAAAATGGTGTAGAGTTTGAGGAAGAGTATTTTATGAGAGATTAGGTTTTATTATTAAGTTTCGCCTCTTCGAGGCTTTCTACGGGAGAGTGCCCTTCCTTTTTTTCCCCCACACTACGCTTCCTTCGGTCGCTTGTATGGGGTTACTGATATTTTGCCTCTTCGAGGCTTCTTGCTTATGTTAAAAAATAAGACGTCATGTTTTTCAACAACTACCCTATCTTGCGTCTGCTGATACCCTTTGCCCTGGGCATCGGCGTGGCCTATTGGTCGCCGTTGGACTGCTCCTTACCACTAATTTTATTATTAATGACAGTATGTTGGATAGTTTCTTGGGGTTTTCACTGTAAAAAAACACTCACCACAACCCTTTTTTCTGGAATTTTTCTGCAAATATTGTTCATCGTTGCGGGTTTTTGTCTTAGCTGCCTCCATTTTCGGAATCAAAATGCTGATTTTAACAAAGAAATCTTCAAAAACAATCCCTATTTTGTGGCCAAAATCATCGAACACCCTGCCCAGAAAGCCAAAAGTATAAAGGTAATAGCCAAAATAGAACAAACAACAGAAGGTCATACTATCCAGCAAAAGGCTGTGTTGTATTTCGGCAAGGACCGTTCGCGACAGCCTGCGTATGGCGATGTGGTGCTTATTCATGCCAAACTGAAAGAAATCGAAAATTCACAAAATCCGTATGCTTTTGATTATATAAAATATATGCAGAGAAAAGGGATTTTCTACACGGCCTACATACCCTCTTCTGCTTGGCAAAAAATCGGACAATTCAGAGGAAATCCCATTAAAGAAAAAGCCCATCAAATTCAACAGTATTTCTCGCAAGTTTTCGCTGATGCCGGCATGAGCGGCAACGAATACAGCATCATCACCGCCATTTTGCTGGGCAATGACGAAACCATGGAAGCAGAGCTGAAAACCAGCTATGCCTCCGCCGGAGTCAGTCATATTCTTTGCGTATCAGGCATGCATGTAGGTGTTATCTTCATGATACTGAATTTCTTGCTACAACCTCTGGACTATGCAAAATCTTCGCGACTATTGAAAGCCGTCTTGCTCATGCTTTTCATCTGGGTATATGCCTGTATCACAGGTCTTTCTCCTTCGGTTACCCGTGCCGCCACCATGTTTTCCTTTGTCACCATTGGCGGGATGTTGCGACGCAACACCAATATTTTCCATAGTTTATTCGCATCCTTATTTATTTTACTGATTATTAATCCTTTATTGATTTTTGAAACGGGTTTCCAATTGAGTTATGCGGCTGTTTTTGGTATCGTTATTTTTCAGCAAAAACTAGTGGAATTATGGGAACCCAAACACAAAATCATCAACTATTTCTGGAACCTCATCACCGTGTCGGTTGCGGCGCAATTGGCAACATTTCCTCTGTCAATTTATACCTTCGGACAGTTTCCCAACTATTTTCTTTTAGCCAACCTATCGGTGATCACCCTCTCCTTTGTTGTGGTCGTCAGCGGGGTCTGTTTATTGGCAGTGTCTTTTATCCCTATGGTTTCAAATTGTATCGCTTGGCTGCTAACCCACGAAATCAAACTGATGAACTTTATCATCCAATCCATTGAGATAATTCCTGGCGCTGTCACGGAAAATATCAGCATTTCATGGATACAGATGTTGCTTATCTATTTGTTTATCATTGCATTCTATCTTCTTTTTCTGCAAAAGAAAAAAATTTTTTATTGGATAGGTCTCGCTTCTTTTTTAGGCATGGTCTTTTTGTTTGACCTTGATAAATATCAAACACAGCATATTGAAAACCGAACCATTTACAAATTATCAAAGGGGATGGCTGTCAGCTTTAATTATCATGGGAGAGCGATTATTTTCAGCGATTCCATTCGGGATAAAAAGCACAAAGATTATGCCTATTGCATCAAGAATCATGAGCGTAAAGAGCGGATAAAAAGCGTCATCGTTCCATTGGACAGTAATTTTCAAAATGATTTTCTGCTGAAAGAAGGGGATTTTGTAGTTTTTGGCGGCAAAACCTATCATCTGGCAAGGAAAAAGCGACGTTATTACGAAACGTCTCATAAAATATCCGTGGATGAGGTGCTTTTGCTGGAAGATTATATCAAGACAGAGTATCTGGGCAGGGCCATGGAAATTGCCAACATCTTTGGCAATGAGAACAATTGACAATACAGACGAATGTAATTTTTTAAATTATGTGTTTTTCAAGAATTTTTTGTATCTTTGTCGGTTAATTAGGATATTCACAAAAACTGACGATTATGAAAAATATTGTAGTGGGAATTGATTTTTCCAAAAACTCGTATAACGCCATGAAGCATGCTGTGGCTATTTCTTTGAAAAACAAGGCTAAACTGCACTTGGCGTGGGTGAAAACGGCCGCTATGAAAACAGATCTGGCGGTAAGCACCACAACCAAAAATTACATGGCAACCGTAAGGGAAAAACTGAACCAATGGGCGGAAGAATGCAAGGCCGAAGCTCCCGAAAGTTCGGTGACCTCCATCGTTCTGGAAGGCAAACCTGCAATAGAATTGTGCAAATACGCCTCCAATCTTCCCAAATGCATGATTGTGATGGGTACCCATGGTGTGTCCGGTTTCGAGGAGTTCTTTGTGGGCAACAACGCTTTCAGAACCATCAACCTAACGACAGTTCCTGTGTTGATTCTGCGTGAAGACATTGAAATCAACCGTGACTTGACTCAGATTTTGGTTCCTCTCGACACCAGTTTTGAGACGCTGCAGAAAATGAAAATCGCTATTGAATTCGCCAAGGATTTCAACGCCAAGATTTGTCTCTTAGGAGTTATCAACCCTGTTGCAAATGACATCAAACATGTGATTAACGTGCAGTTGAATCATGCCGCTTCCATGTGCAAGAAAGCGAATGTGAGATATGAAGTGCAAACGCTGGAAGTTCCAGGTGATTCCATTTCCGCATTATTGGGTGCCGCTAAGAAAATGGATGTGAACCTGATGGTCATCATGCGTGAGGAAGAAAACGACCTTTCAAGCGTATGGATGGGCACTAACACCCGTCAGATTGTCAACAACTCACCCATGCCCTTGGTGATTGTACCTAACGTGAATCAATTTTTACTCAACAAATAATTTTCATCTGATATGAAAAAAGTTTTCGTCATCATCGCGGCCTTGCTGTTCATGGCCGGTATTCAGGCTTTGGCCTGCACCAACTTCATCATCACCAAAGGAGCCAGCAAAGACGGCTCCGTCATGGTTTCCTACGCCGCCGACTCACACACCCTGTACGGTGAGCTGTATTATCGTCCCGCTGCCGACTATCCACTTGGCACCCTAATGGACGTGGTGGAATGGGATTCCGGCAAACTGCTGGGACAAATTCCCCAGGTGACCCACACCTATTCTGTGGTAGGCAATATGAACGAGCACCAGCTGTGCATCGGTGAAACCACCTACGGGGGCCGTGAGGAACTGTGGCATACCCCTGGTTTAATTGACTATGGCTCACTGATTTATATCACCCTACAACGTGCCAAGAACGCTCGCGAGGCCATCAAAGTGCTGAACTTCCTGATTGAGTCTTACGGCTATTGCAGTGAAGGAGAGTCTTTCTCCATCATCGACCCCAACGAAGCCTGGATTTTCGAACTCATCGGCAAGGGTCCTGAAATGAAAGACGCCAAAGGAAAAACTGTAAAAGGCTGGTCCAATGGTGCTGTATGGGTAGCCCGCCGTATTCCCGACGGTTATATCAGTGGTCACGCCAACCAAGCCCGTATCACCACCTTCCCCTTGAGAGACGGCAAGACCTCCATCACCAACAAGGACATTGACAAAATGATTTTCAATCCTGAAGTTGAGACAGTATATGCTGCCGATGTCATTTCTTTCGCCAAATTGAAAGGCTATTATGATCCCAAAGCTCCCGATGCTGAATTCAGCTTCTGCGACGCTTACGCACCCATCGATTTCGAGGCTGCCCGCTTCTGCGAATCCCGTGTATGGGCTGCTTTCTACCGCTGCAACCCCGAACTGATGGCTCAGTACGAAGATTACGCCCGTGGTGATAATTTGAGCCACCGTTTCCCCTTGTGGATCAAGCCCGCCAAGAAAGTTGACGTGACTGACGTGATGCAGCTGATGCGCGACCATTTCGAAGGCACTTCCATGGACATGACCCAGGATATCGGTGCCGGTCCTTTCGCTTGTCCTTACCGCTGGCGTCCCATGACCTGGGAATACAATGGCAAAGGTTACATCCACGAGCGCGCCACTGCCACCCAGCAGACCGGCTTTTCTTTTGTGGCTCAGGCCCGCAGTTGGTTGCCCGACAAGTTCGGCGGTATTTTCTGGTTTGGCGTTGACGATGCCGCCAGCAGCTGCTACATCCCCATGTTCTGCGGTATTACCGAAATTCCCGAAGCTGTGCGCGAAGGCAATGGCTCTATGGTGGACTATTCTTCCACTGCTGCCTACTGGATCTTCACCAAAGTGAGCCAGCTGGTGTATACCCGTTACAGCGACATGATCAAGCATGTGAACGAGCAACAGCACAAATATGAGAACGGCGCTGTCAAGAACATCCGCGAGATGGAAAAAGACATGGTGGAACTCTTTAAGAACGACCCCGCCAAGGCCCAAAAACGCATCAACGATATCTCCAATCGCTGCACCAAAGAGGTTTGCAACGCCTGGAACCATCTGTTTGAATACCTTTTGGTGAAATACAACGATGGTAACGTCAAAGTGGAAAAGAACGGCAAATTCGTCAAATCTGACACCAAAGTGCCACAGTGCGAATCTCCCGAACATCCCAATTACCCTGAAAAATGGTACAAAATCATCGTTGACGATTGTGGAAATAATATTCAACATAAATAATCTGCTACTGACCTAAAAAATGGAAGAAAAAAAGGGTGATAAGCCCAAAACACGTCAATTTGGAGCCAAAAGAGGCACCAGAAGCACTGCCAAAACAGAAAAACCAGCGCCCAAAACCCGCCGGAAAGCTTCCGATAAAGATTTCGAAGAAGAAAAGAGTGTAAAGCGCTCTTTCCGCAAAAACACCAGCACCGCTGAAAAAGCTCCCCGCACCAAGAGGAGCTTCTCCAAGCCCAAAGAAGAAGGTGGAGAACGCCAATTCACCGGTACACGGAAATTCGGTGCCAAGCGGACAGAAAAACCGTCCTTTGGAGACAAACCCTCTTTCAGAAAGAAAGAAACCGAGGCCGCTCCCCGCAAGAAACGCAGGGATGTGACCGCTGAGTCTGAGATTCTCAGTGAAATCGTGGCCCGCAGACAACGTGAAGGCCGCGTCTCGCCACAGAAGCAGAAAGTACTGTCGCTGACGGACAATGAAAACCAGGGTTTGGTACGCCTGAACAAATATATTGCCAACGCTGGCATCTGTTCTCGCCGTGAGGCCGACGTGCTCATCACTACCGGAGCCATCAGTGTGAACGACGAGATCGTGACCGAGTTGGGCTATAAAGTCCGTCCTACCGATGTGGTCCGCTATGGCGACCATATCCTTCAGAATGAAAAACCGGTGTATCTGCTGCTGAACAAACCCAAAGACTATATCACCACCACCGACGACGAAAGAGGCCGCAAGAATGTGATGGACTTGGTGCGCGGTGCTTGCAAGGAACGCATTTATCCTGTCGGCAGATTAGACAAAAACACTACAGGGCTGCTGCTGTTCACCAACGATGGCGACATGACCAAGAAACTGACTCATCCCAGACATGGCATCGAAAAAACCTATTCCGCGGAGCTGAACAAGAAATTCGCCAACATTGACATGTGCGCCCTTCGTGAAGGTATCGAGCTGGAAGACGGTGTCATCACCCCCGATGAGGTGGAATACGTGGATGACAGCAAAAAAGTTATCGGCATCACCATTCACTCCGGCAAAAACAGAATCGTCAGAAGAATATTCGAATTCCTTGGTTATGAGGTGGTGAAACTCGACCGTGTGGTCTTCGCCGGCCTGACCAAAAAGGACCTGCCCCGTGGAAAATGGAGATTCCTGACCCAGGCTGAAATCAATATCTTGAAAATGACTGTAAAATAACTTGCATTTTTCTTTATTTCGTTATGAATAAAACACTTAACGCTCGACTGTTCGTCGAAAAAAAAGTTGGTTTCCAAGTGGAAGCCCAGGATTTATTAGATGACCTGAATCATAATTTAGAACTGAAAATCAATAAGTTAAGACTTATTGTGGTGTATGATATTTTCGGTATCGAAAAGGAATTGCTGGAGAAGGCCAAGAAAGCCGTTTTCTCAGAACCCGTTACCGATGAGGTTTATACCGAATTCCCATTGGACGGCTTGACTTATTTCGCCGTGGAATTCCTGCCGGGACAGTTCGACCAGCGGGCCGACAGTGCCATGCAGTGCCTCCAATTGATTGATCCAAAGACCAAAGCCACCATCCGTAGCGCCAAGCTCATCGTCATGGAAGGGTCTCTTTCGGAACAAGATATGCTTAAAATTAAAAAGCACTGTATCAACGAAGTAGAGGCAAGAGAAAAAGACATGTCCATTTTGGACGACAGCGAAAATGTCACCGTAGCGGATGTGGAGATTTTCGACACTTTCAACGACATGAAGGCTGAAGAGCTGGACACCTTCAGACAAAAACTTTCCTTGGCCATGTCTTTCGAGGATATCCTGCTCATTCAGAATTATTTTAAGAATGAAGAAAAGAGAAATCCCACGGAGACGGAAATCAAGATGTTGGACACTTACTGGAGCGACCACTGCCGCCACACCACCTTCGAGACGCAGTTGGACAACATCACCTTCACCCCCAACAAGTTCAACGACCAGCTGCAAGAAGCGTTTTACCAGTATATTCAGATCCGCAACAACGTTCATGGCGGTAGAAAGCCCATCACACTGATGGACATGGCCACCATCTGCGGCAAGAACGAGCGTAAACTCGGCAACCTCGACGATATGGAAGTGTCGGAGGAAAACAACGCCTGCAGTGTGTTTGTGGATGTGGATGTAGATGGCAAAATCGAGAAATGGCTGTTGATGTTCAAGAATGAAACGCACAACCATCCTACCGAAATTGAGCCTTTCGGCGGGGCAGCCACTTGCGTGGGCGGTGCCATACGCGACCCGCTGAGTGGCAGAAGCTACGTGTATCAGGCCATGCGTGTCACTGGTGCAGGTAACATCAACGAACCCGTCAGCCAGACCATGGAAGGCAAGTTGCCCCAGCGCGTCATCTCCAAGAGCGCCGCTGCAGGTTACTCCTCCTACGGCAACCAAATCGGCTTGGCCACAACCCATGTGCGCGAAATCTATCACGACGGCTATAAGGCCAAACGTCTGGAAATTGGTGCTGTAGTAGGTGCTGTGCCCGCTGATGGCGTGAGACGTGAACAGCCCCAGCCCGGCGACATCATCATCATGTTCGGTGGCCGCACCGGCCGTGACGGTATCGGTGGTGCCACCGGCTCCTCCAAAGAACATACCGAAGCCTCTTTGGAAGTATGCGCCGCTGAGGTGCAAAAGGGTAACGCTCCTGAAGAACGCAAAATCCAGCACCTGTTCCGCAAGCCCGAAGTCACCCGTTTAATCAAGAAATCCAATGACTTTGGCGCAGGCGGCGTGAGTGTAGCCATCGGTGAATTGGCCGACGGACTGCTCATTAATTTGGATGCGGTGAAGACCAAATACAAAGGCTTAAATGGCACCGAGTTGGCCATCAGCGAATCGCAGGAACGTATGAGCGTGGTGGTGGATCCAAAGGATGTGGACCAGTTCTTCGAATACTGCCGCCAAGAGAACATTGAAGCTACTATCATTGCCAAAGTTACTGACAACAACAGACTTACCATCCAGTGGAGAGGCAAGAACATCGTGGATTTGTCCCGCGATTTCATCAACACCAACGGTTACCGCCAGCGCACGGACGTGGTGATTCCCAAAATTGAAGGCGAATTCCCGATGAGAGTTCCGGAGGCAAGGGCCAACCAAGCTATCACCACTGAAACTGTGGCCAAACACTTGGCTTCCCCCAATGTGGCTTCGCAAAAAGGTTTGATAGAGATGTTTGACTCCACCATCGGCGCCTCTACGGTGTTGATGCCTTTCGGTGGCAAGCACCAGCTGACGGAAAGCCAGGCCGGCGTGCAGAAACTTCCTGTTTTGCATGGCCACACCAACACCGCCAGCATCCTGGCTTTCGGTTATAATCCCTATATTGCCTCATTTTCGCCCTTCCACGGAGCGATTTACGCCATCCTGGAATCCATGGCCAAGATTGTTGCTGTGGGCGGCGATTACAAGAAAATCCGCTTTACTTTCCAAGAATACTTCGAGAAATTAGGCAAGGACACGACCAAATGGGGCAAGCCTTTCGCTGCCCTCTTAGGTGCGGTTTATATGCAAAACGCATTCCATCTGCCCTCTATTGGCGGCAAAGACTCCATGAGCGGCACTTTCAAGAAACTGAATGTGCCCCCAACTTTGGTGTCATTCGGTATCGTCACCGAAAAAGCCGACAAGGTTATCTCTCCGGAATTCAAACAAAAAGGAAATCATATCTATTTCATTAACAATGTGATAGATGACAACCACAGACCTTCTGTGGAAAGAGTGAAACAGATTTTCGACTATGTGCATGAGCAGATTCATGCTGGCAAGATTATTTCCTGCTATACTCTGCAATTCGGTGGTATTATTGAAGCCCTTTGCAAGATGAGCTTCGGCAATGACTTGGGCTTTGACATCCATACCGACCTGCCTATATTCGACTACGGCTACGGCAGTTTCGTGGTGGAAAGCTGTGAGAAACTGGATTTCGAATATGCTGTTGAATTGGGCTGCGTAAGCGACAAATTCATCATCAATGGCATAGAACTTGACAAAGCGAAATGCTTGGCGGCATGGCGTGGCACCTACGATGCCATCTATCCCGAGGTAAAAATCAACAGCGAGAGCATGCCCAAGGTGGAAGCCCAGAATGCCAAGGTGATGCGCCGCGAGCTGCATCCTCCCAAAACCGACAAGGTGAAGGTGATAATTCCCGTATTTCCGGGCAGCAACTGCGATTACGACACCGCCAAGGCCTTCAAGGATGCTGGTGCCGAACCTGAGATTTTTGTCTTCCGCAACCTGAATGAAAAGGAAATCAACGATTCTATCGATGAATTGGCCAAGTTGATTGACAACGCCCATATTTTGGCTTTGTGCGGCGGTTTCAGCTCTGGTGACGAGCCCGATGGCAGCGGCAAGTTCATTGCCAATGTGCTGAACAACGAGAAAGTCAAGGCTTCCATAGAAAAACTGCTTGACAGAGACTGCCTAATTCTGGGTATTTGCAACGGTTTCCAGGCATTGGTCAAATCGGGACTGCTGCCTTATGGCAAGATCGGCCAAGTGACGGCTGAATCCCCCACGCTATACCGTAACGACATCAACCGCCACCTGTCACACATCACCAAGACGGTGGTGGCTTCCAACCACTCGCCCTGGCTCAGCTCCTTCAAGGAAGGCGAGGTTCACCGTGTGGCCATCAGCCATGGCGAAGGCAAATTTGTGGTATCGGAAAAGATGGCGCAAGATTTGTTCACCAACGGACAAGTGGCCTTCCAATACTGTGATTTTGAGGGACATGCCAGCATGAACAAATATGACAATCCCAACGGTTCCAACTATGCCATTGAAGGTATTGTTTCCGACTGCGGACGCATATTGGGCAAGATGGGTCACAGCGAGCGCAAAGATGAAAATCTGTACAAGAACATCCCCGGAAACAAGACGCAGGATATCTTCAGCAATGCGGTGAAATACTTTTTGAATTAGCAAATTAGTTAATTAGTTAATGTGCTAATTATCAATGTGCTAATGTGCCAATGGAATTAGTTAATTAGCAAATTAGTTAATGTGCTAATTGGATAAGCAAATCCGCTAATTAGCAAATGATTTTAATTTTTGATTATGAGATGGTTTAATGTATTGAATTCCAGTGTTTTACATATTATTGTGATTATTACCTTTATTTTGGCGGTGTCACCTGTATTCTCACAAAATTCAAGCAATACAACTGATTTTCATAAAGGATTCAGTATCACTGCCAATGTGGGGGGAGGTTTCTGCAAATATCCTGTTGTTTCTGGTTTGTATCCTGGTTTGGGTGCAGGTGTAGGTATGCGTTACGATTTCCATCGTCTTTGGGGTGTTGCCGCTGGCATACGGTATGAGGATTATTTTACCATTCCACGAGATTTTGCCATCCGGAATATTTTGATTCCTGTTGAGATGGAATTTCATCTTTCGCATTTTTATGTAAGAGGAGGGATTTTTTTTGGTTTTGGAGTAAATACATGGGTGGCTGCCAATGCCAAAGAAATTTTTAATATCGGCAGTAGCTTAGGTTTAGGTGGACGTATTAACTTAAGCTCAAAAGACTTGTTAACCATAGGGTTACATGGGACCCTTTTTGAAGGGTTCGACTATCTATATTACGAAGGACACGCCCCTCGTTTACACCATGACATACCCCGTTATTCTGTAATGTTGAATATTGGATATGAACATCGATTTTAAGCTACTAACCCCTAATCACTGACCACTATTACACTCCATCCAGGATATTGAGTATCTGGTTGCTTTTGCCGACGTGGGCACGATTACGATAGTTACTGAGGCAGATGAACAACAGGTTGTCGGAAGGACGGTAAACCATGATATGGTGGAAACCATGCCACAATCCACCGTGATATACCAGCTTGCCATAATATGGATTTTCCTCCAAATGGAAGCCGTAACCGTACAGTTCTGACGGGGCGGCACCTGTGATGAGCTTATTCTGGGGTGACGAGGCCTTTTCCACCCACTCTTTCGGAAGCACCGTATATTCATTGAAAAAGGCGATTTTCCACTTCATCAGAGCCTCGGGGCAGGAGTACAGGCCCTTGTCGCCGAAAGTGCCGTCCAACGGCTCTATGGCTACTTCCTCGCCCGATTTCAGATGCCCCCGCGGCAAAAAAATATCCTTGTGCTCGCTTTTCTGCGTCACATAAAAAGTGTTATCCATGCCTATTGGCTTGAAAATGCTGTCTTCCATGAATTTCTCGAACTTCACGCCCGACACCTTCGCCACAATGTCCGCCAAGAGCAAATAGTTGGTGTTGGTGTATTTGTAACGCATTCCCGGCTTGAAATAAATCTTCTCGCGGCGTGAAAACACTTTCTGTATGGCCTGCTCGTTGGTGACAAAACCCTCGGTGCCCCATATCTCTTCCGGAAAGTCGAAATACTCAGGTAATCCGGAGGTGTGGCACAGCAAATGATGGATGGTGATCCCCGAATAAGGGTTGTTCGGGTAATATTTCGACAAATTGTCCGTCAATTGCATCTTGCCGGCAGCCACCAGTTTCAGGATGGCCGCCGCGGTGAATTGCTTGGAGATGGAGGCCAGTTCGTAAGGGGTGGTGTGCGACAGCTGGTTTTCCGCCTTGCCACGCGACGCCCTGAGCTGTGAAATAGTCATGCCGTTCAAATCTTTGCCCTTCTGGTAAAGGCGGGCGTAACCGTAAGTTTTCCGGGCTACCACCTTGTCATCCAAGGCAATCAGAATAGTGCCATTCAAGCTTTGAGCCATGTTGTTCGCCAACTCCTGCAAGGCAATCACCTTCAGCTGGGGATTGGCACGGTCAAAAACAGCGTTTATTTCAGCCGTGGACAGCTCTTTCAGTTTTTTTGACCCCTTGTCCATTTTGACGCTTTGCGCCGCCAAAACGAGCGAAAAAAGGCAGAAAAGCAAACACAAGGAATACTGCTTCATCTATTAAAGATTAAACTGTTTTTTTATCTTGTCTACATAATCGAGGCGTTCCCAGCCGAAGAACACCACTTTCTTGAAATTTTTCTTGACTCCATCCACTATACGGGTGTAGGTATTTTCATCCTGATAGCCCACTTCAACTTCTTCCTCATAGCTGTCGCGACCGAAATGTCCGTAAGAGGCGGTCCTTCCATAAATAGGATTCTTCAATTGGAAACGTTCGATGATATCGTAAGGACGCATGGGAATGATTTCTTTGATTTTAGCGGCAATTTCACCATCACTCATCTGCACTTTGGCCGTTCCGTATGTGTTCACAAACAGTCCCACTGGTTCGGCCACACCGATAGCGTAGGCCACCTGCACCAGCACCTTGTCACACAAGCCGGCAGCCACCATATTTTTGGCAATATGGCGGGCGGCATAGGCTGCCGAACGGTCCACCTTGGACGGGTCTTTTCCGGAGAAAGCTCCGCCACCATGTGCACCGTGACCCCCATAAGTATCCACAATAATCTTACGGCCTGTTATACCGGTATCCCCGTGGGGACCACCAATGACAAACTTGCCTGTGGGATTCACAAAAAGTTTATAATCATCTTTGAATAAAGACTTTACACTTTCAGGACAATCCTTGATGACACGGGGCAACAGAATCGTCACAATGTCTTTTTTGATTTGCTCTTGCATGACTTTTTCCTCCGCAAAATCATCATGCTGAGTGGAAATCACAATCGTGTCAATGCGCTCCGGCGTACCGTCGTTAGCGTATTGCAAAGTTACTTGTGACTTGGCATCGGGACGAAGATAAGTCATTTGTTTGCCTTCTTTCCTGATAGCGGCCAACTCCTGCAGAATCATGTGGGAGAGTTCCACGGTAATCGGCATGAAATTCTGCATCTCACGACAAGCGTAGCCGAACATCATGCCCTGGTCGCCAGCGCCTTGCTCTTCCTTTTCCTGCCTCTCCACGCCTTGGTTGATGTCGGACGATTGGCTGTGGATAGCGGAAATCACCGCACACGACTTGGCATCAAACTGGTAATCGCTCTTCGTATAGCCAATTTTTTCAATTACACTCCGGGCCACGTCATCGATGGATACATAACCGTTTGTTTTAACCTCACCTGCGCAAACCACCAATCCGGTAGTTACCAATGTTTCGCAAGCCACTTTTGATTCCGGATCCTGAGCCAGGAACGAATCGAGCAAAGCGTCTGAAATTTGATCACACACCTTATCGGGGTGTCCTTCAGATACTGATTCAGATGTGAACAGATAGCTCATAATAATAATTTATGGGTTAATAATAAAGTTAAATGAAAAATGCGGGGAATGTGATGGTTTAGCATTTTTTTCCGTGGTTGCAATCATGACAAATCCGTCCACAATTTTCGGCGGCAAAAATACAAAAAAAATCAATGTGCTAATGAGACAATGTGCTAATGTGCTAATTCAATTAGCAAATTAGTTAATGTGCAAATTAGCAAATGATCTTTTTTCTGTATGCGTCTTTATTTAACGTTAATATTCAGTATGTTACAAAAAATATCGCTTCTAAGCCACGATTTTTGTTTTTTTGAGTCGGGCTTCATTTTTTTAAAGAAAATGGCTGAAATCAAAATTTGTATTATAATACATTGGTTATTAGATATTTATATCACTACCCCACCCTTCGGGCACCCCTTCTTTTAGAAGGGGAATTAAATTTTCTTCGGGCACTCGTTGGAGGCGACTTGCTATCTTAGGTAAATCATCAGGGCGGCGATGTCGGAAGGACTGACTCCACTGATGCGAGAAGCTTGACCCAAATTGTCCGGTTTTACTCTTGACAATTTCTCTCGTGCTTCCAAAGACAGTGAGGGGAAATTTTTGTAATCAAAATTCGCTGAAATTTTGATATTATCCAAATTGGATAATTTGTCCGCCATCTCTTTTTCCTTCTCGATATAATTGGCATATTTGATTCTGATTTCTGCATTCTCCTGTTCTTTCTCTGTAATATGATACTCTTCAGCAAAAGCAGTAATCCGTTCGCAGCAGTTTTTCAACTGGTTTAATTCCACCTGCGGACGCAATAAGAGACTGGCATATTTGGTCCGCTGAGTCAAAGGTGAGGTTTCCACATTTTCCAAGTATTCATTTACCTCCGCTGGCTTTGCATGATGCTCCGAAAGGAAATCCACCATGAGTTGCTGATGCTTATATTTGGTCTGCATCTTCGCATACCGTTCGTCATCAATCAAACCTAATTGATGTCCTATCGGGGTCAGTCTCTCATCGGCATTATCCTGACGAAGCAAAATTCGATATTCCGCTCTGGAGGTAAACATACGATATGGATCCTCCACTCCTTTGGTTACCAAATCATCTATCAGCACCCCGATATAAGCCTGAGAACGACCCAGCACCAAGGGCTCTTTTCCCTGAAGTGAGAGGTGGGCATTAATGCCTGCCATCAGTCCCTGGCAAGCTGCCTCTTCATAACCAGTGGTGCCATTCACTTGTCCCGCCAGATACAAATTGTCCAAAAGTTTTGACTCCAAGGAGAACTTAAGCTGGGTAGGATCGAAGAAATCGTACTCTATTGCATAACCTGGTCTGAACACTTTGGCCTGTTCCAAACCTGGTATTAAGTGCATGGCTTTGATCTGTACTTCCTCTGGCAAGGAAGAGGAAAAACCATTCAGATAATACTCATTGGTATCTCTGCCCTCTGGTTCAAGAAACAGCTGGTGGCGGTCACGTTCTGAAAAACGGTTGATCTTATCCTCAATGGAGGGACAATATCTCGGTCCCACACCCTGGATTCTACCCTGGAACATAGGGGAGGCATCAAAGCCTGTTCGCAGGATGTCGTGCACCTGCGGATTGGTATAAGTAATCCAACAACTCATCTGTTGTTCCACTGGAAGGGTGTCGGTAAAAGAAAACTTGTCGGGATTCTCATCGCCTTTTTGCTCTTCCATTTTGGAGAAGTCCACGGTGCGCTTATCGATACGGACAGGAGTTCCCGTTTTCAGTTTTTTGACCGTCAAACCAAAATCCTTCAGCTTGTCGGAAAGGTAAAGTGAGTTGCTCTCCCCCATCCTACCTCCGGCAAAATTCACCTCCCCGATATGGATTCTGCCATTGAGGAAGGTGCCGTTGGTCAAGATAATCTTCTCCCCGAGGATAGTATTTCCCTGTTGGGTTTTCACCCCCACCACCTTGTTTTGTTCAATGATCAAATCGTTGACGGTGTCCTGACGCAGCTCCAAATTAGGCTGTGTCTCGAGTACCTGTTTCCACATGGAGGAAAAAAGATACTTGTCATTTTGAGTTCGGGGACTCCACATGGCAGGACCCTTAGAGCGGTTCAGCATCCGAAACTGGATGGTGGAACGGTCGGCCACAATACCCGAGAAGCCTCCCAAGGCATCAATTTCCTTCACGATTTGTCCCTTGGCAATACCTCCCATAGCCGGGTTGCACGACATCTGTGCCACCAGTCCGAGGTGCATTGTTATCAGCAGAGTTCTGCTACCCATGCGTGCCGCCGCCACTGCCGCCTCACAGCCTGCATGGCCCGCACCCACCACAATTATATCGAATTTTTCGTTGTTTTCCACGTGGAACATTGATGTATGTTTCTGATTATCTTTATTTTAACTTTTTATATAAGCTTATTGCCCCCTCTTCCTGAAGCCTCATTTCAGCCGCCTCTTTTATGCTTTTGTCCTTATATCCACACAGGTGCAACACCCCATGTGCCACTACCCGTAAGAACTCGTCCTGGGGCAAAATTTGCATTTCTGAGGCATTGTCTCTCACTCGCTGCTCACTGATATAAATCTCTCCCGTTACTACCCCAGCGGCTCCGTAATCAAACGTGATAATATCCGTATAGGTGTCATGTTGCAAGAACTGTAGATTCACTTTCAACAACTCTTCATCATCGCAAAAGAAATAGCTGATATCTCCGGGAACAAAACCGTGTTGGCGAATCAATTCCTTCAGCCAAGGCTTCAAAAAGGATTGTTCTGCTAGTAATTCTGATGGTAAATTATTGAATATTATCATGTTATATATTTTTTCACTATTCCGTCCTTTGAATACGCGCTCTTTGGAAGGGAATAGGTTTGTAGAGACGCAAAATTTTGCGTCTCTACATCTACAAAATCATTTCAAAATCAATTTTATATTTATGTTATTATTTTGATTATCAATTATTTGTATGAAATACAAACCAGGGCATAATCCTGATAATAATACTCTTTCCTCGGTGGCATCTATGCCTGTTTTCGTCCAAACCAATTTACCTTCCGCTGTGTAAATCTTAATTTCGGAAATTTGGTTATCTAGCAGTATGTCAACATATTCTGAAGCTGGATTAGGATAAATAACACATCGGTTTTCTTTTACTGATGCTATCCCTGTTCCAGGGTTTTCAGGGGACTCTACATACCATTTAGCCAGGGAATCATACACTACCTTTGAAGCAGCAATTCTAATATTTTCCGCCTGGTCTTCCGCTATACCAGGATTATAGGCCAAGGATCTTGTATCTTTCCTGAACAAAACCGAATAAAAGGAGCAGGCCGCGGCATAACTGCCCGCCAAGGAGGGGTGACTACCATCGGAGGCATATAATTCAATCTCTGGATGATGGTCGCGCAGATAATGCCACAAAGCCCCTACTGGCGACACCTCGGCATCGAAATCCGCTGCCATGGTCATGTAACGCAGATATAACAGGCTGTCCATCCCTTCGTAGGTGCACAAGGGTGGAAAATAAGGACAGTTGCTCTGATCACCATTTTTACGGCCCCAGGTCATATAAAATACTGGTTTAGCTTCAGGATTATATTGACGGATTCGCTCACACAATTGTTGCGCATACGGATAGGTCTCCGAGTAAAACTGTCCGTCAGGAAAAGAGGGTTCCTGACTCTGTCCCTGCAAAACCACATAGTCCCAATCCCCTTGCTGAATCAAGGAAATCGTGGTGGGATTATTCAAGTGATTGTTGAAGGTGCTGCCACCTGGCAAATTGGCTGAAAACACCAAGGTGTCGCCTTCTGCCTCTGCAATAGAAGCAATCAACTGAGGCAGATTATTGACATCCGTATAACTGTTTCCGATGAACAAAACCTTGTATCCGTCGGCCCACAAAAAACCCGAAATCAATAATGAAAAAATGACGGAAAAAATGCTCTTTTTGATCATGTTTTATAAAGTCCTTATTTCTAATTTTTTCTGTCAGGGTTCCACGTGGAATAACAAAAGACACTAATCTATATTGTAAAAATAGTTGTTGACTTTCTCTTTGTAGTAATAATTCAGATTCACCGGAACGGTCTTCAACATTTCCTGCTGCGACTGTTTTGTTTTGTCCAGATTCCAATCTTTCGGTGGATTGGTATTCAGAATATCCTTGCCTTCGGTGGACTCACGTTTCTTCTCCTGGTCCTGTTTTCTGTCAGCTTTTTCACTTTCCAGCATACGTGTCTCAATGTTTTTCTGCCGTATGATGGTCTGGTCAGAAAGTGTTCTGTTCACCAATTCTTTTTCCGTTTTCTGCATATCCTCTATCAGCTTATCCAATTCCTTGTCCCCTACCCCATTTTCTGACTTCAGCTGGTTCTGATAGTCCTGCATCATCTTGCGGATAGCTTCCTGCTGGGCGGCCATCTTGGCGAATTGCTCGCTCCACTGTTGCTGACCGTTCTGTCCGGACTGTCCTTGTTGTTGTTTGCCTTGCTGTTCCATAGAACGCTTCATGGCTTCCATCTGGCGGTTCAATTGCTGTTGCAATTCCTTGGCACGAGTCTTCTTGCTCTTTCCTTTGCCGCCAGGTTTGTTACACGACCCATTGCCCGCTTTCTTGCATTTGGACTTGCATTCGCTCTGTTTCTGCTTCATCTCCTGCATCGACTCAGCCAGCATCAAGGCTAAATTATTCATGGATGTCAGGGCAAATTGTTGATCCTGGGCCGCTTTTTGCGGATTTCTGCCATCCAAATAAGAATTGACCGATTCAATATAATTATTGATTTTGGAAACCTCTTTGGTAATGAACGGCTTCACCGACATCTGCCGGCGGGCCAAAGCCAATAAAGAATCCTCCACCATTTTCATACCCTCCTTGATTTCATGCTGACTGGCCATGAAACTAGTAAAAAACGAAGACCTAGCTTTAGCTTTCTGTACCTGTTTCATCACATCTTCCTGGTCGAAAGACAACTGAACCAAATTGTCCAGAATCTGTCGCAAAACCGCAATATCCTCTGTGATTTCTTCCAACTCACTTTCATTCATATCCTGCTCCAATTTGTCAGCCATTTCCTCCATCTTTTCCGCTGCCGACTTTTGACTGCCACTGGCTTTGGAACGGTTGTTCTTCTCCAATTGCTGTTTGGCATCATTCAAATCCTGCTCCAATGCCTGTTGCAAAGAATCCGTATTGCTCAATTTATTGGGCTGTTCCAACTCATTGTTCAAATTTTTGATATCCTTCAAATCCTGTTTCAGCTCGTCATACCTTTTCTGAATCTCCTGTTGTTGCTTCATCAGCTCTTCCTTGGCAATCTCCTTTTTCTGGGTTTGAAGCGACAAATTCTTCTCATCCTGGGACAACTGTCTGGCTTTATCCAAAAAATCATTCACCTTCTTTTCCATCTCCAATTCCTTGAACAATTGCAGCTGCTGATCCAAAGTCTGATTGATATCTTTGGCATCCATTTTCATTTTGTCGATGGAATTCTGCATCTGATCCTTGTTCATATTTTCCATCATCTGACGTATCTGATCAATCATGTTCTTCATCTCGTCAGACAACAACTCATCCATACGTTGCTCTAACTCCTGTTGCTTTTTCAGGATATCCTCATTATAGTTTTTATACTGATTTTCTACCTGATTGTTAATACTTTGCTGTTTTTTCAGCTCATTGATCTGATTCTTCAGCTCCGTAAATTTGTTGAGCAATTCCTCCATTTTTTTCTTGTCCTGCCATGAAGGATTATTGGTTTCCTTCAGCTGGCGGTTCAGTTTCTCTATATCCTTCATGATTTGGGCAGACTCCTTCATCAGATCATCCATATCGCTTTTGGCCTGCACACTGCTTCTTTCAATGTCCTTGTCAATCTCGTCCTGGGTCTTCACTTTGTAGTCAAACTGACCCGTTTTGGACATCTTACTGCCATTCACCCCATCATTATCATACACTTCGAAATGGTAATCCATGGAATATCCCGGACCCAACTCAAACATGGCAGCCTCGAAAGAATAGTAAAAATCTTGGATTACAGCGTTCTTTTCTATCTGTATGGGTACTTTTATGTCTTTCTGGATTAGCTGCCCTTTATTGTCAAATTTCGAATACACAAAGTACAAATTCGAAAAACCATAATCATCCTTGATATTCCCTTTGAAATAATATCTGTCAATAAAGAATGAATCCACCCTGCTTTCCACATAAATTTCTGGATATAAATCTTTTACGACAGAAATAGAATGATTGAGCGTGTCTTTTGAGATATAATATTTATTTTTATTGACGATGGAATAGTCAAAAGAAGCCTTGGCCACCAATGCAGTTGAGAAATTATCATTCTCAGAGGTCAAATCCATTTCCTGATCCTGATAGAAAAACTGCAAATTATCTGTATTCTTGGTATAAAATTGCCAACTGATACGAGTACCCTCCGGCACAGAAGCACTACCCACATTTTCCAGAACATCGTCATTTTTGTTAAGATACGAAGGATATTTCAAATGCATGGCAAAACCAATTGTGACGGGCTTTGGAAGCACCTCTATAGTATAAATTGGACTCGTTACTTCATCAGTATATAATTGAAATTCAGTATTTTGTCTTAAATTCGTAAAAGTATATGAAAACTCTGAATTGCTCTCTTTCACACACTTGTAATTCTTTTTATTGTACACAACAAAGAGCTCATTCGGCAACTCCTCCCCTTCTATCTTCATCTTGATAGAAAAATCATCATTTTGAAAAGTAGTTAAATTATCTTGCTCCAACACAATGGAATAAGGAGCAGGTTTCTCGTATTCCTGAGTATAATTGACAATACGCTTGGTTGGTTCGGTAATTACCTCACTTTTGATAGAAAAAATCAGGACAAAAATCAAAACAGGAATTACCGCCCATTTCAGATAACGGGTAGTATTCTCAAAACGAATAGCTTTCACAAAAGGAAAAGGTTTCAGCTGATCTGTTTTAGTTTGAATAGCGGTTTTCAACAATTCATAACTTTGGTAATCACCTTGTTCCATTTGATCTTGCAATTGCAAGGCATTCAATAATTTGTCATCTATTTCAGGAAAATAATCCCCTACTATTCTCGCAATCTGGTCTCTCGAAAGTTGCTTTCCTAATCCCAAATATTTGAAAAAAGGAAGTATAACGAAAAATAACAACAACAGTAAAAATACTCCCAAATAAGAGAAAAAAAGCACTTTTCTCACCACTGGGGTAAAATAGGAAAAATATTCCAACAGTACGTATATCAGGAAGGCCAGGATGGACACAAACAGAAAAATCAAAGCCCCCTTGTACAATTTGTTCAGCTGGTATTTCCTACCAAATTCCTTTATTTTTTTGATTAGCTCTGTATTAAATTCCTGCATTTTCTTCCACTTTAGTATTGGTCAGGTTGAAAAAATCATCCTGCTGCGCCATGAAATAATTCAACAATTTCTTATTATTGTTGAACATTTTTCTCATAAAGAAAAAACGTCTAAACTTACCATTTAGTTTATTCAGCTTCATACGTTTTGAAGCAGTTTTGCCAAAATCACGCCAATTGTCATCATGGTCATTATTGGCCACACTCTCCATTTCAGATACAAAGAGGTTGGTAAAAGGAATCAAGACTGGACAAACCTTGTCACAATTGCCACATAAAGTGGTATTTTCAAAAATATCATTTGACTTTCTATTGCGATTGAAGGCATTTTTCTTAACCAAATCAATAGGTGAATACTTATGATTGATTTTATATACCGGGCACACTTTTTTGCAATTGCCACAATTAATGCAATACAATGTCTCTCTCAGTTTCACATTATTCAAAATTTCTGTAATGCCATTATCATACAGTAAAACAGTGATATTCACTTTTTGTGTAGAATAAGCTTCTCCTTGATCGAACTGGTAATTATTACAGATAATTTTATTGAAAGGCTGGGATATAATGTTCACAGACTGCTGGTTTCCATATACCATATCCCTGTCATACAGCGATAAAATAATACCCAAATCTGAACTTTTTGCTATCAAATTATTGATATCAAGTATCAAAACAACATGATCAACCTTGTTGAAACAGTTTTTACACTGATGATTGAAAACAACCAAAGAACCCGTGTCCACCAATCCAAAATTAGCATAAGTAATCAGATAGTCAGCAGATTCTATATTATTTTCCAAATCCTCCACCAAAATAGACTTAATCAAGTTGTTGGTGTTGGTCAACTCTTCTGGTATTTCAGGAAGGTCGAAACAAACCTTATTAAAATGAGCTTTTGGAAAACCGGATTTCAAATAATTGCATAATTCTTCTTCATTACTAATCCACTTCACCTCTATGCCATTCATATTCAACTTGTTTTCAAAAGCCAACAAGTTGTTATCCATATTTTCTATGGCGGAATAGCGTATAAAATTAGCTCTTTTGTTGATTGAACTATTCATAATAAAACAAACTAATGAATATCAATTTTTTCAACTCTTCTTTGATGTCTTCCTCCTTCAAAATCAGTGGAAAAGAAAGTCTTCACCACCTCAAAAGCACTATCTTCTTTTATGAAACGTGCCGGAAGAACTAGCACATTCGCATTGTTATGTTGTCTTGCCAAAGCGGCAATTTCCTTGTTCCAACACAAAGCAGCCCTGATTCCCGCATGTTTGTTGGCCGTCATTCCTATGCCATTACCAGTTCCACAAATCAATATGCCATACGCATACTCACCTTGAACTATTTTATTGGCCACAGGATGGGCAAAATCTGGATAATCTACACTTTCTGAAGAAAATGGACCATAATTTTCAAATTCATATTCTTTCTGAAAATGACTAATAATTTTCTCTTTCAATTCATAACCGGCATGATCCGATGCTATAATAATTTTCATTTTTCGCAGTTTTATTCTAAACTTGCAAAAATACAAATAATTTTAATGTGCCAATAATACAATATAAAAAGAGCTAAATTATATAATATTCAGCTTTATTTGAGCAAATTAACATCATTTGTTGAAAATAATGTTCAAAAACACAAGAAAAATAAACAATACTGTTCAAAAATATAAACAAAAGAAAAAAATAAAAAGTTATCCTCAATTTTCAACCCTAATTTATTTCATTTCAACCATTGTTTTGAACAAAATAAGACATAAAATTGACAAAAAGATATCAACTGATAACTATATTTGCGAAATTTTAAAGAAAAAGAAGAAGATTAGCACTCAACAAATTAGCAAAATAAAATGTGTTTATATCATGTTTATAAATCGAAATAAGTAAATTTGCAAGAAAAGCATCAAAAAAAAATAAACTTTACCAACAGTATTATATCTTTCAACATAAATTTATTCCTTTTTTATTTTTGAAATGAAAGATATAATCAAAATCACTAATTTTGCACCATGAAAAAAATAGCACTTTTCTTATTAATGATGGGCTTGGTGTGCATCTGTTTTCCACAGCAAAACAGCTTTAGTGGCAAGATATATGACGGTATAAATTTCTACCCTATAGAAGGTGCTAATATTTACAATGCCACAAGAAAAAATTTTGTTTTTTCCGATGAGGAAGGAAATTTCAGCATTAATTGCCAGTTGCACGATACCTTGATTATTTCCAAATCCATCTATCGACAGTTGATTGTTGTGCTTGACGAGGAACTGATGAAGAAAAAAAGAGAAGATTTTCTATTGTATTATAAGGCGATATTGCTGAAAGAAGTGAGCGTAATTTCCTTAAATCCTACATACGAAGGTTTTAAGCGGGATTTGGCCAAAATTGAAATTCCTGAGATTTATCAACATTTGCCTGGTGTAGAATTAACAGAACAAGACAAGGCCAATGCAGAGTATGACAAAGGTCCCAATGTATTCAGAAACACTGCTATAGCCCATCCTATTTCTTATTTATATGAAACTTTCAGCCGGAAGGCAAAGATGAAGAGGTTATACAATGAAATGGTACAGTATCAGGATCGTATTGATGAGCTCCCTTTGAAATATAATAAGGAGATAGTAAAGGATTTGACGGGTTTGCCTGATGAAGAGATTTTGACTTTCATGATGTATTGTCACTTCAGCTATTATGATCTTATTAGATGGACTCCTATGCAAATTATCAATGCCATCAAGGACAAATACATCAATTATGAGTATGAAAAAATGAAGCAATAAGGGTAACAATGAGAGAATTTTTGAAAAAAAACTTCAACTGGTATCATATGATAGGAATGATATTATTCACTTTATTGGCGGTATTATATTGGTACAAATCTGGTCAATTTAGTGATAATTTGTTGAAAAACAATATTTTATTGATGATTATATGGGGTTTGCTGGTAGGTTATATCACTGCTGATATGGTGAGCAATGCGGTGAAAAGAAAAGATAATCAAGAATAAAAATAAAATTTGTTCTAGGATTGAAAAAAATGAGTATCTTTGCAGACTTAATTTAAAGAATGTATATCTGTAATAATCAAAATTATAAGAAATGAAAAATATCGATTGGAAAAACCTTGGTTTCGGTTATGTGAAGACCGATTACAATGTTCGTTGCTATTTCAGAAATGGTGAATGGGGCAAATTGGAGATTTCATCTGACGAATATATTCCCATGCACATGGCAGCTTCTTGCTTGCACTATGGTCAGGAAGCTTTTGAAGGTATGAAAGCTTTCAGAGGCAAAGACGGTAAAGTTCGTTTGTTCCGTTGGGAAGAGAACTGGAAGAGATTGAACAGCTCAGCCGACACCATCATGTTGGCCCCCATTCCACAGGATTTATTTTTCCAAGCTATGGAATTGGTCATCAAATTGAATGTTGACTATATTCCTCCTTATGGAACAGAAGGTTCATTGTATCTCCGCCCGCTGTTGGTAGGTACAGGTGCCACTGTTGGTGTAAAACCGGCTAATGAATACCTGTTCATGGTATTTGTAACTCCCGTTGGACCGTATTTCAAGGAAGGTTTCAAACCCACCAATATGCAGATTGCTTTGGATTATGACCGTGCAGCACCACTTGGAACAGGTCATGTGAAAGTGGGTGGTAACTACGCCGCTTCATTGCGCGCTGGTGAAAGAGCTCATGCTGAAGGTTTCAGTGCTTCTATTTTCGCCGATGCCAAGACCAAGACTTATATTGACGAGGCTGGTCCTGCCAACTTCTTCGGTATCAAAGATGGTAAATATGTAACTCCTGATTCAGGATCTATTCTGCCTTCCATTACCAACAAGAGTTTGACCACCATCGCCGCTGATTTAGGTCTTGTTGTGGAAAGAAGACACATCAAATTGGATGAAATAGGTACTTTCGAAGAAGCAGGTGCTTGCGGTACCGCAGCTGTTATTTCTCCGATCCACATGATCCAGGATCGTGCTACTGGTAAGGAATATGTCATTGCAAAAGACGGAAAACCCGGTCCCTGGAGCACCAAGATGCGTAGCATTTTGATGGGTATCCAATACGGAGAAATCGAAGATAAATACGGCTGGTGCACTGTAATTGATTGCTAATCAGTATATTAACAATATTTAACAAAAATCTTCAAAGAAAAGCGTTTAAGTAATTGTAATTGAAGTATTTTTGCAGCCTCAAAACAAAGAAAATTATTCAACCAATTAAAAACAAAGAAAAATGAAAAAATTATTTGCTATCCTCGCAGTATCTGCATTCGTTTTCGCAGCTTGTGGTCAGAAAGCTGAAACTGAAGAACCCGTTGTAGAAGAAGCAGTTGTTGAAGAAGTAGTTGTTGAAGAACCCGTTGCAGAAGAAACTGCAGAAGTTGCTGCTGAAGGCGAAGCTGCTGCTGAAGAAGTAGTTGCTGAGTAATTATTTCAGTAAAACTAAGAAAAAAAGACACTCTTAGAGTGTCTTTTTTTTTGCCCATTGCAAAATAATGCACAATAAGGATACAATACAGGGACGCATTGCAATATGTCTCTATAAAATGAAAAACCTCATAAAATAAAGGCAATACAGAATGGGTAGAGACGTTTCATGAAACGTCTCTACAAACAAAACCAATATATGGAAATAAATATGGAAATACGTTTAATGACCCCGGAAGATTACGACGAAGTATATGCCTTATGGTACGGAACCCAGGGCATGCGTTTGCGCGGTGGTGATGACAGCAAAGAAGGTATCACCAAATTTCTCGAAAAAAATCCTACTTCCAACTTTGTGGCGGTGGAAAACAATGAGATAGTGGGGGTAATTATGTGCGGAATGGACGGCAGAAGAGCCTATATTTATCATACCACCGTAAAAGAGCCGCTTCGCGGCAAGGGAATTGGCAAAGCCCTGCTGAACAAAGTCTATGAGGCCATCCGTGCCGCCGGCATCCGAAAAAATGGCCTGTTGGTCATCAAGGACAACGAAATTGGCAAGGGATTCTGGCGTTCCCAAGGCTGGGAGGAGCGGCACGATGTGCTGTATTACAGTATCAATATGTGATTCAATTAGCAAAATAGTTAATTTGTTAATTAGCAAATAAATTAATGTGCCAATTAAGTTGAAAACTGAAAACTGAGGTTTCCATTGCGTGCGTCCGCATCAACCTCTCCGCACGCTGCAGGTATGCGGGTTAATTGGTAACTGATTGTTCGTCACTTATCAAACAATTCAGAACGTCCACGGATATTGAGTGAGCAAAAACATACTCTCCATTTTTCTTGGCGCCGCTGTGCTGAAGAATACCCTTGTCTTTCAGAATTTTTATTCTTCTTTCAACTGTTTTGAGCGAAATCCCGAGTTGGTCAGACAGGCTTTTCATGGTCACCGAAGGGTCTTTTGTTATTATCTGGCACAAGATCAAAAGATCCTCGTTATGTGCAATGCTGTCCATAAATTCTTCCAAATTGGCCTTATCTATACCTTCATTTAAACCGCCAGAGTGACCGTTTAAACCGTCATTTTTAGAATTTAAACCGTCAGCCGACAGATTTAAACCGACAGTTGAGGCAATTTTTTCTCTTATGTTAGGCAAATATTTTTCCGACAGGGAGAAGGAAATTTCCTGTGCGGGGTTGCCGTATAGGATGGAGACGCTGTCTTCTGTGAAACGAATGATTTTGTTCAAAGGGATAATGGTATTTCTGTTGACACGAATAAAAAGATTTTCTGGAAGTAGTTCTTCCATACTTGACAGGGAGCAATATTTGCAATATCTATTTCCATCGATAGTATGGATATAAGTATAGTTTCTTTCATGTAGAATATAGGAAACATCTGATATACTGATAGTTTTTATATTATCTTTACCATTTGGAACACAAATGAAACCCTTGTTTTTAGCCACTGCGATCCGCTCTTTTTCCAGGTTTTCCCTTTCATGTTCAAAAATTCTTAAAACGAAGAAAAACAATAGGAAACCCGTGTTTCTTAAACTTACCAATTGAAAGATGTATAAATAAAACGATTGTATTTGGGAATCATCAAAAGAAGCTGGAAAACAATTTCTTATATTGGATGATACCAATAGTATTTCAGCAGTGGATGATATCAAAATCCCGCCTACTGCCAGTATGGAATAGAGGACATAACGTCTTTTCTGGAAGAATCTGGGAATGAAAAACAAATAATTTGCGTAAATCATTGACAGCAAAAATAATGCAGACAGGTATTCCTTGTAATATGCCCCTTTGGCAATAGGTCTTAAAACGGAGTTGAACCTGAAGAAATAGAACATACCCACAATAAAGAGCAGGTGTAAAACAATACGGACAATGAAATTCCAACGTTTGCTTTTTTTCATGAAGACATTTTTTGAACTACAAATATACACCAATTTCTCCTAATAGAAAAAATCACGGCATAATTTCAGCATAATTTCGGCATAATTGATTTGATTTGTTTTTTCAATATGTTTTTTCCTGAAATTTGTAAGAAAAAAAGCTATGAAAAAATTTGTTTTACCTGTTTTGTTCCTGTTAATTATTTTTTCTTGCCAGAAAAAGGACAATGTGCAATTTACAAATCATGAATCCACAGCCGTGTTTTTGGACAAAAACGCAAAGAGTGCCACATGTTTAATTACTGTACAAACAGGCCATGATGCCTCCGGTTGTAAAGGCTGTGTTACGCTAAATGGTCTGACCTTTCACATGGAATGTATGGGACAAGGAAATGCATGTACCAATTCTTCTTTGATGTCTCTTGTGCAAATCAGTGGAAACAACTACACTGCAACTACTCTTGACAGCACGGCCCTGACCAACGAGGACTTTTTCAACATGCCGTCGAGGTCGTTGTTTGTGGAATATGACATAAACAACAAAGAGGTTTGGCTGAACATTCCCGCCCAGCTGGTGTATCGTGACAGCACCACCCTGCAGTTCACTTTTACAGGCTTGTATTACAGCAATAGTGCTGTGTTTAATAATGATTAAATGAATTAATAACCTTAATACTTTTTACTCGTATGAAAAAATTATCATTAACCATAGCCTTTCTTATGGCTTGTATCCTCTTAAATGCACAATTTGTGTGTCATGAGCCAGATGATATTATTCAGAGAAGTACAGATCCTTGCGAAAGAGCGATTCCAGATGATTGGATTGATTCAGGCTTATTGGCCAAAAACTTTATTCCCAATAATAGTACACCAATAATTATTATTCCTGTCAATATCAATGTATGGAGGGAAGACGACGGAACAGGTAATTGCTGGTTAGATACCCCAGAATGGAGAGACAGTTTGCAGAAGGCATTTTTCTGGCTTAATTACATTTATTCCCATAATGAACCGTATACACTAAATATACCGGATGCCCAATTTGTAGAAGATACAAGAGTTCGTTTTGTCATTGACACAATTTTTTATTACAATAACTCTTTGATGGCTCATAAGTCTTCAACCTTTGATTTCACGAATTATCTTATAGCAAACCATCCCGAAAGATTAAACAGGTTTAATTATCATCTTTCTCTGAATACAACGGTATATTATTCTGGATGTTCAAGTGGATATAACGTGCAATATCCCGCTATTGTATCTGTTAAACAGGTGACCAACCAATCTCCTGAATTATACGCTTTTGGCATGCACATGGCCCACGAATTCGGACATAATTTTGGATTAGGACACACATATAATAGTGAGGATACTGTTATAGCGCATCCTGAATTTTTATGGGATGTGTTTGGTACAGCAACCCAATCTTGGTGCAATGAGCCTCCCATACATGTTTGTTATCATGACTGGGGTTGGTCATGTAATCCCGAAGATACGACAAATACATGTACAAATAATATCATGGGAGGAACTTACATGTCTAACCACTTTTCCGCCTTACAATGTGGACGTTTACACAGAGCTTTGCAAGTCTCAACTCTAAGAAATTATGCCTATAGTGAAAATCCATCTGCAGTGATGCATGTAGAAAAAAATCAAAAAATAGATTATCAAAAAAAATTTTTTCAATCAATCGCAATAGATTCGGGGGTGACGCTTACTGTGTCCTGCCGCCTGGAAATGGCTCCCTCTACACGCATCATTGTTCAACCTGGAGGTAAGCTTATAATTGATGGTGGTACGATAACTTCTGCAGGAGCAGGAGAAATGTGGCAAGGTATTGAAGTGGTAGGAGACAGAACCAAGCATCAGGAGCCACAATACCAAGGTGTGGTGGAACTCAAAAACGGAGCGGTGATAGAAAATGCGGTTAACGCTATTCGGACTGGAATAGAAGATGACAATTGGTATACCACAGGTGGAATAATAATGGCGGAGGACGCCATTTTCAGAAATAATCAACGCGCTATTGAATTCCTCTCATACCACGACAACATTTCAAACTCCACTATTCTGGATAATTGTAGCTATTTCACCAGGTGTACGTTCATTCTTGACACTAACAATGTGTTGACACAAAACAATCACCAATTTTACAACCATGTGACGATGTGGGATGTGAAAAATGTAAAATTCAAGGGATGTTCTTTTGAAAATCGGACTTCTGAATGGATGAATGAAGGCAAGGGTATTTTCGAAATTGACGCAGGTTTCTCTCTGACTACATATCCTTATCCATATGCATTGTACGAAAACGGTGGAGGAATTTTTTTGCCAGACACATTCCTTTTCAACACATTTTCTGGTTTTAACACTGCGATTGAAGTGGAAACCAGCGGAAACCAATATGGTGTGAAAATTGATGAAGCAAAGTTTACTAATAACCAACTTGCTATAGCAATTGACGGCAACAATTATGTTGAAATCATCAGATGTGATATAGATTTAACCCAAAACACATCTCCTTCATTGCCTAAAATACAGGGTGTGTCATTAAATCATTGTACTGGATATCATGTGGAAGCAAATAATTTTCACAGTAGCACAAACCCCTCTTTGTCAAATGGAACCATAAACAAATTTGGAATAAAAATTTTAGGGTCAGGAACAGCATTCAATAAAATTTATAAGAATGATTTTCTTAGAATGGTCAACGGCATACTTGTTTCTGGCACCAATGGCAATATGTATGGAGGATTGCAATTCTGTTGTAACTCTTTCAATAGTGGTAGTTATGATATCAGACTTCTTTCCAGAACTGTAGTTTCTCCTCAACAGGGTCAACTCAGTAAAGGTGCTGACAATATATTTAACAGAACTAACGAGTACAATTTCTATAATGGAGGAAATTCTTCGATAAATTACCTATACAACTCTTCAAACACCTTCCATATCCCCAGTTTATACTATCAGATAGTTCCCTCCTCACAAAATGTTATTTCCAATCCATGTAATTCAACTATTTTAGATTTGAATCCATATAGATTCGATGATGACATTGATGCACTGGCAAACATGGCCTCCACTTATCAAGACATGGAGGAGGAACTTGCTTCGCAAATGGTAATATCAGATGGTAACAATGAGCTCTCACAATCTATACCTTCCGAAAAGATGACATTACGGCAGGAAGCTTCAGAATTATACTACCAAACCGCAAGACGCATCATGTTTGATAGTCTGATGGATCTATCTGTATTGGAAACATTGCACCAGACAGCATCGGTATTCTCGGATCCATATTCCTTGTCAGAGACTAGGTATCAGATGGATGAAACATCCGACAATGCATATACAGGCATTGAAGACGAGAATGAAAGGAATAATTATGCGGCTTTCCGTGCGTTGAAGGCGGAATGTGCGGCACAGACAACAGAAAAAGGTGTGAACTGGTACTCTTTGTCAAATAGACAGATAGAAGAACTGATACGAATAGCTGAACGCAATTCTGGACGCTCATCAGTAATGGCTAAGGGAATCTTATGTTTCTTTTATGGTATTTGTTATGAAGAGGAGGAAGAGATTGCAGAAATAAGAAGCGCAGTTTGTCAAAATGAGGGAAATCCTTCTTCAAGCGAAACGAAAAGTGATGCGAACACTAAAGAAAAAAGCATACAAAATGGGCAAATCGATACATCCATGTCACTTTTCCCAAATCCCGCCAAACAAACGGTTACTATACAATTCTTTGGAAATCATGACAATGTAAAAAAATATACGTTTGTCAATATGCAAGGTACTGTAGTATTGAGCGAAGAAAAGCCCAATAGCAATACTATAGATATTTCAAAATTGCCTGCAAGCATGTATATTGTTCATGTATTTGGCCAGAGCGGCAAAGTCTATTCGGCTAAGCTAGTGAAGGAATAAGGGTTGCAATAATCAAAAAAAAATTTTTATTACTTTTGCATATCAATTGAACAATATTGATTATCAACAATAAACCATAAAAAAAATAAAACTATGAAAAACAAATTACATTTTAGAAAAATAATGTATGCCGTGTGTATGGCATTAGTAGGTTTGGTATTGTCCAACCCAATTTCCGCTCAGACCCCTTACCGTCCTTTCACCGACGGCTGCCAATGGTCGGTGAGCGACGACAAGTACGCTACGGCAGGAGACACCGTCATCAATGAAGTTACATACCTGAAAATCTATATGCAGCATGCCAATCAGCCATTCGAATTCAATCCTTCTGATGCACAGTATTTTACCGCCATCAGAGAGGATACAATTAGCAAAAAGGTGTATTGTATTATGCCGGCAGGCACACAAATATACAGAAACAATAACGTTGTGGGGCAAACCGAGGTGCCACAGGAATTCCTACTATATGATTATTCACTAACAACAGGGGATCCAGTCACCTATTATGCAATCTTTGTGGAAGGAGATTATTACGCGGTTAACGAGGCTTTTGGCACGTGTACAGGAAGTTCTTTGATATACTTGTCTGACGGGACTCCGCATAAGGCGATGACGTTTGATGTTACCGTGAATTATTTTTATCCCGGAGATATCTGGATAGAGGGGATAGGCAATGTCAGGGGATTCAACAATTATTTTTTTATGAATCCGGATTTACCTGACAAAAAGTTGTTGTGCTTCACCAATGCAGAAGGGGCGAATTATCAAACAGGGTATGACCTTGACGATAATCCGGAAGATTGTTACAACAGGAATTATGCATCAAGTATTGCCGACCAAAGGAATGAAGGCTTCACGCTTTACCCCAACCCCGCCAACAATACATTCACTATTGACTTTACAGAGACTCAGGAGAATTTGAAGCAGGTGCGTGTCATGGACGTGTTGGGCAAAGAGGTGATGAGTGTAGAGAACCTTTCCAGCAACACGGTCAACATCGCCAATCTGCCCGCAGGCTTGTATATTGTGCGAGTGCTCAGCCAAAGTGGCAAGACTTATTCGTCGAAGCTGGTGAAGGAGTGAGTTTTCAAAGGGGGAGTTTCGCACTTTGTGCTCGAGGGGAAAAGGGCATTCACCCAAATAATTATTTCATCAACTTCTTATAATGAATACGCTTGGGTCCTTCGTTGCCTAAGCGTTTCTTTTTGTTCTCCTCGTAATCGGTATAGCTGCCTTCGAAGAAATACACCTGCGACTCGCCCTCAAAGGCTAAGATATGGGTGCAGATGCGGTCGAGGAACCAGCGGTCGTGGGAAATTACCACCGCACAGCCGGCAAAGTCGTCCAAAGCCTCTTCTAAAGCCCGCAGGGTGTTCACATCAATATCGTTGGTGGGCTCGTCTAACAAAAGCACATTGGCTTCCGATTTCAAAGTAAGGGCCAGGTGCAAACGATTGCGCTCGCCACCGGACAGCACGCCCGTTTTCTTGCCCTGGTCGGTACCACTGAAGTTAAAACGCGAAATATAGGCCCTGGAGTTGATTAAACGCCCGCCCAAGGTAATTTGTTCATTTCCTTCCGAAACCACCTCCCAGACCGTTTTTTCGGGGTCTATGGAGCTGTGTTGCTGGTCCACATAACCCAACTTGACGGTATCACCTACCCTGAAGCTGCCGCTATCGGGTTGCTCCAAGCCCATGATGAGGCGGAAGAGGGTAGTTTTGCCTGCACCATTGGGACCGATAACGCCCACAATGCCATTGGGCGGCAGGTTGAAGTTGAGGTTTTCGAAGAGCAACTTGTCACCGTAGGCTTTCGAAACATTCTGGGCTTCGATTACCTGGTCGCCCAAGCGTGGACCATTGGGAATAAAAATCTGCAGTTTCTCCTCTTTTTCCTTCACATCCTCGTTCAGCAATTTGTCGTAGGCGTTCAAACGGGCTTTGCCCTTAGCTTGACGGGCTTTCGGAGCCATGCGTACCCATTCCAGCTCGCGTTCCAGGGTTCTCCTGCGCTTGGACTCCTGTTTTTCCTCCATGGCCAAGCGGTTGGTTTTCTGCTCCAACCAAGAGGAGTAGTTACCTTGCCAAGGAATACCTTCACCGCGGTCCAGTTCGAGGATCCAGCCGGCCACATTGTCTAAGAAATAGCGGTCGTGGGTGACGGCAATGACGGTGCCTTTGTATTGCTGCAGATGCATTTCGAGCCATTGCACCGATTCGGCGTCCAGGTGGTTGGTGGGCTCGTCCAACAGCAGGATGTCGGGCTCTGACAGCAGTAGGCGGCAAAGGGCCACGCGGCGACGTTCGCCTCCCGACAGGTTTTGGATAGGGGTGTCACCCTCGGGGCAGCGTAGGGCATCCATGGCGCGCTCCAGTTTGGAGTCCAACTCCCAGGCATCATGCTGCTCGATGAGTTCGGTCAATTCTCCTTGGCGCTCAATGAGTTTGTTCATCTCATCGTCGCTCATGGGCTCCATGAACTTCATGTTCACCTCCTCATATTCTTTCAAGATATTCACCACTTCCTGCACGCCTTTCATCACCTCCTCTTTGACGGTGAGCTTGTCGTTGAGTTGAGGCTCCTGTGGCAGATAGCCTACGGAATAGCCCGGTGAGAATACCACTTCGCCCTGATAGGACTTGTCGAGGCCCGCGATGATTTTCAGCAGGGTGGATTTTCCTGCGCCGTTCAAGCCCAAAACACCGATTTTCGCCCCGTAGAAGAACGAAAGGTAAATGTTTTTCAATACTTGTTTCTGAGGCGGGATAATCTTGCTTACTCCCACCATGGAGAAGATGATTTTTTTGTCGTCGATAGCCATGTTTTTAATGTGCTAATTAGTTAATGTGCTAATGTGCTAATTATTTTAAAAGGGAGTTTCGCACTTCGTGCTCAAGGGGAGATTAAGTTCCCCTTCTTTAAGAAGGGGTGGCCGAAGGCCGGGGTAGTGATTTTGAACTTTGAATTCTGAATTCAATGATCTTCCTTTTAATCACTGACCCCTGACCCCTGATTCCTAACCCCTATTTTAAAGTGTCCACTACGTAGGGATTCGGAATATGTTTATACAGGTCGAAGTAGTTGTTTTTGCTTTTTTGAGGAATTTTAACGTTATATTTTTTCCCTGCGGTGGAGATTTTGGAGGTCCTCAACCACGGATTAAGAAATTTTAACTCCTTATATGACACTTTATGTTCTTTGGCGAAGTCATAGAGATTGGGAATAGGAGAGGTGACCGCGATTTCCTGGCAGGGAATGGGATGGTACAAATGGGCAGGACAGAAGTCATAGCCATAAAGTCCGGGGTTGTCCATAATCAGTTTATAGGACAATATGCGGTAAACATAGCGGGAAGTTTCCTGATTCAGATAGAGGTCCCAATAGTTTTCAATATTCTGGTTTTCAATGTTTTTCCTCAAATTGACTTCTCCCATATTGTAAGCTGCCGCGGCCAGCGACCAGCTACCGAGGCTAGCTTTGGCCTTTTTCAGGTACTGGCAGGCGGCATGGGTAGATTTTTCAAGGTTGTAGCGCTCATCTACATCTTCCGACACTTCCAGTCCGTATATTTTGGCGGTGGAGGCCAGAAACTGCCAGAAACCGGCGGCTTTGGCTGGGGAGACCACATTTTCCAGTCCGCTTTCCGCCACGCAGAGGTACTTGAAATCTTCCGGAACGCCCTCTTCTTTCAGAATTGGTTCGATTACCGGAAAATAACGGGCCGAACGCTTGATGATCTGAATGGTCTTAGAATGCTGGTAGCAGTTGATTATCAGTTCTTTATCCAGAGCCTCGCGAACATAATACACGTCCAAAGGAACATTTTCTCCGGCAAAATCCAAAGTATTGGGGAGTGGGGGAGTGGCGCCTTTGTTGGTGTATAGGTTAGGGATATTGTCGTTGGGTGTGGCATTGTGCCGGGCGCATTGTTTGCCGATGGCAAAGCCGAGGCCAGCCGTCAGCAAAATGGCCAAAGGAGCAATGATGAGTAGGAGGTGTTTTTTGGTGAAGGACATTATTTAATGTGCTAATTAGTTAATGTGCTAATGTGCTAATTATATGAAAAGGGGAGTCGCTCGCTACGCTCGTTCGAGGAGACACTCGCTATGCTCGTTCGGAGAGACGCTCATTGCATTCGCTCGGGGAGTCGTTCACTTCGTTCACTCGAGTAGTCGCTCGCTACGCTCGCTCGGATATACGATTATCGTCTTCCCGTCTTTCCGAATGCACGCAGTGCATGTCTTCTCGAGTACACGTCAGTGTACGTCTAACCGTCCAACCGAATGCACGCAGTGCATGTCTTCCCGCTTAATCCTGTCAAAAAAAACGGACCAAAACTTCAAAATATTGCGTTTTAGTCCGTTTTTTGAGACTAATAAAAAGTTATTATTTTTCTTCTACGATATTGGGCTGTTCCAGACCAAGACCTTTCTTTTTGTCTACGGCTTTCAGCACGATACCCAGAATCATAGCGGCAACACCTAAACATGCCAACATGACAAGCGGCCAAGTGTAGTCCAATGAAACGGCGGCTGTTTCAGCATCAATAAGACCTTCGTTCAATTGGGCAGTAATGTCAGGATTTGTTTTGTCCAAGATCTTACCAATGAGCAGCGGGAAGAGCCATAAGCCGATATTCTGAATCCAGAAAATCAAAGCGTAAGCGGAACCGATGATTTTTTCGTCTACCAGTTTCGGAACGCTGGGCCACAAAGCGGCGGGAACTAAAGAGAAGGAAGCTCCCAGCACCAGAATCAGAATGTAAGCCACTACAACACCGCCTACTTGGCTTCCTTTGAACTGAGGAAGAATGAAAGCGAAGGACAAGTGGCATACAATCAGCAATAAAGAACCAATCATCAGCATGGAAGCGGCTTTACCTTTGTGGTCAACATAGTTACCAAGGATAGGAGTAATAGCGACAGCCAACAGCGGGAATACGGCGAAAATGGTTTCGGCGGTGCCACGCATGTAACCCATGTAGCAATAAACTACCAAAGCTACTACTGCGAGAGCCATCAAGACGATTTTGTTGGTTTTATTCTTGGAGAAATTGCTGGTGAAAGAGCAAACAGCCACCACCAACATGATAAGGTACTGGATAATGGTAACGCTATTACTTGCCCAGAAACCATCACCAGGAACAAGGGTCAGGTTGCACTGCAGCATGTTCACAGCATATTTCTGGAAGGGGAAAATAGCGGAATAATACAGCACGCAGAGCAGAGCCACTAACCAGAAACCGAAAGAAGACAAAATTTTGCCGATATCGGACACTTTGAAAGGATCGTCTTTCTCTTCGGCCTCACCCGTTTGTTCATCCAATTTCTTATCCATGAAGAAATAGACAATAAACATCATCAAGGCAATGCACAACAATACTACACCGAAAGCCACGGAACGGGAAACATCCACTTTACCACCCAATTTAGCGAAGAAAGGTGAGAAAATCATACAAGTGGCGACACCCAAGCGGGCGAGAGCCATCTCAGAACCCATAGCCAGAGCGGTTTCACGACCTTTGAACCATTTTACGATACCACGCGAAACAGTGATACCAGCCATTTCCACACCGCAACCGAAAATCATGAAGCCGACTGCGGCCACTTTGGCGGAGGCAGGCATGCCTTTATAGAAAGGAGCTACACCGAGTTCTTGGAAAACGGGAATGTAATTCAAGTGATTGTCGAACCATACTTCCACGCTGCTGCCCATAAAGGCTTCAGTAACAGCGTAATACTTGATCAAACCACCGATTAACATCACGGCGCCAGACAAGATGGCGGTAAAACGAACGCCCATTTTATCCAATATAATACCAGCGAAAATCAGGAAGAAAATGAATACATTCAAGAAAGTTTCAGCGCCCTGCATGGTACCGAAAGCGGTGGAGTCCCAACCTCTTGTTGATTGCATCAAGTCCTTGATAGGCGAGAGAATGTCCATAAAAATATATGAACAGAACATGGCCAAAGCCAATAGCAACAAAGCAATCCATCTTACGGAGGCTTTGTCTCGCAAAGTTTCTAATTTTTCAGTCATAATAAAAAATTTTAGTTTATAATTATTTGTTCAGAAAATTCTTGACATTCAGTTCGATACGGCTCAGCAGGTCCGCATCCTCGCATTTCTGGAATTTCTCACCGGTGATGTGTTCGTACAGCTCGATATAGCGGTTGGTGATGTTGTTGACGATTTCATCGGTCATTTCGGGCACTTTTTGTCCCTCTTTGCCTTGGAAACCATTCTCCATCAGCCATTCGCGCACAAATTCCTTGGACAGCTGGCGCTGTGGCTCGCCTTTGGCGAATTTTTCTTCGTAGCCATCGGCATAGAAATAACGGGAAGAGTCGGGGGTATGAATCTCGTCGATGAGGTAGATTTTGCCATTGGCCTTGCCAAATTCGTACTTGGTATCCACCAGAATCAGGCCTTTTTGAGCGGCGATTTCACTGCCGCGCTGGAACAATGCCATGGTATATTTCTCCAAAACAGCATAATCTTCAGGAGAGACCAAGCCGCGAGCCAAAATTTCCTCCTTGGAAATATCCTCATCGTGCAGTCCCTGCTCCGCTTTGGTGGTGGGAGTGATGATGGGCTGCGGGAATTTCTGGTTCTCGCGCATGCCTTCAGGCAGTTTCACCCCGCAAATCTCGCGGGCACCGTTCTTGTAGCTGCGCCAAGCGCTGCCGCACAAGTAGCCACGCACAATCATTTCAACGGGGAAACCTTCACAGCAGATGCCTACGGTCACCATGGGATCGGGGCTGGCCAGTTTCCAGTTGGGGCAGATGTCTGCCGTCGCATCCAGAAACTTGGAGGCTATCTGATTCAAAATCTGTCCTTTATAAGGAATTCCCTTCGGAAGGATAACGTCGAAGGCGGAAATACGGTCGGTGGCAACCATCACCAGTTTGTCGCCAATAGTATAAACGTCTCTTACTTTTCCATGGTACACGTTGCGTTGACCCGGAAAATGAAAATCGGTTTTTGTTAAAGCTGTCATGAAATTAAAATTTTTTAACGTGCAAATTTACACAAAATTCTCGAATTACACGCAGACGAAAAAATTTATTACGACGCAAGAATATTAAGAGGAAAAACAATAGTTTTCAATTCACAAATGTGCAAATGTATTTTACCAAATATCAATTTGCTAATTAACAAATTTACTAATTATTTTTCGTATTTTTGCAGTTTAAAATCCTAAAAAATGCAGAACGAAACCGACACGAAAAAAAACAGTTCATTGAAATCTGTTATCCAGCTCATTATTTTCCTGGGCATTGGTGTGTTTTTTATATGGTTGTCTTTGCGGGGCATGACTCCTGAGAATTATGCGGAGATCAAAAAAGAGATATTGAGCATTAACAATCCCCGAAGCTGGATGTTTATTGTGTTTTCCATGCTGGCGGGAGCTTGTGCCCATTATGTGCGTGCGCTGAGAAACATCGAGATGATCAAGCCTTTGGGCTATAAGGTGCGCAAAAGCATGGGTTTTTTCTCGGTGATGGTATGTTATTTAGCTAATTTGGGCTTGCCCCGTGCCGGAGAAGTGTTGCGTTGTGTTTTTTTGCAGAAATATGAAAAGGTTCCTTTCCAGAAATCTTTGGGAACAGTGGTGGCTGAAAGGGCATTCGACCTTGTATGTTGGCTGTTCCTGCTTATCATTGTCATCGTCCTCAATACCTCGTTGCTGTCGCAGATTGTGGTGGAAGAGCAGTCCGGACTGACTTTGGGCGTATGGATGGAACAGAAGGGAATGGCCATGCTGACCAATTACAAGATGTACATAGTCTTGGCAGTACTAGTTGTAGTGGGCATTTTGATTCACAAGACCCGGAAAAGATGGGGAAAAATATCTTTTTTTGCCAAAGTGAAAAATTTCTTTGTGGGTATTTGGCAGGGATTGATTTCCATCAAGGATTTGAAAAACCCATGGCCGTTTATCGGCTACACTGTGCTGATGTGGTTTTTGTATTTTTTGGGCACTTACGTATGTTTCTTCGCCTTTGACTTCTTGCGGGATTTGGGACCTGCACCTGCGTTCACTGTATTGATATTAAGCACTATAGCCTTTATGGTAGCCCAGGGTGGTTTGGGAGCCTATCCATGGATGGTGGCCCAGGTGCTGTTGCTGTACGGGGTGACTGTTGAGAAAGGATTGGCAGCGGGCTGGATTGGCTGGCTGGGACAAACCGTTATGATTATTGTATTCGGAATCGTTTCGTTGGTTATCGCTTCTTTCATGAAAGACAGCACGGAAAATGTGGAGAAGCAAGCAGAAGAGGAAAAGGCATAAAATCGGGATGAAAGAGAAAGAAAAGGATATTAAAGCAGGCAAAAGGCTGGTTCGGAAACTTTTGTTGACCGGGATTTCCTCTGTGGCATTGGTGTCGTTGCGGGCGCAGGCCGTGGACATCTCCCTGCAGAGCCTTGTAGCGGCGCAAAAGGACACTGCCGTGGTCTCTGTCTTGCAGGATATAGATGACATAGAATTGGGCTACAAAGATTTTATTCAGGAGACTTACCAAATTCCGGGCTACAGTCTGTATGACCAATACTGGGACACGGAGCATATTTGCAGCAGACGTCTGGCCATTCCCTTTGGTGGAAATCCGTTACGTGTTATTTTGGTGCAGAGTAACAACAATCCCTTCTTTTATCCGTGTATAGGCAATAACACGGTAGTTGCGGCTTATGGCATGACGAAAGGAGGCCATTTTCATCCGGGAGTGGATCTTGCGGTGAAAGAAGGTTCTCCGGTGAAATGCTGTTTTGACGGAGTGGTGCGGATGGCCAGGATTTACGGCGATTACGGCAGGGTAGTGGTGGTGCGCCATTATAACGGCTTGGAAACGGTGTATGCCAATTTGGGAAAAATCATGGTGAAGCCGGGACAGATTTTACAGGCAGGAGATATTATCGGGTCATCGGGTAGAGCGCAGAAAACAGGGGCAGAGCAGTTGCATTTCGAGACCCGTTTCATGAATGAAAGTTTCAATCCCGCTATGTTTATCGATTTTGATTATATGGAGTTGATAAACAATACTTTGATTTTGAATGAAACAGATTTAGTTTCTCAAGAGGAAAAGAAGGAAATAATAAAAGATGAGGAAAAGAAAAAAGAAGTGCGGGAAAAAACAGAGGAGAAAACGCAGGAAAATACAGGTCAGACAGAATATCACATTGTGAAAGCGGGAGAGACGATGTATAGGATATCCGTACAGTATCATATACCCTTAGCCAAGCTTTTGCAAATGAATAATATGAAAGAAACCGATGTGATAGACATCGGTCAGAGGATTAGGGTAAAATAAAAAAAGGCTGCCTTGAAAGCAGCCTTTTTTTATTGTCGTAAAAAGAAGATTATCTGCGAGGTTTGTTTTGTAAAGCAGGTTTTTCTTCATTTTGGATAGCTTCGGTGGCAACTTCTTCAGTTTTCTTGATAGCCTGTTTAGCTACGTTTTTGCCAGCCTTAACAGCTTCTTCCTTAACGGTAGTTTCTTCTTCAACCACTGCAGTTTCTTCAACTACGGGTTCTTCAACTACAACTTCTTCAGCAACGGGTTCTTCAACCACTGCTTCTTCAGTTGCTTCTTCAGCTTTGTTACCGCAAGCTACGAACAAAGCACCAGCCAATAAAACTAAAAATAATTTTTTCATTGTTTTGTGATTTAAATGTTTTTTATGGTATTAAATTATTTTGCGGGAACGTAAGTCAAAGTGAATGAATAAGCTTCCTTGGTAGGATTGTCAGTAGCATTGAAAGTGTATTTCACTCTCAGCTGAGTTTCAGACAGTTCCAGAATATCAGCAGTTTCTTTTTCTTCATCATAGAAGAAAGGAATCTGGAAAGTCAGCTTGGATTCGTCGCTGTTGAATTGCCAAGTGCCAACACCTTTGTCAGTAGCTTGGTAGTCACCAATTTCGGGAACTAATTTACCACCATTGATAATTTGGTTGCCGTTGGCTTGGAATTTGATGATATCATCAACTTCGAAAGCTTCCAAATAACCGTCAGTGATCAGATTGGTAGCGTATGAACCATCGCTCATGAGATAAGCGGGTGAAGAGGTAGCAGCTGAGAGAACCCAACCTTTTTCGATGCTTAATTTTTCAGTTTTGGTTTTTTCTGTTTTCTTTCCGCAGGAAGACAAGCTCAGTGCGAAAACAGCAACTAATGCGAAAACTAATACTTTTTTCATGATAATTTTTTTTTAGGTTAATAATATGGTTTTATAAGTTTCTAACTTGTTCGTTTTTCACTTTCTGCTACTTCACAAAAAGTAGTGCAAAAGTACGGTATTATTTCATACAAAAATCAAGATGGAAAAAATTTTTTCTAAAAAAAGTTAATTCAAATGTAACCACCTGAAAATCAATATTATAGGAACCTTTCTTTTAAAACGTAAAAAAAACTGACCATGAATGGTGAAAGGTGAAGAATTTTTTTGTAATTTTACCCGCTGAAAATTATACACGGAGAGATGGCCGAGTGGTCGAAGGCGCACGCCTGGAAAGTGTGTAAACGCCGAAAGCGTTTCAAGGGTTCGAATCCCTTTCTCTCCGCTTTTTTTATGAGATTCAAAATCAATAAGATAGAAAAAGAAATAATAATCAAAATCATTAATTTAACAAGTAGTATCAATATGAAAAAACTGATCGCTTTATTCACCGTTGCAGGTTTTTTGACCTTCGGTATGGCAAACATGGCGTTTGCACAAAATGAACAGAAAACTGACAATTCTGCCCAGACGGAAGAAGTTGCCGAGGCAGAAGAGGCTCCCGCAGAGCAAGCCGTTCTGTTGGAAGATGCAGACGAAACTCCTCAGCAGGGATTGCACTATGTTTTGAAAGAGAAATACATCCAGGGTGGTGCATTGTGGATGACCCCGGTGTTGATCTGTTTGATTTTAGGTTTGGCACTGGTTATCGAAAGAATATTTTATTTGAACCTGGCTTCTGTCAATTCAGAGAAATTATTGATGAAGGTGGAAGACGCTATCAAGACCGGTGGTATTGAAAAGGCAAAAGAACTCTGCCGCAACACCAAAGGCCCCTTGGCTTCTGTGTTCTATCAGGGTTTGGACCGTTACGATGAGGGTCTGGATTCCGTAGAAAAGTCAGTTGAAGCATACGGTGCCGTTCAGATGGGCCGTCTGGAAACCAACCTCAGCTGGATCGCCTTGTTCCTCGCTTTGGCTCCGTCACTCGGTTTCATGGGTACTGTAATCGGTATGGTTCAGGCATTCGACGATATCGAACGCGCTGGTGATATTTCTCCGACCATTGTTGCTGGTGGTATGAAAGTGGCTTTGTTGACCACCGTATTCGGTTTGATCACCGCTATCATTCTTCAGGTTTTCTACAACTACATCCTGTCAAAGATTGACTCTATCGTGAACGACATGGAGAACGCCACCATTTCCTTCATGGATATCTTGGTGAAAAACAAAGTTAAATAATTGAGTTTTCAATTTCAAAACGACTTCTTATTATGAAGAATATTGTAAAAATATTAATATTTGTAGTGGCCATCATTGCTGTTGTGCTTTCAGTTTGGTTCGCTGGCGTTTTCGATCAGGACAAGCTGGACAAGTACAATGAGGTACTGGTTGTGAACGACAACAATCCCGAAATGATTGCTGACTTCCAAGCCACTACCCCTGAAAACCTCTCGGAATTCGTGAGTAAGTATCGTACTGCTGGTTATGACATGGCTACCGATCTGAAAGCGAAACAAGTTCAAAAGGATATTCTTTATACTTACATTGTGGAATTGCGCGAGCTGACCGCCGAGACATTCCCCGAATATCAGGCGAATTTTGCCAACCATTCCAAAGTTTTGTTTGCCAATGCGGAAAACGCCCAGGCTTATATTGATGGTTTTAACGGTGTGAGTGATTTTGAACATTTGAACCATTATATCTCCACTTTGGAAGACCAGTACAGTGTGGTAAAACAGGAATTCATCGAGCAGAAAAGCTATAACAAAGCATACAACTCTATCGTGAACCAGGCCGACGCTGTGGATCAGGTTGTCTCTGAATCCAAGAAGGCCGAGGATTTGGCTACTTTACAAGCCGACGTGAAACAGTTTTTGTTCAATGGCAAATTGCTGAATGTGGTCGTGACCTTGACCTATGTACTGTTTATCATCACCATTCTCCTTCTGCTTGTTTTTGCTGTGAAGGCCATCTTCACCAATATCAAATCATCAACCAAGACTTTGGTGGTCATTGTGGTATTTGCTGTGGTGATACTTTTAGGATATCTGCTGGCATCTCCTGAATTGACGCCATCAGCTATCAAGATGCAGCTTACACCCAATAATGTCAAATGGATTGGCGCCGGTATGTTCGTATTCTATGTCGCCTTCTTTGGTGCTATCTGCGCAGTAATCTATGCTGCCATCAGCGGTGCAATAAAAAACAGAAAATAAAATGGCAAAAAAAGTTCCAGGAATTAATACAGGATCGTCGGCAGACATCTCGTTCTTGCTGCTGACTTTCTTCTTGTTGACCTCATCCATCAATACAGAACAGGGTATTCCTCGTCGTCTTCCGCCCCCAAAGGAAAAAGACGCCAAGGAACAAAAGGTTGATATCAATCAGCGTAATGTGTTGAACGTGACGGTGAACTTCCAGGATCAGATTTCCGTGAACGGAGAGCAGATGGATATTTCACTGCTGAAACAGACGGCAATGGATTTTCTGGAAAATGCCAACAACGACCCTCACAAACCTGAAAAGAAATATGTTGATATCGACAACATGGGTGAATATGCCGTTTCTCAAGGAGTTATCTCTTTGACCAACGACCAGGGTACCACTTATAATATGTATGTCCAGGTGCAGAATGAATTGCAAAGAGCCGTCAACGAGCTTCGTGACAAAGTGTCCTCCAACTATTTCGGCAAGAAATACGAGAATTTGGACACCGCTCTCCAAAAATCCATTCAAAAGGCTGTTCCGATGAATATCTCCGAAGCACCGCCTATCGATTACGGTAAAACAGAATAAGCTATGGCAAGATTTAGAAAAGAAGAGAAAAAAGTGACACCGGACCTGAATATGGGTTCCATGTCAGATATTATCTTTATGTTCTTGTTCTTCTTCATGGTGATCACCACCATGCGTGAGGCTACGTTGAAAGTAAGATTCCAACCTCCAAAGGCTACGGAAATCCAGAAATTGGAGAAGAAGTCATTGGTGGCTAACATCTACATTGGCGCTCCTATCAGTAAAAATGAGAACACACTTCCTCCCGGAAAGGTTTCTGTGCAGTTGAATGACCAGACCATCAAGGCAGAACAGCTTGCCGCTGATGTGCGTGACTTCATCGGTACCGAAAAGGAATCAAGAAGCGAGGAAGACAAGAACAAACTGACCTTCTCTTTGAAAGTTGACAAGGATGTGCAGATGCGCTATGTGAACACTATCAAAAACGAGCTGCGCCAAAACAATGCCTTGAAAATCAACTATGCAACAGGAAAGAAATCTGAAATGAAATAGTTTTGTCTATAATGATTTTTACAAAAGGGTGGCCTTTCAGTCGCCCTTTTTTTATAAAAAAACAATGCTATGATACAATCCATGACCGGTTTCGGCAAGACTTCCATCCAAGTGGAAGGAAAGTCTGTCAATATAGAAATCAGAACCTTGAACAGCAAGCAGTTGGACTTGACAGTCCGCATGGTTTCGTTGTTCCGCGAGATGGAGAATGAGGTTCGTAATATCGTGGCACAGAAACTTTTACGTGGAAAAATAGAAGTTTCTATTTATATTGAGAAAACCGAAAAACCGCAGGTCTCTATTGACAAAGAACTGGCGAAAGCATACTATCACCAACTCGTTGAACTATCTCAAGAAGTGGAAAACCCTGTACAAAGCGACATTTTCTGCCAGTTGCTGCGCTTGCCTGACGTGGTGACTTCTTCCAAGGAGGAACTGACAGACGAGCTAAAATCCGCTGTAATGGCCGCTCTGGAGCAAACCTGCGACAAGGTGGTGGCCTACCGTTTGGAAGAAGGTAGCCATCTGGCTGCGGATTTCGCCAAACGCATCAAGATGATCGATGAGATGGTGGAAGAAATCACGCCGTTTGAGCAGAACAGGATTGTCACTATTCGTAACAAATTCATCTCCAATTTGTCGGAATTACCGGTGCAGTATGACAATAACCGCTTGGAGCAGGAAATTATCTTTTATCTTGAAAAACTGGATATCACAGAGGAAAAAGTGCGTTTGAAAAAGCATTGCTCCTATTTCATGGATACCATGAACGGCGAGCAGTCGCAGGGCAAAAAACTGGGCTTTATCGTGCAGGAAATAGGCCGTGAAGTGAATACCACCGGCTCCAAATGCAACGATTTCAATATCCAGCAGATTGTTGTCCGCATGAAAGACGAAGTGGAAAAGTTGAAGGAACAGTTGGCGAATGTGCTGTAAGACGTGAAGACGGTTAGACGTACACTGACGTGTACTCGGTTAGAAGGTTAGAAGGTGAGAAGAGAAGAAAATATCGTCTAACCGAGTGAACGAAGTGAACGACTTCCCGAGCGAATGCAATGAGCGACTGTCCGAATAAACAAAAAACAACAAAAATGAGCAACATCTTATCCCTTGTAGGTCGCCCGAATGTGGGCAAATCCACCTTGTTCAACCGCCTGACCCAGACCAAGGAGGCGATTGTCGATTCCGTGTCGGGGGTGACCCGTGACCGCAACTACGGCAAGGCCGACTGGTGCGGCTATGAGTTTTCCGTTATCGACACCGGTGGTTATGTGGTGGGTTCCGATGATATTTTCGAGAGCGAAATCCGCAAACAGGCGGCATTGGCCATCGATGAGTCGGATGTAATTGTGCTTTTGGTGGACGGCCGCGAAGGTTTGACCCCTCTGGATGAGGAAGTTGCCATGATGCTCCGCAAGTCGAAAAAGCCGTTCTACTTGGCGGTCAACAAAATTGACAGTCCTTCCAACTTTTTGGATTACACCGAGTTTTACTCTTTGGGTTTTGAAAACATTTACCCCATTTCGGCCGTGTCGGGCAGTGGTACTGGAGAATTATTGGATGAGGTGGTGAAGCATTTCTCCAAAGAAGAGAATGTGCAGTTGGAAGAGTTGCCTAAAATCACTATTGTAGGAAAACCCAATGTGGGAAAATCCTCCATTATCAACACTTTTTTGGGTTATGAGCGTCATATTGTAACTCCTATTGCCGGCACCACCCGCGACTCCATCTATACCCGCTATACTGGTTTCGGCTTCGACTTCTACCTCATCGATACGGCAGGTTTGCGTAAGAAGAAAAAGGTGGAGGAAGACTTGGAGTTCTATTCGGTGATGCGTACCATCAGGGCCATTGAGAATAGCGATGTATGTATCCTGATGTGCGACGCTTCGCAGGGATTCGATGCTCAAGACTTGAATATTTTCAGTTTGGCGGCACGCAACCGCAAAGGTATTGTAGTGGTGATGAACAAATGGGATTTGGTGGAGAAGGACAACAAAACCCACAAACAGTACGAAGAGTTGGTACGCCAGCGTATAGCTCCTTTTACTGATGTGCCCATCATTTTCACCTCTGTTATTAACAAGCAGCGTATTTACAAGGTGTTGGAGTCCGCCATTGAGGTGCATAAGAACCGGAGCCGTAAGATCAGCACATCGGAATTGAATGACGTGATGTTGCCCATTATCAATCAGACCCCGCCGCCGATGAACAAGGACAAGGTTATCAGAATCAAGTATGTGACCCAGCTGAAGACCTCTTTCCCGGCGTTCGCGTTCTTTTGCAATCTTCCACAGTATGTGAAAGACAGCTACAAAAGATTCTTGGAGAACCAGATACGCGAACATTGGAATTATTCGGGTGTACCGATGGAAATATATTTCAGAAGAAAATAAAAAATCAAAACATGAAAAAAATCATTGCCATTGTTGTATTGTCGCTGTGCTGTATCAGCATGGTCATGGCTCAGGGCCAAGGTACTTTCAGAGCAGGTTTGCGTATAGGACCCAATTTCTCCACATTGTATGGGTTGCAGACGGACGGACAGAAGATTCCGACTCTGTTTTCCGCAGAGGAGAAATACAAAATGAAACCTGGTGTCAGGGCAGGTTTTGTCTTTGACATCGGCTTGACGGATGTGATTTCCATACAGCCTGCCATCTATTATTCTTTGCAGCGATGGGGTTCCAAGGGACAGTTCAATTTTGATGATACGTTGGTCATGAAGACAGAAGAGGTGATGAGCATGCAGCTGATTCAGATTCCGGTGCTGGTCAACTTCAGGATAGCCTTCAAGAACAATTATAACTATGCCTTTGTTTTCGGGGTGGGCCCGTATTTCAGTGTGGCCATGTTTGGACAAGATGTGATGGATGGACTTTTGATTGATCAATATACGGGAGAGTCTTTGTATATCCGTGGCAAAGCCAACTTTTATAAAGACGAGAGAATCAGCTATTATGTCACTGACAAAAGCGGTTATGCGCAAGAATATACCACGGGATACGACAAGCGTCCTTTCCACCGCTGTGACTTCGGTTTCACCATTGCCGGAGGCTTTGAGCTGAAGAAATTCTATATCGGTGTGGCTTGTGATTTAGGGGTGATTAACACGGCCAATACCAAAGAGTGGGAAGATGCCGGCATCAGAGGCTACACTCAGCGGAACCTCAATCTCCAGGCTACTTTGGGGTACTATTTTTAACGTTTATACGTTCATACGGGGAGACGTACACTGCGTGTACTCGGTAAGACGATAATCGTATATCCGAGCGAGCGTAGCGAGCAACTACTCGAGTGAGCGTAGCGAACGTCTCCTCGAGCGAACGAAGTGAGCGACTACCCGAACGAGCGTAGCGAGTGTCTCCTCGAATGCACGAAGTGCATGTCTTCCCGAGCGAGCAAAGCGAGCGACTGCTCGTTTAATTAGCGACCATATCAATCTCCTCGCGCAGGTTATCCATCACAAACTGGGTTCTTTCGCTGGTATTCTTGCCCATGAAATAATCCAACAGGTGGCGTATGTCCACGTCTTTGGACAGCACCACGGGCTCCAGGCGAATGTTTTTGCCGATGAAATTCTTGAATTCGGTGGGGGAGATTTCACCCAAACCTTTGAAACGTGTAATTTCGGCCTTTGCACCGCACTTTTTGATAGCCGCGGCCTTTTCCTCGTCCGAATAGCAATAATGCGTCTGCTGCTTGTTTCTGACCCTGAAAAGGGGTGTTTCGAGAATATACACATGGCCGGCCTTGACTAGGTCGGGGAAATATTGCAAGAAGAAAGTCAGCATGAGGATGCGGATGTGCATGCCGTCAGCATCAGCATCGGTGGCAATGACGATGTTGTTGTAGCGGAGACCGTCCAGTCCATCCTCGATGTTCAGCGCTGCCTGCAGCAAACTCAGCTCTTCGTTGCGATATAGGGCGCTCTTGTTGGTGTTGTAGGTGTTCAGCGGTTTGCCGCGGAGACTGAAAACCGCTTGGGTATTGGCGTCGCGGGAGGTGGTGATGGAGCCGGAGGCGGAGTCTCCCTCGGTGATGAAAATAGTGGTCTCCACACCTCTCGCATCGTTGGTATTGAAGTGATAGCGGCAGTCACGGAGCTTGCGGTTGTGCAGGCTCACTTTTTTCTGGGTCTCTTTGGATTGTTTCTTGATGCCGGCAATCTCTTTTCTTTCTTTTTCAGATTCCTGAATTTTTTTCTGAATGATTTCAGCCACATCCAAATGCATGTGGAGGTACTTGTCCAATAACTTGGAGACAATGTCATTGACATAGTTTCTGATGGTAGTACCGCCAGGGCGCATATAGGTGGAACCCAGTTTGGTTTTAGTCTGCGACTCGAAAATAGGCTCTTTTACTTTGATGGAAAGGGCAGCCACCACTGAGTTACGGATGTCATTAGGATCATAATCTTTTTTGTAGAAATCCCTGAAAGTCTTGACGATAGCCTCACGGAAAGCCTGCTGGTGGGTACCGCCTTGGGTGGTGTTCTGGCTGTTGACGAAAGAGTAGTATTCTTCACCGTATTTGCGGTCGGTGTGTACCAGGGCAAATTCAAAATCTCCGTCTTCCAGATGGATAGGCGTATAGAGGGCATCGTTTCCGATGTTATTGTTGATAAGATCTAACAGACCGTTTTTGGAGATGAATCGCTTGTTGTTGAGCACGATGGACAATCCGCGGTTGAGGTAGGCGTAGTTCCAGATCATCTTTTCCACATAGTCAATATACCAGTGGTAATTCTCGAAGATGCTGCCATCGGGAATGAAAGAAACAAGAGTGCCGTTGCGTTCTTCGCACAGCTGCAAGGGGGATTCTTCCACTAATTTGCCACAAGAGAATTCGGCGGTTTTCTTCTGTCCGTCGCGGACACTCTGCACGAAGAAATAAGTGGACAGGGCGTTGACGGCCTTCACGCCCACACCGTTCATACCGATGGAATTGTCGAAAGCGGTACCTTCTTTGAATTTGCCGCCGGTATTCATTTTGGAAACGCAGTCCACCACCTTGGTCAGCGGGATGCCGCGGCCATAATCGCGGATGGAGACCTTGTTTTCTTTGATAGATATTTCGATGGTTTTGCCGAAGCCCTGCATGAATTCATCTATCGCATTGTCTATCACTTCTTTGAACAACACATAGATGCCGTCATCATGGGCGGAGCCGTCGCCCAGCTTGCCGATGTACATACCGGGGCGGGTACGTATATGCTCGTCCCATTCCAGGGTGGTGATGTTGTCGTCGTTATATTCTGCCATGTTAGGTTATAGGGGTTAGGGGTTAGTGATTAGGGGTCAGGGGTCAGGGGTCAGGGGTCAGGGGTCAGGGGTCAGGGAAGTTTATATATCAAACTTCAAAAATACGAAAAAAGGATGAGATATAGGCTGTTTTTTCAGCATTCTTTCAACAGAAAGAAGTTGATTTTAATGTGCTAATGAGACAATGTGCTAATGTGCCAATGGAATTAGCAAATTAGTTAATTAGCAAATTAGCAAATGGATTGATTACTTGTGTCTGCTGCTGGTCGTTGCCATTGAATGTAGGGCTGTCGTATCATGGCAGCCGTAATTGCTGATACACTTGGGCGAAGAAGGGGCTGTGGGTGGCCAGGTCGTTGTAGGGCCAGTTGGTGGACAGACATTCGGGACACCAGTGGCCGCCTTCCAGTATCAGTTTGGGCGAGGCCTTGAAGTGATGTCCGGCGTGGCATTCCCATTCCAGTAGCTGTGCAGGGTTGCCCGAATAGGAGTCAGAAACCAGTTTTCCACCTCGGAAGGCGGCAGCCTGCTGCAATTCTTGTAACGTTAATGCTGCCAATGGCTTGGACTCATCATAGCCATGGTCAATGTGGATGGCATGCTCCTGTCCTGCAGGCTCCGACAAGTCCCATTCCGGCCAGTCGGGAATGGCTTGCCACTTTTCCAGACTTCCGTAATAGGCGCGGATTCGCCTTTCGTCATGATGCTTGATCCAGTATTGGGTACCGTAGGTTTTCTTGTGGGCCAGCTTTCGTAGCGCGGCTTTCAGCACAAAAGGAGGAACGATTTTTGCCGCTTTGAAGATTTTGGGCAGTTGGTTGCTCATCTGTTGGAAATAGTCGTCTAAGGGTATGTTCGCACGGAAATGAAGAAAATCTTCCAGTATATCGGCATCAAGATAGTATTGTCCATGGAAATTCTTGAGAGCAAACCATTTAGTTTCAAAAATCCGCTCGGGACGGGGACAGTGGACGGCTTGCAGCACACGATATTCAAATTCGTAGTTAGTCATTCGGTATTGTGGACCGCTGCTGATGTTGTAAAAGCGGTTCCAGAACTCTTCGGGAACAGTATCCCTGCATACCCGCTCAAGCAGTCGCCCTGAGTCTTCCACTGTGGCCCATTCCAGCACCCCACGGATGGGTACATGGAACATGATAGGGTCGAAGTTTTTCAGAATGTCATGATAAAGGATGCCCGATTGCCGCAAGCTTACCCAGTGTTTGAGTCCTGAGTCGGCAAAGATACGCTCGGCTCTGATTTTGCTGATGCCGTAGTGGTCGAACTCGCTGACAAAGGCAGGGTCGCCAATACGGCCCCAGTGGATAGGCTCGTTGCGGTCTCCAGTTTCTGCCACCGAACCGATATAGACAGCCTTGATATGGTCGGCATTGGGCTGTGCAAGTATGGCTCTGACCACATTCTCGGCAGCGGTGACGTTGACGTGTAAAGTTTTTTCGGGGTAGTAGTCGGCTTTGGGCGATACCATTCCTCCCACATGCAGCACCACATCTGTCCCGCTAACCCCTTGCAACACGTCATTATAGTTGCATAGGTCGCCCCATACAATGTGCACTTTGCCCCCCAACGCCTTCATTTTTTTCTGGTTATTGGCATTGGGACGCACCAATACGGTAAGTTCATACTGTTCAGGATATTTCAGCAGTTCATGCAATCCTGCCCAGCCCATGGTACCGCTTGCCCCGGTCAGGAAGATTTTTTTCCGCATGCGATCAGTTGTCAGAATTCCTTGGCTATAACTCGGGAAAATGATATTATTTTATTTTTTTACCAAAATAGCCACATCGATATTGAGGCCAGCCTCGATTTCGAAAGTAGTCTTGTTGGCATCGGTCACCTCAGGCACGATGGCAAAGTCAACGCACAAAGTCTCGGATTTGATGTAATCTTCCATCTTGCGGAAAGCTTCGTCCAAGTTGGCGTTGCTTTGAACACGCACCACGATATTGTCGAGCACATCCATTTGCGATTCCTTGCGGTAGTTCTGGATTCTGTTGACCAATTCGCGGGCAAAACCTTCGT
>Ga0310690_10000464_pt1 | contig 86670 bp, 76 predicted proteins | sample AusTroGonzalo_MG_2_FD_207661 | JGI IMG/M metagenome (GOLD analysis project Ga0310690, IMG submission 207661) | Bovine rumen microbial communities from tropical cattle in Woodstock, Queensland, Australia - Gonzalo_04 (v2) (version 2) | ecosystem: Host-associated > Mammals > Digestive system >...
TCAAAAATATTTTCTTAATAACCAGCGGTTATTAGAGCATTTTTTCGCAATTATAGGCTGTTAGGGGAATCTCTCTGTGGCCGTTAACAGTCCGTTGTTCTACCGACTGAACTATGCCCGAATAACGCGACATATAATAACCATAAAATCCGCACAAGTCAAGGACTTTCTGAACATTTTGCAAATAAAAATTGTCTGTCCCAGAAATCCGCATTTTGAGGCAAAAAATGGCTTCGTGTAAACCACGTGTAAAACGTAAAATAAAAATGATAAAAAATAAAAAAGTCTCTAAAGCCCCGTTTATATACATTTTTACTATAAACAGCTACGTTTTTTGTTTATTTCTATGCGTTCAGGGGACGACTATTCCGTTGTTCTAAGAAAAGATAAAAAAGAGGAAATATATTAGACAATGTCCGGATTTGTACGCTTATATTCAATTAAAAGTAGAAATGTGAGATTAGAAATCGTCTGAACCCAAACCTATTGTTTGCCCAATTTCTGCCCCTTTTCGCCGTTTTGCCTTTGCACTAACCGCCATACTATGTATCAAATATGTAACATTTTTGTAAAAAATTCCCTAGAGAACTTAAAAGCATCGCTCGTTCTAAAACCGCCGTTTATTGATCACATATTTATTTTTTCTACAAAAAGTTTGACAAGTTGCTTTGTTTATGTCATCATAATATCAGAGGTTCGGCTGAGGAGTTGCTAATGGTGGCTCCAACTGCATTACCTCTTTTTTCTTGTCTGATAAGGGTTTTTATGAAGTTTTATACTCTCTACCTTCGTCTTTTTTCCGTTTACTGTCTTAAAGAAACTGTACTGTAATCTATGAATTTTTCTTTCGTATTTTTGTTGAATTTCAGTTCGTGCCGGGGCGGCCATACCTCGTCCTAGTCTATATCCCGTATTTATTATATATATACAGACGTCAGCAACTTGGATCAAATAATTGATATCAGATTCTATAAAAAGAGGTTCCGGAACGATCCAATTTGCGCGTTGTTGCCCAGAAATCGTTTTAGAAAAATAATTAGATAATTGACGTTTAAACTTTTTATCATATTCTTTTTCGCATTGGTCCATTATTAACAAACCATCTTCACGTTGTTTTTCCAGAAAGTTTGAAAAAGATTCCATTAACGATATATGATCCTTGCGTAAATAATCATCAAATTCGAAATTTTTTGGTTTTTGTATACCTTTTTCTACCATACACGCAAAAACTTTTGCCTTATATTTGACTAACAACCCGAGTATTGTATCCGCCATTTCCAAAGATGCTTGTCCAAATGCGGTGAAATCTTGGCGCGTTGGGGTTTTCTTTTCTAGACAAGCTGTCAAAAAACGTCTACAGCCTTTTTGTCGGTCTTGATCAGACATTTTTGGACCCTGTGCTGCCCATTTGAAACGCTCTTTCTCTAATAATTTTGATCCCTTAAGCTCTGTTTTAAATTCTGATAATTTACAGCCAAATATTTTCTCTTCCGAGCATTGAATATCTTTCAAGAAATTGAAAACATTTATTGTTGCAATAGAAACGCCGCCACGAACCTCATAGTTCATATTTTTGTGATCGTGCCCGCTTTCATCCATAAACAATAAATAACTCACTGTTTTTCCTTTTTATCCTATTATATAAATAAAACATATAAAAAGCAATATTCATAATTGTTTGATGCCAAGGCAAAGCCAAAGGTCAGCATTAAAGGTTTTGAAAGACAAAACTTATATGAATTTGCCGGCAAATATGATTGACGGTAAAGAATTCAATATGGGCGTTTGGTTATACGGTATGTGCAATAATGGTATCGGCAAATAATAATACCATGCAAAAGCACAAATTGAAACACCGGATTAAACCGGTGTTTTTTGCTTTTGTTTGCTTTTTATCTGTTATGCCCCAGTTTGCATGTTTTACATGCATCGTTTAGTTTTCTCTTAAGAGCATCCATATCGGTTTTATTTGCCAGTTTTACATCTATACGATTTTGGAATAATGTATCACGTCCTGTCGCAGATATCGCGTGATTCCAATTTTCAATATCTTGATTTATAATCAAAGGTCTCAACTGTTTATATACTGGGCAATTTTCTAAACCTGCAGCACAATCACAGCATATATCAAAAGATGCCGGATCATCAAATCGCACAAATGTAAATTTTCTTTGTTGCGGTTGGACTTTTTCCCTGAAAACTAAATTATCTCTAACGCTGTGCAACATACCGTCATCAAGTTCGTTCGCCGTCACATTTGTGCCACGTGTAAACGCCTCATAACAACGCTGCAAACTTTCAATACCGTATTTTTCAGCATATGCGACATAGCACGCTTTACGTAAACGGTCTGGACAATCGCTGTCCATTAAATAATGGATTGCCGGATTCATTCCCCAACATTCTTTGTGGCGCCAATGTGTTGCGGTTGCCATAAAGACATCAATAAAATTTTGTTCGCCCAACACATCATATTGCATCCATTTCAATGCACGATAATTTGTGCGTGCAGCCAACCTGCAAATTTCTTTGTATTTCCCTGGTTCTAGAAATTTAGGGTCAACCAATGCCATTTGTCGTGCGTATACTTCGCCACGGGTATCATCAACATTTTTGTGTGCCAAATAATGTTCTGCACATACCGCTATCTTTGCTAATTCAAAATATGTTTGTTTGGTTAATTTATGCTCAACCGGTTTTACCAAGACGAAAAGTCTGCCTTCGCGCGATAACGGTGTCTTAAAAATACGGATATATTGTTCATTGTTAATTCCATATTTCACAGGATCAACAAACATAATATTTTCATGTGCAAAGATATTTGCATCTGTACAATTTATAAAATCTTCGCAAATTTCAGTGTATTCTTCGGCATCTTTTGGACCACCAATCATATCCATCATTTCCATATAGGAACGCAAATTATAGCCTTTGTGGAAACCTTTCTTGGCATAATCTTCGACCATTTGTCTATGTTCTTCACGTGCTTTTTCACGCATGAATTTTTGCATAGGGCTTTCGTTTGTGTTTGTCATAGTTACATCCTTTTTGTTTTTATAAGCCCAAACCAAATATTTTTTCAAATTCTTTCCGGCGCATTTCACTAGCAATTTGTTCTGCTTGTTGTTTGAGCACCCAATGATATGTGTCTATCACATCTTTGGATGGGTTTTGAAACAAGCAAAATATTTTACGAGCATCAACTAGTTTAGCACGAGCCAATTCCAACAGTCCTTTATGAACTTGGTCATTTTGATGTTTCAAATTTGTAATGTTTGGAAAGTTTTTGTATATTGCTTGCAAATCTTCATAAATCCGACTTGTTTGTGGCATAACATTTTGCAAGCGTTCATATACAGAATCCAAAGTAATACCAGATTTACCAAGATAATTTTCATCCCTGCACATTCTTCTAAAACCATGAAACAGTGCCAACGCTTGTAATGCAGGATATTGAAATTTTATGTGTTCAATATGTTCTGGGTTGTTTTGTATTGCTTTTTCTTTGACTGCTTTGCTGGGGTTTCGTATGTATTTTATTGCATGATAATTATGCCAACCTACAGCATTCAACCGAAACGCTTCCAATTGTGCGGGTGTCAATGATGATGATTGAGATTCGATTGTTTGAACCAGTGGCATCAAGTTATGTTCACCCCAATATCCTTCGCTGTCATAGTCAAATTCTATCATGCGTTTTTTATGTTCTGTATTGATCTGATTCAATTTTATTGTTCCAGCATTCAAAGCAAGGATTTCGGAATTTAATGTTCTAAATTCCGGTTTTGTCAACAATATATGTCTAATATCACGCCGAATAACTTCATCAACAACATCTGGGTGTGGTTCATCTATAAACTGTATAACACGTGGCGATTTTTCACATGCTATATGTTGTAAAAACCAGGACGGTTTTGCACATCTGGATATCAAACCTGGCTTTTCAAATAAAACTAACCTGATTTCTTCTTCTGCCATTATTTGTTCTGCTGGATTTGTTCTTTTGTGGCATGATTCTATACGTTTAATCAATAATTCTTGCAATGTCTTGTATGCCTGTTGAAATTCCGCATCATCACGCATAGCCTGCATTACAAAAACGCCGCCACAGCATTCAATATCATCGTGCTGCTTGATATGTTCTTGTTTGGTTTTTTCCACCAATTTACGATACGTATCTAAAAATTTCAATGTGTGAAAGTCCAGGTTTTCTTTCTTACCATCCTGTAATATGCGTAATATCAAATCACGTAAATCACGATAGTAAAAGTATTCCTTTTTATCCGCAAAAATGCATTTAATCAAATTTTTGCGTGCAGCCAATTGGAATCTTGTAAAATTGCTACCCACAGCAGCCACCTTTAGTGTTATTAACTTTTAACACTCTCTGCTCCGGTATCTGACAGAATAGCATACTTTTGGCTAGTGTCAATGAATTACGATACCCCCCCCATGTGGTCGACGGCATAATGCTTCTTTGGTGCGCTGGGCAATCATGTCACGATCTATTTCTGTCGCCATATCAAACGCAAAGGCCAAAACTTTGCTTTGAATTGAATTGTCCAATGTATAACCATCTTTCACGCTGTAAACACACACATCACGTTTTAATAAAAATTCTAATATACGAAACAGTATGAATAATCGCCGTCCAAAACGCGATAATTCCGATATGATAACAACATCACCCGGAACAACCGATTGCATCAGTAATCCCAATGCTCGTTGTTCCGGTTCTTTTGTGCCGGAAATCCCAGCGTCTTCAATGTATTTATCAATGCACAAACCCAATGCGCTGGCTTTGGATTCAATGCCCAGTTTTTGATTTTCACAGTCCTGTTTGTCGGTCGAAACCCGAATATAACCATATATCACAATAAACTCCTTTGGTTCGTTGTTCTATATGCCGTAGATTTCGTTTTATTCAAGTAAATAAAGGGATTATTCATTACTCTCGACAAAGACAATCCCGAACCATTTGCGTAAAAGGGCTAGATGGGCTTGGTATGTTGTTGCACTGGCTTGTTCTTGCTTGAATTCGGCGATTTCTTCGGCGGACAGTCCAAGATCTCTGATAAGTCGATTAGCTAGCCCCATAAGGTAAAACACGTTTCCTTGGGGGGGGCTTTTAGATCAATAACGATGACGGTTGGATACTTTGCGTTGGGTGTATTCGGAATCTCTTTGCGCTGGGTGGCTTTAAGGCGGGCGACCATCTGAACAAACTTGTTTTGGATACGGCGGAGTAGCCATGCCTGGCGACAGGTCAATTTACCGCCGTTTGTTCGGCGAATTGCGGCTTGTAGCTCGCGTAAAGATCGGCAGGCGGCAAAGTATAGCATAACAAGGTCTGTGCGATGGTTGGGGCAAATATCGTCAAAATGCGTATATTTCATAGGCAATCCTTTTAAGGTTGTCGTATTTGGCATAATCTTTCGCTACTTGTCCAGTTATTTGTTTGAAAAATAACCGGTGTTCCCATAGTATCTTGACTTTTGCGATAATTTGCCTATAATATAAGACGAGATGACAAAAGATTGTTTGATTTTTATCACTTTTAATTCTTCATTGTTCGGTAATGCTGAACGATGGTGTTTGTAATATTTTTCTGAAATAAAACTCTCTTAAAAAACAAAATAATTTAAGGCTGGTTGTGCGGTGCATACGTGTTGGTTTGCAATGCTGTTCAATCGGTCAATACAAACACAAAAGGATTATAAAATGAAAAACAATGAACAAAAGGTTATGTTAACTGGTGTGCGTCCAAGTGGAAACTTGACCTTAGGGAACTATCTGGGTGCAATAAAAAACTTTGTGACGCGTCAAGGCAAATACAAAAGTTATATATTTGTGGCGGATTTACACGCGATAACATCACCCCGAGCCCCGGCGGAATTGCGGATTGCGGTCAACGATTGCATAGCAATGTATTTGGCGTGTGGTGTTGACCCAGAACAAACGATTGTCTTTCGGCAAAGTGATGTTTTGGAACATGGTATTATGGGCTTTATAATGACATTTCAGACACATATGGGCGAATTGTCGCGTATGACCCAGTTCAAATTGAAATCGCAAAATGTAGGTAAAAACGGCATAGATACAGGACTATTTGTTTATCCGCCATTGATGTCTGCCGATATTTTGCTGTATAACACAGATATAGTGCCGGTGGGATTGGACCAACAACAGCACGTAGAACTGACGCGCGATTTAGCACAAAGATTCAATAATCGCTATGGCGATACATTCAATGAACCTGATGTCTATATCGCGCCCGTTGGAAACAAGATATTAAACCTGCAAAACCCAACCGAAAAGATGAACAAATCAGACGGGCCGAACCCAGGAACAATCTTTTTGATGGACGATTTGAAACTTGTTCGTAAAAAGATAATGTCCGCGGTAACAGATAGTGAAGCGATAGTGCGGTTTGATGAAGAGAATAAACCCGGTATATCAAATCTGATAAGCATATTTGCAGCAACAACCGGCGAAAGCATAGAGGGAATTGAAAAACGTTTTGTGGGGCGTGGGTATGGCGATTTCAAGCGCGAGGTTGCAGATGCAGTTTGTGATTTGATTGGGAAAATTCAAGCCAAATATCAACAATTCAACAAAACAGATGTATTGGGCAAAATTTTGGAAGATGGCGCAGAAAAAGCGCGCGTGATTGCATCAGAAACCTTGAATCGTGCTAAGCTTGCACTGGGGCTAAAATAAATGCGTTGATTGTTTTTTGTCTTTTTTTACTGGCTATTTTGGGTTGGGGTGGCTATAATTTTGGCAAAGGAAAAAAGAAATGAAACGGTTACAAATTGTGACCAGTTGAAAACGATTACACAAGACAGGCAAACCGGTTCTAACTGGCCGCAATGCGAAAAGCTTAAAAAAGATAACAAAATAATAAACTTTATATCTTTATTTTAGACTGGATGTTTTCGGTTGTTATGGTTGTATTTGCTTAACAAAGAGGTAAATATGACAAAATCGAAAACAATCAAACAACGGAAGAAAATAATGGCGAAAAAGTAGGGTAAAAACTGGCGCGGGCGGATGGAGGTGTGATTTGTTTTTTAATTTCTTGGTTGAAAAAAGAAGAAAATTCGATTATGATAAATTTATCAAAGGGGGTAAGGTGCCCGAAATAATAGATTTATATGACAATACAAGACGATTTGTTTGTTCTGTTGAACGCGGATCTGAAATACCGGATGATTTAAACAAAATATCCGTGCACGTATGGTTTATTAACAATAAACAGGAATTTTTATTACAACAACGTGTCGCAACCGCCAAAAAGTTCCCAAATATGTGGGGGCAAACTGGTGGCGGAGCCCAGACCGGCGAATCCAGTTGGGATACATGTGTTCGCGAATCTGTTGAAGAATTGGGTTTAAAACCCGATATAAAAAAATCTGTATGGGTCGGGACATTTAAACGCTCAAAAGATTTTGTGGATGTTTGGCTGGTTCATACAGATGCAAATATTGATGATTTAAAATTGCAACAGACCGAAGTTCAAAACGTAAAATGGGCAACCCTAGCAGAAATTCAGCATATGCAGAATACCAAAGAGTTTATACCATCGATTATCCCATCTTTTAATATGGTGTTAAATTATCAAAAAATGATGAATGCGCAACCTGTTAATGCTCGGGATTTTCTGGGTAAACTGGTGCACGTTCAAATGGATAGACCCCAGGGCAGCAAGCACCCAAAACATGGTTTTACATACGAAGTGAACTATGGTTTTATTCCAAATACTGTCTCAGGCGATGGCGAGGAATTAGATGCATATGTCCTGGGTGTGGATGCACCATTGGCAACATTTACTGGCAGGTGTATCGCAATTATTCATCGCACGAATGATAACGATGATAAATTGGTTATTGTACCAGATGGTCAGAATCTAACAAATGAATACATAGAACAAAAAACTGCATTCCAAGAACAATGGTTTAAACATACAATTGTACGCTGACATATTGACGGCATGTTCATCGTGAATGTTGGAATTGAACGAATTTATCTTATGCGTTTGATTTCCATGCCTACGACTTGTTCACGGGCTAATTCTTCGCGGGATACAAACTTAGTAATTGTATCCATAAGTTCGGCTATATCTTTAAACCCCGAACGTTTTATATCAATCTTTTTAAATAAAGATTCAAAATCAGGTGCAATATGCATATTCAAAACTTCACAGATGATGTATTCGTTTGGATTTTCTGCGTCAAACAGCAAGAATTTGTCCCCGGCTTTCATCTTTTTACGTTTTTCATCGTATGCACGCAATTCAATATCTTTCGCCCCTGATTTTATCAATTCAAAATACTTATGCCGCACACTCATAGTGAATTGATATGGAATATCTGATGTCATATTTTTATCTTTTATCATATGTAACCTTTTTATCTGGTTGCACTTTTATACGATTTGCATTCGGAATAAATTTGTCCCTTTGCAATATTTGCTAATGAAATACGTGTTGTTGATACAACATTTTTCAGATTTTTTATTTCATCCAATGTAAAATATTTCATATCTGCACATTTGTCGCCTTCACAGTTGCGAATTGTGCCAGTATATTTTGACACTTCAAAAAAGAAATCAAAACTTTCAGTACGGCTAGCCAAATTACTCATCACATGAATACATTTTATATCAGATGGTGCGATATCAATATCCAATTCTTCTTTGGCTTCGCGAATGGCGGCATCTTGTGCTGTTTCGTGTTGTTCAATATGACCAGCCGGTAAAACCCACCAGCCACCATCATAGTTAAAAAATCCATCATTTCTGAAAAACAATAAAACTTTATCATCTTTTTTGATGATAAGGTTAATAACACCTTTAAACATTGCACGTTCCGGCATAATAATACCCTTTGTTCAGATATTATTTTTACATGTTTATTTTGATTTTCAAGATTTTTATAATTGTTATTTTATATATATAACAAATGCATAACAAGAAATATGGAATATGCTGTAATAACTATTGTCAGAACTATATTTTGTGTTTTTATTATATAAAAGTTGACAATTTAAAAAAGCGTGTTACTATTGACTAAAACGAGGTACAGATGATTCTTGCTGTTGAAGGCATGGATGGCGTAGGAAAAACTACGTGTGCAAAATCCTTGGCGAGTTTTTTAGGGTATGAATATATAGCTACGCCTGTTCAAACATTTTTCAAAGGCGGTGCCAGCAACCCAGAATTCAAAAACACTATGAATATTATGTATGATATGACAGATTCTGTCGTGAAATCATATTTTATTGGGTTGGGCAACCTGGTTGCATGCCATAATAAAGATAATTTGGTGTTAGACAGACATTTTGCATCTAATTATTTTTGGAACGGTACACCAGAATCAGATATTGTTTTTAAACATTTAATAGAAATTATTGGGACCCCAGATATTACATTTTTATTAAAAGGTAGCGTAGAAACGAGATTACAAAGATTATACAATCGGGATCCAAAAGGTTGGGATTTGAAGGATAAAGAAAAACACGTTATTGGTCATGACAAGATGGAAGATTTCTTGATACGATTTAAAATACCGTATTTTGCGATAGATACAGACTATTTAGATCCCAAACAGGTTTTTGAAATTACTAAACAAAAAGTATTACAAATACAAAAAAGTGCAAGTCGATAATTATGGAAATATTGTTTCCGGCTGGTTCTATGAAACATGTTGACGTAGCAATACGCAGCGGGGCAAATGCGGTATATGGCGGCTTTAAACAATGGAATGCACGCGACAAAGCAGATAATTTTTCTTTCAATCAATATAAATCTGTTTTGGATAAATTACACAAACATGGTATAAAATTCTACCTGACGTTAAATACATTGTTGTTTGATAATGAAATCGAAAAAATCATAAAACTATTTAATCAACATCCCGAATATTTACCAGATGCTTTCATAGTGACTGATTTAGGGTTGATATCACAATTAAAAAAACATTTTGCAAAAATTCCAATTCATCTTTCTACACAATTTGGCGTTCATAATTCTGATGATATGAAATTTGCAGAACAATTGGGGGCGACACGTGTGATATTAGCCAGAGAGCTTACAAAAGATGCCGTCAAAAAAATATGTGTAAATTCAAATTTGGAGACGGAATGTTTTGTCTATGGATCCCAATGTATCAGTTTTTCTGGTCAATGTTATTTTTCTTCCCTGTTAAATGGTGGCAGTGGAAATCGTGGAAAATGTGAAATATTTTGTCGTGATAATTATTCCACAAAATGTGCCAAAGGGAACCTGTTATATGTCCCTGATATGAACTGCGCTGGTATAATAAAAGATTTACCGCAAGTGGTGAGTTGGAAAATAGAAGGTCGTAAAAGGGATCCCGAACAAGTTGGTGCATTTGTTGATAAATTAAAAAGAAACGAATTGGTATATCCTCAGACTGGGTATATGTACGGAACAAATATAGAAAACAACGGGCTGTTTAACGAAAAACATTTGCGTGCTATGCCACTGTTATATACTGCTGCTTACAATATATCAGGAAACAATATTAGTTTTAATATAAAATCTGAAAATGGGTTTGTTCAAGAAATTACATTTATAGACAGTTGCGGCACAGGACATAAATATATACGACCAAAACATGCACAATTTATAAATTTTGATATAGATTATTTTGTCGATACGATACAGCAGCAAACAGGCATAAATGTTTATAAAATAACAGGCAATGAATCTGAAAACAACGAATTATTCATAGATAAAAATATTTTAGAAAATTTGATAAAACACATTCCAAATAAACAAGAAAGACATTTAAATAAAAAAACAAAACCAGCAGAAATATGGCTAGAAACAGATGATGCAAACACCGTATCTGTTTTACAACAAAAATATCCAAATATGACTGTTATATATAACATAGCCAGTATTACAAATTTGGGACAAGCGTCACAAACAGGAAGCAAAAATATAATTTATAAATTACCAATGTTTAATTTTGAAGATGTGGATTTAACCAAGTATTATTCGGTGTTTTCTGGAAAACGGGTTATGTTCACTCATATTGGTCAATTGTCCGCATTTTCTGAAATACCATTACAGGAGCGTTTAACAGATTATACGATATCAATTTGGAACAAACAAACATTGAAATACCTTGAACAATATGGTATAAATATCTTCACCGCTTCACCAGAGTTATCTTTCAAACAAAATTCACAAATTTTAGGCGATGTAAAAATAAATTATATAACATATGGTAAATTACCGCTAGTGTTTACCAGAATGTGTTTTAAACATTTATTTGGATGTGAAAAATGTCCAAACACACAATTAAAAAGTATAAAAAATATAGATAAAGGTATTGATTTTGATATTAAATGTTATCCCGATTACAGAATTATTTTACTGCAACAACCGATTACAAACAATTTCGTCACCGGCATTAACAGATTGGTTGTAAATGACATGACATTGGAGGAAATATCAAATTTAATTAAAAACTATCAAACTTGTTACGGTTATACTTGTAATCAAAACACAAAAAGGCGTTAATATGAAAACTAAAAGCATCTGGGGAAGACCACCAACCAGATTATACAACTTGATACAATTGGCGGAACATGAATTTCCAAACGGTTTTTCTACCTGTATAGTTGGTTGTTCTGACGGCAAATTTGTTTTTCCTTTTGCACGCAAAGGACATAACGTCACTGGGTATGAAGTTGATAAAAGTGCCCTGTACGGGGCAGAAAAAGAATTCCCCGTTTTTACAAAAAACGGTCATATACCATACAATGGTCGCACAACGTTAGAACCATTTCCAACAGAAAAAAGAACCTATAAGGGTTGTATAGAAAAAGTAAAAATTGAACAACTTAGTGACCTGGTTAAAATTGAAGAACGAAATTTTTATGCATGTCCACCAAACGAAAAATTTGACGTAGTATTCACATCTTGCTCATACCAATATTCATTAAATGCGGGTAAAACATTAAAAGAAAAGACAAACATAATTCAAGAAATTGTATCTGATGGTGGACTTTTGTATATTGATTATATGCTTGCCATAGATGAAATCGATTATACGTTATATCCTGTTAATAAATATCTTAGGAAAGGGCAAATGGTTCAATTTTTTGATTCTGAACATTGGGATATATTGCATATAAGGGAAAATAACACACTATCATTTGAATATGCACATACCGAACACCCCTACCACCATTATCACAGATTTGGATATATACTGGCAAAAAAGAGACAAAGATGATAAAAAAAGAGTTATGTTGGAACATAACATCCAAATGTAACCAACATTGCATTTATTGTTTCAGAGATAAAATATCCCAAGATTGTACATTAAGGGAAAACATGGATATTTTACAATACATTGTATCCAAAGGTGTCTCTGAATTAACCTGGTCTGGTGGTGAGCCGCTTTTATATGACGGTATAGATATTCTTTTACGCACTGCTTTTGAGCATAAAATCATCAATAAAATCAACACGAATGCGTCATTGCTTTCCAAAGAATATTTAAACAAAATTGCAGATTACATAGATACATTTACTTTATCATTAGACACCTGTAATCCAAATGTTAATGAAAATCTTGGGCGCGGTTATTATCATCAATATAATGTTTACACAACTGTGAACCAAATCAAAAAATATTATCCAACAAAGACAGTCACGATAAATGTTGTGGTCAACAGGTTAAATATAAATACAATGGATGAATTAATTCGTAATCTAAATAATTTACCAATTGACGGGGTTAGATTATTCCAAGTTTCACCAATAAGGGGACAAGCCATAGATACATTTGAAAAAACATCAATAAAACAAACACAATTTGCACAAGCAAGAGAACTTTTTCTTACAAATTTAACAAATAAAAATGTTACATTCAGGGATAAAACTTCTTTGGAAAAAGAATATTTAATTATAACACCTAGTGGCAATCTATGTTACAATGACAATGGTAAAGACATTTTAATCAAACAACTACGGGGGATAAACAGATGAGCTTTGAAAAAGAAATCAAAATATTGAATATATCTGTTGACGATGCAAAACAAAAAATGAACGCTATTGGTGCAAAATTTATAGAAGAAAAGCATCAGAAAATTTATACATATGATTTGCCAACAATATCACATCGGTTCCAAGAAATCACGGATCAATTAAATAAACACCCAGGTGTGTTAATAGAAAAATCATACAAACAACGTCTCAAAAACTTATTCGTAGAAATCGAAGATTTGCTGCCAGATGAAGATATAACACCAATATTACATAAATATAATGTGACGAGTTTAGACCAGATTGTTGAAAAATTACCGAATATTGATTCTATCGGTCAATTACCTATTGCTTCAAAAATTCTGAACATAGGAATAAATCCAAACAAATGGGTACGTCTGCGTAGAACAGGTAATAAATCAACACTAACTGTTAAACATGTGTTTAACAAAAACAATAATAAAGTTCAGAAAGTTGGTGAATTTGAAATTACTGTTTCAAATGTAGAAGATACAGATGCGCTATTATATGCATTAGGTTTTGCAAAAAGAAATGTGCAAGAAAAAATACGCACACAATATGAATACAAAGGTGCAGAGATCGATATTGACCAATGGCCTTTTTTACAACCTTATATGGAAATAGAATCTGATGACGAAACTATTTATGATGAAATTATTGACAAATGTGGTTACAACAATAAAATGATAGTATCGTGTAACACAGAAGAATTATATAAAAAACAAGGAATGAATATAAAAGAAATCCCAGAGTTGTTATTTGAAAAAAACGCAGTATAATGCAGAAACATAAGATATAAGGGTATAAAAAAATGAAAATTTTTGTTACTAAAGAATATTTACAAGAATGTAGTGTAAAAATCAAAGAATTGCAGCAAGCTTTGGAAGCTATAAGACAAGATAAAAATACTGCATTTGAAGGCGATACCAATACATGGCACGACAATTTTGCTTACGAAAACGCAACCCGTGAAGAAAAACTGGCAGAAGATAGATTATTTAAAGCCATGAAAGATATAGAAAATTACGCTGTGTTTTCCGCTGTTGTACCAGATAAACCAAAAGTTGTTGGTATGTACTGTTTGGTTAAAATTATAGAAGAAAATATAGCTAATGCTAAAACCCAAGAAAAAATAATAGGTTTGGTACCACTTGGGGCACAAGACCTTAAAAACAAAATATATAGTTATAATGCACCGGTTGTGGCCCCTTTGATGGGTGCAAAAATCGGCGAAGAACGTATTATTAAAATCCCTGTGGGAACTTTTAAAACGAAAGTATTAGATATACAAAAAATGAGATAATTTGAAAAAAGAAATACTGAATTTTATAAAAACAAACTTGTCTGATGTTCAGATAGATACAATAACCCCTCTTAACGAGGGGTTGTTTGCACAAACATGGGAAATCAATGGTGAGTTTATAGCTAAGGTTTCTAAGAAGAAAACAATCAATGAATATCAAAATGCAGAGGGCATGGTTCTAGAGTATTTATCCGAAAAAATAAGGTTTGTTATACCAAAAGTGATTAAACATTCTATATTAGAAAATGGACATGAAATTTTAATAGAAACCAAGGTTCCGGGTAAAACTTTTTCATATGAAGAATATCTGAGATTGCCAGATAAAATAAAGCGGTCAATATTGATCCAGTATGGAAGAATTTGCAATTTAATACATTCAATAAACTGCCCAGAAATACCAGGTCGATTAAAACGTACCGCACGGTACCAAATAGAATATTTTCACAATTGGTATACAAAAGAAATTCGTGGTAAACTGACAGCGATAGAACGTTTGGTTATAGAAAATGCTTTAAGCACATACGAGAGTGCGGCAAATGATGTTAAACTGTTACCAAGTCACGCAGATTTGCACTTTAATAACATCATGGTAAATGATAGTTGTCAAGAAATTACAGGTATAATTGATTTTGGGGCTTTTCAGTATGCAGATCCTGCGTACGAATTCAGATATATGTATGGCGAACCGCAAAAATCACTAGAAACAGGATATGGTAAACAGTTTGATAAGACATTTCTGGACAGACAATTTTTCTATTGTATATGTATGTTTTTGATGGGCGCGGCACAACCGGAATTGAGTTGGGTATCAAGCGAACAAAATGTAAAGAGATTGAAAAAATTGATTGCTTGTAGACATATGGAAGAAGCATATAGATAAACTTATTTTTTTGCCAAAAGGCGAAGAATAGTGTTAGAAAATCAACCGTATAACAAATGTATAACTGCAAATGTGTAACACGTGTATAACTTTTTATTCGTTTGTTGGGGGAATTGTGGGGTGTTAGAGCAGGGAATCGTATATAACACATTGCCATGTAATCACATTCATCTGTGTGCCATAGTGTGTAAAATTTTGAACAATTAAACAAACAATCAGCCGAGTATGATTTTTATCCGGATTTCTGGGGCGTTTTTGTGCGTCGGTTTAGATCTGGGGTAGACAGGCGGCAGTAATTAAAAAATAATAAATTTTTCGGGATAACGGTAAGATATAATATTTACATATAGTTTTATTATGAAACAAAATATAAATTTTGTTTGGTTTGGTGCTTGTATGTATGGTCACCATGCTGTCTTGGGACGTTATGGGTAGAGGCGGTTATATTAAATTATTCTTGGTTTTATTGGTGTAAATTCAACTGTGGGTAGAAAATATATAAAAATCAATCGATATAATTGTTCCATTGTTATGCAATTTTATTGTTTTGGAAAATCATTGCTATTTGATGTTGAATGGTCTATTTTTGTATTGATATGACAAAGATATTTACGATTGGTTTTAGTGGCAAAAAACCAGAAGTTTTTCTGGAAGTGCTGTCAGCGGCACGCATAAATTGCGTGTGGGATATTCGTCTTTGGCGAACGAGTACCTATGTTCCATATTATAATGGTGATAACTTGGCGGCGGTGCTTGGGAATCGTTATGAATATCATCCAGAATTTGCACCAAGCGGAGAATTTTTAGCAGATTATAAAGATAAAAAACTTGGTTGGATTGAATTTGAACAAAAATATCGTGAATTGTTAAAAGCACGCAACCCATTGCAAAACTGTAATATTGATAAAATGGACAGAATATGTTTGCTGTGTACAGAAAAGACAGCAGATATGTGCCATCGTCGATTAGCCGCAGAATATATCGCAAGCCAAATTCCAGACGTTGAAATTGTGCATTTATAATTCTATTTGTGTGTCACAAAGTTGCAAACGTTTGATATTTTATGGTGTCATATAAAATTAATGCAAAAACAACGGGAAAAATGTCCGTTGTTTTTTTTGCAATAATGATTTATTTACATCCAATGAATGCCCAAAGTTGATCAGATGGTTGGGCGATTTTTATACGAACCGCGGTCTGATTTTCTTCGCACATACCGGCATCATCAAAAGCGACTTCAACGTATTCATGTTCTGTATCGTTAAGAACCAGATTGAATACATTTTCATCACTATCAAAGTTAGACCGGAACATACCGTTAGGTTCATTTTGTTTCAAATCAACAACCCATTGTGTGTCAGATGGACATTGGTAAATTTTATGATCTGTGTTTTCTTCTAACAATGTGCAAGATTCAAACGTGGCAATATTTGCTGGTTCGGCAAAAGACACAAGTGGGAACAAAGATGCGACCACAAAGATAGCAGATTTCTTCATGAATATTCCTTTCTTTATATAAATTAAACCGCCAAAGGAAATAGGCGGTCGGGGAGTTGGTGTCAGCAAACAAATGCTCCGTCCCTTGCGGTGAACGGCTCCCCGACCATAAGTCTAGGGCAATAACGATGCAAAAAGCACCGAAAACATCAGATTGCGATGCTTTCGCACCGTGTTTGCGGGCCACCACAGCCCCGAACCCAAATCCCTTTGGATTCGTTAAGGATTTTAGCATACTTTTTACAAAATTTCAACGGAATACAGATTGTTTCAATTTTATATTACTTGAAACCAATAAATTGGCTTACATAACAAAGCTGTTAAATTACTTTCACTTTTCATGTATCTTTATAACATCTACAGGCAGCCATTCGTTTTGTTGTTTTTCCAAAACATAAATTACCCACAAATCGCTTTTATCACAGTACGAATTGTTCTTTGGGACAGATTCTAATGCCTTTTTAATCTTTTCGACTTCTAAATTTGAGAAGGTTAAAGTTTTTGTTGATGTGTAATCTGATGTCACTCTTGAAAAGAAACCAATAGCTTCTGATCTGCCTTTAGAAACATCATAGGATAGTCCTGCACAAAAACTTAAAATGTCATCCAGCTTTTCGTTTATATATCCGGCTTTAGGGGTTGTCACCTGCGCAGGAGATCCTTTATTAGCTTTTACAACACATTTTGTAAAACAATCGTTTATGCTCGAAGAAGTGCCTGTCTCGCAGCCTAATGTTTTAAAAGGATCAGTTGTGGTTATTGATGTATTGTTTGTATATAAGGAATTGGTTCTGCATTGCATCAAGGCATAAGTTTTTCCGTCTGTTTGAGGTGTAGCCTGTCCTTTGTCAACGCATTTTCCGTCTGCATTTGGTGCTTTGTTGCTGTCCATGCATTCGCAATTGGCGGTCATATTGTCCGGGTCTGTGCATTCACATTTGTTGGCTGACGCATTGAATTTTGTGTTTTTACCAGTGCATTTACACGCCGAACCATCCCATTGCATATCGCCACGGCATTCGCAATTATTGTTCGAATCCATTGTATCCGAATCTAAGCATGCACATTGTTCATCACGATCTTGGCGTGAGTTTTTTATCCAATTATAATTTGAATCTTGATACGCACAATGACATTCTGATCCGAATAAATGCATACCCGCGTTACAGTGGCACATACTGTCCATATGCTCTGGGTCGCTGCATTCAAGTGGTGCCAAACAATCCTTTGCTGGGTCCATAGTGGGATCTTGGCATACACATTGTTTTGCCACGCGATCAACATAGGCATTTTCCCGTAATCTATCGATACATTCACATTGTTGTCCGTCCGCGCTTAATTTCAAATGGCTTCCCGTGCAGCGGCAATTGTCATCCATGGCGGAATCACTGCATGCACAACTGTCGCCAGTGTCAATGGTGCCTTGGTTGCATTTATAACACGCATAGAAAATGACATCTTGCACTTCCTTTGGTCCAATTAATGGGGCAAATTCAGGATTGCTACAATCGGTTGCACTGCGCGACCAACCCAAAAAATTACTTCTTTCACGCTTGGCAGAACACTGAACCGCCGTGGTCACCGTGCGGGTATAACTATCCGTGCAACCTTCTGTCACACTGCCGCCTTTGGGATTATATGTAATGCGCGGCATACATTCTTTTGCTGTCGGATGAACGCGACACAGGGTTTCTTTGCCTTCGCGTTTTAATACTTCGCTATAAAAACCGTCGTCGTTTGGATTAAAAGCCGGAACATCATATGCCTGTAAATTCTTAAAAGGTTCGTATCCTTCACGTTTGTTATCAATGCGTTCTTGTAAAGAATAATCATTAATGGTTTTTGGAAAGGGCACAGGCATCAGTTGTGCAAACGCACAAATTGTCGTCAAAACCCCAATAACCCCAGATAATCCGACAAACATTTTCGCGGAAATTCTCATCTTTTCCCCTTAGTATAAATGCATTATGGCAAATTGCTTGTTTTAATACAAGGACAAAATTGCATTATTCATAGATTCGTGTTGTTGTGATGATTTGTGACATCAGTTTATTTTGTTTATATTGTTTAAATTTATTCAAATCTTCTTCTGTCCCCAGAATATGAATTTGTTCTGGTTGAAAAACAATAACTTCACCGTTGTCGCCTTGCCATATTATTGAATCATATCCTGACTGTTTTAATCTTTCGTAATCTTTTGATGTTATAGATTGTGGATTTAAAATATTATCATTGAATTTTTTTCTTATGTGTAACGCAAAAAATCCATTGTTTATAAGTGGTTTTTTGATGTCTACCATAACGCTATACATTTGCCTGTCTTGCCTTTTATAACCCTTAAGGTATGTTTTTGCAATCGCTTTATCGGTAGTAAAATAAATACCATAATCCTTTGTGCCACTATTTGCGCCCTTGTTTTTTCTAAAGTTAGGGTCGGAAGGCTTTAAAAATTTATCTATGCCCTTTTTGCCGCCATGAAAACATACTTTTTTTAAAACGCTATCTGGGAATATGGTCTGTGTATATTCAATGTATTCCTGTCGTGAACCTATTTTTTCTATTTCCGGATTGTGTTCAAATACATAGTTCCAATTATTAACTATTCTTTTTGCTTCGATGAAAGTTTTGATTTTATTAAACATATACTGCCTTGATGCGTGGTAAATTATAACATAAAAAGTCCGAAAATTGTATACAATATTATTTTTTTGTTTAGCATCTTGAATCATTTGGTCGGGGCGACAGGAATCGAACCTGCGACCCCTTGCACCCCATGCAAGTACTCTACCAGGCTGAGCTACGCCCCGAATTTACGGGTATTGTAAATTAAAAACCGGCAGCACCGGTTTTGAATTCGTGGCGCGCCCAGAAGGATTCGAACCCTCAACCTTCTGATCCGTAGTCAGATGCTCTATCCAATTGAGCCATGGGCGCAACGGTCTATATTCTATACCTTTTTATTACGATTGCAAGAAAAAAGATTTGTTATTTTTCAATTTGGTCAATACCGTAATATAATTGGATAAAATGTTTGCGGCATACAGATTTATATTGTGTTGCGCCAACTTCCACCTGGGGGCCACCACGAACGACCTGGCCACGTGAATTGAAACGCAAATGATGTGAAGCCATCTCAACGCATCCAGGCATTTCACACACTGTTTCCATGCAATGTAATTCATCTGCCATGGAAATCAATCGCGCAGATGCTGGAAACAAATCGCCGTTGCTGTCCACTTTTAAGCCATAGCAAAATATGGTAATCGGTGTCGAATTTGCAACTTGTACTAATTTATCAATATCGCGTGGTGAAAAAAATTGCACTTCGTCAACCAACAAAAAATGCAAATCTGCCTCTGGTATCCAGTTATCTAAATTTTTCAAAGCGGTGGCTTCTGTTTTTATCCCGATGCGTGATACAATTTGGGTTTGTGAATCGCGGTTGTCAGTCTTGGGTTTAATGGCCTGCCATTTATTTCCTGTGCGTGTAAAATTGAACGCATTAATTCCCAACATTGCTGATTTAGACGACGACATAACGCCGTAATAAAAATGAAGTTTTGCCATAATATTTCATCCTTTGGTTTAATCTCTGTATCGTTGATTTAATACAAGCAAATTGTCATATCACAGGTCAAGTTCATATTTATTTTTTATGAAATTTAACTGCGAAACTGCCATTGTTTAGTGGGATACATGATAATATGCGTGGACTGATTATACTTTCGTTGACCCATTGTTGAAATTTATCTTTTAATATGCCGCTAGCCCCAGTAATCACAGTCGCATATCGTGTGTCGGATTCGGCAACACGCGCCAGCATATTCCAAGATTCTTCTTCTGTATGATTATGAAAGTCTAACGTGATATGTTCTGGGGCAGGTAAGTCTGGTTTTGGAATGCGAGTCGCCAAGTGTAAACTTTGTCGCACAGATTTTTTCGTTGCGTTATCGTCCGGAATAAAATCCGCGCCAATCATATTTGCGATATCTGTATCACTTAATTGTTTCATTCTATTCTGCCAAACTGCCGACCGACATAGTGATACGCCGTATCCCAGAACTGATAGATTTTTCTTTGTTAATACGAGCCTTGATAATTTCACCGGTATGATAGATATGTGTTCCGCCACATAATTCACACGATACGTCACCTGCAGTAATTACGCGTACACGATCACCATATTTTTCCCCGAACAGAGCCATTGCGCCGCGAGCCTTGGCAGATTCTATATCCATTTCTTCGTGTGATACCGGTAAATCAGCACTAATCCATTTGTTGACCAAATCTTCCACAGATTGTTTTTCTTCCGCGGTCAATGCACGACCAAAAGAAAAATCAAATCGCACAGAATCAGGCGCAACCTTTGAACCGCGCTGTTCTACATCTTCGTTCAGAACCTGACGCAAAGCAGCCTGTAATAAATGTGTTGCGGTATGTGCACGTGCAGTTTGTTGACGAATATTCTGATTGATTTCTGGCATAATTTCATCGCCCACCGCAATTGGTGCAACCAATATCCCTTTGTGAATAACTATATTACCCGCACGATTAGTCTCAGATATATTCATAACAATTTCGCCATTTCTGGTAAATGTGCCACTGTCGCCAACTTGTCCGCCCTGGGTGCCATAAAACGGTGTGTGATCTAACGCAATTTCCACAGCATCGCCAGCGTCCCCAGACTTTACAAATTCTTCGCCACGCAATATAGCCAACACAGTCGCAGGTTTATCGGTTTTTGTATCATATTTTTCAACATCAACCGTCCCAGGTAAATCTGTTTGAGATTCCCATAAAATTTTTGTCCCACGGGTGTCGGCACGTGAACGTTCTTTTTGTTCGGCCATACATTTTTCAAATGCAGCAACATCAACATTCATATTCTTATCACGCAAAATCATTTGGGTTAAATCAAGCGGGAACCCATATGTGTCAAACAGTTTGAACGCAATATCGCCGGGCAAAATGCCGTTGTTGATTTTTGGCAGTTCGCTTTCCAATAATTTCATACCATTTTGCAGCATATCCGCAAAAGAGTTTTCTTCGTTTTTAATGATTTCCACAACGTGATTTTCTTGAGTTTTTAATTCAGGATACGCATCACCCATTTCTTTGACTAACGCTGGATACAGCGCACTAAGCAGCGCACCACGATGCCCCAAAATTTGTCCGTGTCTCATCGCCCGACGTAATATTCTGCGAATCACATAGCCACGATCTGCATTGCTGGGGATAACACCATCGGCAATTGCAAAACCAACCGCGCGCAAATGGTCAGTGATAACTTTGAAACTGGCAACATTTTCAGGACTTTCATTGACGCCCGTTAAATCAGACACAGCGCGTTTCAAATTAACAAATAAATCTGTATCGTAATTATCAACCTTGTTTTGTAAAACCGACGCCCAACGTTCAAGACCAGCCCCTGTATCAACATTATGTTTCGGCAGTGGTGTTAAAACACCATTTGCGTCGCGATCATATTGCATAAACACATCGTTCCAAATTTCTACAAATCGACCACCGTTTTCATCTGGTGACCCCGGCAGCCCCCCAGGAACATCTGGTCCAAAATCATAGTGCATTTCTGTGCATGGACCGCATGGTCCAGTGTCTCCGGCAGACCACCAATTGTCTTTGCCCAAACGGATAGCGTCTTTGCCGGTAATTTTTTTCCAAATTTCTGTTGCCTCGTCATCAGTTTCGTGTGTTGTGACAACGATTCTTGCGGGGTCCAAACCGATAACTTTGGTTAATAATTCCCAAGACATCTCGATTGCTTCTTCTTTGAAATAATCACCAAAAGACCAATTGCCTAACATTTCAAAGAAAGTATGATGACGCCCGTCAAAACCAACGTCTTCCAAATCATTGTGTTTGCCGCCTGCACGAATACATTTTTGAACATTTGCAACGCGCGGGGCAATTGGTTGTTCGGTGCCTTGGAAAATACCTTTCCATTGAACCATGCCCGCAACAGTAAATAACAAAGTAGGGTCGTTTGGTATCAATGACGCAGATGGCACAATTTTATGCCCATGTTGTTCAAAATAATCCAAAAATATCTTTCGTATTTCGTTATATGTCATCATTATTTCCTTTTTTGTCGGCTTTATGATAAAATTAATAGTCAAAATATTCAATCATAAAATTGCAAAGCCTATATATTTTATGGTATAATATACGTTGATGGAGAGAAATAATAATAAATGAACAAAAAACCAGGACTGCTTTTTGCTGTATCAATGTTGGCGATAATTATATTGGCCACCGCTTTTAATTTAAATTTTGGTGGAAACGAAGCGGTTCATTTGCGTGCTGGTGTCAATCCTAATAGTGTTTTATATGTGTGTCCTGCGGTTGATGAAGTGTGGACATCGTTTGCTGAGGCTATATCTGCTGGACGTAAATATGTGTATATCGCATTTGGTTTTGCTGCGATTGTTATTTTGTTCAGTTGGTGTTGGGGGCTGTATCAAAATTTAATCAAAGATAAATTTAATGCAGACGCATACAAAACACCGTGGGAATTTACCAAGGTATTTTTCTGGGCGGGCATAATTTGTATTTTGCTGGCAACAACACCTAATTATTTTAGAACCGTCCATATTCATGCCAAGGGTCATGATACCGAATGGGTTTTGTGCGAAAGCACATCAACTGATGCGCGTGCAGTTAATGCTACTGCGGTCACCTTACATTAACTTTTTTGTCAATAATTTAGGTTTTTTGCGGTCTGTAAAGAATTGGCTTGACTTAAAGCGCGGTTTTCTCTACGATTCGGTTAAGCAGTTTAGGCAATGTCTTTGGATACCTTGTAAAAGAAGATATTGTTCCAAAGGCAAAGTCTTTGAAAACTGCCGGACAACCTTATAACTCTATATACGAAAGGAGAAACATATGAATAAACAAGAATTAATTGAAGCAATGGCAAATGAAGTTGGTGTTACAAAAGCAACTGCAGCAGGTTGTTTGGACGCATTAATCAACATCGTTACAAAAGTCTTGAAGAAAAAAGGCGATGTTCGTTTGGTCGGTTTTGGTACATTTACAACCGCAAAACGCAAAGCAACAACAGGTCGCAATCCACAAACTGGTGCACCAATTAAAATTGCTGCTTCTACACAACCAAAATTCCGTCCTGGCAAATCTTTGAAAGCTGCCTTGAATTAATCTTGGTTTGTTTAGATATAAAAAACGCCTGCGTGTTTGCGGGTGTTTTTTTTGTGCAAATTTTCCGCTGGACTTAACCAAACGAATTGATACAATACGATATGTAGAGTACAAATAAACAAAGGAAGGAATAAAATGGTAAAACAAACAACAAAAAAATCCAATGTTAAAAAAACAGCGGTAAAACCAAATCCGGTTATGGAACACCAATGTGGCTGTGGTCATGACTGTCCATGTGGTTGCCATAAACACGGTGCAATGCACGCGGTAAAACATATCATCGTATGGGCGATTATATTTGCTTTGGGTATGGCATGTGGAAAAATGATGAATTGTAATCACGGCAAAAAATTTAAAATGCCCCGTCAAATGCAACCTGTGTTCACAAATGGATGTTTGGACGTCACATCTATAAAATGCCCACAAATGCAGGAAGAGGTTGTTGCGGCTGATGTAAATGCAGATAATTGTATTTCTATCGAAGAATACAAAACATGGAAAAAAGCAAATAAACAAAATATGCGCAACGATAAACCACGTATGAATGATGGCAAAGGTGCTATGCGCGATGGCAAAGGTCATATGCGTGATGGTAAAACTGGCTTTAAAAAGGCAAAATAATTTATATTTTATAAAAAAATCCCCACGTTTGTGGGGATTTTTTATCCTTTCATAATTCTGGATTTATTGCGTTCCCATTCACGAGTTTTGATGGTTTCGCGTTTATCAATTTTGTTTTTACCATACCCAATACCCAACAAAACCTTTAATTTTCCATTATTATTGAAATAAAGTTTTAATGGAACGATGGTTGCGCCTTTTTCTTGTAATTTGCCAATCAAGCGATTGATTTGATTCCGATGTAGTAATAATTGGCGTGGGCGTCTTTCGTCAAAATTAATCACACGACAGGCGGTTGGTAGTTTTTGAATTTCTATACCGGCTAAAAATAAATCGTTGCCACGCCTTTGTACAAAACCATCAACAATAGTCACTAATCCATAGCGAATTGATTTTATTTCTGCGCCAGTTAACGAAATGCCTGCTTCAATAGTATCTTGTATTGAATAGGCAAATCGCGCCTTGCGATTTTCAGAAACCTGACCAAATTTTATAATTTGACGTGACATTTTGGATATAATCTCTTGGTGTTTTCACACAGTATAGTTTCTAATTCATCAATTTGCAAATTTTTGATTTGTGCCAAAACTTTTGCAGTTTCAATAACCATATATGGTTCGCTTTTTTGTCCGCGATGTGGAATCGGGGCGCAATAGGGGGCATCTGTTTCGATAACAATTCTGTCGTTTGGAATTTTTATAAATGTTTCACGAATTGATTCTGCATTTTTGAATGTCAAAATACCGTTGGCTGAAAAATAAAAACCGCGATCCAGCATGATTTTCGCTAAATCCCACCCAGACGTAAAACAATGCATCACACCATGATATTTATCGGTCAATATGGTGGCAGTATCTTCTTCTGCGTCACGGGTGTGTATTGCCACAGGCATATTGTGTTTGTGGGCAATTTCTAATTGTTTTTCGAATAATTCAATTTGTTTATCGCGATTTTGATTTCCAAAATGATAGTCTAATCCGATTTCACCGACGCCAACGACCAATGGATGATTTAATATTTCATCTGTTAAAAAATCATTTGGATTCGCATCAACATAGTCAGGATGAATGCCCGTGGTCACAAAAATATTTTCGTTTGTTTCGGCCAGATTTATTGCAGGCAAAATATCGTCTGGGTCAGCAGTTGCGCAAATCATGGCGCCTACACCTGCATTATTTGCATTCGCAATAACAGCGTTTGCGTCGTTATCAAAATCATAGGTTAAATGGCAGTGTGTATCTATAAACATTTTTTCATTTCCACAATAATCTTAAATATAGCGATGTCGGCTTTTAAATTCAATCTGTTAATATCGGAAATAGCACGCGTTGCCATCGGATATAAATCTGCCAAATTCAGTGCGGCGATTGCATCCAAAACAATTCCATATAAAAACGGCGAAGCGGCAATTTTGGTTGCTGTGTTCATTATATCACTGGCGTTCGCGTGCGGATTATCTAGAATATCTAATAATTCCTGATAGACAATATCGCCACCAGACGCCTTTAAATTTGCTATTTTGCCGAAACTGCCATTTGATAATTTCAAAATATCAGAACTGATTTCCGTGTCGCCCATAAAACGTACGCATAATTCCCGCAATTGTGACAAAGACAGCGGGCGCATTTTTTCAACGCGTGCACGTGAACGCACAGTTGGCAACACATTTGATAATTGATGTGTCACTAATAAAAACAGTGTTTTTTGTGGTGGCTCTTCTAATAATTTCAAAATAGCATTCTCTGCCGCCACTGTTAATTCATCAATTGCATCAATTAAAATCACGCGCCAATTCCCAGACATAGATGACATCTGCATACGTTCAATCATCGCGCGAACGGTATGCACAGAAATTGCTTTGGCGTCAGATTTTATATTGCCACGTTCGTCAATATTATGCGCTAAATCAATGATAAAGAAATCGCCAACATTGCCATAGACCATTTTTGCGATTTTATATGCAAATGTTGCTTTGCCTATACCGCGTGGCCCACACAGCATCCACACAGGATGAATCGGATGGGTGTCACGTGCATTCCACGCATCCATGAAAGCACGCAAAGTCTGGTCGTGTCCAATCAAACAATCGTTATCTATTGGATTTGGAAACTCAAACAAGACTTCTTTTTTTCGCGGTGCCATTATTTACCCCATATCATCACAGAAATATTTTTGAACAATCGTTTAAAAAACATTATTTTTTTGACCTTGTCTTTGGCAACCAAAGGAATACGTTTAATAATATCGCCGTCTTTTTCAATGACTACTTCGCCAATGTGTTGTCCGACTTTGACAGGTGCCGCCACAGGTTGGTTAAATCTGGCCAATACACGAATGTTTTTCATAGAAGAATTTTTAGGTATCGTTATAGCGACATTTTCATTAACGGTTGCATCGACATTTTTTGACACGCCATACCAAACAGGCACTTTGGTTAAAATATCGCCAGATTTATAGAAAATTTTTGTTTGGGTGTTTTTATAGCCATAATTTAATAGTTTTTTTGCTTCCTCTGCCAAGGCATCATGTCCTGCTGCTTTGAAGCCATTTATAACGCCAATTAATCTGCGACCGCCGATTTTGGCGCTGGCAACAACCCCATATCCACCGTCGTCTGTGTGTCCTGTCTTTAACCCGTCTGCCCCAGGCATAGAAAACAGCAATCGATTATAATTCATAGTATGTGTTCGTGTCCAATCTTTGCACCATTTTGTTTTGGTATCTTCAAATTCAAATCTTTTTGTTGCAAACATCGGATAAATATCAGGGTATTGCTGAATGATATATTTTGCCAACATAGCAATTTCACGTGACGTCATCAAATTATTGGCATGTGGCAGACCACTGGCATTACCAAAACTGGATTTATTCATACCAATTTCGGTTGCTTTGTTCTGCATTAATTCTGTGAATTTAATTTCTGAACCGGCTAATTTTTCAGCCACCGCCACAGATGCGTCACCTGCAGACAGCACGATAATACCCAATATAGCGTCTTTGATAGTAATTGTCTGACCGGTGGTTAAACACATCTTGCTGGCGGGATACCATAATGGATTTTTATAATCTGCGTTTTCAGATACCGGTATAGTATCGTTCATTTTTAATTCACCGGATTTTATCGCGTCAAATAATACCGCCAAAGTCATCAATTTTAACATAGATGATGGTGGCATTAATTTATCAGCATCTTTCGCAAAAATATCGTCGCCACTGTCATAATCTATTAACAGGGCAGATTTAGCATTTGTAGAAAAGCCAGAGGCATTCGCGCCCACCACAAACAACATCAGGAATAAAATCAGAAACTTTTTCATCATATTGCATATGATAATAGCAACAATACCCCAAAATGCCAATGTTTTTTTACGTATTTTTGATGTTTTATAAGGCTTGAAAAAAATCATAGGTTTTGTTAGAATAACCTGTGACAATCAGAGAGAGAACATATGAAAAAATCCGATTTTCCAAAAACAGTTCGCGGCTTTTATTGGTTGGTAATTAAACATTTTCCGTTGTATTTTTGGACGATTGTTGGGTGTGGCATATTGCGGGTCAGTTTGAATATGATTTATGAACCTTTGGCCACCAAATGGATGATTCAGATTTTTGAAAACGCGATATCAACCGATTGGGGCAAAGTCATCAGTGTTTTGTCATATATCATTGCGACGTTTATCGCGATAATTTTTTTAGCGTTTGTTTCGTCCTATATTCGTGGTCATTATGCCCAGATTTTCAATAGATATAAATTGCTGTTGTTGTATGAACGCATTTATCAAAACGATATTAATTTTTTTATTGATATTCCGGGGGGACAAACGGCGTCATATGCGATGACTATCTCTTCAAGTATGTATAACATCACAGAACATTTCTTTGTGCAATTGTTTGGGACCCTTGTCGGTTTTGTTGCGGTTGTTGGTTTGATGTTTTCTATGAATTTTTGGTTTGTCGTCATTTTGTTTGGATATGGTGTTTTAAAAGCAGTTTGGGAATTCAGTTTTCAGGGTAAACTGAACGCCAGTTATACTGCAATCACAGCAGAAGAGTCACGTTTTATGGGAATTCGTAATGACAGTTTGAATAATGCGCTGGTGGTTAAATATTTTGCCAACCAAAAATACGAAAATATGTATATCTATCACGGTCGTGATAAATTAATAAAATTATTTCGAGATAATTATTTTCTGTCCAGATTCCAATGGATGCCGACCGATATTTTATGGCGCATCACACAAATAGGCTTGTTAATTATGTGCTTTTTCATGATTAAGCATAATATGATATCTATCTCGGATGGGGCGTATTTGTCTGTGGCTGCGACAACGATAAATTCGTCGTTCGACAAAATATCTGATTTGATACGCGAATATTCTGTGGACTGCGCCAGAGTCACGAAAGCATATAACAGTATCATCGTAAAACGCAAAATTGTTGATAAACCAAATGCAAAAAAATTGCATATTAATCGTGCCAGCATAGAATTTGAAAATGTTGATTTTGCATACAGCAAAAACAAAGTATTAAAAAATTTCAATCTTAAAATTAAACCGTCTGAACGCGTTGGCATTGTTGGATTATCTGGGGCAGGCAAAACAACGTTATGTAATTTATTGCTGCGTATGTGGGATGTCAAAGGTGGTGCAATCAAAGTAGACGGCAACGATATACGTGATGTGAAACACGATTCGCTTTTGCAAAACATATCCTATGTTCCCCAAGATATTACATTATTTAATCGCACTATTATGGAAAATATACAGTTCGCAAAACCAAATGCAACCAAGGCTCAGGTAATAAATGCGGCCAAAAAAGCAAATATCCACGATTTCATAGTAAATTTGCCAAACGGATATGACACCATTGTTGGCAATAACGGTATTAAACTATCTGGGGGTGAACGTCAGCGTATATCTATTGCGCGTGCTTTGTTGAAAAATGCGCCCATTTTAGTTTTGGACGAAGCGACGTCTGCATTAGATTCTAAAAATGAAATTATGGTGCAAAAATCATTAAAATTAGCAATGCGTGGCAAAACAACGCTCGTTATCGCACATCGTTTGTCTACTTTGCGTGATATGGACAGGATTATAGTCATAAAAAACGGACAAATTATTGAAACGGGTTCGCAAAAACAATTATTGCGAAAACGTGGCGCGTTCTATACATTGTGGACTATGCAAACCGCGGGGTTCATCGCATAACATATTTTTAGTGGACGAATATTGCAAAAATCGCAAATTGTGTTAAAATATTATCCAAAGATAGCAGCAATATGATAAAATCTATTAAAATTATACGGCATTTTAATGATAAAACCAAAAAAGTTGAGATTGTCGACAAGATTCCTGGCGATGAAACTAACATTGTATTTTTTAGTGGTGGCGGCATATTTGAAATAGAAGATGCTGACAAGGCGGCTGCAAATGTGTTTGATGAAGTTTTAAGCGATGTTGCTGATATACCAAATTATGCATTGTTTTACTATGGTGTCACAAAAGATGAAGACTCATTGTTCAAAGCTGATGAACGTGTTTTATTTGAACGTCATGACAAGAATTTTTTACCAAAAGATAAATCCATGCTTTATATATCAGATCGTAATATAAACATGGTCTTTCGTCAAAAGGTAATACCTTTGTTGTCAATGTCTGGTGCCAAGGCATTTAATACTTTGAATTTTATTGTTGATGGCGATACCAAAGAATACAAAGGCATCATCAAACAAAAATTGAAAGAATGCACCAAAGATATGAATTTTTCGTATGATGATATGCGCAGTATGTTGTTGCATATTTCAGAACATGTGTTTTCTTATTCAAAATATTTTGACCCAGAATATCTGGATGATTTGTTTGCAAGTATACTCTTGCCACGCATAACTGATGAAAACGGTGCGCGTTTGCCGTTAAAAACTGCGCTGCAACGGATTCGTAAAATAAATATATTTGCACATTGTTATGGCGCATATGTGGCATTAAGACTTGAAGAACGTATGCAAAATAAAATGCGTGAATTAGGATACAGTCAATCTGAAATGAATCAAATTCAATCTGAATTATTGGTTGTTGCGCTGAATCCTGCGAGTCCTTTGGGTGTATCAAAATCCACATTTATCAGTTTTATATCTGGATACGATGACAAAGTAATGCGTGCAGATAATTGGGTGTCTGAATTTGTAAATAACAATCGGCAATCTGAATTGAAACAGATAAATGAATCTTTGCGACCGATTCGTTGGAATTTAAAACCTGGTTTTTTATCTGGCCAAGACGGCAACGTGTTTTTCATAAAACAGCGTTTTGATTTGATTCCAGACGGCCAAGGTGGCAAAGGAATAGGTTGGAACGAACACAATAATATGCACTATGTTTCCAAAAAATTTACAAATGACGGCAAGATGTTGGCGACATTTGCGCATAATATTTTAGTGTCCGGAATCAAGAATTCTTTGGCGCAAACGGACGAATTTATCCCGCTGCCAGCTTTAGAAAAATTATTTTTGGACGGTCAAAATGACGAAAAATTAACGGCAGAATTTGAACAAATGAAACAAAACGGCAAAGATTTTATGACTGACGTTTATAAATATGCGATAAATCGGGTGCGTGCAAAAATACCACGTGGGCTTCCAAACAATGATTATCTGACAAAAAAGAGATAAAAACAAAAGCGCCGTTCTCAGGCGCTTTTCAGTTATATTGCGTATTATTCGCCGAACGCACGTTGATGTATATCATCTGCAACTTTGATAAGTTTTGCTTTTTTTGCATCATATTTTGCAATAAGTAACTTATGATCTTCCTTGGTTCCCCATGCCTGACGAATCGAATCGGTAAATCTTTTTACTTGGTATGTCTTAACGCCCATGAAAGTTTGAGTTTTATAAACATTGCCGATGTTAATATCGTATACAGTCACTTTATTGTGATCTTCGAACGGCGTGCGTTCAGGTGTATTATCTTGTTCAAATTCTGTGATATAGATTTTTTTGTTATATAACGGACTGGATATGCGATAGTTAAATACGATATCGGCACTGTGTGTCAATTCAGGTTTCATTTCTACACGATATCCGCCGTAATTATACACCGCGTCTAATATTTTAAACACAGCAAAATCTGCTTCGAATCCTGGTTTTGACAGCAATTTTATTTCGCCATTGTATTCAGACGGATAAGTTTCATAATGTTTACCGTTTCTGACATTTAATATAAAAACCATAGCAACCCTCGTTATCTTGGTCCAGACTATCATAGTATAAAATCATTGTATGTCCAGCGCTTTTTGCGTTTTTATGGCATAGTATGTTGACAATTGTAATGTTTTGTATTATAACTATGCTAAAAACATAGGATAAAAATATGAATCAATACATACAAAAACCGAAACTTGATATTGACCAAGCGTGCGCCACGGTCACGAAATATTTGTCAGATTGGGTAAATTGTTACGTTTCGACGTCGGAATGGTATCAACCATATAGTTCGCAAGTAATTGTGACTAATGAATACGACCAAATTTGCGATGCGAAAAAATACATTAAACCGCAATCAAATGTTTTGACAGTTTGTGGTTCTGGGGAACAGCCATTATTTTTCAAAATGTGGGGCGCCGACCAAGTATTGACATTTGATATCACGTGTCACGCGCATTTAGTTATGTCGTTAAAAGTTGCCGCGATTCAGGCATTGCGCGACCACAACGAATATAACGATTTCATCCGCGGTTTATCAGAACATGCGCCGAATTTGCCCAGAGTTCCAAATATAAACCCTGTATTATCTAAATTGGCGGCCGACCAGCGCGAATACATATACCGCGCACACACACTTGGTTTTCCATTTTGTATCACAGATTCTTCGTGTGATAATTATTCGCTGTCGCCAGACCAATACCAAAAATTGAAACAGTCTGTCCCAGAACCATTTCCATTTATCTGGACAAACATCAAAGACCTAGACGGCAAATTATGCGGCGCGAAATTTGATATGATATATTATTCTAATGTTCTTGAATTTCTGGACACCAGTGATTACAAATCAGTCTTGGAAATGACAAAAAGCCACTTAAATCTGAACGGCACTTTGTTCTTGGTAATGAATTACAGAAATTTTTACAATACGTTGGGATTGTTTCATGATTCGTATCGTCGTCCTGATTGGGATGTCCAAGTGTCTTGTTTTAACAGCGCGAAATCATTTTGTAATATTGCCATCACAAAATGTCGCGAATCCAGATAGTCATTGAATTTGGCGGTTAATCTTATTCAGATATTTCAAAGGAATACATACGTCTGTGTTTTTGCCGCCAGATTGCTTATAATTTTATTGTTTACATTTTGTCTTGGATGTTTTACACTGAATTTGAACCTAAGGAATTGGGTTCGGGGCTGTCGAAAGCCTTAGTACATTCGGTGCGAAAGCATCGTTAACGCAAGTTGTCCGGTGTTTTTTGCACCGATTCGTCCCCTATATGGTTGGGGGGCCGCTGACGTATATATAAATGTCGCGGAATCACTGATGTACTGATTTTCGAACCCCCCGACTGCCCATTTCTTTTAGCAGTATTTTTTTTGATTCGGAATGCGTATGCATTTTGGGTTGTGAACGGAAAAGAAAGAAAAGGGGATAAACATATGCGAATGTGTTTATTTTCAGGGGGCGTTTTAACACCCTGGTGTATTTTGTTATTGTCACTGAATGGTGCGAATTCTGCATCATTGGTTGGTGGCACGATATTGTTGTGCGCGAACGGCTATTCCACGGATGGTTCGTCGTGCACAACATACGCCAAAGGAAACATCTGCAACACCGGATATGTTGAACACACTGGGAATGCTGAATCATTTATTGGTTTATACGACGGCAAATGTCAGGTTTCCACCTATAAACGAACGACGGTGCCTGATACATTGGTCACATTGCGTTATTCTGGGATAATTGCAGGCGATTCTGTCACATTATGTGGGCGCCAGTATTCAACGAACGGCACATCGTGTTCGTCATACAGTCGCGGTTTATGTGCCAATAATTATCTGGAATATACCGCCAACGAATCATCATTTATCGGGCCATATAACGGCAAATGCCAGATATCGAATTACAAGAAAACAACAGTCCCCGACACATTTGTTACATTAACATACCACGGAATAATTGCGGGGGATAGTGTTTCATTATGTAACGGGGGTTATTCCACGAACGGCAGTGCCTGTACAAATTATTCAGTTGGGAATTGCCCGAACGATTACCATAACATCAGTTTTGACGACACGTCGGTTGTGACGAAATCAGGCTCATGTGGCACAGGCTATAACGTCTATGCTGCGGAAGAAACGTGTGGTTTTGCGCCGGAATCATCATCGTGCGTAAATATATGCGGTTCTGGTCAGTTATCGACGGCATTGGGAACGTGTGCCAGTTTATGCAGTCTGGGGGCGACGACATTGCGCACGTCCACTGGGTTAATAATACCGATGTGGTCGACGAAACAGGCGACACCATCAATCAACATTGGTTTTGGCGGCGGGACATGCTATGTGAATTTGGCGACTGGTGATTCCAGTGACGCGATAATGATACAGGATTCCGGCGTAATATACCATACGTTGAAATAGCAAAGGGACAGTGATTGTATTGACTGTGGGGAATTTGTGACAAAAACCTATCCGATAATTTATTACTGTCACACCCCCACAATCAATACAATCACGAAACGAACGAACCAAGGGAGAAAACAAACTATGAAATGCAAGATATTATTGGCAATCGCAGGATTATTGTTTTGTGTAAACGGGTACGGTTTTGACACGTGTATGCACGGGAACAGTTATTTATTAATACTGCGTCCAGAGGTTGACGGGACATCGTCCAGATTTGACCCTGCGACCAAAGAATGGGAAGTTGTGTTTAACTATATCACACTAACGGGATTTGCGGCGTGCAATGAAATCAGTGGCACCGCGAATACACCAACAACGAATCTGGTGACAAATGCACTGGACGAAGGCCCCAATTGTTGGTGTCAAATGTGGCCGGTTGAAAATTATGACCATGAAACGGGTCCATCATCATATTGGATGTATCTGGACGCTGGTTATACAACCGCCGCACAATGTTCTGATTCAACAACGGGTTGTGCAAAGGCGTGTGCGGACGCTGTTCGGGAAGACGACACCTTCCGCACCGCCATGTTTGAATCAATGTGGTAAAATTCTCCCCCCGTGGGGGAGTACGTCCGAAGGACGGGAGGGGGGTACCAGGATAGAAAAAAATTGAGAAAAAAAAGGAAACACGGATGAAAAAAATATTGCTGATATTATGTTTAATTGTGCCGACACACTTATTCGGTGCAACGATGTGCGTCAAAGACAATACAGTATCATTTTTACTGGATTCGACCATCGGCGGCACGAATCACGGTTCAAACAACACGTATTCCACGTGGTGGGCATCATTCCCATACGGAACGATTCGCGGCATCAGCGCGTGTTTAAGCAGTAATAACGGCAAATCCATGGGCGGATATGTGTCAAAATTAACCGACACAGACCCCGAAACCGAAATCACATCGCGTGTCGTTGGTGGGGAAACGAACGGACTTCATTGTTGGTGTAAAATGACTCATCCGGCTGTCTCGCGCTGGGTGTTCTTCTACTCGTACTCCTCGCTTGACGAATGTGCCAGGTACTGCGCGATCCGCTGCGGTAACTACGCCCGTCTCTACGCCGCTCTCCGCGGGGGCTTGTTCGGGTCGGTCGCGCAATGATGTATCCGAAGGGCCGTGGCACGAATCGCGTGACACGAAACCGCGAAATGCGATAATGCGTCCCCCCTCTCAGGGGGGACCGCGAAGCGGTGGGGGGTCCAGAAAGTAAATTCTTTGATGTTATGTTTTTAACACCTATCCAGAACATATCATCAAAGAATTCAGACCAACACGGTTTGGATTTTTTGAGGGTGTATCGCCGTATCGGTTGTGCGGTAGCTTGTTCGTGGGACGTGGCTGTTTGGTCGTGTCTCGCGCTGGGTGTTCAACAACTCGAACTCCTCGCTTGACGAATGTGCCAGGAACTGCGCGAACAACTGCGGTAACAACGCCCGTAACAACGCCGCTCTCCGCAGGGGCTTGTTCGGGTCGGTCGCTCCTTTGAAAGGTAACAACTTTGTGCAAGTTTAACAAAGGACAAAGTTTGGCTAACCTGCAGGACAAAGTGGTAAGACACTTTTCGGATACAGAAATAACCAATTTGTATCTGTTTATTATTGCCTTTTCACATCAAAGGCGGGGCGTTACATCCTGTCCGATAACCAAGGACCCAACACAATACGCAGGGGGCATCTGGACTGGTAAGGTTTTTTACCCGAACGCCCTGGATGCCCAATTTTAGGGTTAAATTCTCCCCCCTCCGTGGGGGGAGAGTGTGTCTCGCTATAGCGACAGCGAAAGCGGAGATGGCGGGGTAACATAAACAAAGGAATACTATATGACTTTGGATGAAATTAAAAATCTGGATGCACAATCTTGTCCTAAATTTTCGACGTTCGCAAAAAATCAGTTGCCTATGCCGGGAAATAAAAAAAGGCTTGATGACATTTTAAATCGCGAAATTACGGTTATCGATTATCGAATCCGTAAATCTACCAAGCGCGACGGCACAGAATGTCTGCAAATGCAATTTTTGTTGGGCGATGAAGTTTGTGTTGTCTTTACCGGCAGCAGCGTTTTAATCAACCAAATCAAAGAATCCAAGGAAAATATTCCCTTTGTCGCAACTCTGGTCAAAATGGACCGGTATTATTCTTTTTCGTAACCCCCCACTGGGCCAGAACTACCCTTGCGGGTTGCGGAATTCATAGAAGAAAACAATGAAACGGTATAAAAACCTTTGGGATAAATTTATTTCTATGGAAAATTTGGAACTGGCTGCCAAGAAAGCAGTGCGTTCCAAGAAAAGTAAACCTGAAACTAAATTCTTTCTTGAACATAAAACAGAACTGCTTAAACAATTACAACAAATGTTAATTAATGGGACTTTCAATACGTCCCCATATAAAACCAGACGAATTTTCGAACCCAAAGAAAGAGTTATTTACATATTGCCACTTTTCCCAGACCACGTTCTGCACCACGCGATAATAAACATTGTCGGCCCAATTTGGCAAAGTTCGTTCGTCAAAGATTCTTTTGCCTGCATCCCCGGCAAAGGTTTACATCGTGCGTCAAATGCAATGATGCGCTTTGTCCGCAAATATAAATACGTGTTGCAATGCGATATTCGTAAATTCTATCCCAGTATTAATCATTCGGTTATGTTTGACATCATCAAGAAAAAAATTGCTGATAAAAAATTGCTGAACGTGTTGCGCAACATAATATGGTCGTGTGGCGGCGAAACAAATTTGCCTATTGGTAATCTGACCAGTCAATGGATGGGTAATGTTTACCTTAATGAACTGGACCATTTCGTCAAAGAAAAACTGCGCTGTCACGGGTATATTCGCTATTGTGATGATTTTTGCCTGTTTTCTGATGACAAAAATTTGTTGCGCGAATACGAAATTAAACTGCGCAGGTTTGTGTTCGATAAATTAAAATTAATTTTTTCTAAATCTACAATTCGCGCTGTGTCAAATGGCGTGGCGTTTATCGGCTATCGGCATTTCAGAAAATTTATAATACTGCGTAAATACGGCGCGCACAAAATCCGCCACCGTATATTAAATATCGCAATTCATAACGATAAATCTGATTTAGCGGTGGGGCAATTGGCGGCGTATCATGGTTGGACTAAATGGTGTTGCAGTCATAATTTTTTGACCCAATTATGTGGTCGGGCGTGTAAAATATCTGACAGCACCGGCACTTTCATTTTGTGCAATATGTTTAAATGATTATCGTCGTCCGTCACATATTTTCTTTCAATGTGCAACCCAAAGTTTCCAACCCGTTTGCAATGACGTTCTTGAAAGCCAAAACCATCAACATATGATTATCGGTTGATGCTTTGTCGTCTTCGTTTATCAATTTAACACCGTTATGCGATGACCACAATGAATGAAACGCCGCAGATATCTCTTCCAGATATTTTGTCAGCAAATTAGGAGCCTTGTTCTTTCCCGCGCTTTCCACCATAGATGGATAATCGCCCAACATTTTTATCAACCTGTGTTCAATCTCAGTTGCAGATGTGAAATCGTATTCTTGGGCGGTTAATGTATCCATACTGCCCGAGAATATGGTATTATATTTATTCAACACAGAACACGCACGTGCATAGGCATACTGCATGTAATACACCGGATTATCTTTGGATTGTTCTTTTGCTTTCTCTAAATCAAAAGTCATTTGAGTGTCTGCACCCTTGATAATCATAAATAATCTTAAAACGTCGGCATCAATTTCGTCCAACACATCTTCTATCATTACGAAATTGCCAGCACGTTTGGACATTTTAAATGGTTTGCCATCTTTTTCCAGATTAACAATTTGACATAACACAACATCTAATGTTGCCTGATTGTCAGTGACGGCACCCAATGCAGATTTAATACGCTTAACATATCCGCCGTGATCGGCACCCCAAACGTCAATCTGTGTCTTGAAACCGCGCTTAAACTTATTCAAATGATATGCAATATCAGATGCAAAATAAGTGGTTTCGCCATTCGAACGCGCAATCACACGATCTGAATCATCGCCAAATTGGGTCGATTTGAATAATAATTGTTCTGTGGGGACCCAATCTTCGTCTGCTTCGCCCAATGGTTTTGGCAATGTTCCCTTGTACAAAAGCCCTTGGGATTGCATATATTCTAATGTTTTTTCAACCTGTTTAGATTCAACCAATTCACGTTCAGATGTAAATACGTCAAATTCAATTCCTATTTTGCGTAAACTGTTCTTAATTAAAACCATCATCGCGGCAGAGGCTATCTTTTTGAAATATGGAACATATTCGCTTTCAGGTGCGTTCAGCCATTTGTCGCCATCTTTGTCTTTGATATCTTGCGCCACAGGAATTAAATAATCCCCAGGATATGCACCTTCGGGCAAAGATTCGCCGTCGTGTAACCCAAACAATTCTTGATAACGCCAGAACACAGAATGCGCCAAAACGTCAACCTGGTGACCATAATCGTTTATATAATATTCTTTTGTGACATCGTATCCGTTTTTCTTTAATAATCTGGCCAAAACGTCACCTAAGATTGCGCCTCTGGCATGACCAATATGCACAGGTCCTGTTGGATTCGCAGACAAAAATTCGACGTTGATTTTTTCGCCTTGACCCATGTCAGAATTGCCGTATTCTTGGGGGGCAACTAATATGTTCTTTACCAAATTTTCCCATAATTTGGCAGATACGTTCATATTTATAAAACCCGGTCCAGCAACAGAAACGTCAGTTATTTCCGAAATATCTTTGATATAAGGACAAAGCAAATTTGCAATTTCACGCGGGTTTTTCTTTAAATCCTTTGACAAAACCATGGCGACATTTGTAGAAAAATCACCAAAATCACGATTTTTAGGAACCTCTACAACAATATTATTCCAACTATCCGACCCTAAAACAGTTTGTAATTCAGGTACGGTTTGCAATTTGTCTTTTATTTTTTCAGAAATTAATTTGTATACGTTCATATTATTACCTTTAAAAAACTCTGTATCCCAGTTTAACATATATTTTGCACAATTCAAGTGGTAATCTGAGATTCACAAAGATTATAATACGCCGCTTTCCAGTATAGAAACCGTTTTGTTTAACGGGTCTATTTCTGTCAATACGCCGTACGGCAATATTATCTGTGGAACAGTATGCCCAAAGTCCATATTAGTGACAATCGGCATATCAGAACGACCACATTCGGCACAAACTTTGATAAGATATTCTTCAAATCTTGGGTAAATGGATAACCATTTATCGCGTTCTATTTCTTTGCCTGCTGAAAATTCGCCCCCAGGACGACCAAATAATATACCATTTAAATTTTCCAGTATACCCGTTGCTCCGAGATTGCGTAAGAAATCGCCAAATTGTTCTGGGGTGGCTCGTATTTCACTATCTTCAACAAATAAAATTGCACCTTTCCAGTCTTCCATTGTTGGCCATATTCTTGTTCCGTTGGTCATGGCTAATAATTCCATGCAACCACCAAGCAAGCGACCTTGAACCGGTTTTTTGCCTTGGATAAAATGCCATCCGTCTGTTTTTGTTCTTTTTCTTAATACATCGTTTTTGTCATCCCAATAGACTTTATCTACTATGTATTCATCAGATTGTGGCAATATCCCAATCGGCGAATTATCAAACAAAGTCTTTTTAGTATTTTCAACCATGATTTTTGGAATACCACAGTTTTCGCCATACCCAAACATCAAACTTGCACTGTAAAAAGATGAAACGCCCGCATGAAAGAACATCAAATGGTTTGCCGTTGTATCAGACATTCCTAAGAATATTTTTGGATTATTTCTGATAATTTCAAAATGTTCATCTGTCATATGCCGCAATAAACGCACAGTATCATCGCCACCGATATTTGTAAGGATTGCTTTAATGGACGGGTCTTTGACCGCCATCATTAAATCATCTAAGCGCAATTGTGGATTGTTGTATAATTCATCAGTTTTTAATGAATTCGGCATTTCAACAATTTTGACCCCAAATGTTTCTTCAAATTGTTTTTTCCCATATTCATAACGCCCTGGTATTTTGCCGGCCATACTGGAAGATAAAGATACTGTTGCGACCAGGTCGCCGGTTTTCAATCTGTTTGGTTTGATAAGTTGTTTCATGGCCTTTCTCTTTGTTTCAAATGCAGTGTAGCAAATAAAAACAAAATATGCAACTTTTGACCATAAAACAGAAATAGGGGGCGTATCAATTAAAGAAACGCCCATTTGTGCGTTCTTTTAACGACTTTTATAAAATTCTTTCAACATTTTGTTCATTTCTGGGCCACCGTGTCCAAGTGCAGGGACAATATGCAAATTTGATTTTGGCAAAGCATTATGTAATTCCCAGGCTTGTTCAAAGGGACAACACATATCCAATCTGTTATGGAATATTTCGGTTGGAATATGTTTTATCATATCTGAATTTTTTATAAGGTAATTATCGCTCATAAAAAAGTGGTTGATAACCATATGCGTATAAATTTTTAAAGATTTTAATTTTTTCTCATAATCTTCTTCGGTTTCGGGCAATTTAAATTCAGGTGTTTTTGAACCAACAATGCCCTCTAACGAGCCATAGTATTTAACTGCATCTCGTTCGTTATTTTTATCGCCAGAAAATAGTTCTTTGGCAAAGTAATCTGATATTTTTTGATTACCGGCCTTGGTTTTTAATTCTGATATAAAATCAGGATAAAAACGTGCTGCATCACATTCTTCCCATTGTTGAACGTCGTGTTCGCGTCCCAAAAAGATAGAGCCAAGCCAAATATTAGACACTAATTCAGGATATTTTTCTGCAAACAATATTGCTAACAAAGATCCATAAGAACCGCCATTAGAAACAACTTTGCCAGATATATTCAAAAATTCTAACAATCGTTTAGCATCGTTGACAGCATCCAAAGGTGTATTTTTATAAAGCAAATCTTTGAACTTTGATTTTCCACATCCGCGTTGATCAAACAAAATTATGTAATATTTTTTTAAATCATAATTCAATGTGTGTTTAAATTTCGAACTGCCCCCAGGACCACCGTGAAAAAACAAAACGATTTCACCTTTTGGGTTGCCATAAGTATGATAATAAATTTCGTGCCCATCAACCTCAGGTAACCAACCAGAAGATACGGGTCTTTTATTTTTATTCCAAAACCATAACATAGTGAAACCTCTTGTTTTTTAGCAATATAACAAATAATACAGTTAAATCAAGAATTATAAAAACAAAACGCCCAACGGGGCGTTTAATCTTTGTGGCGGAGACGAAGGGATTGATTTCGCTTCGCTACATTCCCCCTTGGCTCATTCGCTAACGCTCACCGGCATACTTCCGTCTGCCTTTCGCCTGCGGGTCGAAGCCTTTCTTCGGGTTCGAATCTACATCAACCACACAATAAAAAATACCGCACACGGCGGTATTTTCTATTGTGGCGGAGACGAAGGGATTCGAACCCTTGATACCCTTGCGAGTATACCACATTTCCAATGTGGCGCACTAGACCAACTATGCGACGTCTCCAATTCTCTATTTATTCTTCGTCTTCATCTTCATCAGGCGTGTCGTCGCCGGCATCTTCAATGCCATCAGTTGTGTCTGCAACCAACGTGTTTTCCAATTCTGCGTCAATTTCGCGCAATAATGGATCTTCGCTAGCGATTTCCAAGGACGCGTCTTCATCAGATACGGCAGGTGTATCCTTATAAGATTCAACAAATTCATGGCGAACATCATCAACGTTTAATTTGCCACTGGCGATTTCGCGTAATGCAACAACCGTCAATTTGTCGTTGTTTTTATCTACGACGGCTTCTGCGCCACCGTTTAAATCACGAACGCGCTGAGATGCCAGCATTCCCAATTCATAGCGGCTTTCTACAAATGGTAAAGTATCAGAATTTGTCACACGTGCCATAATAAAATCCTTTGTTGAAATAATTTTTATCCACGATATAATGCCCTATGAAGTGTAAAAAATCAAGAAAAAAATGAACATAAAAACATTATCTTTTGGTTGCAGACTAAATGCATTGGAATCTGAAAAAATTGCGAAAAAACTATCAGATGTCATTGATACTGCGATTTTAGTCAATACTTGTTCTGTCACAGGCGAAGCAGAACGCCAATCGGCTCAAACTGTGCGCAAATTGTCGCGGGAAAACCCAAATGTTTTGATTTTTGTGACGGGGTGTGGGGCAACGCGAAATCCTGAACTTTTTTCTAAAATTCCGCATGTTTTTGTCATAGATAATGCCGACAAGATGGATGTTCAAAAATACATAGACGCAATAAAAAGCACGGATTTTAATGTTTCTTGTTCAGCCATAGATGTTTTCAAAAATGCTGAAACGCCATTGTCTAAACAATTTATTCAGGTGCAAAATGGCTGTAATCATGATTGTACGTATTGTGTGACGCGTCTTTTGCGGGGACCGTGTGTATCTTTCCCGTATGTTGATATATTGCAAGATGCACAAAACGCGGTTAAAAACGGATTTTATGAAATTGTTTTAACTGGGGTTGATACCGCCAGTTATGTTCGGGTTGAAAATAATAAGCCGTTTCTGTTGTCTGATGTTTGTGCCTCTCTTTTAAAAGATGTACCCGAAATTCAACGTTTGCGGCTTTCGTCCATAGATCCTGCGTCCCCGGAAGTGCCTAAAATCATAGATTTGATGAAACAAAATACCAGATTTATGCCGCATTTGCATTTGTCTATGCAGTCTGGTTCTGATGCGATTTTAAAACTTATGCGCCGCCGCCATAATGCGCAAAGATTGCGTGAAATTATAGAAATGGCTGGCGGTCAAATTTCGTTTAGTGCAGATATTATTTGTGGATTTCCCGGTGAATCCGAAGAATTATTCAATGAAACGGCTGATTTGATACGTGAATTAAAATTGATACATGTTCATGCGTTTCCGTTTTCGCCACGTCCAAATACTGTGGCTGCAAATATGCCAAATTTTGTTCCACGAAATATTGCAAAACAACGTGTCAAAATTATCACAGATATTGCAGAAAAAAATCGCATCGAATTTATGCGAAAACAAATTGGAAAAATTGTTTCTGTGTTGGTCGAAGAAAAAAATATCGGTCGTACCCCAGATGATATTGATGTCAAAATAGGCGGCAAAATTATCCAAAATAAAACGATTTGTGATGTCGAAATTACCGGTATAGAAAATGGTATTTTTGCCGGTAAATTTTGCAAATAAAACAAAATATAATAATTAAAAAAATCAACTAGTGTTAATAAACTATTATATGTTTATAATAAAAAACTTTAATAATATAATATGGTGCATTTTTATGCGTTTTTACCGGCAACGATACCGCTGCTGAATGCCCATTGTAAATTAAATCCACCTAAATCGCCGGTGATATCTAACACTTCGCCTGTAAAAAATAAACCGTGACAAATTTTAGATTCCATAGTTTTGGAAGATATGTCATTTGTATCAATTCCGCCCATAGTAATTTCGGCAGATTGCATCCCAATTTTTTGTGCATCTGTAATTTCAAAATGTTCTATTGTGTCGGCGATATTTTTTAATTCTGAATCTTTGCAATCAGCAATATTACGATTGTCATTATTCGTGAAAAATCGTGCTAATTTATTCGGCAAAAATTCCCCTAGAATATTGGCGATGTTTTTTCGTCCATTTGTTTGTTTTGCATTGTGTAATTTTTCGAACACATTTATATGGGGGGTAAAATTAATAACGATTTTTGATATATCTGACAAAGTCGCCCTGTAAATTGCCGGTCCGCCAAGACCAAAATGAGTGAATAACAAATCGTCCCAGATTTTACGTTTGTTCAAAATAATTTCTGCTTTTGTTGAAATGCCCGCCAATTCTGGGGTAAAACATTTTGTTTTAATTGCACATAATGCGACGGACACTGGAATAATTTTGTGTCCAAATTTTTTAGCAATAATATGTCCAAGGTTTGATACACCTAAATGGGGGTATGACAGCCCACCGGTTGCGACAATCAGTGAATCAGATGTAAATTGACCGTTATTTGTTTTTGTAACAAAGATATCGTTTTCTTTGTAGACATCTGTGACGGCAAAGTTGTATTTAATTTCTGTGTTGCCAATGTCTTTTATCAAAGCGTCAATAATTTTGTCGGCACCATCTGCACAGAAATATCGTCCTGATTCTTTTTCGACATATTTTATACCGTGAGCCTTTACCCAATTCAATGTATCGTTTGGCGAAAATTGAGCCAATGCAGACCTTACAAAATCCGGATTTTGCCCGAAATAGTGTGTATAGTTTGCGTTTGTGTTTGTAAAATTACAATTGCCACCCCCGGAAATCGCGACTTTGCGTGCTGGGTTTGCACCCATATCCAAAACCAAGATACTTTTCTTGCGTTTGTGTAATTCTGCGGCGGCTTTTAATCCGGACGCCCCGGCGCCAATAATAATTGTGTCATACTGTTTCATACAAATAATCGTATCGCAACGATAAAAAATAGCAATAAAAAAACCGTCAGCGACGGCTTTTTTCACAATCATATCTCTTGTTCAGAGACTGATGGTGGGTTAGGTAGGACTCGAACCCACGACCAAAGCGTTATGAGCGCTCCGCTCTAACCAACTGAGCTACTAACCCACAGCAGGAACAATTATACATATATTTTTCCAGACTGCAAGTTAAAAATTTTGATATCAAACAATAATATACAAAACCAAAGCAGGGTGCGTATCAGCACATATATTTAGATTCTAATAACAAAAAAGCGGCCGAATAATTCGGTTGTTTTTTAATAATTTTGTTCGTCTGGGCGTCTTGCTTTTTGTTTCGGTTTATGGCATATTGTGCTTATGCCTGAATTAGCGCCGATTTTAAATGCAAATCAAATGGAAGCGTTTAATACCATTGAACGGACGTATTCGAATATTTTAATTTTGGGGCAGGCAGGAACTGGAAAGTCTACATTTGTAAATTATCTTAAATCTGCGTCAGCCAAACGGATTGTGTGTGCGTGTCCAACGGCTGTGTCTGCGCTGAACATAGGTGGTCAAACAATTCATTCGCTGTTTCAAATTCAGCCGCGTGATTTCATTTTTCCAGAAATGTTAAAATTAAAGGCCAAACCCAGAAATATATTAAATGCCACTGATATTCTGGTCATAGATGAAATTTCTATGGTTGCGCCGGATTTATTAGATGCAATTGATATATTGGCGCGTGCTGCACGGCATAATAATGCGCCGTTCGGAGGCATTCAAGTTGTAGCCATTGGGGATCTGTTTCAATTGCCGCCGGTTATAACAGCGGATGCGGCCGAATATTACGCGGGCGCCTATGAACATGAAAATGCTTACTTTTTTGATGCCAATGTGTATAAACGTGCGAATTTTATTAAATACGATTTTGATACTGTATACCGTCAAAATGATACAGATTTATTGGATAATCTGATTAAATTACGGCATAATGATGTGTCTGCCCTAGATTTTTTCAATCGTTGTATTATTAACGATGCCAATGCACGTAAAAACGCGGTTATTATCACGCCGTTTCGTGCGGTGGCAGAAAGAATTAACGCAGACAGATTAAATCAAATTGATGCGCCTTTGGTTGAATACAATGGTGTTTTAGAGGGTGCATTCAATGCGAATGATGTGCCGGCGCCAATGAATTTGAAATTAAAGCAAGGCGCATTGGTAATGTTTGTTAAAAATGGGGACAAATGGCACAACGGTTCAATCGGTATAGTTGAAAATCTGGGGGTGCGCGAAATCATTGTGCGGCTTTTAGATGATAATAAAAACGATTTAGTGGTTGTAAAACCCGAAAAGTGGGCAAAAATAGAATATTCACGTGATGAAAATGACCGAATCCAAGAAAACGAGATAGGTTCTTACAAACAGTTTCCATTAATGTTGGGCTATGCGATGACCATACACAAAGCCCAAGGTAAAACGTTAAACAAAGTTATTTTAGATATTTCGCGCGGTGCGTTTGCACATGGACAAACATATGTTGCTTTGTCACGGACACGTCATGCAGCCGATATACATTTAGTTAAGCCGTTATCAAAAAAAGATGTGATTTTTGATTCGCGAGTTTTGGGTTTTGTTAATAAATAATTTAATCTGTTTTTATATAAATTATAAATCTTTGGACATTAAAATTGCGTCCACGCCATCATAATATTTTGGACGGATTCCGACGGGTTTAAATCCGCAATTTTCATACAATTTTTTTCCAGCATCATTGTTTGAAGCTACTTCTAAGAATATTTTTTTAACACCTTGATTTTTAATGGTATTTTCTATAATGCCAATCATTGCAGTTGCTATACCATTTCGGCGCATTTCGGGGTTGACACCAATGGTTATAATCTCTGCTTCATCGGCGGCAATTCGATATACTATGAATCCATTTTCAGACATAATAATTTCGCAGCCAGATTTTTTTAAATCACAAAAATCATCTGCTGACCAAGGCTTGTCCGGAAAACATTTTTGATGAAGATCTGATAATTTTTGGAACATTATTTTTCGGCATAACTTGGTCGCAAATACATCGGCACAGCAGGCTGTAAATCACCGCTTTTAATTTTGTTTTCAACAATCGCAACGGCATTTTTTAAATCAAATGGTTTATGTCCGACGGTTTGCGGACATTTCATTTGTTCTGTTTCGACTTCGTCTATTGTCATAGTGCACGGTTCGTGCATTTTTGATGCGACAAAGAAATCCCCACGCCCAGAATCAATTGCAACAAACGCATCAGGGGTATCATGTAAATATAATTCAAATGCATTGACCGGAACGACCGGAATTCCCAGACCGATTCCTAACCCTTTGGCATATGCGATTCCCATGCGAATTCCGGTAAAACTGCCTGGGCCTACAACAACGCCTATCGCGGTCAAATCGGACATATTAACATTATTTTTGTGCAAGAAATCCATTACCGCTGTCGGCAGGGCGGTTGACTGTTTCTCGGCTTCGATTTTTGTGTATTCGTCACCCAAGACTAATTCAATTCCGCCTCCAGAAGTGTTTATGACCAATATATTATTTGTTTCCATCGCTTATAATCCTTTTTATGCACGTGCGCTGAATCCGATTTTGCTGGATAATCCTGCGCTTTTGTGCATTGCTAATAAATCGTCTATTTTTTTGATAGTGAATTTTGTTTTGACGTCTTCGCCATCATTTTCTAATAAACTGCGACGTAACAGTGCAGATATTTCGCGTTGTAATTCACGAACGCCTTGTTCAGAGGTATATTGGCGAATGATATGTAAAATTGCATCATCAGAAATAATAATGTTATTTCTATCCCATCCAGTATCATTTGCAGCGCGCTGTAATAAATGTTCGCGTGCGATTTGCAGTTTTTCTTGTTCCGTATATCCCGGAATTTCAATGATTTCCATACGGTCTTTCAATGCAGACGACATATTCAATGAATTAGACGTCGCGATAAACAAAACATTAGATAAATCAAAATCAACCTCTAGATAATGGTCGCGGAAAGATTTGTTTTGTTCTGGATCCAATATTTCCAACAAAGCAGATTCAGGATCCCCGCGCCAATCGTGTCCCAATTTATCAATTTCATCCAAAACGATGACAGGGTTATTTGTTTTGCAACGTTTTAATGCATCCATAATACGCCCACATTGTGCGCCAATATATGTTTTTCGATGTCCACGAAAATGCGCTTCATCAGAAATGCCGCCCAACGAAATGCGACAATATTTACGAGATAACGCATTCGCAATTGATTTGCATAACGATGTCTTTCCGACCCCAGGCGCCCCGACAAAACATAAAATGCTGCCATGGTTTTTGCCTGTTTTTTTCATAACGGCAATATGTTCCAAAATTCTCTCTTTGACCGGCAACATTCCAGAATGTTCGCTGTCCAATGTTTTTCTGGCTTGGGCTAAATCTATGGGGGCATTGTCAGATTTGTCCCACGGCATAGCCAACAATTCATCAATATACGTTTTTAATAAGCCACCTTCTTGGGACATAGGTGACATAGCGCGCATACGTTTGAATTCTGACATTGCTTTTTCTTTTGCTTCGTCAGGCATTGCAGATTTCTCAATTTGTTTGCGAATATTGCTAGTGCTGGTCTCTTCGTCATCAATTTCGCCCATTTCTTTTTGAATAGCGCGCAATTTTTCTTGTAATATAGCCTGTCTCTGACCGTTTTCCATTTGGTTTTGTACACGGCGATTAATGCTGGATTCTATTTTTTCAGTTTCTATGACCAACATAATTTGTTCCAACAGAGCCATTAATTTTTCGCGCCATGTTTTCATTTTTAAGATATCAACAGCAATATCTGTATCAATATCCGCCATTTGAATCACAGCATCAACAAATGCAGAAATAGGGTAATTTTGAATAATTGCATTCAATTTTTCCATTTTGAATTTGTGTCGATTTGATAAAGCCTGCATAGATTCTGCGATTTTATCGCGCAACGCAATTGTCTGTTCAAAACCAGAATCATCTAGCATTTCAACATTTGTTGTGTTCGCAAAAAACAATCCTTTGTCCATGGTAATGTCTGACAATTCAACAACATCAGTTGTCCGAATAATCGCGTGTATTGCGCCATCCGGCATATGCAAAGCCTGGACAATATCACCGATTGTTCCTGTTGTAAAAATATCATCAGGCGTTGATGGATAACCCCATGTATGTTGCGGGCATAAAACAATTCTTTGATTATTATTAGTCGCCGCCTCTATACACGCAATAGATAACGGATTATCAACATACACCGGCACAGCCAGCCCCGGATGTACAACCAATTCACGAACAGGTAAAATATATTCTTTCATAGCAGGTTAAATATAGAACATTTTAATAACTTTTCAAGTTATAAAAAAATCCCCGACAGGCATCGGGGAAATCTAAAGATTTTTATAACGTCTTTTTAACGGCGACGAAAACCACCGCCAAATTGTTGAGCATTATTGCTGGATCTTTTTGATAAATAGCGCGCCGCAATCAAAACCAACCATTCAACAGCCAACAATGCCAAACCGATAACTTGTTCTTGGCAATTTTTCAAAGATGTCAAAACATAGACAAATTGAGCAATGTATGAGATATATAAAACGCCAAAGACGCCAGTAAAGAATATTTTTTTAATTTTTCCAAACATTTTTTATCCTCTTTTATTATAAATTACTAAATCGGGTTTCTGGTGCCAGGTACCCGACGAACCCCGCAAAAGCTAAAACGAAATACATCAACAATCGCCAACGTATTTCAAAGCCATTTTTAGGCAGCCATTGCAATGCGAACATTGTCGTTCGCAGCGATTCTATCGCCATTCAGTTTTTATTTAGCAAATAACGATGCAACCCGGATTCAATCAATTTGCCTTTATTTCGCCTGTCGAAACTATGTCAGCCCCATAAAATATAAACATATGGTGGAGCTGTGGGGTACCGCCCCCCAGTCCAAAACGACTATTCCGCAATGAATTCAGAATCATCACCACTTGCGTGGCAAAACATATTATAAATATTCGGACTGGAAATTGCAAGTTTTTAAGTTATAATGAAAATAATATACAGAAAACAAGGATAAAAAATGAAGTTCTTGGACAAGGCAAAAATTTATATCAAAGCAGGCGATGGTGGCAATGGCGCCGCGTCGTTCAGACGCGAAAAGTATATTGAATTTGGTGGCCCAAATGGTGGCGATGGTGGCCGTGGTGGTGATGTCGTTTTTCGTGCCGTGCCAAACGTGAACACATTAATAGATTATCGGTTCAAAACAAAATTTATGGCCCAACGTGGTCAAAACGGTATGGGTAAAATGCGGACTGGATATTCTGGGGAAACATTATATCTGCCTGTGCCAACAGGGACGGTTATTTTATCTGAAAATGAAGAGATAGAATACGCAGATTTGAATGCCGATGGTATGGAATATTTGGCGGTTCGCGGTGGAAACGGCGGTTGGGGCAATTTGCATTTCAAAAGCCCGACTAATCGTGCCCCACGTCAGGCAAATGATGGGTTGCCAGGCGAAGAAAGAACGGTTGTTTTGCGCCTTAAACTGATTGCAGATATTGGTTTGGTTGGATTTCCAAATGCTGGTAAATCGACTTTGTTATCGGCGGTGACATCTGCGCGACCAAAGATTGCTAATTATGCGTTTACAACATTGAATCCACAATTGGGGGTAATGTATGCGCATAATCGTGAATTTGTAATGGTTGATTTGCCTGGGTTAATCGAAGGTGCCCACGAAGGTGTCGGTCTGGGTGACCGGTTTCTTGGTCATGCGGAACGTACCAAATTAATATTGCATGTGATTGATGGTTCTGAAAATGATTTGTATGAACGTTACCGTGCAATTCGTCATGAAATGGATTCGTACGGTGGCGGATTATTAGATAAACCAGAAATTGTTGTTATAAACAAGATTGATACTATATCGTCTGACGAATTAAATGACAAGGTTGCTGAATTCAAAAAATCGTTTGGGCGCAAAAAGAAGCCTGAGATTGTCTCAATCAGTGCGGCGGGTCAAATCGGCATAGGGGATTTAATATCAACAATTGAAAAAACATTTACCAAGATTGAAAAATGACCGGAATTATACTGGAAACCGTTAAACGCAAATTGGATTACATGAACAAGTCTAAAAAACTTGATTTATTAAACGGCATTTTGAATCGTTTAGGCGAAGAAAAATATCGACCACATCATGGCGATGCGATTGTTAACCCTTATTCTGAATTTAAAACTGTTGCTGAAAAACGTGCGGCGTATAACAGCGCGCTTGATAACAATGCCCGCGTTTTGGTTGGTTTTGACGAATTTGTTCCGTTGGGATTGTCGGGAACTGCATTTAATGATGTCGAATATGTTGCAGGTTTGTGGCGAAAACAGTCTGTATTTTCACACAACACAATACGCGTCCAAGACAAAGAATTTGTTTTACTGGACAAATTAAACCGCCAAGAACATACCGGTTTTGATTTTTATAACGCGGCATCTGTTTGTTGGGACGGAATGGGACGAACATGTGATTTTAAGCCCAGTTATGTTCTTGCAACACGCGATACAATTCGGGGCAGATTTTATGCATATGGATGTTCGGTGCTTGATGGAACTTCTGGTGCGATATCTCGTTCACGTGCGCATCTTACATGCAAACTTTTTGATGCATTCCAAGATGTCTTTGAAAATGCAGCGCAAATAACAACTGGGACCAGTATGTCCGCGCCAGAATATAAATCTGGCAAATGGGTTGATAAATATAATATTTCGCACGAAACGATTTATATCCAAGATAAAAAAGATAAAAGATTAGATAAAGAATTTGTTTTACTAAACAAATTAAACCGCCAAGAACACACTGGTTTTGAATTTTATACTGCAGATACGGTCAATTGGCTTGAAAACAAATCAACCGATAAAATTACGCCCAGTTATATTGTTGCAAAACGTGAAACAAATCGTGGAACATTTTATGCGTATGGATGTTTATTGACCGAAGGCACGACCAACGCCATTGCACGCGCCCGCGCGCATCTTACGTGTAAACTTTTTGATGTATTCCAAGATGTGTTTGAATCGGCGATGCAAAAATAAAATAACTTTGATTTTTATATGATATTCTGCTAGAATTCACACGTGAATAAAGATAAAACACAAAGGAGACAACATGGTATCTTTAAAAGGAACTCAAACTGAAAAGAATTTATTAATCGCATTTGCTGGTGAATCTCAGGCGCGCAATCGCTATACTTTTTTCGCATCTCAGGCAAAAAAAGACGGCTATGAAGCAATTGCCAAGATTTTTGAAGAAACTGCTGCTCAAGAAAAAGAACACGCAGAACGCTTGTTTAAATATCTTGAAGGTGGCAGTGTTGAAATAACTGCGGCTTTTCCTGCTGGCAAAATAGGCGATACATTGGATAATTTGAAGGCGGCGGCATACGGTGAACACGAAGAAAACACCGATATGTATCCAAAATTTGCACAAATTGCTGCCCAGGAAGGTTTCACTGCAATCGCAGATGTATTAAAAAACATTGGTTATGCAGAACGTTATCACGAATCTCGTTTTCGTGCGTTGGCGGAAGCAATCGAAAATGGCACAATATTCAAATCTGATAAAATTGTGATGTGGCGTTGCACAAATTGTGGTAATTGGCACATTGGAACAGAGGCACCAAAGGTATGTCCTGCGTGTTTGCATTCCCAGGGTTATTTCATCAGCGAAGGTATCATTTCTCGCTGTGACACAAACGAAGGTTTCTGTGAATACACAACCAAAGATTAATATGTCTAAAATAATAAATAAAAAACACCGCATTTGCGGTGTTTTTTTATACATAAAAACAAATTAATTTTGTCTTTGCTTTGAACGTATTTCTTCTTCGCGTACTAAAAACGAAAAGAAATTGTCAAGCAATGGTGCGGGACATGGTAATATACCGTTTCTATGCATTGCTGCACGTATACCCATAACAATACGAAAATTTGGTTTTGTTTGTTTTACGTTATATTCGTATCTTAAATCTAATTCATCATAATCAGTCACTATATTTGTATCTTTCACCCAGAAAAAATGTTCTGGATCAGCCAAAAAATGTCCAGGTGTGACAAGGCGATAATTACGTTTATCTGCATTGTATGTCCATATTGAATTGCGAGTATCTGCTGGATGCCCCAAGACTTCAACCTGAAAATTTCCCAATAATTTTGCGTTATATTCTTCAAACGCATACCAAGTCCCCACACGAAAAGTTCCTGGTAATAAACTTGGACGAATTTGCATCGCGCGTGTATATGCCAATATGTTTCCATTTTTATCAGCCAACGCGCGCAGAAATCCGCAATTAAAATCAGGAAAACCACTAAAATATTTTTCGTTTGGATTCATCGCTGGTTTTGTAATTTTTCTTCTAGGGACAGTTAAAATATGTTTCCCGGTATAAATGAAATTATCTTTATTATTTGGGTCTGGTTCAACAAATTCTGCATACATACGTTTGCGAATTTCAAAGTCTGCATCCGCCTTTTGTTTCTTTATTTGATCAGGTGTCATAATTTTTCGCCTTTGATTTGTTATGCAACAAGCATACAACAATTACCCTGTTTGTCAAGATTTTGTGGGGTTATTTATCTTTTTTGATTTCCAATTCGTCCAAGACTTCATTTAATTTGCGCAACGAACTGTTTTGACATCCGCGCCCGCGCCACGATAATATTTCTGTGCCAGTTTTGCGGTCTGATATAGCCAAATTAAAATTCCACCACCAAAAACCGTTAAACATGCACCAGACGGGACGCAACATTTCAGGGCGCTCTTTGATAATAATTGAATAGCGAATATTGTTTGATTGAGAATATATTTCTGCGTCACTTGAATCACGTTCTATAACTGATTTCAATTTGCCTACATGGGTTTTGTATCCGCGTTCGTCCATAACTTGTTTGATTGAACGTTGCATAGAATACCCACCGCGTGGCGTGTAAATCATCGCGTTTTTATCCAAAGTGCCAGGTTTCAAATAAATACTGTTGCAACCCGTCAAACATAGTCCCAATAAAACGAAAACAATTAAACGCATTTTGTGTGAATCTATTCCTTTGCTTTGTTTGATTTTATACCAATATATTTTTGCAAATCAAGTATAAAAAACCGCCCAAACGGGCGGTCAAAATAAATCAGGTTTATTTTAGATGCTGTCAGAATTGACCCATTTACCAGCCTTAATCAAACCTGGGGCCATACCTTTGTCTGAACGTAATGCATCAATTATACGACGTGCAGTTGGTGCGTCCAAATCGACAAAGCGCACTTTGTACATATCGCCTTCCTGAACCACGGTTGCATTTCCGTATTGTGCCAATTCTTTTGCCAATGCATTTGCATTATCTTCACTATACACAGCGGCAACCTGGACACTATAATCACCCTTAGCAACCACAGGTGCAACAGGCTGTGCTGCAACTGGTTCTTCTACTGGTTTTGGTTCTGGTGCAACCTCTGGAGCATTTTCAACTATGCCTAATGTAGCATTTTTTACAGCAATCGATTGTGGTGCCAAAACTTGAACCTGGGCCTTGGTCTGATTTGTCAAACCAATTTGTTGTGCCGCAGCCGCAGACAAATCCATAATGCGGGTGTTTACACGTGGACCACGATTGTTCACACGAACAACAACGGCATTACCGTTATCCAAATTAGTCACTTTCACAATGGATGGCAATGGCAAAGTTTTGCTGGTTGCAACCAACTGATGTGAATCCATTGTTTCGCCGTTAATAGTTTTTGAACCGTCTAATTCCACAGGGATAATTCCAACCATACCAATTTGATTGTATGTTAAATCTTCGCCTGGGACATATTGAACATCTTCGACTTTATATGGTGTCCCGATGAAATAACGTGGTGCCGCCGCCATCAAATATGCATCATTATTCAGATTGTTTTCAGCAGGTGCCAGTTGTTCTTCGCCAAAACCATCATAACCATACGAAGAAGTATTGTTTGTTCCCGTTTCCATACATCCGGCAACCAAAGCGGACAATACCGCCAATGATATAATTTTTTTCATATTCTCACTCCTTTTTACGGGCCCAGTCCCGTTATATTATATTAATATAATATCACAAACCAATCACAGTTGCAAACTTTATTTTACAACACGTCTGTCGATAATATATGCGGCTGGCAAATACAGAACGGCGAAACCACAAATAGCCGCACATAACATCCAAATACTGTTTATATTTAACATTGATAACGCCAAACCCAAAAGCCCAGAAATACCACAAAATACGAACATAGATACAAATGTTCTTTTGTCCGTTTTGATTAATTGACGTTTGTGACATACACGCCGCAATAAATAATTTTTGACATAACCACTGATTACCACACCCACAGGAATAGACAGATAACCAATAAATGGGAACAGGGCTAAATAAATGACCGATGCAACCCCCAAAGATATAATGCTGGTTCGCACAGGCGTATTTACATCTTGGGACGCGTATAATGTTTTACTGTAAATCTGGCTTATTAACATTGCAGGTAATACCAAACATTGAATTTTGATTGCTAACGCAACGGCATGTGTAGATTCAGGTGTCCATGCCCCGTATTGAAACAAAAATCTTATAATTGGTTCTGCTAATACAAACAGACCAACCACACATGGAATAATCAGCATCATAGAACGCCGCAAAGACGAATTTTGTTGAATATAAACACTGCGCATATTTTTATCAGCCAATGCATTTGATATAGATGACATTAATACTGTCCCAACCGCCAAACCAATCATTGCGAATGGCAACTGAACAATTCTGTCTGAATAATAAAGCCATGACACCGCACCACTTTCAAAACTGGCGACCAATGTACCAACGATTATGCTGATTTGATAAAATCCAGATCCAACCAAACTGACACAGAATCTTTTGAACATACTTTTGATTTGGCTGTTCCAATGCGGGATTATTAATCGCAACCCGAAATGTTTGCTGCGAATTCGTTGCCACAGAACGCCAAATTGAATAATTCCCGACAAAACCACTGTTCCCGCCATTACATACAATATTATGCCACTGCCATACCAAATTGACGCAACCAAAGCCATAATCAACATTATGTTCAACATAACTGGCATAAATGCAGCCAACAAAAACCGAGAATGAGCATTTAACACAGCCGACAAAAACGCCGCGCCACATATGAAAATAACATAGAAAAACATTATTCGCGCAATTATCACTGTTAATTGCATTTTTCCAGGATCTTCTGCAAAACCGGGTGCCATTCCCCATATAACCAGCGGCATAAATATTTCAAATAATATTGTTAATCCCAATAAAATAACCATTAACCACGAAAATACATTTTTTGCAAAATGTTCGTCCTTTTTCATATCGGTGTACATAGGAATAAATATCGCGGACAAGGCGCCTTCGCCCAATAAATCGCGGAATAAATTAGGCAATTTGAATGCGGCTAAAAATATATCAGACAATCGCCCAGCGCCTAAAAATCGTGCGATTAACATATCACGTAAAAATCCGAATATGCGACTGATTCCTGTCATAACGCCAACACCAAATATATTTCTGCCCAATTTCATGATAAAACCTATTTTTTGCTTTTATTTTTCTTTGGTTATCATTATACTGCGTTTGAACAAGGAATTTCAAGTATGAAAAAAATCATTTTATTATTTGGATTATGTGGATTGTTATGTGCGTGTGGTGGCGGTGAAGAGATCACGTCTGAACGTCCATTACAAGATATATACCAGGAAGCATACAAAGAATTTAACAAAAAAAATTATGAAACGGCTGCTGATTTGTTTCAAACTGCAGAATCACAATATCCGTCAAATCCGTGGGCTGCAGATGCGCTGGTTATGATGGCTTATTCGCGGTATATGGATGGTGATTTTCCTGGGGCTATATTAGTAATTGATCGCTATATGCGTTTTCATCCTGGACACCGTGATGTTCCATATATGATGTATTTGCGTGGTATGAATTATTATAAACAGGTCAGTGACGTTCGTCGTGATCCTGAAATGTCGGTTTATGCGTTGCAATCGTTTAAGCAACTGGTGGACAGATTCCCTGATTCAGAATATGCCAAAAACGCGAAAAACAAGATATTAATTTTGCAAAACTATATTGCTGGCAAAGTGATGTATTCTGCGCGTAATGATATGCAAACCAAAAATTGGCCATCGGCTATAACCCGGTTGCAGTCTATTATCACAACGGCTCAAGAAACCGTTATGACCCCCGAAGCGTTATTTCGGCTAACAGAATGTTATGATGCGATTGGATTGCCTGAACAATCTGCGGGTTATGCAAATATGTTGCGTAAAAATTTCCCAGACAACGAATGGACAAAGAAATTGAAATAAAAAAAGCCACAAAATGTGGCTTTTTTGTTTATCACATTTGCAAATCCATAGATTTTGCTACTTCGATTGCTTTTATGGCCGCATCAATATGCTTTGGCTTGTCGGCGTTTGCCTTTTTGGTCGCTCTCTCTCACTCTGATACCTGCATGTTATAAGTAAAACGTGTGTTTTGCAAGATTTTTGTTTATTTTTGAAAATCGTGTGCTATGGTTAATATCATGAAAAAAGCATATTCTGGATTTATAGCAATCATTGGACCGACAAATGCCGGTAAATCAACATTGTTAAATCAAATTATGGGTCGCAAAGTTTCCATAGTTTCCCACAAAGTCCAAACCACACGAACACGTTTGCGTGCCGTTAAAATGGTTGGGGAAAAACAACTGATTTTTGTTGATACACCCGGTGTTTTTAAGCCAACTCGTCGTCTGGACAGGGCGATGGTGTCTGCGGCGTTATCTGCGATGGACGAAGCAGATGCGGTTTTATTATTGATTGATGCCCAAAAGGGTATAACCCAGACAGTTCGTGATTTAGTTGAAAAAATCAAAGACCGTCCAAATTTATTTGTCGCATTGAATAAAGTTGACGCAATTTCAAAACTTGATTTGTTACCAATGGTGTCTGAATTATCAAATATGGCAGATTTCAAGGAAATTTTTATGATTTCTGCGTTGAAAAATGATGGTATTGAACAAATGCTGAACGTATTGGCAAACGTGATGCCAGAATCTCCGTATTTATTTGATAAATCGGATGCGGTTGATGTTCCAGATATGTTGTATTTGGCCGAATTGACACGTGAAAAGATTTATAAATATATCCACCAAGAATTGCCATATCATATCAATGTTGTCACTGAAAAAGTAGAAACAGATAACGAAGGTGTCTTGGATATTTATCAAAAAATAGTTGTTCAAAACGATGCACATAAAAAAATAGTAATTGGTCGTGGTGGTGAACAATTAAAAAGAATTGGAACGGCGGCACGTCACGACATCCAAGATCAATGGGGTGTAAATGCGCGGTTGCATTTATTTGTGCGTGTCGAAGAAAATTGGGAAGAAACGGCAGAAAATTACACAGACCAGGGATTGGATTTCAAAAATTAAAAATGTATCATACGTCTGATTTTGATTTTGAATTGCCTTCGGAATTAATCGCGTCGCACCCACTGGAACGCCGCGATGCATCCAGAATGTTAGTAATTGATGGCAACAATGTTTATGATAAACATATTCGTGATTTTATAGAGTATCTGCGCCCCGGCGACGTTGTTGTTTTTAATAATTCGCGTGTAATCCCTGCAAGGTTTGAAGCAAATGGCCATGAAATAACACTTCACACATCGGTCACAGACAAAGATTGGTGGGGGCTGTGTAAAAAATTTAATAAAATTGAAATTGGTGATACATTGACCACGGTGGATGGCACAACAATAACTGTCAAAGACAAAGATGATGAAAGTGGGTTGTTGTTGCATTTTGATTGTGATAACGTTTTTGTAGTATTAGATAAAATCGGCAAAATGCCACTGCCACCATATATGAAACGTGACGAAGAAATTGCAGATCGTGAACGTTATCAAACGGTCTATGCGCAACCTTTGGGGTCAATGGCGGCGCCAACGGCGGGACTGCATTTTACTGATGAATTGATGTCAGAAATAGAACAAGCAGGTGCCAAAATTGTTAAAATTACATTGCATGTTGGTGCGGGGACGTGGATGCCAGTTAAAACAGAAAATCTGGATGAACATAAAATGCATTCTGAATGGTGTTGTATAACACCGGAACAAGCAGACATAATAAATAATGCCAAGCGCATAATTGCTGTGGGTACAACATCAATGCGTACATTGGAATCTGCACACCTGTTGGCAAAACAAAATAGTGTTGATGCGCGCGTTATGCCAATCTGTCAATCTACAAACATATTTATAACACCCGGATATAAATTTGGCGCAGTTGATGTATTATTAACTAATTTTCATTTGCCAAAATCAACATTATTTATGTTAGTGTCCGCGTTTGCAGGACTGAACGAAATGAAAATCGCGTATAAACATGCAGTGGATGAAAAATATCGCTTTTTCAGTTATGGCGATTGTTGTTTGTTATTCAAAAAGGAGTAAAAAATGAAGACTAAATTACCTTTACCAAAAGATTCTAAAACATTGCCGTGGACTGTTGATTTGGTGCGCGATTTGGGACAACCATTTGAAGATGCCAGATGTATGTATATAAATTTTTCTGGCTCAGATGTTAAATATATCAAAAACGTGATTCAGTCTGACAAAAGATATCGTTTATTATATAAACAGGGTTATACACTCGAAGACAAAGAAACATACGAGATATTGCAAAGATGCAATGCCGAAGTAGAATTTTTAACCCCATTTATGAACGATGCAAAATGCCCGCAATCGGTTAAAAACTTTCTTTATTGGTATATCGGATCAATGAATGGTTGGCTTAAAGAATTTTATAATCAATCACAATTTTCGCGTGAACAATTTTTGATGAACGCATGGATGGAAAAAGTCCGTCAAAATTAGTCTGATTTATTATCTTAGGGGGCAAATGTGTCGTTAAAATTTAATCTTATCACAACCGATGGAAATGCGCGCCGCGGATGTGTGCATACTGCACATGGGGATTTTCAAACACCTGCTTTTATGGCGGTTGGCACTGCGGCCACGGTAAAGGCATTAACTATGGATATGGTTGCCGCTACGGGAACCCAGGTTATATTGGGCAATACATATCATTTAATGATGCGCCCTGGTGGTGATTTAGTTGAAAAAATGGGTGGTTTGCATAAATTTAGTGGTTGGCATGGACCGATTTTAACCGATAGTGGCGGTTTTCAGGTTATGTCATTATCTAATCTGGTAAAAATGAAAGAAGAGGGCGTAGAATTTACTTCTCATATTGATGGTGGTATTAAACATTTCTTGCGCCCCGAAGATTCTGTGCATATTCAACACCAACTGGATTCAAATATTACCATGGTTTTGGATGAATGTTTGCATTTGCCAACTACGCGTGAACGTGCAGAAAAAAATGTAGATATGGTGACTCGTTGGGCGCGTCGCAGCAAAGAAGCCTTTGTTGACCGTGACGGATACGGCATTTTTGGTATTGTCCAAGGTGCAGATTATCCAGATTTACGAGAAAAATCCGCGCATGCATTGACTGAAATAGGTTTTGATGGGTATGCCATTGGTGGATTGGCGGTTGGTGAACCACAAAATGTTATGTTTGATATGATTGCAACCGTCACACCGCATTTGCCGACTGATAAACCGCGTTATTTGATGGGTGTTGGAACGCCGTTGGATATATTAGGGGCAGTTGAACGTGGTGTCGATATGTTCGATTGTGTTATGCCAACGCGTGCGGGTCGAACGGCACAGGCGTTTACACGGTATGGCACACTGAATATGCGCAATGCAAAATTTACAGACGATGAACGTCCGCTGGATGATAAATGTGGATGTCCTGCATGTAAATTATCGCGTGCATATATTCATCATCTGGTTAAATGTAACGAAATGTTAGGTGCTATGTTATTAACGCAACATAATTTATGGTTTTACCAAGATTTAATGCGCGATATTCGTGAATCCATAGAGCAGGGCCGATTCCAAGAATTCAAAAAAGAATTTATTGAAAAGTATACGGAAAATAAATAACATAATGTCGAAAGAGGGAAATAAAATGCCAAAAAAACAAATAGAAGTAATTGATATGCACGGGGCTAAGACCGTGGCCAAAAAAACGTCTGTTATTACATGGACTAAACGGGTGTTTTGGATTTCATCTGTGTTATGGATTGCGTTTGTTACATGGTTTCCATTATATGTCAAAAATACATATTCTCAGCCAATTAAGAAATCTATGGTTGTGTCAATGTTTTTTGATTTACAGCGCAACATTGCCGCCCAGTATGAAAAAATGTTGGCGGGAATCAAAGATGCAGTTAACCTGGAAAAACCTATTGGAATTGCGCTGGACAAAGTGAAAATCGCCGAAGGTGCCGTTGACAAAGTATCTAATACAACTTCTCAGGCAAAGAATACAACTGCCACAGTAAAATCTGAAACCAATAAAGTTTCAAAATTGTCTGGTTTGGCTAATAAATTCGGTGTAAAAACATCTGGCGTAGACAAGGCGGTTGCAAATGCAAACAAAGCAGTCGCAGTGGCAGATAAAAATATTGCCAAGGTTGATGCTACAACTGAATTGGTGAACAAAAAATTAGATTCTGTAAAATCAGAACTGGTTCGTGTGTCTCAGACTGAATTTGATAAAATGATAGACGACGCAATTAAAAAACAATTAGATAAAAATTCTGGGGGGTTGGGGACCACATTGTTAACAAATTACGGTGTAAAACATGTTTATCCGTGGCAACCATCCAGTTGGCCTGTTGCAACCAAAATTTATAATGATTTAGAAAAATCAGATATAAATGTAATCAAAGCCTTGACCAATACAGTTAACCAAAACTTTGATTTTGCAGCGTGGGCATTGGTAATAGTTTTTTGGGGAATTGGGTTATTAATATGGTTCTTGGTATTCAAAAAGGTAAAAATGTTTCTGACGCCATTTATTGTTTGTCCGCGTTGTGGTCATACTTTTTCAGACAAACGCACAGCAATGGGTTTAATGCGCGCTTTCCAACCATGGAAATGGTTTTAAATTAATTGTCACAGGAAAAAACGTCCTGTCGCGGGGCGTTTTTTTATTGACGTCAGGCAGACTTGATGTTATATTTCAAATCGTATAAAAATCTTAAAATAAAAGGCGAATATATGACAAAACAAAACTCAGAAGATGTGATGGCTCTGACAATTGCAGAACAATTCAAGAAAGAAGCCACTCAGTTAGCTCAACAAATTGAATATAGTTTGTATCACAGGGACGAAAGGTGTTAACACTGGGAATTCTACCACCGCCCGTTTGGGCGGTCGTTTTTTATTTGTATTTTTTGCTTGCAAAATGTATTTCGATATGTCAGAATACACTTCGCACGCGGGCGTAGCTCAGTTGGCTAGAGCGCAACCTTGCCAAGGTTGAGGTCGTGGGTTCGAGCCCCATTGCCCGCACCAAGTTTTTTAGATGTACGTCGCATCGTTCCATAGCAATGGGGCGAGAACCCGAAGGGTTGCGAGGCGAGCCGCAGGCGAAGTACATTGCCCGCACCAAGTTTTTTGGCTGCCCAGAATAATAAATAGAACGGAAAAATAATGAAATTTATTAAACGCATTTTGAATTAAACTGTGCGACCATTAACAAGATAACGGACGCACGGTTTTGTGCGTCCGTTTTTTTATTTAACGCGACAAAAAGGAAAAACAATGTCTGAAAATAATACTATATCTACCAATGAATTAGAGGCGCGCCTGCAAAAGGCTGAAAATATCCGTATTCGTGACGGGGTTGTTTGGAAAGATAAATATGAACGTTCGCACAAAATTAACCAAGCACGCGAATTGCCAGACGGAACACCTGTGAAATTATGCGGCCGCGTGACGGCTTTGCGTTGGCTGGGCAAATTGATGTTTGGTCGTATTTATGATATCGAAGGTGAAATTCAATTTTCTATGTCGCGCGAAGAAATAGGCGAAGATGATTATAAATTTATGAAATCAAACGTTGATATGGGGGATTTTATCGGCATTGACGGAGAGTTATATCATACGACCGCAGGTGAATTAACTGTGCGTGTTTCAAAATATACAATTCTGGCCAAAGCCTTGCGTCCTTTGCCTGAAAAATATCATGGGTTGACAGATATGGAAACGCGTTATCGCCAAAGATATTTAGATATTATTTCTAACCCAGAGGCGCGTAACGCATTATTGGGACGTTTCAAGATGACGCAAAATTTGCGTGATTTTATGAACAGACACGGATTTTTGGAAATAGAAACACCGATTATGCAAAATGTTGCATCTGGTGCGGCTGCAAAACCGTTTACAACACATCACAATGCGTTAAATGCTGATTTCCAATTACGTATTTCTCCTGAATTGTTCTTGAAAATGGCCATAGGCGCAGGATTTGACCGTGTATATGAAGTTGCCAAAGATTTCCGCAACGAAGGCATGGATGCAATGCACCTGCAAGAATTTACCATGATTGAATGGTATGCGGCATATTGGGATTATAAGCGGAATATTGAATTCACGTGGCAAATGGTCCAAGAATTAATTCAAAATGCACGTGGCACATTACAAATTGAATACCAAGGCATCACATTAGATTTCAGCAAATATGAAATGATAGATTATACTGCTGAAATGAACAAATTATTTGGCTGTGATATATTGGAATTTGATAATGTTGACACTTTGCGCCAGAAATTAGTAGATGAAGGTATGTTCCCGATGTCAGAATTGGAAGATTGTAAATCTGTACCTGTGTTGGTGGATTATGTTTATAAACGCAAAATCCGCAATAAAATAGTACAGCCTACATTCTTGTATAATTATCCGACATATATGGTGCCATTGGCGCGTCATAACAGTGATGATGATCGTCGTTTGGATATGTATCAATTACTGGTGGCGGGTGGTGAATTATGCAAAGGATATTCTGAATTAGTTAATCCAATACATCAATTGGCTGCATTTGAAGAGCAGGCTAAAAACATCGCAAACGGTGATGACGAAGCGTTCAATCCGGATAACGATTTTGTGCGTGCAATGGAACACGGCTTTCCACCGATTTCAGGCGTTGGTATGGGCATAGACAGATTGGCAATGATTGTGTTTAACCAACCCAGTGCGCGCGATGTTGTATTGTTCCCAATTATGAAATAGCGTAAAAAACGCCCATTTGGGCGTTTTTTATTTTGTATTGATATCGTGCTGCGCCAGATTTAAATATTCTTTTAATAAATTATAAACCATACGATGATTTCCTGTGCCACGTGTCATACAATACAAGAAATCCCCAAATTTAGCACCTTCCCAGTCTATGATTCCAACTATGTCAAAAGTTTTTGGGTTTAATATAAAATTATCCCATAAATCATTTTGATTCCAGCCAAAGAACGGCCTCGGTTTTTCAGATTTTTTTGGTTTCAAATCACTTATCTCTTTTGGATTGGATTTGCCGATTACATACATAAAATTTGCCAATTGTTGCGCAATCTTTGCCACGTGTTTGTTTTGTGTATCGCGCGGCAATTTATTGAAACAAATTCCATCAATATATTCATATTTGCGCACATAAACACCGTTCCAATTCAATACTTCCATATTTGGAATTTTAATAGGCGATATATTTCTTAATGCATCGGTTATTCTTTGTTCGCGCACCGATATGTCTTTGCCGTCGCCCGTCAAAGGGAATTTAAGAACCCACGTATCATCAACAGTGACAACAAAATTAGCACATCTGAACCCGTATGTGCGTTTGATTTTAGGATGCTGTTTGTCGCTTAGTGTTTTTGCAAACGCTTCCATTTTTTTTATTATTGGGTTGGTCAATTTGACGCGGATACGCTTGCGTGCTTGGCGCATGGGAATGAAAGCACATAAAATATTCACTAACAATTTTTTCATTTGTTATTTCTTTTTATTTTGAAAATACAGTTTTGAATATTCGCGCATTAAATCTACTATGATTCCGCGATATCCAAATTTATCCCAATTATGCGATGCAATACGCAAAGACGGTGTAAAATCTTCAAATGCGGTGTTTTCCCAATCTATAAAGAAAGTGATATCAAAATTTTCATCCAGCATAAAATTTTGCCAAATATCATCTTGAAACCAGCCGTACATAAACCCCGGCTTTTCTTTTGGATTGGGTTTTAAATCGCGGATTTCCACAGGGTCAGATTTGCCAATAATATATAAAAATTCAGCAATCTGTTTTGCAATATATGGCCCATGTTGGCAAATAATTTTTGGCGGAACATCAGTTAATAATTTTCCCCTAGCAAATTCATATTTGCGAACAACTATATTTTTGTATGGGATAATTTTCATTAATGGAATTTTAATGGGCGATACCTTATAGAACGCGTCAACGATGCGCTTTTCACGGTCAGCAATCGCACGTCCATCATTTAAGAGTGGAAATTTAAACACGTGTTTATTATTTAAAATGACGATAAAATTTTTACAGCCATACCCAACAACAGTTCTTATTTTGCGTTGTTTCATATTGCGGGCAAATCTGCGCACAAAACGAACATATTCGTGCGTTTGGGGAAATCGAATCATAGTTCGCACTTTGTCCCGCAAAGATTTATTTGGAATAACCCCAGATATGATATTAGATAACAAATGTCGCATGGATAATTTTTTCCTTTGAATCTTAGCAATTCAATCATAGGATAAAAATCTTTGTTATGCAAATTAATTTTGTTTTGATTATCTGGGAATATGGTTTGTGATATTTTCACAAATCTGCATGCGCATATTACGTGCAACTGCACAGTTCCCACAAACAGATTTTGAACATTCAAAAGCGCACTTGTGTGGTGCAAATTCTTGTGGATATAAATTAGCGTATTTTACACCCTGGCGTGAAAATTTTTTCATCCAACAATTAAACATCTGGGCGTGTTTTGGTTTGTTCTTTAATTCATTTAATAATACAGAATATCTTTGTATTGTCGCCAATGCAAATTTTTTAGTTTTGTCTGTTGTATCTGTAATATTAGACAGTGTATTTTCGTGCCTGTTATATAAATATGTTGCATCTTTCACTGTTGCTACTTGGTCAGAATATAACACTGCCAACATACAAAACAGCATATCTTCATCTAATTGCATATTTTGAATAAAATTCAATTTGTGTTTGCGTAACATATTTTTATTGTAAATTGCAAAATTAGCGCTTTCACGAATATCAGCGTGGTTTAATATTATTGTCTTTTCGTCTGGGTCAGAAGTATAAATATAATCGTTTTGATAAATGTGTTCCATCACATGATTGTTGCCAAAATTAACAGTCACTTTGCCACCAAAAATAACATCTGCATTGGTGTGTCGTGTCGCATACAGCAAATTATCAAAATAATTTGTTGTTAACCAATCGGGCAATATTGTTTTGGCATAGTGATATCCATTACCAATTAACAAATTTCCATTTAAATATTCTTCGTAAAATGCGGGTTCAAAGGCTCTTGCTTTGACACCGACTATGTCATCTGCATCTATAAACGTCACGTATTTTCCATACGAATGACGCATACCATTATTGCGTGCTGCGGAAACACCCATATTTTTCTGGTTTATTAATTTGATATTTTTGTTATTCTTGGCAATTTTTGATACGATTTTTCCTGTATTATCGGTCGAACCGTCATTAACAACGATAATTTCATGCTTTTGTGCCCCAGATTGATTCAATACGCTATCCAAACAGCGACCAATATAATCTTGACCGTTAAATACTGGAATAATAATAGACAATTCTTGTTTTGCCATAGGTGTTTTTGCTCCTTTGTTCCCAGCTAATATAGTCACAAATATATAATTTGTCAAGACCTGTGCGCTGAAATAATTGTTTTTTTGATATAAAATCCCTGAAAAAAAGATTCCTGTGCTAATATATTTGCGAAAATGAAAATTTGTTATAATATTATGGTGTAAAGCAAAGGATATATAAAATGGCAGATTACATCCCAGAATCAGATGTGGTTTTGGCAACACAATTAAACGAACAAAAATCACTGGATATTATCAGACGTGCATATGAATCCGGATGCATTGATGTTGCAACACGTGAATATCTGGAAACACTATACACTGATTCTATGGCGTTGTTTCGTGAAGTGTTTTTATATATTGGTAAATGTTTTGGTGCGCCCAAGGCGCCTGTTCGTGCATATGATTTTGATACAGATTCTGTCATAAATAAACCAATAACGATATCGCAAATAAACCCTTTGTCGCCATATTTGGTAAATCATCGTCTGGATATGGATCCAATGCGAAATCAATTCTTTGTGACAACTGATGGTCATAACATAGATTTGGCGGTATCTTCCATAGTCAGTGTCATTGTGGGCGCTGAAAAGAATATTAATCGTGCCCTGGACAAAATAACAAATAAATACTATCCGAAATACATAGAAGAGGTTGCAGATACCACATATAACATAATTGCAAAAAGTGGGCGAGAAGCATCCGCGCGTGCGATTGCTGATAAAATACGCGAAACATTTTCAAAAACATTTATATCTGATGCGTCGGTTGCAGTATTGGGAATTATTGGTCCAAATCATCAAAAAATATCTACTGAATTGGTTCGCGCACTTGATAAATTGCGTCAACCACATAAACGTCTTAAAGATGTCTGGCGTATTAAGTGCTTGTTTGATTTGGTCCCCCAGGCGCGCACTTTCATAGATTCTGTTTGCAATATGTGGCCTGATAAGATTTTGGAAGTTCGCGATAAATTCTTTGATATTTCAAATCCGCGCGGTTATCGTGACGCTAAACTTATATTAAATATTGGAACCCAAGACAAAGTTGTCCCAATGGAAATAATCTGTCAGGTTCGAACATTTTTCGAATTTGAACACAGAACACATTTGGCATATGAACAAACGCGCAAGAAAAAGAAACCAGAACCGCATGCCGAAGATATGACAGAAATTATGCATACGGCGGGTGTTAAAAAATATAATAATATGATTTGCAATTGTGTTGCAGATTTGTTTGATAGAATTGGTTGGAATATTTTATACAGTGACGGCAACGAAGACAGATTATTTGATGGTTTTCCACGCCTTGCCACAATACCGTATCCGCAAAAAATGATAGATTTAATTCTGGAAAAAGTTGACAGTGCGGTTGAAAACGAAGTCTTTTTCGTGGACAATGCACCTATAAAACTGACCAAAGACCAAGAAATACGAATTTTCAGATGGATGGCACGCTTTATATTGTTGGCGGCTATGCCGTACAGTTATTCTGAATTTGATATCAATACGGATACAATGTCTGGGAAATTTTTTAACTTCGTAATGAATGAACTGTATCGGCTTTACAAGAAATAGGGTTGTCAATTCATACCTGTTTTATTTGCTTGCGTTTAAAGCCTGAATTAATGTAAAATTCAACTAAGGTTGTTGATATGTAACGCAACAATCATAACAAAGTATAGAAAAGGAAGTGTTATCATGCGTCAGGGTAAAGTTAAATGGTATAACGGCAAGAAATGTTTTGGTTTTATTGCCCCAGATACTCCAAATGAAAATGGAAATACAGACGATGTATTTGTTCATTCTACTGTGTTGAAAGCGGCTGGAATACGCTTTTTAAATGAAAACGATATTGTTGAATTCGAAGAAGAATATCGTGGTGACAAATTGTCTGTGACATCTATCAAGGTTATTCAACGCGATGAAGAATCTGCCAGACGTTATCACGAACGTCGCGCAGAACGTCGTCGCGCCCGCGAAGAAAGAAAAAAACAGGAAGAACACAAAGAAAAACGTTCTGGCTTTGCTTTCTGGAAAAAATAATGTTTTTAAACATATTATTTATTTAAACAAAACCGCCATTTCGGCGGTTTTTATATTACCTAAGGTAATGCAAATATTATAAATAACTTGGGAACGTTAATACCGCATTACCTTAGGTAGTATAAATATATGTTTTATCGTTTTCTTACCCCATATTTTTTCTTATACGATATAGTTATTCTTCGACACCAACGGTATCGTCATATACAGAATACGTGGTGTTATCAAAATGCACTTTTAATTTACGTTCTGTTCCATCGTGCATAACAACATCACTCAATGTCATATTGCCATAGAAAATATCATCACCGACCTTCACATTTAACGAAGGCGTGGTTTGTTTCATGCTGCGCAGATACAAAACATCATCACCAATATGCAAAATATGCCCACATTGGTCGATTGACGACATACCCGCCGGTGAAAATGTTCCATCTGGACACGCAGTTATACCCATATTTGTTCCGTCATAAGTATATGTTCCACCAGGACAATAGTTGTTAACTAAACAATTCTGACACTGTGCCCAATCAGCCTTAAAATAATCACCGGCCGAACACGTCACTGGCACAGCAGGCTGGCATGAAACATATGGTGACCAATCCTCTTCGTATCCTGTATGATACGGCATTGTTCCGCTGGGACATTCTTCTAATAAATCATTTTCGCTAAATATACCAGACCACATATTTGTTGCGGTTGGTGAACCATTGGCAATCAATCCCGCAAACATGGCTGGTGGAATATAATTATTATTAAAGTTCGCTCCACTATCAGCAAACGTATATCTAAACAATCCTTCGGCGGCGGTGGTAATGGTGCTAAATAGATCATCTGGTTTGGGGGCATAACATCCGTAAAAAGTTCCATCAAACATATGTGGTTCACCAATTGTAAAATTACTGAATAACCCAGACGGTACAGAGCCCATAATGTCATAATTGCTCGCAAAAGTATGCGTAAACATATATGGCGCACTGTTGCCAATGCTGCTAAATAAATTTGCTGGTATTGATTGTATTATCGAACCAGAAAATGTTCTTTCAAACAAGCGATTGGCACCGGTCGTAATTGTTCTGAATAACCCAGACGGTATCGTTTCTAATGATGAGTTGGCAAAGGTATTGCTAAACATACTGGGGGCGCCGGTGGTAAGCCAACTGAATAAATTTTCTGGGACTGTCTTTATGCGGGTGCCGTAAAATGTTGCGGCAAATAACCCTTCGAGACCAGTGGTGGTTTGCATATTGCTAAACAATCCAGATGGAATTTCAGATATCCATGAACCGCTAAACGTGCCATGAAACATATGACTTTTTGCGATTGTAATTTCACTGAAAATATTTTCTGGTATGGATGATATATGTGTCCCATAAAAGGTCTCGTAAAAACGTGGCGATTGACCATCGTTCGATCCCAGTGTTGGAAATATCCGTGATAAATTGCCAGAAATACTGGAAATCATATGTTTGTAATCGCCGTAAAATTTAAATGCAGCGGTTGTTTCATCGGTGCTGTATTCGGTTGCCAATCCGCCCATGCGGATTGTTTTTGCCCCAGTGGTTGAAAACGTACATCTATAACTGGTTGATTCTGTGCCGGTGCGAATGATTCTTTCCCCAGATACCCCCGAACCGCTTAACGCCCCGTCATTACCACAATCAACATAAAACGTTCCAGTTGCAGATATTGCGAAATCAATGTAACCATTCGATGTTACAAACTCAGTTGTTGATGCGCTAAATTTGTGTTCCCACCATTGTGCCGTTAATGTTTTATTTTCATCATAATTATATGTGAATGATTCATTTGCGTCTTTGATGTCGTTTGTTTCGGATACACCCCACCCAGCAAAATTGTATCCAGATTTTGAACATGTATTTGCTGCGGTTGTGAAAGACAAGCCCGCATTTGCAATGCTGGTTGTTGGTGGCGTTCCATTACCAGCGCCACACGAATATGTAACGGTATATTGTTGACGAAAATCCGCGTATACCGTAGATGCAGATTCAGTAAACGATAATGCGCTTAGCGACGTAGCAAAATTTCCAGATGAATCAACCACTTGGGTTCCTGTGCCATTTTCACCGGTCCAAAAACCATTAAAATAATATCCTGTTTTTGATGGCATTGTAGATAAACTTGAAATAGAAGTGGTCGCGCCAGCATCTGTATACCATCCTATGTTATATTTTAAATAAACCGTAGACGGAGCAACCCCAACATCGGCACTTTCAGCACTTAAAGTGACGGCAGGCCATTGTTTGAAATATGCGTACAACGTTGTTGCAGATTCTGTGAAAGATATGATGCTGGCTGATGTTAGAAAAACACCATCTGCATCAATAATTTGCATTCCTTCACCATTTTGTTCAGTGTAAAAGCCCGCGAAATCATAATCTGTTTTGGTTGGTAATGTATTTAATACAGATATAGTGGTTGTTGCATCGGCATCAGAATACCATCCAGTTGCATATTTCAAATAAACCGTCTCTGGAACAGACGCGGTATCGCCAACATCTTTATCCAGTGTAATTTCATATACGGGTTGTGGTTCGCATGACACTCTGTTGTTCCACGCACTATAACTGCTAGAGCCTTCATATCCTGTAATATATTGGCGATACCCCGTTGGACATGATGTGACCAATTGTGTAGAATAGAATGTATAATACCACATATAACTGCTTGTTGGATGACCGTTTTCAATTAATCCTGAAAATGCGGACGGTGGAATAAATCCAGATAAATTACTACAACCATAAAACGTGTATTGAAACATATATGATGCGCCAGATGTAATTTTACTGAACAGATTTTCTGGAATATATGTTAATGAAGTGCAGTTATAAAACGTGTATGCAAACATATATGTTTGCCCAGATACGCCAGATGTGGCATTTGGGAAAAATAGGTTTACTGGGATAGATTGTAAAGACGAGCAACCATAAAACGTGTAATAAAACATATATGATGCGGGATAATTAATACCGCTAAATAAATTTGCTGGTATCGTAGTTAAATTTGTACACCCACGGAATGTTTGATAAAAACGTGGTTGTTGACCATTTGATTCGCCCAACGTTGAAAATATAGATCCCAAAGAACCAGAAACAGATGCCACCTTAGTGGGTGTCCCATTGTAAAAACTTATTGCTGGGGTTGTTGTTGATGTGGAATATCCTGTTGCTGTTCCCGCAAATAAAATAGTTTTTTCGCCAGCTGTTGAATATGTACACGTGTATGTCGCAGAACTGGTCCCCGTGCGTGTGACAGTGTTAGCAGATACCCCACTGCCAGACAATGTTCCACCATCACCGCAACTGATATAGAAAGTTCCAGTTGCAGACATTGTAAAACTGAAAGTGCTACCAGATGAAATGTTTGTTGTTGTCACAGAAAACTGTGATTCTATCCATTGAGCAGTAAATGTTTTGTTTTCATCATAATTCCACGTAAATGTCCCAGATTTTATATCATCTGTGTCTGATACTTTCCAACCTGCAAAAGCATATCCTGACTTTGAACACGTGTTTGTTGTTGGTGTAAAAGATAGCCCAGCGGTAGCAACAGAATTTGCTGGTGGTGTTCCGTCGCCATCACCACAATCATAAGAAACTGTGTATTGTGGACGCCAATATGCATACACCGTAGTGGCAGATTGCGTGAACGACAGCGCGGATGATGAAGTAAAAAAGCCACCAGATGAATCGGTAATCTGGGTTCCTGTGCCGTTTTCACCGGTCCAAAAACCATCAAAATAATAACCAGTCTTGGTCGGAACGTCTGTCAATTCATGCATTGTTTCTGTCAGTGTTGAATCTCTCCAACCTATTTTATATGTTAAATAAACGCTGCTTGGGACAACAGGTGTATCGGCATCGCCATCATCCAAAGTAATTTCAATGATTGGTGCAAAATAGGCATATACCGTGGTTGCGGTTTGGGTAAAAGATAACACAGATGATGATGTCAAGAAATTACCAGATTCACTAATAATCTGGGTTCCAGAACCATTTGTACCGGTATAAAAACCCATGAATTCGTATCCTGTCTTATATGGTATGGTGGTTAACGCGGACACCGATGTTGCCATCGTTGAATCAGAATACCATCCGGTTTTATATGTTAAATAAACGCTACTTGGGGCGACGGATGTATCGGCACCGCCATCATCCAAAGTAATTTCAACGATGGGCGCAAAAAACGCATAGATTGTATTGTTGCTGGTTGTAAACGATAATGCGGATGATGATGTCGAAAAATTGCCAGACGCATCAATAATTTGGGTCCCACCCCCATTTGCACTGGTATAAAAACCCTTAAACAAAGTCCCAGATTTATTCGGCACCGTTTCCAGAACAGATATAGACGTTGTCGCACTGGAATCAGAATACCATCCGGTGGCGTATTTTAAATATACCGTGGTCGGCGAAACCTCTGTTGTCGGGCTGCTGGTGCTAAGGTTGATTGTCAATACCTTGGGTGTCCATTTCGCATAAAATGTTTTATTGCCGCTGGCCGACGAAGAAATACTTTGACTCATGGCGCAACTGGTCAGACTGCTGTTTGTGCACCAACCTGCAAAAGTATAACCAGATCGTGTCGGTGTCCCATTAATCGTTGTACCTGAACCTTCCTCATATTGTGTCGGCGCCCCCGAATAATTTGTCCCACCATTTAATACATATGAAATCGAATAATATGTCACTGTACTAGCACCAACATATTTGTCTAATGTCGTCTGCCAAACTCTTTTTGGCTGCGCGCCCATCAGGGTTTCTCTGAGTTCACCGTTGACGAAAATTAGTGTCGTTGGCATCGCTTGTATATTATACTGTAGTGCTATAGTCCGCTGGTCGTCTGTGTCTACGCTACCAAAAACGAATTTTCCCTCATACTCTCGGGCAAGCTCGCCTATAACCGGTGAAACCATCCTGCATGGACCACACCACGATGCCCAAAAATATACCGCGACTGGCAGTTCTGAATTCAGAACCAATGATTCCCAATTGTTGCTAGTTAGCTCTATCATACCGTCGGATGGAGTTCTTGCATTTGCCGGGGTAATATTTCCAAAAATTCCTGCCAATGAAATGGTCAAACACGCAACAACAGATACCAAAAATTTGGCTATTTGACGATTCGCATTGTTTAACAACCGTTTCATTTCCTCTCACCTTTGGTTCCCGCTTTGCCAAAACGATACTGTGCGGGCAAAAAGCCGCATCCGTCCTGCGTCAGCGTTAATATATTTATATGTTTTTTGTAAAAAAACCTTTCCGATGTAAGTCAGGATAGCAATTTTCAAGAATATTAGTCAAGAATTAAAAATTCATTTGTTTATTTAAGTATGGAATTTAATCTTCTGCCATAGGGTGGGCGTGTTTGTAAACGTCCATAATTTCCGCCATATTTACGCGGGTATATAATTGCGTCGTAGACAAAGATGAATGCCCCAGCAATTCTTGGATGCTGCGCAAATCTGCGCCACCCGCCAATAATGCGGTTGCAAATGTATGACGCAGGGCATGTGGTGTCACATAATCAGGCAGTTGCAAATAATGACGCAATTTTTCAATAACTTTTTCAGCCATACGGGCCGACATAGGCAACCCGCGTACGCTGCGAAATACAAAATCATCGGTTGCATTCCCGAATGGACGAATTGCAATATATTTATCCAATGCGACATATACCGCCGGTAATACAGGAATAATACGCTCTTTGTTGCCTTTACCGACTATGCGCAGAGTATCGGGGTGATTGGCGATGTCGCTATTTTTTAACCCCAGTGCCTCACTTATTCTTAATCCACAGCCAAATATCAGCACTACCAGCGCCCAATCGCGTTCCGCAACCCATGGTTCTGCGTTATCAATGGCACGAATTGCCGAATGCATATCAGATACATCCGTTGTTTCAATCGCCTTGGATATCTTTTTTGGGACTTTGGGCGCAGATATTAATCCAATTGCATCATTTTGGATGTTTTTATGTTTGCCCAGCCATTTATAAAATGTTCGTACTGACGATAATGCGCGGGCTGACGATGTGTGGGTTAAATTCCGTCGTGCACGGTCTGCCAACCATGACCGAAAAACCAAGGTGTCTGCATTTGCAATGTCGGCAATGCGTATCTGGGTATTATTGTATTTCTGCATAAATGCAATCAAATCATGGATATCAAAATCATACGCCACAACTGTATTCGTTGAATAATATTTTGTGTTCAATAAATAATCTTTAAATTCGTCGATTATTTCGTTCATGTTCTATTTTATTTCAAACACAGCAGACACATTAACTGTGATTTCTGTATCTTTCATAACCAAACTGCCCCCCGTATCAATTGATTCTGACATATCCACGCCTTTGGCAGCCATTAAACGGAAATTAGAATAGGGGCGTTCGCCATGTGAAACATTGCCGCATGACACAGACAACAACTTGCCCGCCGATTTTTTATCTGGGGCAACCAAAGCGTTAGCGCGTTCACGTGCATTTTCCAATGCGGTTCCTAAACATTTTTCCATAATAGGTTTCATTGTTTCGGCACTGGTAAACATACGTAAATTTTCAGTATAAACATTATCTTCGCCAGCAAACGTATTCAAAATATTTTCAATTTTATTCATATCATTAGTGGAAACTTCAACGGCAATCCGTGTTTCAATGCCCAATTTTTCAGATTGTTGTGTTTGGCGGTTCCACTCTGATTTTTCATAAGAATCAAATTCTGTCGTCTGCATTTTGACGTCCAAAGACTTCATATAATTGGTAATTTGCGCCATTTTATCAGTGGCCAACTTCATAGATTTTGCCGCATTTTTATCCAACGTCGTCACGCGCAGAGTGATTGCAATTCTGTCCTTTGGGGCAGATGTCAGACATTCCCCAGAAACGCTTATTGTTTGTGGTGTGGACGGTCTGTCTATTATGTTAAATACCAGCGACATAAATGCCCCCATACCAACAACAGATAAAATCCAAATAATCGTGCGTTTCATAATGCAACCCTCCTGTTTAACAAATATAGTTAAAACAAATTAGAAATTGTTCTTTTTGCGCCATGATATATGTTTTCTGCGACTATTTTTGTGCGATTCGCAATACCCGATATTGTCACAGGCTTTCCAAATGCACCAACCACAATCCCCAATATAATCCAAGCGCAATAAAGTATGATTAAAAATGCGAATATTTTCTTTATCATTTTTCCCTTCCTTTGTTTTTTTATTGTTTTATCCTAACATAGCCTTTTTTATACGAACAATGTTCTTTTCTGCAACAGCACTGGCACGCATTGCCCCGTCTTCTAATATTTTATCAATCTCAGATTTATTATTCATCAATCGTTCGTATTCCGCGCGCGGTCCAGATAACACAGCATCCATTTTTTCAAATAAAATAGTTTTTGCCGTACCGTATCCCATTCCGCCCGCCAGAAACATTTTGCGAAAATCTTCGATTTCTTGATTGGTCGCAAACAGTTTGTATAGTTGGAAAATCGTTGATTCGTCTGGATTTTTTGGTTCTTCTGGTGTCTTAGAATCAGTTGTAATCCGCATAATTTTCTTTTTCAATTCGCTGCTGGGTGCGAACAATTGTATTGTATTATCATAAGATTTACTCATCTTGCGCCCGTCTAACCCAGGAATAATGCCGATGTCTTGGTTTATAATTGGTTCTGGCAGCTTAAAAGTTTCTCCATATGTATTATTAAAGTACCCAGCGATATCGCGAGCGAATTCAACGTGTTGTTTTTGATCAGCACCAACCGGCACAACATCGGAATCATACAACAAAATGTCGGCACTCATCAAAATAGGGTACGTGTACAACCCCATATTAACACCGGCATCAACATCTGTCCCAGATTCAGTGTTTTTTTCAACCATAGCCTTGTACGAATGGGCGCGATTCATCAAACCTTTTGGCGTGACGTTCATTAACAGAGTATTTAATTTATATATGGCATCAATATCAGATTGGCGGAACAAAACGGCGTTTTCCAGATTTAATCCCAATGCTATCGCCATTGCGGCACACTCATACGAATGTTGTTTTATATCTGCCGAATTATGAATAGAATTTAATGAATGCAAATCCGCAATGAAAACGAAACCTTTGCGCGTCTTAGACATTTCGATAATAGAACGCAACATACCGCCATAATTCCCAAGGTGCGGCGTCCCCGTAGGCTTAATTCCACTTAAAAAAATTTTGTTGTCCATATTAAAACCCTGTATAATATTTGATTATAGCACCATATATATCAAAAATCAATTTTTTCAATATTTGGTTAAAAAGAAAACCCGCAATACGCGGGTTTTGAAACTCTGAATCCATTTCTTTAACGAGAATAGAATTCGACGACCAATTCAGGATACATCTGAACAGGATACGGAACGTCTGCAAATGCAGGAACGCGCGTAAACGTTGCAGTGAAATTCGCACTGTCCACAGTGATATAATCTGGGAAATTGCGTTCGCCTGATTCCAAAGCCAACACAACCAACGGCATTTGTTTCGCTTTGTCACTGACAGTGATAACATCGCCAGGATTAACACGATAAGACGCAATTTTCACGCGTTTGCCATTGACATAGATGTGACCGTGGCTGATTAATTGACGAGCCGAAAATACAGTTGGCGCCAATTTAGAACGATAAACAACCGCATCCAAACGTCTTTCCAACAACCCAATCAAATTTTCAGGTGTGTCGCCTTTCATATTGTTTGCTTCCGCATAATACGCATGGAACTTCTTTTCTCCGATATTTCCATAATAGCCCTTCAAAGTTTGTTTTGCGCGCATCTGTTTTGCGTAATCAGAAGACGACGCCCCACGAGATGTAGGTCCATGTTGTCCCGGTTTGTATTTACGTTTATTAAACGGAGATTTGGCCTGACCCCACAGGTTAACACCCAATGAACGGCCGATTTTCAATTTACGTGTGCTACGTTTCGCACCAGCTCTTGCCATAATAAAAATCCTTTGTTTTTGGTTTTCGTTGTGCCGAACACTTCACAGAATCCTTATCGTTAACGGGACCAAAAGACACCGTCACTTATTCAGTTCTGGTTATCCAGCGCGCCCATTGTAAACAAAATTGCGGACAAAATCAAGCAATTTCGACAAAAAATCTTTATGATTTAAACAATTAAAAAAAAGTGAAAAATCCACTTGCATACAAAAAGACAAATTTGCTAAGGTATGAATTAAGAATCAAATGGGAATTTGGTTCGGGGTTATCTCAAGCCCTTTCTATCCGGTGCGACAAAGCATCGTAATCTGATGTTTTCGGTGTTTTTTGCACCGTGGCATCCCCGGCGATATATTCGCGTTAATATTGGTCGGGGAGTCGTGTGTCATATAACAGGGGTCAAACTCGAAAACCACGGAATCGCTGATAGAATGATTTGAGAACTCCCCGACCGCCCAATTTTCGGCGGTCTTTTTGTATTCCCATTTGATTGCGTGCTTTTTTTAGTAAAGGAACGGGGGGCAACAGCTTATGTCTTGGGCAAAGAAAATACAGAAAATATTATTATGCGCATTTGCGTGCGTGGCGTTGACATTTGTCACCACGACGATGGCGAACGCGGCGTGCAGTGCGGATCAAATTGACGTCACCGGCAACGGCAGTAATTGCCAAACCGCAAAATTCAGTGTCGGCACGACATCAATTTCATCCGGTGAAACGTTTAAATTCACTATGACCGCCCAGGGAACATTTTATGTTGATTGTGGCGACGGTGGCACACTCAGCAGTTCTGCCAACGACGTATCCGGTAAAACCGTCACACGTTCCAACACGACCGAGGCGACATATACCTGCACGTATTCAACCACCGGCACAAAAACGATTCGATTCGGGGGTGCCGTGACGGGGTATTCAACTTCAGGAAAAGTCGCGGCATTGAGTTTTAGCAGTAACAAGGGGTCGGCAAGCCTTGTTTCGGGTATATCTGGTTCGCTGGGGGCTTTGTTTCCAACACTTGGACAATCGAATGGGCAAAAACCAAGTTTTTACGATATATTCTATAACTGTACAAAAATAACATCTATTCCAACCGGATTTTTTAATGGTGTCACTGCTGTTGCGAATTATGGGTTCGCGGGGACATTTCAAAACACATCCATAACATCAATTCCGTCAGATTTATTCGGCACTGTCGTGGGCGGTTCGACGTATATGTTTTATTACACATTTTACGGTTGTACATCATTAACAACAATCCCATCGGGTTTATTTAGTGGTATCACCACCGGCGCAACTCAGATGTTTTACAGCACATTTTCCGGTTGTTCATCATTAACAACAATCCCGTCAAATTTATTTAGCGGTATTACCACCGGCGCAAGTAGTATGTTTGCTTACACATTTAACGGTTGTACATCATTAACAACAATCCCGTCAAATTTATTCAGCGGTATTACCACCGGCGCAAGTGGTATGTTTCAACAAACATTTACCCGTTGTACATCATTAACAACAATCCCATCGGGTTTATTCAGTAATATTACCACCGGCGCAAGTCAGATGTTTTCCAACACATTTTACGGTTGTTCCAATTTATCCGGCTATATTCCACCATCAACATTTGCGGGATTGATTGCAAATAATCATCCAACCGCAACAGATATGTGGGATAACGCATTTACCAACACTCAACTGGCAACATCGTGTCCGACGGGGACAACCCAATACATAACGGGGTATGAGGGGAATATCGACGATTATACTTGGAACGGCAGGGTTTCTTGTATATCAACAACCCCGATGGAAATAACATTGAATGCAGCGGGGGCGGATGGGGACGCCGTGCCATCGACGGTATATTTAAAATATAATACGGGTTGGTATTCGGATTCAAATACCACAAATGCAATAAATGGATTAACAACATTGCCAACAAAAACCGGCAAAGTATTTGGTGGCTTTTATACTGGGCAAAACGCCACGGGGACCAAGGTTGTCGATGAAAACGGTAATTTTATAACCAAACGTGTGTTTTATGACACAACAACACTATATGCATATTTTGGTGGTACCTCTTATACGGTGTCGTATTCATGTGGTGATGGCACGGGGACGGCACCATCAAATGTAATGGCGGTTTCTGGGGGGCAATTTGTGCCTGCCTACGGTCACGTGTGTTCCAGAAATGGTTATATATTTGCCGGTTGGGCGGTATCGGGGACAAATGATATTGTTGGGACACCGTTCACATGGAATTATAACGGTAATAAAACATTAACCGCACAGTGGGTTGAAACAAAGTTTAGTATCGGCACAACATCGATTTCATCCGGTGAAACGTTTATTTTCAAAATGTCTGCCCAGGGAACATTTTATGTTGATTGTGGCGACGGTGGCATACTAAGCGGTTCTGCCAACGACGTATCCGGCATGACAATCACGCGCAACAACACGAACCAGGCTGTATACACGTGTACATACGCAACCGCCGGTGCCAAAACTTTGCATTTTTCCGGCACCGCGACGAATTACAATACGTCAACATCAATCGCGGCGATACAGTTTTATATTACCAATACAAATGCGGCAAAAATTAAGTCCGTATCTGGTGATATGTCCGCGGTGTTTCCATATATATCGGCAAATGCCGCGTCCGGTGCCCAGCCACGATTTTATTATACGTTTGAAGGCGCAACAAACCTTACCGATATTTCCGGCACATTGTTTAGTCAATATACCACCGGCGCAAGTTATATGTTTAGCAACACATTTAGGGATTGTACATCATTAACAACAATCCCATCAGGTTTATTTAGTGGTATTACCACCGGCGCAGATTGGATGTTTTTCGGCACATTTCAGGGTTGTAAATCATTAACAACAATCCCATCAGGTTTATTCAGTAATATTACCACCGGCGCAAGTTATATGTTTAACGGCACATTTTGGGGTTGTAAATCATTAACAACAATCCCATCAGGTTTATTCAGTAATATTACCACCGGCGCAAGTTATATGTTTCAGGGCACATTTATGAATTGTACATCATTAACAACAATCCCATCGGGTTTATTTAGCGGTATTACCACCGGCGCAAGTGGTATGTTTTACGGCACATTTAACAGTTGTACATCATTAACAACAATCCCATCGGGTTTATTCAGTAATATCACCACCGGCGCAACGTATATGTTTAATTACACATTTTCCGGTTGTACGAATTTATCCGGCTATATTCCACCATCAACATTTGCGGGATTGATTGCGAACGGTTCCCCAACCGCATATAGTATGTGGGACAGCACATTTACCTCCACCAAGTTGGCAACCTCGTGCCCAGATGGGCTGACGCAATACATTACCGGCTATGAAAGTTATTGGTATAACAAGGTATCTTGTAATCCACCCCCCACAGAACCACTTGAAATCACTTTGGATTCGACGGGGGCAACGACCAACGTATCGCCATCCACCGTATACATAAAATACAATACGGGCTGGTATTCTGACTCAAACGGCACAACGTCGATTGCGGCCGTGACCGCCCCGACCAAAACGGACTATGAATTTATGGGCTTTTACACCGGTCAAAACGGCACTGGTGTCCAGGTTATTGATTCCGCCGGTCAATTCATAACGTCCTCGACCGTGTTAAAACAATTTATGTCCGCCGCGACGGTCTATGCATATTTCAAACAATGGCCTGCGGTGACGCTCAGTGCGCCGACTGCGGACACAGGCGTATCGCCATCCACGGTTTATCTTAAATACAACACTGGGTGGTACGCGGATTCTGCGGCGGCGACGGCAATTTCGTCAGTGACCGTCCCGACCAAAACCAAAAGCGCGTTCGCAGGATTTTTCACTGAACAAAACGGCGCCGGCACCAAGATAGTTGACGAATCGGGCAATTTGTTGACTACGTCGTCGGTATTGACATTCACAACGGAACCTGTGACGCTTTATGCATACTTCGTCGGGTCATACGACGTCACATATTCATGTGGCACCGGCACTGGCACACCGCCATCAACTGGTGCGGCGGCAACGAACCTGACATTTACGCCGGCAGGCGTGGGCGATTGTTCAAACGGCGATTTGGTTTTCGCGGGTTGGGCGGTATCTGGCACTAACGACGTCCGCGCGGGCGCATTCACATGGACATACGACGAAGACAAAACATTTACTGCGCAATGGGTGCCATCAACGTTCAGCGTGACCACCACAAACATCTCTGCAAACGGCACGTTCAAATTCAGAATGTCTGCCCAGGGTACATTTAACGTCTATTGTGGCGACGGGGGAACATTGTCCGGCGCCGACGTTTCCGGCAACATAATCACGCGCAACAACACGACCGAGGCGACATATACCTGCACATATTCAACCGCCGGTGCCAAGACTTTGCATTTTTCCGGCACCGCGACGAATTACAATACGTCAACATCAATCGCGGCAATACGGTTTCATATTACCAATGCAAATGCGGCAAAAATTAAGTCCGTATCCGGTGATATGTCAATCGTGTTTCCATATATATCGGCAAATGCCGCCGACGGTGCCCAGCCACGATTTTATTATACGTTTAATAAGGCAACAAACCTGACCGATATTTCCGGCACATTGTTTAGTCAATATACCACCGGCGCAAGTTATATGTTTTACCAAACATTTTACAATTGTACATCATTAACAACAATCCCATCTGGTTTATTCAGTAATATTACCACCGGCGCAAGTGCTATGTTTCAAGAAACATTTTACGGTTGTACATCATTAACAACAATCCCATCTGGTTTATTCAGTAATATTACCACCGGCGCAAGTGCTATGTTTCAAAGCACATTTTACAATTGTACATCATTAACAACAATCCCATCTGGTTTATTCAGTAATATTACCACCGGCGCAGATTTTATGTTTTACAACACATTTCGGGGTTGTACATCATTAACAACAATCCCATCAAATTTATTTAGCGGTATTACCACTGGCGCAAATTCTATGTTTTATTACACATTTTACAATTGTACATCATTAACAACAATCCCATCAAATTTATTTAGCGGTATTACCACCGGCGCAAGTTATATGTTTTACCGCACATTTACGAATTGTACATCATTAACAACAATCCCATCAAATTTATTTAGCGGTATTACCACCGGCGCAACGTATATGTTTCAAGAAACATTTTCCTATTGTACATCATTAACAACAATCCCATCGGGTTTATTCAGTAATATCACCACCGGCGCAAATTATATGTTTAGCCACACATTTTACGGTTGTACATCATTAACAACAATTCCATCGGGTTTATTCAGTAATATTACCACCGGCGCAAGTGGTATGTTTCAACAAACATTTTCCCATTGTACATCATTAACAACAATCCCATCAAATTTATTTAGCGGTATTACCACCGGCGCAGATTGGATGTTTGGCAGCACATTTAACGGTTGTACATCATTAACAACAATCCCATCAAATTTATTTAGCGGTATTACCAGTGGCGCAGATTATATGTTTGACAGCACATTTTCCGGTTGTACATCATTAACAACAATCCCATCAAATTTATTTAGCGGTATTACCACCGGCGCAAGTGGTATGTTTCAACAAACATTTTCCCATTGTACATCATTAACAACAATCCCATCAAATTTATTTAGTGGTATTACCACCGGCGCAAGTAATATGTTTGCCAACACATTTTGGGATTGTACATCATTAACAACAATCCCATCGGGTTTATTTAGTGGTATTACCACCGGCGCCAATGAAATGTTTGACGGCACATTTTACGGTTGTACATCATTAACAACAATCCCATCAAATTTATTTAGCGGTATTACCACCGGCGCAAGTGGTATGTTTGCCAGCACATTTAATGGTTGTTCCAATTTATCCGGCTATATTCCACCAACAACCTTTGCGGGATTGATTGCAAATAATCATCCAACCGCCGATTATATGTGGGACGGTACATTTACCGACACCCGCGTGGCGACGGTTTGCCCGAATAAATACGTTCAATATATCACCGGATACGAAAGTTATTGGGACGAACGCGTATCATGCGAACCGGCACCAACATACGCAATTACGTTAAATACAGCGGGTGCAACCACCAACGCATCACCGTCCACGGTCTATTTGAATTACAGTTGGGGTTGGTATTCTGATTCTGGCGCCAACACACCAATTTACGCCGTCGGCACAGTCCCAACCAAAACGGACTATGAATTCATGGGCTTTTACACTGAACAAAACGGCGCCGGTACCCAAATCACAGACGGTCTGGGACAATTCCTGACCACACCCGCGGCATTATCGTTCACGCAAAGCAACGCCACAGTATATGCATATTTCAAACAGTGGCCGGCGGTGACATTATCTGCCAGTGGCGCCAATGTTTCCCCGTCGCCATCCACAGTCTATCTGCGCTATAACACAGGTTGGTTCACAGACGCCGGTGCGACGAACGAAATCACATCGCTGACGACCAACCCAACCAAAGACGGCACAGTATTCGGCGGATTCTATACGGGCTATAACGGCACAGGAACTCGCATTATTGACGCGGCGGGTAATTTTATGACGACGTCAAACGCATTGACATTTACAACATTACCGGCTACAATCTACGCGTACTTTGGCACCGGATACACTGTCACATACAGTTGTGGTGATGGCGCGACCGGTACACCACCATCCGCCGACATTGCGGTTGCGAACCTGTCGTTCACACCGTCTGGGGCGGGCGAATGCGCCAAATCTGGCAGTTCTTTTGCCGGTTGGGCTGTGTCGAACAGTGACGACGTTCGCACAGGTGCATTCACGTGGGAATACACTGAAAACAAAACGTTCACTGCCCAGTGGAACGAATCGAGTTTTTCAGTGACTACTGTTGAAATTGACGACAACGCGACATTCAGTTTTCATATGTCTGCGGCGGGCATATTCACAGTAGATTGGGGCGATGGCACGTCTGAAACGTTAAATCGCACCAACAACACAACAAACACAAAATACAGTCATACATACGCCACCGGCGGCGAATACACAATCAGTTTCGCCGGCACTGCGACTGGATACAGCACATCTAACACAACTGGCGTGTTATCGTTCCGCGACGGCACACCAAAGTTAGTTGCATCTGTGACCGGATCGTTAGGTGACGTTTTCCCGACGCTGGGCGCCGCTAATGGTCTAACACCGCGCTTTTTTGGGCTTTTCCGTGGTTGCACAAAATTGCGTTGGATCCCTGAGACCCTATTCAGCGGCGTCACCGGCGTCGCCCCATATATGTTCGGCGACACGTTCTATGGCTGCACAGATTTGCGCAACATACCGGACGGCTTGTTCAGCGGAATCAGCGGCAGCGCCGAAGGATTATTCTATGAAACATTTTACAACTGCAAAGAATTACATTCGCCGATACCTGGCGACCTGTTTGCGGGCATAGACGGTCCGGCGCGCTATATGTTTTACCGCACGTTCTATAACACGCGTAATATCCAAGGATACATCCCGCCATCATTGTTTGACGGTCTGCACCACGGGGACGCAGCATATATGATGACCAGCATTTTCTATAACAGCGATCTGGCGACTGATTGTGAAGAATATGACCCAGACTTGCGGCAATTCATAACTGGATACGAAGAATATTTTGATGATCGTGTGTCGTGCTTTGACGGTAATGCATTATACGAAATAACATTAGATTCTGCGGGGGCAACGACATCTGCAATGCCTGAGACGGTATATATCCAATATGACAACGATTGGTTCGCAGATTCAAATGGCAATACCACAATCGGGTCATTGACACGATTACCAGTGCGCAATAATTATACATTTGGTGGATTTTATACTGGACCAAACGGCACCGGCACCCAGATAGTCAATTCAAACGGCGAATTCCAATACGGTCAATCTGAATTAACTGCATTTGGCGCGGACGGCACGATATACGCGTATTGGACACCTGTGCCGGTGGTTTCAGCGCCAACGTTTGCGGTCACCACAACGAATCTGGACGCAGGCGACGAATTCAGATTCCGTATGTCCGCGGCGGGCGTATTCACAGTAGATTGGGGCGACGGCACAGTCGAAACAATCGACCGCACCAATAACACCGACGTTGAAATGTATAGCCACACATACACCACTGGCGGCGTTAAAACCATCGGCTTCGGTGGTCGCGCCACGGGGTATAACGAACAGGCTGATCCATCTGTAATAGATTTCAGCGAAGATTATGGTGCAACAAATCTATATGTTGCTGGTGTATCTGGGTCATTGGGGTCGTTGTTCCCGACATTGGGTAATAACGTAACCCAACAACCATCGTTTTATAATGTGTTTTTTGCATGCGAAAATCTGACATCTATACCAGAAAATTTATTTGATGGCGTTACCGGAAACAGGGAAGAAATGTTTGAATACACATTTGGTCGCACCGGCATAACGACAATTCCTGCTGGCTTATTCAGTAATATCACCACTGGCGCAACTCAGATGTTTTACAGCACATTTTCCGGTTGTACATCATTAACAACAATCCCATCGGGTTTGTTCAGTAATATTACCACCGGCGCAAGTGCTATGTTTCAAAGCACATTTTCCGGTTGTACATCATTAACAACAATCCCATCAAATTTATTTAGTGGTATTACCACCGGCGCAGGTTATATGTTTTATTACACATTTTACAATTGTACATCATTAACAACAATCCCATCAGGTTTATTTAGCGGTATTACCACCGGCGCAGATCATATGTTTGACGGCACATTTTACGGTTGTACATCATTAACAACAATCCCGTCAAATTTATTTAGTGGTATTACCTCTGGTGCAACGTATATGTTTCAAGAAACATTTTACGGTTGTACATCATTAACGACAATCCCATCAAATTTATTTAGCGGTATTACCACCGGAGCAAATCATATGTTTAGCCAAACATTTTCCTATTGTACATCATTAACAACAATCCCATCAAATTTATTTAGCGGTATTACCAC